>Ga0208459_1002927_pt1 | contig 13838 bp, 10 predicted proteins | sample AD_UKC087_MetaG_FD_184433 | JGI IMG/M metagenome (GOLD analysis project Ga0208459, IMG submission 184433) | Active sludge microbial communities of municipal wastewater-treating anaerobic digesters from USA - AD_UKC087_MetaG (SPAdes) (version 2) | ecosystem: Engineered > Bioreactor > Anaerobic >... | reverse complement strand
ATTTTGTTTGCCCATAAGGACCACATTCTTTATTTCCCAGGTACTGGTTTCGCTGGATGTACCCGTGCTGACATATTTAAAGGCAAAACGCACGTTGGTAGCACCGTTGAAAGCCGCAGGTATGTACGCTTTGCCCGAATTGACAAAGGACCAGCTATTACCTGCAGGATACGTAGGCACTGACAAACTTACCCAAGTGGTGGCTGCAGGATTAGATGCGTTATAATTAGTAGTGATCCACACGGAATGACGACTCTGAATATTTGATCCGGAATAGTAATTGATAGCCTGGTCAAAAGCCAGGTAAACGCTGTCGTATTGTGTAAGATCTAAAGCCGGGGAGATTAAATAATCTTTATTGGCATAGCGGGTACCGCTTTCGTAGCCTGTGATCGTCATACCGTAGCTGGAGCTGAAGGTCCATGCCTGTGTACCTAAAGAGTCATAAGTGGTAAAATCGCCCATTCCCGATTCGAAAGGTTCGGTAAAAATAGCCTTTGTGGCAAAATCAAAACCCTGCAAATCATTATAATCTCTGATTAACAGTTGCCAGGTGCTGTTATATTTTGTGAGTATGCCATAGACGGTGCCTTTTCCTGAAGGAATGGTTTCCCGGTGAAAATCAGCGTACCAGCTAATCCTTGCGGTAACATCGCCGGCACCATCAGTAATGATACGGTTAAATGTTTCTTTATACGCATCATCGTCATTAAAAATCTGTCCGGCGGCATTGAACGAAACGCTGTCGAAACGCACCAGCATGCCAAGATGATCGTCCGTCAGGTTGGTGGTGGTATGCAGCATGGCTGCGGGTGCAGGCCCGGGCAGTCCATCGCGGAAGATACGGTCGTTAACGAAAACCTCAGGAATAGGAATCACTGCTCCATTGTAAAATCCTCCAAGGTTGGGCATGCCTTTTTCGAAACCAAAGTGCAGGCCCTGGCATTTCACATACACGCGCTGTCCTACGGGATAAATGTTAAACATATTTACTTTATCAATCTCTATACCCAATCCTCCCGTAGAGTCCTGAATATAAAGAAACTTGTATATATTTCCGGAAATATCGTTGCCACCCACTATGCCACAGATATATACATCATCGGTAACAATTCCCGTGGTAGTGATTTTAAAATCAGCTATGGTCTTTAGTGTAGCACCGGCAGGCAAAGTAAACGCAGGGACTTCGGGCTGAGGCACATCAAAATCCTTTTTGCAGCCTGTCATTGAAAACACAAGGGCAGTGAGTGCCAATATCCAGATTTTTTTTGTTTTTATCGTTTTCATTTTATTTATTTTCTTTATAAGCTAAATTATAGTTCAAAAAACAACTCGACAACTAAAACACTACATCATTGATATCGCGCAACATTAGTTGCCAGGTAGAATTATACTTTGTCAGTATTCCATAAACCGTTCCTTTTCCGGATGGAATGGTGTCGGCATGAAAATTAGCGTAGCCGCTGATGCGCAGGGTTACATCTCCCGTTCCATCAGAAATGATGCGGTTTTGAGTACTCTGGTACACATCGCTGTTGAAGGTTTCTCCGGCATCGGCAAATGATACGCTGTCGAAACGTACCAGCATACCGAGCAGATTATCTGTCAGTCCGGAAGTGGCATGCACCAGTGCATCAGGCGCTGTACCCGGTAATCCGTGACGGAATACATATTTGTCCACATCATCTTCAGGAATGGCTGTCTGAGCTCCGTTATAGGGAATACCCAGGTAAGGCATGCTATTTACAAAACGGAAATCCAGTCCATTACATTTCACATAAATCTTCTGCCCTACCGAATAAATGTTGTAAAGGCAAATCTTATCCAATCCAATGCCAATGCCTCCGGTAGTATCCTGAAAATACAGGTATTTGTATATATTTCCCGAAATATCGTTAGCGCATACCGTGCCGGTAATATAAACATCATCTGTCACAGTCCCTGCCGGGGTGGTTTTAAAATCAGCAATAGTCATCAGTGTAGCTCCAGCAGGCAACGTAAACACTGGCTCGGCAAGGGGTGGTGTATCCAATTCCTTTTTGCAACTTGTCATAACGACCAGAGTAGCTGCTACGGTCATTAACCACATTTTGCTTGTCATTTTGAAAATTTTCATATCCTTAATTTTTGAATTTCAATTTGTAATTAGTATCTGAAAGTAATCATGAAATAGAAAGTCCGGCCCAGTCCATAATAATACTTTGCCGGGAATTTATTGGTATCCAGCGTATTGTAATCAAACCTGAGTTGTTCGTACCCTGAGGTAATCATTTTGGTATTATTCAAAATGTTGCTCACGCTTCCGTTCAAAATCAGGTAGAATTTTTTGATTTTCCAGGATTTGCTAACTGAAGCATCCAGGGTGAATTGCGGTTTTTCGTTTGCTTTGTACTGTTCGGTAATGCTATTGATTCTGGCATCGCCCGGATACAGATACTGTATGGCTTCAACGGTACGGCGGGCTGCGCTGAAATCAACCCAGTTGTTGGCAAAAAGGTTGGCATTTAAGTTGGCAAACCAGAAATTATGATTAAACTTCAGTCCAAGCGAACCGGCGGCCTGAGGCGTACCATTTACATAGAAGTTTTTACAATATATCGTCTGCATGGAATCAGGTAAGGAACCATTTTCGACCGACATATAACCTGTTGGCCTGTTGGTGTATCTGTAGTTTCCGTAAGAAGCCACCAGCGTTGCGGATAATACCGGAATAATCTTGACTTCTGCACCAAGTTCTATTCCCTGGTGTACTTTGTTGATATCAAACATCATATAATTCACAAAGGTCCTGAGGTCGTCGTGATAAAAACCGTTTACCTTGGTATCGTTCCAGAACATAGTGTGGAAAGCAGTTACACGTCCGTTGAATTTTGGATAGCGAACGATATAACTCAGGTCAGCGCTGAAAATCTTTTTGGATTTGATATCGGGTATGACGGTATTTCTCACCCTGGGCGAGAGGTATACATCGCTGAAAGAAGGCGCCATGGTCATGTAGCCACCGTTCAGCAAAATATAATGACGTCCGGTGGGCTTGTAGGTTACACCGGCTTTTACTGCATAATCAAAGAAATTGTGCTTTTCGGATTTGCCATAAGAATCGTCGGCAAAACGGCCGTTTTTCATATTACCTACTCTCCAGTACTGGCTACCGGTAAGGTTCAGTCCGGCATAAAAATCAAAATGGGTATAGGTAAATTCGGCGACGCCCCACAGATTTGCTTTATTCATGTGGATATTGTAGTCATAACCATAGGTATCTCCTTTTCTGACTATTCTGTCGGGATTGTTCAGGTCATTCTGCAGAATCAGGGTGTCTGAAGGAAAATCGCGTTCAGAATACTGGTCAATATCAACCCACCAGCCTTCGTAAGCTTCACCGGTATTATTATCAGTCATACCATCAAGCATATCGGCAATCACCTTGTAGTTATGGCTTTTGTATAAGTTGACATTCAGCCCGCCAGTAAAGAAAATGTGATTGTTTATCTCGTAGTTAAGATGGCTTGATAAACCGCCCTGCACATGGTCGAGACGGCGTTCTTCGAGGATGTATTTAGCCTGGCCGCCATTCAGGTAGCTGAGGTAGTTGGTCTGATAAAGCCTGTTCCAGTTGATCTGGCTGAAGCTTTCATCATTTTGCCATGCTTCGGTAAGGGCTTGAACCACCATGGGATCGGCAGCTTCGTCGAGGTCTTTGTTTTCCTGGTAGCTTGGCAGGTATCTGTAGTAATCAGGGCGGGGATCAGCGGCATCATACCAGTTAAGCGCCGTAGTTCCCATACGTCCAAAGCTGGTACCAATGGTTGTGGTAAGTTTCATCTTATCATTGATATCAAAGTAATGCGACAGCAAAATCACCGGTTCGTGGGTAGTTCTTATCCTGGAATTTCTCACCTCGCCGTTTTGCCATCCCCAGTTGGGGTTATAATAATTATCGTTTAACAAATCATACACTTCCTGAACGGCAGCCGACTGCATGCCTCTTTTGGCGGGGGCTCCGAAACCTGTAAAAGACAGGTAGTGTTTTTTCCCAATCTTTTTTTCCACAGAAAGAAAATAGGAATAGGCATCATAGGAGGTTCCTTCCACAAAGCCAAATTTTCCCTGACGGGTAGAAAAAGACACCGTGGCAGCCCAGCCATTCTCCATCATGCCCGTAGAGCCGGTAACCATAGCACGGTGCTGGTACGAACGGTTAGAAAAAGCGTAAGATGCTTTTATCTGTTTGCGCTGATGCGACGCCCTTACATCAAGGTCGGTGGTGCCCGCCAACGAGCCAAAGGCAAATCGTGAAGGACTCAGTCCGTAAACACTTTCTTTATAGCGTGTTGCATCGTTAAGGCCTCCCCAGTCAGAGTAATTCGGACGTCCGGTTTCCGGGTCATTCATGGAAAGTCCGCCAATAGACACCTCGGCATATTCATTGTCGTAACCCCTCGGGCGGAAATAGCCAGCGCTCAGCGTATAACCGGCTGTGGACACAAAAATATCATTGGCAGAATGTAAAAGCCCGCTGATATATTGTTCCTTTATATCATCTTCCGATTCCACTGCGCTGGCAGAAACTTCCGATTGGTACATTACAGCATTTTCGAGACCTCCGGCTTTCATCTGTACCATGCCCAGATTCACTTCAGGCGAATTTACTTCCACAGTCATCGTTTTGGTTTCGTAACCATCCATATCAAAATTGATTTCGACGGTACCATAACTAATTCCTGTGGCAACAAACTTTCCTTCGGCATCTGAAAGAAACTGCTGCAAACCAACCATCACTTTTGCGCCGGCCAGGGGTTTCCCTTCGGCATTGGCAAGCGACCCTCTCAGGGTTGCATTTTGTGCTTGTACATAAATTACCATAAAGACTACAAGCAAAGTTAAAAAGAACTTTTTCATCATGTTAAGATCACTTAGTTATTAAAAGATTTCTTTCCTGTGTTTTTTTGAAACTAAGGATTTGCTTTGTTACTATTCGCAAATAATCCTTCCAAAAAAACTCGGCAAAGGTACTAAAAAACATTTATTTGAATTATTTTCTATTCAATTTTAGCAAAAGAAGTAATTTTGCCAATCCATACGCTATACAAAAACCTGACACCATGATAAAAAAAAGCCTGACTTTAGCACTCATCTTCCTGATTAGTTTTACATTATATGCACAGGACAAAAAACTCAATATTGCCATCGTGGCATTTTACAATGTTGAAAATTTATATGACACTATCGACGACCCTATCAAAAATGATAATGAATTTCTTCCAGAGGGGACTCAAAAATGGGATACGGATAAGTTCAACCTGAAATTGCAGCGTATTTCGGAGGTAATTTCAAAAATTGGCCAGGATGTTGTCCCCGATGGACCAGCCGTTTTAGGATTGTCGGAAATAGAAAACCGTGATGTAATCGAACGATTGGTTTCAACCGAAAACCTGAAATCAAAAAATTATGGCATTGTCCATTACAATTCTCCTGACCGGCGTGGTGTTGATGTGGCACTGATCTATCAGAAAAACCGTTTTGAACTGGAAGGCAGCAAGCCTTTCAGATTGATATCCTCAGACACCTCGTTCCGTACCCGCGACCAATTGCTGGTATGGGGCAAGCTCGACGGTGAAGAAATGTATTTCTTGGTAAACCATTGGCCTTCACGCAGCGGCGGCGAACAACGCAGTGCACCCCGGCGTAAGGAAGCGGCCCTGCTGGCAAAACATATCACTGATTCATTATTAGCAGCAAACCCCAATACCAAGATTTTCATTATGGGTGACCTGAACGATGATCCCACCAATGCCAGCATATTGAAACACCTTAATGCTAAAGGAAATCTTGAGGATGTAAAAGAAGGCGGCCTGTACAATCCCATGTATAAACTCTTTAAAAACGGTGTTGGTTCTAATGCCTACCGCGATGCCTGGGATCTGTTCGACCAGATTATCGTATCCTATCCGCTTACCGGCAATGACTACAGCAGCTATAAGCTGATAAAAGCCAAAGTATTTAACGAACCTTTCCTGCAACAAAAAACAGGGACTTTTACCGGTTATCCCTGGCGTACCGCTGCCGGAGGACAATACATTATGGGCTACAGCGACCACTTCCCTGCTTATGGGATACTGGGACGCGAAGCAAAATAGTTATTTGATTATGAAACGGCCAACCTGCGGCCAGAAAATACCCATTTTATGAAAAAAACAGGCATAACGGCAGTATTTCTGTTGTTATTTGCGGCTGTTTCGGCTCAAACAAGCATTTCGGCTGATACACATTTATTTATTGCTGACCTGAAAACCCGACAGACACAAAACAACAGCTACTATCAGGAATATTTTCAAAAGAAATATCCCATACGGATAGTAAAAGACAAACATTATATCGCCTGCCTGGCAAAAACAAACGACAATTATAACCCACAAACTCTTGTAGATTATGGAATAATACCCGGTTCGAAAACAGGGAACATCATCACACTGCTAATACCTTTAGAAAATTTCGACGAAAATATTTCTATCCCTGGCATCACATACCTGGAAATTGCCGCCAGGGCTCGTCCCTTTCTTGACAGGGCCATACCCGACACCCGTGTCGACAGTGTCTGGCAAGGTATTGATCTGCCACAGCCCTTTACCGGAAAAGACGTCCTGATTGGCATTACCGACTGGGGTTTTGATTATACCAATCCGATGTTCTACGACACCACCCTGTCGCATACACGTATTGTAAAAGCCTGGGACCAATGGCGCACGGCTGGTCCGCCACCTTCAGGGTACACCTATGGTACAGAAATTTCTGGAGAAACCAACCTGTTGGCGGCACAGTGCGATACCTTTAATGTGTACGAATGGGCTACCCACGGTTCGCATGTGGCGGGCATCTGCGGAGGCAGCGGCGCAGGCACTATATACCGCGGCATTGCTTATGAAGCCAATTACCTGATGGCTACCTTCCTGGTTGATATGGCAGCGGTGCTGGATGCGTACAACTGGATGTATGATTACGCCATCAGCGAGGGCAAACGGCTGGTTATTAATCAAAGCTGGGGGTTGTTCTGGACAGGAACCCTTGATGGAACATCGCTGCTGAGCCAGGCTATCGACACCCTGTCGGCTGCCGGTGTGGTTTTTGTATCAAGCGGCGGCAACAACGGCAATGAATATTTTCACCTGAAGCACACGTTCTCGGGCCCCGCTGATACCATGAAAACACAAGTAGAATTTGATTATTATGCTTATTATCCCAAAATGTGGGGACAGTCGGTATCTATCTGGGGTGAGCCGCTCCACAGTTTTGACATCTCGGTGAAGGTGCTGAATAACCTCGACCAAATTATTGCTTCTTCGCCCGAATTTTCAACAAACAACGCTGATCCGTATTTTCAGGACTCCCTGATCATTGGATCCGATACCATATTTTATAACCTGGCCTGCGATTCGGCCCACCCACAGAACAACAGGCCCCATATGCGCCTGAGGGTTCGCAACCTGAATACTTCACTATACAAAATAGCCTTGTTTGCCAGGGCCGATTCGGGAACCATTCACTGCTGGAACCTTATCGAACTTACCAATGATGTGGGCAACTGGGGCTCACCTTTAAGCGCCCTGTATGAAGACTGGGCCAACGGCGATCTGTATTATGGCATAGGCGAGCCTGCCTGCACCAAAAGCGTAATAACCGTGGCTGCCCATCTTTCGGAAAAAAAACTGACCAACGGAACCATTGTCGGAGGCACCATTGCCAATTTCTCAAGCTATGGCCCTACTTACGACGGCCGGCTTAAACCGGACATCTCTGCCCCTGGCGTTGGCGTTGTTTCTTCTGTATCTTCATTCACCAATCAGGCCCTGTCTACGCCTTCGGCCTCCATAAATTTCGGTGGAAGAACCTATGATTTTGTTCCTTTTTCGGGGACATCCATGTCGGCACCTATGGTTACAGGCATCGTGGCGCTTATGTTGCAGGCCAACCCCACCCTCACACCGCAACAGATAAAAGAAATAATCATCGAAACAGCCCGTGAAGACAACCGTACCGGAAACATTCCCGACACCGGAAGCTACGTATGGGGCTGGGGAAAAGTGCACGCCTGGAGAGCAATTAAAACAGCGTATGCAGGCATCAGCGAACCTGAAGGAGATACTGAGCAGGTGTTGGTTTGGCCAAACCCTGCCAAAGAAGTTGTATATCTTATGAATGAAACTGCGACCGGCCCGATGACTGTTAATATATATAACACATTCGGCCGCCTGGTAGCTTCGCAAACCATAACACAGAACAGGCTAAATGTCGGCCACCTGTCTGCCGGAATTTATTTCCTGGAAATTATTTCGAAGAACAATTCCAGTATGGTAAAACTGGTAAAACAGTAAACATGCCCGGTCTTGCGTTTTGAACTAATTGGTTGTCAGAGAATCAACTGAATCATCCCGTTGCGGTTTTTGGTTTCCCCGTCAATGGTTTGGTACGACAGCACATAATAATAATAACCGGCAGGCATCAGGGATCCATTATGATAGCCATCCCATTTGGCATCCACATCGTTTGATGAAAACAGTTTAAGGTTTTCATTATCATAAATGTTGAGCAAAAAATTTCCGGAGGAGGTGTTCGCAAAATACGGGTGCCAGTAATCGTTCACCCCGTCGTTGTTGGGCGAAAAAGAATTGGGAATATAACAATCGCTGCCCGAAAAAAGAACCAGCACCGCATAATCGAATTCGTTGTCGTGGGTGGTTACCTTCACCGAATAATTACCTTCCTGAGTAATTGTAATCATAGGCGTAGTGTAAAAATCCGGCATCCACTGATAGGCCACCGCACCGGGAGCGGTAGCGTCCAGAGTCAGCACGGTATTTTCGCCCATGGTAAATACGCTATATGCTGAATTTACTTTTAATGTATCATAAAGCGTTTCGGATGGAGGCACATCCTGCTTTTTACAGGAAATAAAAACTCCTATCAGGATAAATATCAATAAAGCAGGCGAAAATAACTTTTTCATAAAGAAAAACTATTACCATTAATTGCCAAACTGCAAACGCACATTAACTCCGGCATAATCAATAATTCCGAAATTATTCATGAGTACTTTGCTCATAGGAATTCCGCTGCGGATATTGATAATGACATTATCTTTCATGTTAAATCCCAGCACCAGCCCGGCATCTTTCAGATTACGGAACTCAGCACCAAAAAGCAGCCATTTTTTGTAGGTAAATAACATCCCGGGCGAAAAATTAAATGTTTTTTCGTTGTATCTTAATTCTGCAACAGGCAACATGCCAAAGTAATCGTTTATGGAATAGTTATATCCTGCTGACAGCATATATTCGCGGGGTATGTTATACTCGCTGATGATACCCAGATTTGGCGAAGTCAGGTGCATAGCAGAAACTCCTGCATACAACGACTTCCAGCTATACCACACGCCGAGTCCTATATCCATGGAATTCTTGTTTGTCTTGCCGGGAAATGCTTCGGAAGTGCCAAAGACAAAACCATGGTTAGCATCGATCATATCCGGGAAACTGAGGTTGTCGGAGTTTATGCCGCTGGTAAAATACGACAGGGAAGCGCCCACCCGCAGGTTATGGTATTTGGCAAGGTTAAAGCGATATGAAAAAGTAAGGTCCACATTCATAATTCCCTCTGCAGCACCGATAAAACGTTGGTAATTGATGCCCAATCCACAGTTTTTCCTTTTTCCGAAGTTAAAATCATAAGCAAAACCATACTCGAATGGCACGTTAAAATTGTTTCCAGGCCTGTACAATGGTTTATATACCATGGTGGAAACGGCGATAGTATGCCGCTGATTGTACCCTGTATAGGCAGGATTCAAGGCTATGGCATTTACCACACCCACCTTAAAATCCGGCATGGCTTCGAGGTTTTTCTTAATCTGATTCTTGTTTTTGTTGGCTTGTCTTTTGTTTTCTTTAGCGTTGGCTTGTTTAGTATTATAGTCATCCATCACTGTGGACTGTCCCTGATTTTCTTCTGAAAGGGTGGTATCCAGCTCTGCCTCGCTGTAGCCCGCAAAAAGCTTGTCCTTATCCGTGATGGCAACATTGTTTAGAGAAGCACCTTTTTCTTCACCTAAATTGGGATAGTCCACTTTCACCCCATTCACAAAGTTTGCCTCATCAGCCTTTTGTACTACAGGATACTCTTTTTCCGTGAGAACGAAGTTGTCTGAATTATTATCAGGCATTTTCACCTTTACTGCTGCGGAATTAGACCTATTATTATCGGTTTTGTTGTTGTTTTTAGTTGGAAGAGTAGATTTAGTATGGTTTTGAGCAGTTGTTTTTTCGTTGGATGGTCTGTTTACGGCTTGTAGGTTATTAGTTCCTGACACATTGTTTAGTCGTTCTGCAGGCTGGGGTTCTTGTGCTTCGGTCAGGTCTTTTGTATCCTTTGGCGTCACAACCTGGTGGTTGAAAGAATTTTGATCGGTAAGCTGGCTGTTGGAAATGGCTGAACTGGTAGTCAGTTGTCCGCTGGCAAGTTCGGCCTGTCTTGATCTTTCCAGTGCTATATAAGTAACAATACCCGAAGTAATTAAAAATACTGCGGAGATAATCATTATAATGCCGGAGATACTTTTTCCGGTAGTTTTCAAGCCGGTATTCCCCGGGTTAGCCAGTGCCGATTTCATCATTTGCCAGTGTTCGGGCACATAGGGAGGCTCGTACTCGCCAAGTTTTTTGTGGAATAAGTCGTCTATTTGATTTTTCTTATCCATTTATGATAGCCTTTTTGGAATTAAGTTTTTGTATTCGGTTCATTAGTATCCGGCGGGCATTCAATAAATGCCACTGGGAGGTACTTTCGGTGATGTTCAGTTTATCACCGATTTCTTTATGGTTATAGTTTTCGAAGACATACATATTGAATACGGCGCGGCTTGCCGGTGGCAGTTCCTCTATCAACCTGATAAGGTCGGCTTCGCCAAGCCTGCTGATAGCGTCGTTTTCGATATGTACCGAATCGTTGTTAATATTGAGAGGTACCGTATTATTGTAGCGATTTTTTTCAAACCGTATTCTGTCCAGCGCGGTATTAACCATTATTTTGCGTATCCAGGCGCTGAGGTACTCTCCATCGCCCTGATACTTATCCATATTCTGAAAAACTTTCAGAAAGCCAGTATTCAGAATTTCCACAGCATCATCGCTATTCTTGGCATATCTCAAGCAAATATTCATCATCGCACCATAATACATTTTATATAACTTTTCCTGAGCAAATGAATTTCCTTCCCTGCATAATTTTATCATCTCCTTCATATCTTTCCCGGGATTCATATGCTCACTTTAATTATAAAACGCATCCTTTTATAAAAAACTTGGGTACGGGGTATTTTTTTTACCGTCTGCTATTTGTTTATTACTATTATCTCTATCAAGCAGTATTTTACACAAATGTACAAAAAACAATTTATTTTTTGTCATTATCAGTATTTTGAGTAACAACAAGCTCTTTCAATTCATTAATAAATTCAAATGAAATATAATTATCATAACTCTTGCACACATTGGTAGCAAAAAGGATAGCAGTATTAATCATTTGTTCGTATTTTTCAGGAGAGAGGTTACGCAAATTGCTTTTGCAGATATTGTTTTTGTATAGCCAATAAGCCATGCCTGCCGTAAACGTATCACCGGCGCCCACGGTACTCACCGGTTTCACCCCAATAGCGTCATAATGATGCTGATAATCAGCTGTATGCAGATCAACCCCATAGCGATTCCGGGTATAAATCATGGAGTTACATCCGAGGTGGTCCAGCACCGAAAAAGTTTTTTCTGCATCCTCCGTATGAAAAATGTTTCTGAAATCTTCGTCCGATCCTTTGGTGATGTCAGCAACAGCAATATTTTCTTCGATAAAGGGTTTGAGCTGATCCAGCATTTTAAGATGCGCCAACCTGAAGTTAGGGTCATACACCACGATGGCGCCTTTATTATTACAATTGTGGATGAATTCAGAAACCATAGACCTGATTTCAGGCTTTATGGCGTAATATGATCCGAACATCAGCAAATCATCAGGCTGCAATTCAGGGAACCTGATATAAGGTTTATCTTCTATCCTTATTTTATAAAATGAATAGTCGGCATTATTTTTCTCATCCAGAAAAGCCAGGGCGATACGCGATTTGGCATTGGTGTACATGGTAATGTAAGAAGTATCTACATTGTTTTCTTCAAGAAATTTTTTGATGATGTTGCCCACCCTGTCGTTAGCAAAATCTCCCACAAAACACACCGGCAACCCCAGGCGTCCGAGCGAGATGGCCACGTTGAGCATGGCGCCGCCGGGTTTGGCTTCTACAGGTTTTTCATCTTTAAAGATTATATCGTAAACGGCTTCGCCAAAACAATAGATTTTTCTCATGTATTTTTTGTTTTCAAAAATACAGTTTAAAAATGAAAAAACTAAGATGTTGAATTAATAATTCTCAGCCGCGTGCTAACGGGCTGTCAATCTTTCCAGTACGGTAGTTATCAGTTTTTCCATTAACGGCTTGTAATCTTTGCTGAACTGTTTGGCAATACGGTTAGCAATAATCACACAAATGGTCAGGGTATCATGCCCGAGAATTTTTCCCAGGCCATACAGGGCCGATGTTTCCATCTCGAAATTGGTAATCCTGTTTTTGTTGAATGCAAAACCCGTCAGCCGTTCGTTGAGGTCGGGAATGGCCAGTTCACCCCGGAGTTCTCTTCCCTGCGGGCCAAAGAATCCTGGTGCAGTGGCAGTAACACCCTGTATCATATCAAAGGCTACTTTGTTGAGCAGATCACCCGAAGCTTTTACGATGTATGGTTTTGCAAGAAATTCCGGCCAGTTGGTTTGTCTGATAAATTCATCATTCATCTCTTTATCGACTATTTCCGATGTTTTTTTATAAAAATTCAACACCCCGTCGATACCCAATCCATAGGCAGAGGCCACAAATGAATCCACGGGAATATCTCCCTGCATGGCACCGGAAGTTCCCAGGCGGATGATATTCAACTTTCGGTGTCCGGATTTGGGTGTTCGTTGATTCAGATCGATATTGGCAAGGGCGTCAAGCTCGTTCACCACGATATCAATATTGTCGGGGCCCATACCCGTAGACATTGCAGTGATTCGCATATTATTCAAATATCCGGTATGCGTAACCAGTTCCCTGTTTTGAACTTTTACATCTATGCTGTCGAAATGTTTCGAAACCGCAGGTACTCTGCCCGGGTCGCCCACCACAATAATGTTACCGGCAATTTCGTCAGGGTGCAGATTCAGGTGATAAATCTTTTTTTCAGCAGTTAAAATCAATTCAGATTCTTCAAAATATGTTTTCATAAAATAAAATTTAAATCTATCTTTGCGGCCGCTTAACAACAATTTTAAAAATTAATTATTTTTGCCCGGTTAATAAAAATCATTTTTGTTTTAGCGGGTTTTTATTACTATTTTTACAAACTGCACAAAATTATAAATATTTATGGAAAATTACAGAAACATTTTAGTTCCTTATGATTTCAACGAGCAGGCCGAAATAGCCCTCAGCCAGTCCTACAATCTTGCACGTATGTTAAAACTTGACATCATGTTACTTTACGTACATGAAGAAACCAAGATGTTAGGAAAACTTTTTTCGGCTGATCAGTCGGACGACATGGTTAAAAAAATTGAGGCCGAACTTGCCGCCTTTGCTGAACAAAAATCAAAAGAAACCGGCCTGACAATTAACCACATGGTGGCCCGTGGCAAAGTTTATGCAAAAATCACTGAAGTAGCGGAAATGGTACAGGCCCAATTTATAATTTTGGGAAAAGAAAGCA
>Ga0208459_1002919_pt1 | contig 13867 bp, 8 predicted proteins | sample AD_UKC087_MetaG_FD_184433 | JGI IMG/M metagenome (GOLD analysis project Ga0208459, IMG submission 184433) | Active sludge microbial communities of municipal wastewater-treating anaerobic digesters from USA - AD_UKC087_MetaG (SPAdes) (version 2) | ecosystem: Engineered > Bioreactor > Anaerobic >... | reverse complement strand
TGGGTAATCCTGTGATGGTAGCTCCGGTAGCCCCTGTGGTAGCATAGGTGATATCCGTGATAGCGGTGTTGATACAGACTGTCTGTGCATCGGTACCCGCTGCTGAAGTCAATGCAATAGTATTGTCAGGAGTAACAGTAATGGTGCCGGTAGTGCTGATAGTTCCGCAGCCGCCTGTCAATGCCACGGTATAGGTAAAGGTGCCGTCCTGAGTAGGTGTGCCGGTGATGGTTACCACGTCGGCAGCCCATGCTCCGGTAACACCGGTGGGTAATCCTGTGATGGTAGCACCGGTAGCCCCGGTGGTAGCATAGGTAATATCGGTAATAGCGGTGTTGATACAGACGGTCTGTGCATCAGTACCCGCGGCTGAAGTCAGAGCAATAGTATTATCGGGCGTAACGGTAATGGTGCCGGTAGTGCTGATAGTTCCGCAACCACCGTTCAATGTCACGGTATAGGTAAAGGTACCATCCTGGGAGGGAGTGCCGCTGATGGTTACTACATCGGCAGCCCATGTCCCCGTCACTCCGGTGGGTAAGCCGGTGACTGTAGCTCCTGTAGCTCCTGTGGTTGCATAGGTGATGTCAGTGCTAGCGGTGTTGATACAAAGCGTCTGTGCATCCGTACCTGCCGCTGAGGTTAAGGTAACGGTGTTATCCGGTGTAACCGAGATGGTGCCGGTAGTGGTAATTACTCCGCATCCACCTGTCAAGGTGACCGTATAGGTAAAGGTTCCGTCCTGTGTTGGAGTACCGCTGATGGTAACTACATTGGCAGCCCATGTACCTGTCACGCCAGCGGGTAAGCCGGTGACTGTAGCTCCTGTTGCTCCTGTGGTAGCATAAGTGATATCTGTGATAGCGGTGTTGATACACACTGTCTGTGCATCAGTACCAGCGGCTGAATTAAGAGCAATGGTATTATCAGGTGTAACCGTGATGGTGCCGGTGGTAGAGATCACACCGCATCCGCCATCCAGCGCTATGGTATAGGTAAAAGTGCCGTCCTGTGTAGGAGTGCCGCTGATGGTTACCACATCATTGGCCCATGTACCCGTCACACCTGTGGGTAAACCGGTGACTGTGGTTCCAGTAGCACCTGTGGTAGCATAAGTGATATCTGTGATGGCTGTGTTGATACAAATTGTCTGCGCATCAGTACCGGCCGCAGAGGTTAAGGTAACGGTGTTATCCGGTGTAACCGAGATGGTGCCGGTAGTGGTAATTACTCCGCATCCACCTGTCAAGGTGACCGTATAGGTAAAGGTTCCGTCCTGTGTTGGAGTGCCGCTGATGGTCACCACATCGGCAGCCCAGTTGCCAGTTACACCTGTGGGTAAGCCGTTGACTGTGGCTCCTGTAGCTCCCGTGGTAGCATAAGTGATATCTGTGATGGCGGTGTTGATACATACTGTCTGTGCATCGGTACCCGCTGCCGAACTCAGGGTGATGGTATTGTCAGGAGTAACTGTTATTGTTCCTGTTGCAGATACTGTCCCGCAACCACCTGTCAGATCAATGGTGTAGTTATAAGTTCCGGATACCATCGGAGTTCCGTTTATAGTAACAACATCGGCAGCCCATGTACCTGTCACACCAGTGGGTAAACCGGTGACTGTGGCGCCGGTGGCACCTGTTGTAGCATAGGTAATATCCGTGATAGCGGTGTTGATACAAACCGTCTGCGCATCGGTACCTGCTGCCGAACTTAAGGTAACGGTGTTATCCGGTGTAACCGTGATGGTGCCGGTAGTGGTAATTACTCCGCATCCGCCATCCAGCGCTATGGTATAGGTAAAAGTACCGTCCTGGGTTGGAGTGCCGCTGATGGTTACCACATCATTGGCCCATGTACCCGTCACTCCTGTGGGTAAGCCGGTGACGGTAGCGCCTGTTGCTCCTGTGGTAGCATAAGTGATATCTGTGATGGCGGTGTTGATACAAACCGTCTGTGCATCAGTACCAGCCGCTGAGGTTAAGGTAACGGTGTTGTCCGGTGTAACCGTGATGGTGCCGGTGGTGGTAATTAATCCGCATCCACCTGTCAATGTTATGGTATAGGTGAAGGTTCCATCCTGTGTTGGAGTGCCACTGATGGTTACTACATCGGCAGCCCATGTACCCGTCACTCCGGCGGGTAAGCCGGTGACGGTAGCTCCTGTAGCTCCTGTGGTAGCATAAGTAATATCTGTGATGGCTGTGTTGATACAAACCGTCTGTGCATCAGTACCTGCCGCTGAGGTTAAGGTAAAGGTGTTATCCGGTGTAACCGTGATGGTGCCGGTGGTGCTAATTACTCCGCATCCACCTGTCAATGTTATGATATAGGTGAAGGTACCGTCCTGCGTAGGAGTACCGCTGATGGTAACTACATCATTGGCCCATGTACCTGTCACGCCAGTGGGTAAACCGGTGACGGTAGCGCCTGTAGCTCCTGTGGTAGCATAGGTAATGTCAGTGATAGCGGTGTTGATACAAACCGTCTGTGCATCAGTACCTGCCGCTGAGGTTAAGGTAACGGTGTTATCCGGCGTAACCGTGATGGTGCCGGTAGTGGTAATTACTCCGCATCCACCTGTCAATGTTATGGTATAGGTGAAGGTACCGTCCTGCGTAGGAGTGCCGCTGATGGTAACTACATCGGAAGCCCAGTTGCCTGTAACACCTGCCGGTAATCCCGTTACAGTTGCTCCTGTTGCCCCTGTGGTAGCATAAGTGATACCTGTGATGGCTGTGTTGATACACACTGTCTGCGCATCCGTCCCGGCCGCTGAACTAAGTGCAATGGTATTATCAGGAGTTATGGTAATAGTGCCGATGGTAGAGATCATTCCACAGCCGCCCTCAAGTGCGATGGTATAGGTGAAGGTGCCGTCCTGGTTTGGAGTACCGTTAATCGTTACCACATCATTAGCCCAACTTCCTGTAACTCCGGTTGGTAAGCCGAAGACTATGGCTCCTGTAGCACCTGTTGTAGCATAGGTAATATCCGTGATAACGGTGTTGATACAAACCGTCTGAGCATCCGTCCCGGCCGCTGAAGTTAAGGTAACGGTGTTATCCGGTGTAACAGAGATGGTGCCTGTGGTTGAGATCATTCCACAACCACCCTCCAGAGCAATGGTATAGGTAAAGATACCGTCCTGTGTAGGAGTACCGCTGATAGTTACTACATCGGCAGCCCAACTTCCTGTAACTCCGGTGGGTAAGCCAGTGACTGTGGTACCCGTAGTTCCTGTTGTAGCATAGGTAATGTCTGTGAGAGCAGTGTTGATACAAAGAGTCTGTGCATCGGTACCCGCTGCCGAACTCAGGGTAATGGTATTATCGGGAGTAACTGATATTATTCCTGTTGTTGATACCGTTCCGCAGCCACCATTGAGGTTGATAGTGTATGTGAATACTCCAGAAACCGTTGGTGTACCGCTGATGGTAATCGTATTAGCAGCATATACACCGTTAACACCAGCGGGCAAGCCGGTAATAGTAGATCCTGTAGCACCGGTAGTACCATAGGTAGTATTTGTAATGGCAGTATTGATACACTTAGTCTGTGCATCGGTACCAGCTGCAGAAGTTAAAATAATCGTATTATCGGGTGTTACGGTAATGGTCCCCGTAGTGCTGATAGTTCCGCAGCCACCATTGAGGTTAATAGTGTAAATGAATACTCCTGAAACCGTCGGCGTCCCGCTGATAGTTACGATATTCGATGCCCAGCTACCCGTAACACCAGCAGGAAATCCTGAAATAGCAGCACCGGTGGCGCCTGTGGTCGAATAGGTGATGTTGGTTATTGAGGTATTGATACACTTAGTTTGTGCATCGGTACCAGCGGCAGAAGTTAAAACAATCGTATTATCGGGCGTTACGGTAATGGTCCCCGTAGTGCTGATAGTTCCGCAGCCACCATTGAGGTTAATAGTGTAAGTGAATACTCCTGAAACTGTTGGCGTACCGCTGATGGTAACCGTATTAGCAGCATATCCACCGGTAACACCAGTGGGCAAGCCGGTAATAGTGGCTCCTGTAGCACCGGTAGTGCCATAAGTAATATTTGTAATGGCAGTATTGATGCACTTAGTCTGCGCATTGGTACCAGCTAGCGAGGTCAGCGTGATGGTGTTGTTTGGTGCAACCGTGATGGTTCCCGTGGTGGAAACCGTACCGCAGCCACCGGTAAGGTTTATAGAATAGGTAAATGTCCCCGAAACAGTCGGTGTGCCACTGATGGTAACCGTATTAGCAGCATACCCACCGGTAACACCCGCTGGCAAGCCGGTAATAGTGGCTCCTGTAGCTCCGGTCGTAGCATAAGTGATATTCGTAATCGGCGTATTGGTACAGACAGTCTGTGCATTGGTGCCCGCAGCAGATGTCAGCACGATGGTGTTTGCAGGGTTCAAGGTTATTGTTCCGCTTTCCGACGTGACTACACAACCGCCTGTGGTTGTTACCGTATAGGTAAATGTTCCTGACGCTGTTGGCGTTCCGCTGATGGTGACTACATTGGTTTCCCAGCTACCGGTAACCCCTGCCGGCAATCCTGATACTGTTGCTCCAGTTGCTACGGTAGTAGCATAAGTGATATTGGCAATAGCCGTATTGACACATTTTGTCTGGGCATTTGTACCGGCTGCCGAAGTAAGGGTTATTGTATTATTCGGCAAGACGGTTATTGTTACGGAAAATGGCGGATAATCGCATCCGGTATATGAGGGAGTAACATTATAAACCACATCAATTGGGACACTGGTACTATTAGTCAATGTTCCGCTGATAACTGATTCGTTATTTCCTGCAGATGTGCCGGAAATTCCGGCAACACTTGGCGCCGGCCAGCTATACAATGTCCCAGGCAGAATAGTACCGTTTGTTCCATCTATCGGTATAATGTTAAATGAGTTTCCAGTACAAATGGTATCGGTAATATTTGTTATGGAGGGATTTGGAAGAACATTAATGGTTTGTGTGGCCGTATCCTTACAATTATCAAGGAAGGTTACTATCAGCTGAACCTGGTAGTTTCCGGGCGCCGAATACAGGTGGGTAGGATTTTTCAAAGTGGAGGAATCACCGTCGCCGAAGTACCATTTCCAGCTTTGAACACTTTGAGGGTTATCTGAAAAATTAGTTGAATCATAAAAGTTGAATATACCGGGACAAACCTGGGTATATCCAAAGTCCACTTCAAAAGGCAATTCAACACCCCATGATAAGTGAGTGGCGTTTTCATAAACATTTGACAAAACAGTTATACAACTAAAGGTGCCAGGGAACATGAGTATGCAATAACCTTCACTTGCAGTTAAACTCGTATCATTAATGTAAGTGATATTGCCGTAACTTGGGTATGTGTATAGAACTACGTATGACTCTGAAAAACTCAAAGGCGACCATATCACTGAGTTTCCCAAAGAAGACATTATTAAGACGGGATTTGTAACCGGTTCGGAAAAACAAACCTGTGTAACTCCACCAGGACCCAAAAAAGTGGTTGAAAGAACCGAATCGTAATAAGGGTGATAAGTATAGCTATCAAAGAAATTGCCCAACCACATATAGGAGGCCCATGAGAAATTATAATTTGCGGTCATGGTAACACCAATCGGGTGCCCCGAAATATTTATGGTTCCATGTGCGGTATCATTCGTTCCTAAACATTGCCAGTTTGCCCATGCCAGCCCGGTGCATTGCTGAGCCGTTGCCGTATTGTGAGTTGACAGGATTAATACTGAAAGCAGTATTATGGCATAAAAGATGCAACTTCGGATGCGGCGACAAAATAAATTATTGGTTTTATAAGTGTAAAAATGTTTCATGTATTGCTTTCTTAAAAGAAATGAATTAATTTTTATTGGTAAAAAAATGAAAATATTATTTTTTAACAGCTATATTGATAAATAAAAGAGATATAAAATAAATATCCCCGATTCAGATAGTCTTATAAAATTATACATCATTTAACGCAAAACTACTTATAATAATTCAAATAAAGTAAAAATGGCCTGCTTAAACATGGTATTGTTTGTTTTTTTACCTGTTAAACGCAAAAATTCGAAAAAAGATTTGGTATTTTTAAACCTGAAAAATTTATTCAAATTTTTCACCCTTCGGGTCTACGAAAGAAAACCGTGTATCCGGCCATGAATGGTCGTTTCAATTCATGTCTTTGTCGGGGTTAACTGACATGCCACTCGCACCGGACATGCACATTCAAAAATTTCACTTTGTTTATTTGTGAATATGCCAGTGTACGACGGTGGCTTCGAGGGCATTTCGACGGGCTCAATGTATCACCTCAGCCACCGTGAAATAAAATAATGACAAATCCTATCCTAAAAAATTCATACGAAATTTTCGCCCTTTGAGCCGACAAAAGGAAACCGGGTATCCGGCCATGAATGGCTGTTTCAATTCATTTCTTTGTTGGGTATCACCTGACCTGCCGTCCTGCACCGGACATGCGTCGCCACAAATTTCACTTTGTTAATTTGTGAGAATATGTCTGGCTTTATAAAATTTTTATTTTATAAAGATGGTTGATGTTTTTCAGGCAGGTAAAGGACAGGTTGTGTGTAATAATAAAATCTGTATTTTTGTCTTCGGTAGCCTGTTATTATATTAATGCGAGAAGTTACCGCACTTTATTAAAAAAAATGAAAAAAATTAAAAATGATTCTACTCTGAAAAGTATTTTATTTGAAAATCAGCTTTGTTCCCGCCGCTAAGGGGGGGGATTTTCTGCAGCTTTCATTTGATATTAAGGACAAATAACTGCTGGATATTATAAATTGGACTTTTTATGGAGAATTCAATATTGAAACGTCAGAAATCTATAATTAAATAACTGCCGGTCTTTTATGGATAACAATAAAACTTCAAAATACGATTATGATGGGTCCTGGTTTAAAAAACACAGACAAACCCAATTTATCCTGGACCAAGTGCCTTCAAATACCCATGTTCTGGAATTTGGGTGTCATTCAGGATTGTTATCTCAATACCTGATTGAAAAAGGGTGTGTTGTTACCGGATTTGACCTGGACGAAAAAGCCATTGAAAAGGCAAGAGAAAGGCAGGTTTGTGCTTATAGTGCAGACCTTAACGATGCGGGGAGCTGGCAAAAACACATTAAGGGAAAAAAATTTGATATTATTTTATTCATCCATATTCTGGAGCATTTATATTCCCCCCATGATATGCTGAAAATGGCTGTTGAATATTTAAATAAAAACGGAGCTATTATTATTGCCCTTCCCAATATTTGTAATGCAAAAAACAGGTTTGAAATAGCGCTGAGAGGAAAATTTGAATACAAAGAATTTGGCGTAATGGACAACACCCATATTCGTTTTTTTACATACGGGTCGGCATTAGAATTGATTAAGATGGCAAACCTGAAAGTTGTCAGTTATTTTTCGCCACAACAGGTTAATCCCCCGAGGGAATTTTTGGACAACCTGCCTATATTTTGTAAGATAAAAAATATTTTCAGAGAAGGGCCTCCATTGATTTTGCCTTTTTCAAATAATTTAACAGATGTTGTAATGATGTTCAAATGTGAATTAATGTAACTTTCTGATTAGGCAAACACAATATATTTTCTGCATTTTATCATAAAATCCCGACAGTTTGTTTACATGCAAAATAAAGATGAATTAGTTTCAGTCTGCATACCAACCTATAATGGTGCATTATATATTGCAGAGGCAATTGAAAGCGCCATCGGGCAGACCTATAAAAATATTGAAATAGTAATAAGCGATGATAATTCGTCTGACGACACTATTGCCATAATCAACAAATTGAAAAATAAAACAACGGTTCCTTTTTTTATTTATAACCATGTCCCTGAAGGAATCGGGGCGAACTGGAATTATTGTATGTCAAAAGCTCGAGGTAAATTTATCAAGTTTTTGTTTCAGGATGATGTGTTGGAGCCATGCTGTATTGAGGAAATGCTTACCATTTTTTATCAAAACAAAAATGCCGGATTGGTTGCATCTAAAAGATCATTCATTATTGATGAGAATAAAAATAAAAATTATGTAAACATGTGGTTAGAAACCTTTGGCGATCTGCAGCAGGGAATACCTTTTTCAGATAGTAATTGCCAGGTTTTAAGTAAGGTTTTTTTTAAAAACGATATATTCCTGAAAACACCTATCAACAAGGTTGGAGAGCCGAGTACTTTTTTATTTGAAAAATCACTGCTAAAAAAAATCGGATGGTTCAGGACTGACCTGGTGCAGATTTTAGATTATGAATTTTGTATCAGGGTGATGAAGAAAAAAAATATTTATATAATCAATAAGCCCTTGGTTAAGTTTCGACTTCACCAAAAACAAGCCACGGAAGCAAACAAAAACAGTGAAACAGAAAAATTTAAAAGAATACTATTTAATAAATGCTTTTTTTTAATAAACAAACAACTGAGAAAGGAACTTTTTTTGGACTATACCCATTTGGGAAAGATTATATATAAGACATATAAAATGATTAAAAAATGATCCTACTCCAAAAGTATTTCAGCGAGAATCAGCCTTGTCTCTGCCAAATATGTTGGCTGATTTTTAATGGCATCCTTTAGGTTTAAGGAAAAGAATCGCCAGGAATTTTTAAATGGGACTTTTTTAGAAAATTTAAGAAGTATACTTTTGTAAGACATTTACTATTAGTACAAATAGTTGAGTATAAAACTATCCATAGTAATGATGGCATACAACCAGGGCCGTTTTATTGACGAAGCCATCCGGTCGGTAGTTAGTCAGCATTTGCCGTTCTCTTGGGAATTGTTGATAGGGGATGATGACTCCGTGGATGATACTGCGGAAAAAGTTTTCCAATGGACACATAAATACCCTGATAATATTTTTTATTTCAGGCACGGTAAAAACATCGGACTTCATAAAAATTATCAGTTTCTTATCGGAAAAAGCCAGGGTGAATATGTTGCATTGTTAGAAGCCGATGATTACTGGATAGACCATGATAAATCACGGTTGCAGGTGGCACTTATGGATGCAAACCCCGACATTGCCTATAGTTTTACCAATGCCGATACGGTTGATATTCATGGGAAGGTAATAGAGCAAAAAACAGTTGATCTGCCCCGGGTTTTTGATTTTGAATTTTTTGTAAAACATTTTTTTATAGCTCCGAACAATACCGTGGTTTTCAGGAAAACATCCGAGCCACAAGTTTATCCTGAATGGTTCTTTACTATCCGGCAATGGGATATGGCGCTGCAGTATTTAAGAAGTCTGAACGGAAAAATCGGATTTTTACCCATAAATGGACTGGCCTGGAGGCGGCATGAGCGTGCAACCTCAGTTTCAAGAGAATTTTCCGGTCCTGAACGTTATAGAGACTGGCTGATCCTGAACAGGGAGATAGGAAAATTAGTCCCGGTGCATTTAAAAAAATTCTTTAAGCAAAATTATATTGCCTATTCCTATATTGCTATTGCCTATTTAAAAGAAAAAAAATACCTGCCATTTGCCCGTTATACCTTATTGATGATTTTTAGCAAACCCTTCAAGCCCTTAAAATTTTACAGGGATTTTTTTTGGAAAGTCAGGAATTAGTATGATGATTTACATGAAGAACTGTACTTGTCATGAGTCAAAATGATGGCGATTATATTAAGATTTAATTATTATCACTGATGATACTGTTAAGTTCTTCGGCTATCAACCGGGACCCTATGGGGGACCAATGAGTGTCATCATAAAAGTAAATGTCTTTTTCTTTTCGGATAGCGTTACTTAAAATTTGTTTTGAATCAACATAAATATACTTTTTAGGCATACTGTTCAAATGCTCAAAAAACAACGGCCTGGTGAACTTAGCTTTGTTTGTCGTGTATTCATAGTAAATGTCGTATTTGTCCGGTGCGGGCAAAGCGATCAGCCGAACACCTTTTTTGTTCAATTTCTCTGACAAATCATTAATTACTTTATTTAGTTTAATAATGTTTTCTATTATGTTATTTTGTTTTACTGACCCCAAATCATCTGCATAAAATAACAATTCTTTATTGTTTACTGAGAATAAATCATTGTCTATTTTTGTTCTATATGCAACGGAATAGCAGGTGTCTTTTTTTAGTAAGTAACGTAAATTATAATAAGGAAATTTAATTATCCTGTCGGTGGGGAAATTAAAACCTCCATCTTTTTTTTCTATATTTTGTTTTTCTTTTACCGACCATTGACCAATTTCCTTATAAGAAAGTATATAAGAAGTATCGGCCTCATTTATTCTGGTAATAATATTTCTTTCTGTAAATTGGAGTATGACGTATTTAATACTAACTGTTTCAAAAAAATCGCCATTTAGTAAACCAATCAATACCTGTATCTGATTTTCATTTTTCAAATTAAAATGTAAAATACTGATGTCCTCATTTTCTCCCAAATAATTTTTATACCCGAAACGTCCCTGTTCGGAAAATGAATCCCCCAATGTAAGTACGGAATATTTTTTTTTAGGACTCAGTTTAAGATCAGAGATGTTGGTGAAATAAATACTCCGCTCAAACTCTTTTCTGAAAATATCCCTGTAATGAGGATAAATATCCATGATATATCCGGTACGAAGCAGATCGCCCTTATCAGTGGAATAAAAAATGCAGGTAAAAGCCAATAATAGGATTAAAGGTGATAGAAACAACAACATTTTTACTAACAACTTTTTCATGAACTAAAACTGAAAATAAATGAATTGTTGCTCTTTGCCGCCATACCACAAAATTAAAAGAATCATTGCGTAATATAGTGCATATCTTGGCAGTTTTTTCCATTTCAGGTCAATATAAGCCAATATATGTTGCTGTTTTCTGCCAATCCATTCAACTATGATAAAGCCACACAAAAGTAGTATAAACAATTTTGGTAGAATCGGCAGGCCGGTTTCTTCTTCAATTATATAAGGGATGGAAAACAGCGAGTTTGAAAATATGCCGGAAACGTAATTTATTGCCTGATGCAAATTTTCTGCTCTGAAAAATATCCATGTAAAAACAATGAATACCATAGTAATACACCAACTGAAAAAGTTGTATAATGCGGGGTTCATTTTTCTTTTTACTTTTTTTCTGGTCCTGAACGAAAATACATCCCATCCCAACGCAAGCCCATGCAATCCGCCCCAGACAATAAAAGTATAATTGGCGCCATGCCACAGGCCACATAAAAGGAAAGTTACGAAGAAAGAAAAAACCACACCCGTCGTACCCCAGCTTCTTATTTTTATTGACAAAGGAGTGAACAGGTAATCGCGAAACCAGGACGAAAGTGCTATATGCCAGCGTCTCCAGAAGTCGGCAACATTCAAGGAAAAATATGGATTATTAAAGTTGCGTATGATATCGAAACCCAGCAGGCGTGAAACGCCGATGGCGATGTCGGAATAGCCCGAAAAGTCGGCATAAATCTGAACGGTGTAAAACAAGGCTCCTAACACAAGTGAGCTTCCGCTATAATCTGCAGCATTGTTAAAAATAATATTTGCATATTCTGCGCAGTTATCCGCAATGACTATTTTCTTGAAGAGGCCCCAGAGTATCTGCCTCAGGCCATCGGTGGCTTTTGAATACTCAAACGTCCTTTTGCCATAAAACTGTGGCAGCAGGTGTGTTGCCCGTTCAATAGGGCCTGCCAGTATGAGCGGAAAAAAACTGACAAAGGCTGAAAAGCTGATGAAATCTCTGGCCGGGGTGACATTTTTGCGGTACACCTCTATGATGTAACCCAGCGCCTGAAAAGTATAAAAGCTGATCCCGACAGGCAGCACGATATTAAGCGAGCCGGAGGAAATATTACCGCCCAGGAAAGTGAAGGCCGTAGAAAAACTTTCGATGAAAAAGTTGAGGTACTTAAACACCACCAGCAGTCCTAAGTTATATATCAATGCAGCCCATAGCAGCCACCGGCGTTTTGCTTTATTTTGCAGATTGGTCAGTCCAATCCCGATAAAGTAATTTATAATGCAACCGGAAGCCAATAAAGCCAGAAACCGCCAGTTCCACCAGCCGTAAAACAAAAAACTGGCAACCAGAATAAACAGGTTCTGCAGTTTCAAATTGCGCTTTACCACAAACCAGTAGCCGATAAATACCAGCGGAAAAAATACAGCAAATTCTATTGAGTTAAAAAGCATAATCTGTTCGTGTTATAGGTACGGGATTTTAATTAATTACCTTGCATAACTCTTTTGTCAATTGTTTGCTGAATATCATACTGCCCTTGCCATTCAGGTGCTGCCAGTCAGCGAAAAAATCAGTATCTTCATTTACATGACTTCTGAACGTGGTGTTAAAATTTAAGACCGGTATATTATATGTTTTTGATACTTTATTTATGATTGCTAACGCTTTTGATTTGTCATAAAACTCATGCCCCAGGCCGTATTCTGGCGTCATAACAAAGATAATTTTCACTTTTTCAGTACGCATTTGTTCTAAAAGTTTAATAAATGAGGTGACTTGTCCTGGATATATCTTACATCGTTTATTCGCGTTGAAATTCTTTTTGTCGTAAGAGTTTTCAACAGAGTTGTAGCCCCTGTCGTATGTGTTTACCGGATTCCCATTGTTTTTCATTTCATTCCAAATAAAACTATCCCTTATTTTGGTTCTGTACTTCAAAAATGGGAATCGGTTAAAAACAATATCTTTTTTGCTTAAATTATTTTGTCCCAGTAGCATTTTTAAAAATAAACTGTAAGTGAAAAATTCAGAGTCCTGTTCAAATTTTCGAAAAAGCAGATGGGTATCGAACATAGCCCAACTAATACCCATAATGCAATATTCAGGGCTGTGATGGTTTCGAAGAAACACCTCATTATACCAGGTTAAATAAAACTCAGGGGTAGCCGCGGGTAATGAAAAGTTATAAAATGATATTCCTGTGCTGTCCAGCACCGAAGGCCTTATTGCACAAGCAGGTTGCGAACTGCCGATAATAATGCCTTCAAAAGGCCCGGAGGTATTTTGAACCGCATCATATTGCAATTTATAGAATTCAGGAGTCGGGTTATAATGAGCCTGAAAAATATTTATAAAAGGCACAGGAATAAAAATTATAAGAAAAAAAACAAGACTGTAACCGAAAAATTTTTTCATGCTAAAATTGAAAATAAATAAAGGCATTCATGTCGGACTTGCCCCAATAATAAATTATGTATATGATTGCAAAATAAAAAGACCAACGGAAAAACCGGTTACGTTTTTTTCCAATATTAACGATTGCAAAATCTCCTTTTCTGCCAATCCATTCAACTATGATAAAGCCACACAAAAGTAGTATAAACAATTTTGGTAGAATCGGCAGGCCGGTTTCTTCTTCAATTATATAAGGGATGGAAAACAGCGAGTTTGAAAATATACCGGAAACGTAATTTATGGCCTGATGCAAATTTTCTGCTCTGAAAAATATCCATGTAAAAACAATGAATACCATAGTAATACACCAACTGAAAAAGTTGTATAATGCGGGGTTCATTTTTCTTTTTACTTTTTTTCTGGTCCTGAACGAAAATACATCCCATCCCAACGCAAGTCCATGCAATCCGCCCCAGACAATAAAAGTATAATTGGCGCCATGCCACAGGCCACATAAAAGGAAAGTTACGAAGAAAGAAAAAACAACACCCGTCGTACCCCAGTTCCTTATTTTTATTGACAAAGGGGTGAACAGGTAATCACGAAACCAGGACGAAAGTGCTATATGCCACCGCCTCCAGAAGTCGGCAACATTCAGGGAAAAATACGGATTATTAAAGTTGCGGATGATATCGAACCCCAGCAGGCGTGAAACGCCGATGGCGATGTCGGAATAGCCCGAAAAGTCGGCATAAAT
>Ga0208459_1002918_pt1 | contig 13872 bp, 11 predicted proteins | sample AD_UKC087_MetaG_FD_184433 | JGI IMG/M metagenome (GOLD analysis project Ga0208459, IMG submission 184433) | Active sludge microbial communities of municipal wastewater-treating anaerobic digesters from USA - AD_UKC087_MetaG (SPAdes) (version 2) | ecosystem: Engineered > Bioreactor > Anaerobic >... | reverse complement strand
CACATTGTTTCAATCCTTGATTTAATGGACTGTAGAGTAAAAACTCATCTTCTTATATAAGTGCCTCACAAATAACAAACTTAAACCGGTTTTTCAGATAATCCAAACTGATAGTTTTGATAAAAAACCAGCTCCCAAATGAGCCAAAAGGCAATTTCGGGCAGGCACAAACACTCTATAAATCTATAAAAGAGCGAAAAGGTACCAAAAAAATCAATAAATTCTTCTTAGATTAAGATAAACGGTATCTTTAAAAAGCAAGTATAATGTTAATTTTTTCATCCAAATTAAAACAATATCTTATTAATGATAAGGGACGAAAGTAAATTAGCATTAATAGTTTTCACTATAAATCTATGGATTCCACATCAAGGGTGGAATGATAACACCATTAAATTAACTAATGATGTTTTATTCATTCTAACGGCAAGAGCTGGATTTCCATAATTTTCTTTCTTATTCCAGCAAACACTCTATACATAAAAACATATATGTGAATAAATCTCATATTCAGACAGAGCACAAATTCCGATAAGTGCAGTCCAGGCATTTTCTTTTTGCTTTGGCAGGTTTTGGATATTTTTCCAAGTTAATTATCATAAAAATCTCGTCAAGGATCAATTTAGCTTTATCCAGCATTTTAGGAGTGATAGCCAATTCTTCCAGATGGTTTTGAGATCTGGTATACACAATAAATGCTTTATACACCGGAACCTGAAAGTTTTCCATAATCAGAAGCGCATAGAGGATTTGTTGATATTTTAGGGTCTTATAGACCTTATTTTCCCAAAAGGCATATTTATAATCCAGGGGTGCGGCACTGCCATCTGCCAGGAAAAGAACTTCATCAACTTTTCCCACCAGTTTCAATTTTTCGGAGGAAAGATAAACATCAGTAAGTTTATCAATAGCGCCTGCTTTTTTACGCAGATATTCCTTATTTTGCACCATTTTCAATTTATGAATATCTCTGCCTTTATTAACGAGGGTTCTTCTGTGTTCATGCTGTTCAATTTTCATTATGTTCATATAATAAACGAAACGAGGGCAGAAGAGATATTCCATCACTTCGGAAGGAGTGATAAACTGAAAATCGTTCATAAGAAAAATGCCTTAATTTCATCTGTAATAAGAGCGGGATCAAATGCCTGACCAAGTAATTGACAGCTTTTAAAGTCCTCATTACACATTGGGAAAATATAAACCCGGTCTATTTCAGGATTGATTAGTTCCTCAATCTGACAGCTTAATTCTTTGCATTTGGTGCGGCTTATTTCACCCAAAAAGACAGAATATTGAACTCTGTATATTCCGGCTTGTTCACAGCATTTGGAAACTTTATTCCGGATTTTATCTTTAACGATATCATACATCACCCAAGTTAACATTCTTCTTCTCCATTATCTGCAAAATTGCTGTTCAGGAAATTTTGCAGTTTTCTATTAATTGAGGTTTCCAGATAGTTTTCCCTTTTATCAATTAAGAAATTGGCAAAAGCGTGAGCATCGGTTTGAATCATATCAAGGCGTTTGCGGTTTTTATTACGGTACCGAATAATTTCATCAAAATGTTCTAATAACAAAGGAGCCAGGAATTTTTTCCCCGCTGTGCTAAGTAAAACACCTTGATGAACCGGTTCAATGAAATCAGGAGAAAATTTATGCCGGGAAAAAATGTAAAAAACGGGCTCATCCACCAAAATACGATAGGGCTCTATAAAATCAAAGACAAAGGACTTCTTGTTGTAATTATCCCTATGCAAAAGCCCCAAGTAGGGATCAAGACCAGCAATAATTAAAGCTCTCTCCACTTTAGAATAGAGAATGCCATAACCATAATTCAGCATAGCATTGAAAGCATCTTTAGCAGGACGCGAACTTCTACCCTCAAATTTGTATGCATCAGGGATCAATTCTGCCAAAATGGAAAAATAATTCTTGGAAGCACCTCCTTCCCAACCCATAAAAGAACCAGAAAGTTCTTCCAATTTGCCTTCTGCCTGCATTATACAAATAGCCGCTTCCTGCATATTTTGCATCCGGTTTTCAAAATTACTTTTATCGCAATCACGCTTGGAAAGCAAACGCTGCACAAAACGGTATTGATTCATTATTTTTATAGCAATCCAATTTTTGATGAATTGTAAACCTATGTTATCAGAAAGCATTTCCAGCTGCCTTCTTCTAATTAAAACAGTACTGCCAATTTTGGGAAACCAAATCCTGCCATAAGGAGAGCCATATTTATCCAGAAAAACAATATCAATATTATAATCCATCGCTAATTGAATGGCATCGGTTGTTATTATAGCCGCATTGGAAATAACAATAGAAGATATCTTTTCCGGAGAAAGCTTGGTTTTCCTATCCTCAATACTCAACTCAAACATTTCATCTTTTTTGCGTAAGTAACTGCCGTAGGTATTTAAGTGGACTTCCATCAGAGAGCCAAACAGCTTGATTTAGCTGTAGAATATAGTTTAAAACCAGTTGAACATTCGTAAAAATCTTCTATGAATTCAGAATCTATATAATAGATGTGGTCATTTAGCTTTTTAACTTTATAGGAATCGTAAATAACAGCAAGTTCTTTGGGTGAAATATTTATTTGATATAAGTTCAAAGAACGATATTCTTTATCCAGAGCTGTTTTAATTTTTTGAATTTCCTCTTTAGGAAGTTTAGTATTCTTCAGACAATCCAAATATCCTATTATAGACGATATTGCTTTAGTAGAGGTTTCGTCACAAAGAATATACACTGTTTCTGTAGCATAATCATCAGAAATAAGCTTAAAATCAGCAATGGGAACTTGATTATGAATATTTTGATCATAATTAAGATCGGATATTGCTCTTAAAATGGCTTCACCTTTAGCGCCAATATCAAGAATTTGATAATAGGCATCTATAATATGAGAAAACTGACGACTTTCTAAAGAAGTGAATTGCTCCAAGCATTCTTTTGTTTTAGATAATAGATATTTATCATATACATAATGGCTTAATAACCTGCCATCTTTTTGTAGATTGACCAAAAACATTTCTCCGCCAAGTTCACCTAATTCATTATTCCTGTTACATCTACCTGCAACCTGGATAATACTATCTAAAGGACCAAAATCACGATATACCCTTTGAAAACTTATATCAACACCTGCTTCAATCAATTGGGTAGAGACCAAAATTACTTTTGACTGTGTTTCTTTCAGGATTTTATTAATTTTTTCTATAATTTCCTGCCTGTGTATAGGAATATGCAATGTAGTTAAACAGAAAACTTGATAGGAGGATTGATAATTAGAAGAAAGATAATTATATACAGCAAGAGCGGAGCGTTTTGTATTCATTACAATTAAAATGCTCTTTGCATCATTAAATTCCAGGAAATTTTGGCAAAACTCATCTACAGATTGTTCCTTCAGATTAATATAAAGTTTCACACGATTAAAATCGGGAACCGAGAAAAGTTCTTTCTTGCATAATTCTATGTATTTACCATCAGGATAAAGATAAGGTTGAGTAGCAGAACAAGAAAGAATGTAAGTATCAAATTTTTCAGCAAGAACCTTAAATACAATTCTTAATAAAGGATAGTAATCAGCGGGCAAGTTTTGCACTTCATCCAGAAGAATTATAGAATTAATAATATTATGCAGCTTACGAACCATAGCATTTCTATTGCCAATTAGGGAATGAAACAATTGAACAAAAGTAGAAATAACACAGGCAGATTCCCAGGATTCAATAGACAGGATATCTTTTTGCAATTCCTCCCAATTGTAGGTTGGCTCATCTTTTGTAATTGCAGAATAATCTACCAGATGATGATGTTTTACTAAAAATCTGTAATCTAAGTTTATGTTTTCATTGAGATTAGATAGTAATACATTTTCAAATTCCTGATAATTTTGGTCTATAATTGAAGTATAAGGAAGGCAGTAAATAACTCTTCTTAAATTATCTTCATAAGATTGAATATGATCAGTAAATTCTAAGCAGGCAAATGTTTTTCCACTTCCGGTAGGGGCAGTTAAGGTATATAGTTTTTGGGAAGGCGTAATACTTTGGTTACTTCTGATATTATCTATAAATTGATTTCTTAAAGTGTTTAATGCACCTTGTATCTTATTCTTTTCCTCAATTTTTTTTGCAGGTGAAAAGCTTAGCTTTGGATTGAGCTTCTCCAAAAATACATATTCCTTAACAGCTGCGTTATGTTTATCTGCATCTATAAGAACCGAAAATAAAAGATTTTGGATTAAAAATGATTCTACTGCTTCATCTATATTAGTAGGAGAATAATTAAGAGAAAACTCCTCCAAATTATCACTCATAAATTGAAACGAACTATAAGACAATTCCGGTAAGATGATATTGTGTTTTTCCAGCAGTTTTTTTAAATCAACATCATTATTTATGTTTTCCCATACACTCTTATAGATAGTAAGTGTTTCATCAATAAGAGCTGCATTATTAAGATCCTCTCCCCAAAAAGAACTTAAGTTACTATGATGCTTTTGTACACATTTAAAAGCATTAGGAGCAAAAGAAGAATATTCTTTCCAAGAATGGAAATTGAAAAAAGTAATAACCGCCGAAATATAACTATGATGTGTTAAATTATTACGATTTCCACCTCGGACATAATTTTGAAAATAGGAAGATGCCTTCCCCAGATCATGCATAATTCCAATTTTTTCTGCAACGAAAGTTAATTTATCTTTAGTGGTAGTAGTTAAGTTCAGGGAAAGCTTTTGGATCATTTCTTTAGCATCAGAAGCTACTTCAGCTAAATGATCTACCAAAAGCTTCTCCTGATATCCATTTTTTGCAGGATGGGATATAATCATAAAAAAGATATTCTGGTTCTTTGGATATTTTGTAATTCAATCAAATCTTTGAACTTACCGGGAATTCTTTTCCCATTCGTTTCTATTACTATATTTCCAAAGCGCTTGGTTTGACGATAACTTTTTCTTTTCCCTTCAATTAATTCCTGTTCCAGAGGCATCCTTTCCATAATTAAATCACAATCTTGAGAAGTAATGCCTTCTATCAATTCTCTTTCTATAGCAGAATCCAGATAGTCAGATTCAGATATTGGTTCAAATTCACCTTGGTTATAGGTTCTAATTAATTCCAGATGAGCAATGAACTGTCTTTGTCCTAAATATAAACCATAACCAAAATCTTTTACTTTGATCTTGTTTTCCAATTCTGTAAATACATTACTTTTCATCCTATCGAAACAAAGAAAAAGTATCCATTCCAGATCTTCAGAACCCTGTGCTTTAAGAAGTTCCAAACGACATTGTTTATGAGCAGACAGATCATTTATCGGAATTTTGGGGGTTGCATCTTGAGCATAATTCAATGTCTGAAATACTTTATGATAGTATATATTGGGAACTAAAGATATGGCAACTCCAAGATTTTCTGAACTCATAATATCATAATAACCGTCTCTTTCGATTTGCATAATAGAAGCAAGTAAACCACAGATTGTAGTTCGGGGCGGTATTATGTAAGTTAGAGAAGATGCGTTAGTATAAAATTTACGGAAATGCGCAAATTTACCTGTTAGCTTCAGCTCTAAAATCTGATTAAAATTATCAGGTATTTTCATATCTTTCCCCCATCATTTAAGGGAAAGCGGTTTTTTCCAGTTCTCTTGGATAAAAATTTTATCAAACTCAGGAATTGAAATCTGTTCATCTTTCCAGTAATTAATGCAGGAAATCAATTCTCTGTTTTGATTTAAATATTCTATTAAGGGGTTGATGTTTAATTCATAATCTTCCGGTTTTCGGATAAGACGAAGATTTTGTGCTATATTAGAATTCTGAGAAGTTACCTTAATCATACTGCGTAAGTCCTTTAAAAATTTATCTTTGTCCTTCAATTCTATCCGCAAATACAAACGTGGGTATTGTCCAATTTTAGTTCTGGTTCTGGCAAGAGGGATGGAATTTAGCATTGCCTCGTCAAAAAGTTTTAGGTCTTCTTCAGTAAGATTTGTTTCTTCTGCAGCATTGGCATTTACACTTCCGGAAAAGGCAATGAGAGAATAATATAAACGGTAATCTTTTCCTATACCTTGTCCGCCGGAAAAACTGGAAGTGATAGTTGAACTATCTACTATTTCTACAGGATGTAAAGAATAACCCCAGTTAAATTGAACCGGACCCGTAAAGTGACCACCTCTGTCCTCTTCAGCAGTTACAGCTCCAAAAAGACGAACATCAATAAGATCAAGATGTCCTTTCTTCAAATCTTGAATTTGTTTATTGCGTTCTTTAGCATCTTTGGCTTTGTTGGAAATAAAGATTTCCTCGCCTTTGATATCTTCAAAATAATCTCTAATATAGCGTTTTAAGCGGACATCGGAAACAAGGTTTATGAAGGTATCATAATCCATACGGGGTTTGTTTTCATTGTCCATATCACCATTAGGATTGCACATTTGTGCATCGTAAAGAAATAGGATCTCTGAGTTATTGTTAATCATTTTGTTCCTCCTGATTTTTTTCAGTTTTATCTGGATGTTCTTGTTTATAAATGGCACCTAAATAATTTGAATAAGCTCTGCCACATAAAATATGGAAGATAATTTCTTCCGGGGATAGAGAAGATTTCTCTATGCCTTGCATACATTCTCTGTAATAATTTTCGGTTACAGAATCATAAAATATATCCCAAACCTTACCCATTTCATCTACCATAGCCATCAAGGACTTAACTTTTTGAACAGGGATTCCTCTCAAATTCAATCTGTTAATTAGAGTACTTTTGATATTCTTTTTTCTCTGTTCGGATTCTATAGCAGCAATATACATTCCTAAGATGAAAAGGCCTTGAGCATAAAAGTTGTTTTCATAAATTTGGGAATGTGTGTTAAAATAAGCAGTGATTTTTTCATCCTGCAGTGCGGCAATTAAGTTACGCTTTTCCATAATATGAACTCCTTCTAATTGATTAAATTTTAGTAAATGATCTAAATATAAGGTCATAAAAAAGGGTGTGATGTTTAGAAAATATTTATTCTCGGTTTCTAAATTATTGTTTTTCCGATTAAAGATATCTATGAATTGGCGAATAAGTTTATTATATTGGAAGCTATGATTATATAAATATATTTCTAATGTGCTGATAATATTTTTATTCAATACAGTATAATCATATTGATCCAAACCTGGGTGAGATTCTTTTGAGGGTAAAATTAAATATCTGAGTCCTTCAAATGATAATGCATCTTGATAACCATATAATGAACCTAATTTATAATCCAGAACCATTTGGTTCAAGTGTTCTGTTTTATTTATTAATTCCCTTAGATTGATGTTTTTAATCATACCATTTATGATAAATTCTTGTGAAGTTGGGCTGGGTTTATTATAAAAAAGCAGAGTAAATTCTTTTAACTTTTTTATAAGTGTGCTAAGAGTATTAATATCATTCCTTTTTTGGTCTATGGGTATTCGTCTTAAAAGTTTGGTAATCATAATAAGTTTTTGAGGGTCAATTAGTTCTTCACTATTATCCGTTTCAAAATTAATTTCAGGTAGAACTATTGTTTGCAATCCAAGTAATTTAGTTCCTAACTTTGTAGAAGCATATTGAATTCCGACTAAAACTTGTTGATTACACTTTTCGCACATTGAAAAAGCATTATGAGTTATACTTCTGTCTACATTATCAAAATAAAGAGGATTAGTAGTGCCGAAAAATTTTTGTTTTATGGATATGTCTTTAGGTAAAGTAGAATCCTGTCCACAGATATGACAATAGCCCTGTTTTGTGTTTTCCAGATAATGTTTTTCAAAAAGATAATAATATAAGACATCAATATAGCAATCGGCATATTCACCTTGGTGTAAAAATTTACCATCAATCTTTAGAGCATAGGCCTGTCTTTTAGTAACATATTCTTTCAAAGTAGACGATAGGTATTTTTTTAAGCATTTTTGAAATTCCTTATTGTATTTAGACAGGTTATTTAGATTATTTTTTAATTCAGGTATATTCTCAGGATCAGGAAAATCTTTTTGCTGCTCTGCTTTAAGTTTATCATATCTAAGTGAACTAATTTTATTTTCCACTCTGTAAAATGTTTCTTGAATCTCTTTAAGAAATCTTAAAAAATCTTCCCCGCGTGTCATATCTGTCCAGAGAATATTTTTAAAATAATTGTTTACATATTGGTATAGTTCAAATTGTAGCAATGGTTTTAAAGAAATGTGAGCAGCATAGATAGAAGGATCATTAGGAGCATTATTAGTAAAAACCAATAGCTCATCTTTTTTATCGGATGATAATTCAGTTCCCTGTGAAAAATAGCATTCCTTTTTGTAAGTATCCAAATTTATCTCCAGAAGGCGACCTACACCATCCTTTTTGGAGGTAAATTTATCAAGTTCATCGCAATACTGTTTAACAATAAATAGTTTTTTGTCTTTTTCTGGAAGTGAGTTAAAATTCTCTTTTGTTAAAACTATTTTTCCTATTGCTTGATATAAAGGAATCATTTTTCCTCCTTTCTTTTTCTTACTACACCAAAACCGCGAGCACTTTGTTTTCCGAGACCAAGGAATTCGGGGATCAGGAAATTGGTAGTGAAATCACCTGTAAAACATTGCATTGGTTGATTGTGGAAATTTACTTCCAGGGGTTTAAACCAGCCATCTACATTTAGTTTATCCACTTCTGGAATCCAATAATCAAATGCCTTGGAAAGGGTTTTGAGGTTATTTTTCAGGATGGTTTTTAATCTTTGGCTACGCTGAAAAGTATTCAATTTATTATATTCCTGGTAGTTTTCTTGGTTTAGTGCCATCCAGGGAGAAGCAAAAAAGTAAGGATAATAGTCCTCGGTTAAGCCAAAGTCCTCTTCTTTCAGGGAGATTTCTCTTTCGTTGGAAATAAGTGTCTTTCCGTTAATTTCCAGTTTATCCACTTCCAGAAAGACCTTTTTGATTATATCTATGCCTTCATTGATCGCCAGCAGAGCAGGATGTTTTTCAATTATTCTATATTGAATTTGGGGTGCCTTATAGTTATATCCCAAGCCAGGAAGGTGATTATGAAAAATATGATCTTCGGGAAACTGATTTACAAAGAAACCACGCAATTTGGGAATATCCCGTGGCTCAAGTAAAACATCAGTCCAGCTGACAATCAAATAACGGATTTTCATTGTGGCTACATCCTATCCCTTTATAGAAGGGAATTAATATTTTATTTCTTGTTATGAAAATCAACTAATTCCTTGAAAACAAAATTTTAATATCCTGTCAAGCATAAATTGTTGTTTTAGATAAAATAATGTTAGGAATGCAAATTGGGATGACAAACACCGAAAACATAAATTTTTTTTGTAACCCTTGTTTTGGCGAAAAAGAGATATCTTGCTATGGATAACAATATTATTCATTGGTAATAAAACAATTAGCCATATTTTTTGTCGTTATTGGTTTAGAATGCATAATTGCTTGTTATATAGACGATTAAGTAACGACTCCGTAACACTTCCGTAACACTTCCGTTGTCTCGTTAGGGAATCGTTACTTGGTTGTTACTTTGTTGTAAGAAGTAGCACAAAGATAAAAACAAGCCAAAGTAAGGCAGGAGTTATCTACAGCTTAATATCTTTCTCTGGAGCAGTAAATTCTATAGTGTTTACACCATATTATGCAGTTGAGGAAAAAAGGGTGGACAATTTCCGATTTGCCAAAGAAAATATAGAATTCTTTGTAGTCGTTATGAGCCCTCATCCCTAAATTAATTTGTGACAATGTGCAAACTTATACAAGCGATGACGACTCCTGAATTAATTCATTTTTTATTTTTCATTCTCTATTCAAACGAGGGGCTTACGCCACCATCGCGATTATTGTGTCGCCCTGACGGGCTTTTGGAAAATAGGAAAATGAAAAGAAAAAAGAAGTCGGCGCTTACATTTAACGAGGGGCTAACGCACCCATCGCTATATTTGTGTCGCCCTGACGGGCTTTTGGCAGAGGGCTAAGAGCGAAGAGCAGAGGGATTTTTCCTTATTTTTAACGAGGGGCTTACGCCACCATCGCTATTATTATTTCGCCCTCCGGGCTTTGATGAAATCTCAACCTTCTAAACCTTCTCAACCTTCTCAACCTTTTTTTACGAGGGGCTAACGCCACCATCGCTATCATTGTATCGCCCTCCGGGCTTTTTTGCAGATATTGTTTTTTAAAATCCCATAAATCTTTTTTATCCTGTTCATCACAGACCTATTATTAGTTCAAAGTACAAAGTTCAAAGTGCTGGAGTTAGAAGTTTTTTTGGTGTCTTCGGTGATCTCGGTGTTCTCTGTGTTTTCAGTGTTTTCGGTGTAAAAAAAATGCGGAGGAACAGCGTCCTCCGGCTACAGATTTAATGCAAATTGAGGAGAAATTGGTTAAATTCCCTGCGGAATTTATTTTCTATATTTTGGGCAAGAACTCTAATTCCTCTGGAGGTTGCTTCCTCAATAGTAGAACCGCCTTGTTCCGTTTTATCTACGAAGGAAAAGAGGTTTTTTTCACCGTAATTGAAAGAAATATTCAGACGCAGAGGTTGAAAAAATTGTTGTCCCAGGGATTTATGCGGCTCGGGATTCATTGTAGCGACAATTTGATATTCAGGGTTATCGTTTTCCAACAAGCCAATTTGATTAATTACATTTTTAAGCGAGGCATCTAAAAGGCCTGAAGAATCGCCAAAAACTCTGATTTGCAGGGGAATTTCCCGAGCCGCATAATTCCTGAGTTCCAAAAGTTCCTGTAAGCTGTGAAAAGGTTTTAACAAAATGCCTGAATCACTTGCCAGAGCGTTATAATAAGTATAAGCATTTTGTGTTTGTTGCAATTTATCAATAGCGCTTAAAATTTTAGCAAAGCGGATAAGGGGATCATCAGTGGGAGCAAGGCAATTTTCAATAAACTCCTCACAGTCGTCAATTTCATTGCGATAAATGGTCTGCACGGCAATTTTATCCATTACCGCTAAGGCATAGAAAGTTTTGGTTTTAGGGTCTTGCCAGGTTTCTTTTATCTGAGTATATTTCAAAGTTCCTTCTGCGATTGCTTTTACGGAAGAAGAGGTCTCGCTGCTTGTTTGATAATTGGAAGAAGAGCTTTTTTCGCTTTCCATACTTTTCGTAACTGCAATAACGCGTGTTTCAAAAAAGCCGGCAATATTTTTCAATGCCTCGTTTTGTGCAATATTCAGTTCTTTTGCTATTCCCACGCCACAAAGATATTGCTTGGAAGGATATTGGGAATAAGGATTAGAAATCCATTCCGGTTTTTTCTTTCCGGCATAGAGGCAGGAACCGATAAGCAAGAATAAAAGGACGGTATAAATAATTTTTTTAGGCATTACTTAATCTAACCTTTAAGCAATTTAAGCGGAATGAAGAACTTGAACTATTCATCTAACTCAAATTTGTTGTTGCACCCATAAACAAAATAGACAATTCACTGAAACAGGGAATCGGTAACATCTTTCGGAATTTCAATATTTTGGGTTTTGGCAATGGTAATAAACTCACTAATAGTCCTCATCTGATTTGAAAGCAAAACAGGAAGACCAATTACTACATTCGTAGCATAAGGAATATCTTTAACATACATAACTGCGTCTATTCCTTTAGCATTTTTGGCTTCATTTACGAACTTTTTGGAACTTTCCAGAATGGTTTTTTCCCGCACAATAGAGCTGGCAAGATAAATAAAGCCACTTAAAAAATAGACCTTTTGCGATTCGCTCAATTGGGCTTTATCCGTCTTCAGGTCTTCCAGTTTGGCTTTCAAGGTTTCAGATATTTCGGCATCACTGCCTTCCAGGTTTGCGGACATCAGAGATTTTCCTTCCGCTTCTATTTTTACATATTCCTGACGCATCCCCAAAGAAACAGCTACCATTTCTTCCGCTATTTTGGATTCCGCCTTAGCCAGTTTATAGTTATAATTAATTACTTTAAAGTTTGATGTTTTGGGCATCAAAAGAGCGCTGGCAAATGCTTCCAGTGAAAGCAAAGGCAGTTTGTTATAATATTCCGGATTATCCAATTGAGAATCATCCAAAAACAATTTTACTTCCGGATCCGCTTTTTTCTTTTTCGCTTCCAGTCCTACACAGCTTACCAGAAGCAAAAAAATACAGATCAGGACAATCAATCGCTGAATAGTTCCCATTAAATTTCTTATTTTAGCTTCCAAGTTTTACACGAAGCTGATCTACCAAATCCTGTGAGGCGTGTGTTGCCGCTTCAATTAAAGCATTCGTTTTAGCTACGGTAGGATTTGAGCCCAAACCGCTGAATTGATAAGGTCCTGCACTGCAAATTTTAACAGCGAATTTTTTTCGTAGGTCTAAAATATAGCCGTTTACTTTCACATAGACCTTACTGCCTCCTGTTACCGGATCAATTTCTTCCCGTCCAACATCCAACATAGCAACAGCCAAAAAATCCAAACCGGCTTCGCGAGCAATATCTGTAGCTTCTTTTTGGGTGGAAGAGGAAATTTCGTTTAGAGCAGCAAAATCGTAGGCAAATTTTTCCGGCAAAATACCCACTTCGTATGTAGGAACAACTTCAAAATTGGCTTTATTAAAGACCTCCGTTACCTTGGTATCAATTTCCCCGGGGTTATAAATGCGGTAGGTAATCCCTTCGCTTTTATTGGTAACGGATTCGGAATACATTATGGATTTATTGGTGGAGCCCTTTTTACTTAAGCTTACATCCGCTTGACTGCTTGTGCTTATTTTATCGCTATCATAAATATCGGAGGAGGTTTCTCCGCTGGTTGCAACAGAACTGGAAGCAGCAACATCGGATTTGGCAGAAAGGTCTTTTTTAACAGTTTTCCCTTCACTTTCCACTGCAGCAACTTCTCTGGCTACATACACAAAGCTTAAATAAGTAGGTTTGGTCATTTCCATAATGCCTTTCATCCGTTCATTGATTAAAAGGTCTAATTGAACATCGTCAATAGTAATCTCCATCAATTGTTCCCAGATGCCATTTTTGTATTCACCATCGTTCAGATAATTAACTTCCAGAATATAGTTATCTATGTTTTTCTCAATTTCCGGCAACAATTCATTGATGAGTTCTCTTCTACGACTGTCCTTTTCGGAAGCGTATTTCTTAATAGCCAGAATTTTAGCATTATAAGTAGCGGTTTTAATTTCTTCCGGTTTCGGCTTTTTCCTTTTGGTTTCCACCGTGCCTTTCACCTTAACTTTAACTGCCGCATCCAGATAAGCAAAGGAAAAGAGCAAAGTAATGCCGAGCAAAATGATAGTTAGTAGTTTGCGCATTTTTTTAATATCCCCTTCATTAGTTTTTTATCTTCTTTCAGCGTAGCGGGTATTTTATCCGATAGCGTTAAAAGAAGAATTTCGTTGTAGTTATAAAACTCGTTGCCGATTTTTTGACCGACAACGGTTTGTTTCGGAGCTCCGTTTTGAATAATTTGTTTCCAGTATTCAGTATTAAATTCTGCATCGTAAATACGCATTTCCAGTTCTACACCATAAAGATCAACCCTTTCCACCGCTGTTTCTTTATATAACTTTTTCACAAAGCGCAAGACATTTACATCTATATCGTAACTGGAAGGCGGAATAGTAAAATTCTGAATACTGGCATCGGAAAAGGAAAGTGACATTTTGTAGGATAAATTACTGTGAGAATAAGGCAGGACAGTTAAATTCATTTTGAAAGCCAATGCTTCAGTTAAATGCTGAGCTACAATACTGGAGTATGTTTCCAGGTTTTGTTCCGTTCCATAAGAGCCCAGATAAGGCAATGCTTCTTCCTGGAAATTGACATTGGCAACTTTAAT
>Ga0208459_1002906_pt1 | contig 13898 bp, 11 predicted proteins | sample AD_UKC087_MetaG_FD_184433 | JGI IMG/M metagenome (GOLD analysis project Ga0208459, IMG submission 184433) | Active sludge microbial communities of municipal wastewater-treating anaerobic digesters from USA - AD_UKC087_MetaG (SPAdes) (version 2) | ecosystem: Engineered > Bioreactor > Anaerobic >... | reverse complement strand
TCAGAAGAGGGGACTATGTGAACAACCCGGTAATCAAGAGTTACCATGGAGAATGTACTGTTGAGTATTATGAACGGGCGATGGCAAAAATCAGATCGCAAATACCTTCTGCTGTTTTTTTTATGTTATCCGACGATATCACATGGGTAAAAAAACAATTTGCCGGAGCAGATCATGTCGTTTTTGTCGAAAACGCCAACCATGCAGGTCATGAAGACATGCGGCTGATGTCTATATGCAAGCATAATATAATTGCAAACAGCAGTTATAGCTGGTGGGGAGCATGGCTGAACAAAAACCCCGGCAAAATTGTCATTGCTCCTGAAAAATGGTTCAAAGATAGCACGAGAAGTTTTAAGGATATTATACCCGAAGCATGGATAAAACTATGAAGACACCTGTGATTTCCGTACTAATGCCGGTATATAATGCCGAAAGATATTTGCAGGAATCCATTGAAAGTATTTTAAATCAAACATATACTGATTTTGAATTCATCATAATTAATGATGGATCAACTGATAAAAGCAAAAAAATTATTTTAAGCTATGAAGATCCAAGAGTTTTATATATTGAGAACCCGGTAAACCAGGGCTATTTATTTTCTCTTAACAAAGGTATTGATATAGCAAAAGGTAAATATATTGCCCGTATGGATGCGGATGATTTAAGTATGCCCGGCAGATTTGAAAAACAAATTAATTTTCTGGAATCTCATAACGATATTGTATTGGTTGGATCCTCTGCAACAATAATTAACGAATCAAATCAGGAAAAAAAGGTTACAAATGTGCTATTGTCCTCGGATCTCATATTTGCTCAACTGTTTTTTGAAAACCCATTCTTTCACTCTTCTGTAATGGGCCGTGCAGGGGTGTTTCGTGAATTTAAATACGACATCAATTACTATTTGGCCGAAGATTATTATTTATGGTCCCAAATTGCCATGAAATATAAACTTGCCAACCTTTCCGAACCTCTAATCAAATACCGCGTCCATAATGAAAGCATTACCATTCAAAAAAACGAACAGCAACAAGCTTGTGTAAAAAGAATTTATGCCTGGCATTTATCTAATCTTGGCATCGAAAATGTCACAGCAGAGCAGCTTCAGTTGCACTATAACATCATGTCGCATAGGCGCCAGTATAATTACAGCGAGCCCGGGGCATTGGATGCCCTGTATTGGTTAAAATATTTATACAAAAAAAACAAAGTCCTAAACATATATGATCAGGAACTTTTCAGGAAAAACCTATTAATCTGTTGGAATGAAAACTTTAATACCAATCTTACATGCATGAACGGATATAAAGCCCTCCCTTTTATTTTTTCAGAATTCAATAAAAATATAAATATCAGGGGAAAACTATTGTTTATACTTTATTGTTTAAGATATACCAAGCCATTCAACCAACTGTTTAACAGATTAAGATTATCAAAGACAAAATGAAAAGCATCAATTTAATAATGCCAGTACCAAAAATTTTATGAAGAAAAATATATTAATGATTCCTTCATGGTATCCAACAGTAGATAATAAAGCAAAAGGTAGTTTTTATCGGGAGCAGGTGTTATTATTAAATGAAGATTTCAATTTTTATGTTGTCAATATTATGCCTAAAAATGTAGGTGTTTTAAAACTCATTATTTTATACCTGAAAAATAAGTTCTTCTATTTTGAAATTATACAACCACCATCAGGAACAGGAATATATTATCCGCAAATAAAAAATTTAAAAATTTATTCCTTGTTTGTTCCGGTAGCAAAATTTGTGGAAAAGCTGAATTATAAACTTATGTGTAATTTCTCTTTTTTATCGTTACAACGAGTTCTTAATAAATTAATTTGGAAACCGGATATAATTCATGCCCAATCGGTTGTTGAAGGAGGCATTTGGGCGCATTATCTTTCGCATAAGTTAAAAATTCCATTTATTATTACAGAACATCAACTTTTTCTGTTGCAACACTACAGCGAATTTAAAAGGAATTTAATTAAATATTCCATGCGTAATGCTTCAAAGATTATTGTGGTTAGCGAACACCAGAAAAGACAAATACTGATGACCAGAATTGAATGTGATCCTGTGGTGTTGGGAAATTTGGTTGATGACAGTATATTCACTATAAGTAAAGCGAAGAAGGATGTTTTTAATATACTTGTGGTCACCTATCCCCATTATATCAAAGACAACGAAACGCTTTACAAAGCCATAAGGTGCCTGTTGTCAGAGCAGGTCAAAGATTTTAAAGTGCAGATAGTTGGCGGAGCTCTAAATAATTCAGCATTGACAGATAAGGAAAACCCGTTGTATAAAGAGGCCGAAAACTATGGAATAACAGAATATGTTGAAATTTTGAATCATGTGGAGAGGGAAAAAATGCCGGAAATCATTAACACCTGTGATGTTTTGGTTTCAACAAGCATTGCCGAAACTTTTGGTATTGCCTGCTGCGAGGCCATGATGTGCGGCGTGCCTGTTATTTCTACGGCTAATGGTGGCATTGATGAAATGATCAGCGAAAAAAACGGAATAAAAATTCCCATCAGGGATGAAAAAGCATTAGCAGCAGCAATATTACAGATTAAAAACAAAGTCATAACATTTAATCCTGATGAGATCAGAAACTCAGTAGTTGATAAATTTGGCAGGAAAGCTTTTAAAACCAAATCATCCGGGATATATGACAGTGTGTGACCAGTTGCCGCTTTCGAAGTTTGCAACTTCACTCAATTGGAAAAATTAAAAAACCTTTCAAAAACCACAAACCATGCAAAAAGTAGCATTAATAACAGGGGTAACCGGCCAGGACGGGGCGTATCTGTCAGAGCTGTTATTAAAAAAAGGTTATATCGTTCATGGGGTAAAGAGGCGGAGTTCGCTTTTTAATACCGACCGCATCGATCACCTTTACCACGACCCTCACGAAAAATCAAATTTTTTTCTTCATTATGGCGACCTCACGGATTCATCCAACCTTATCCGTATCATACAGGAAGTTCAGCCCGATGAAATCTACAACCTGGGAGCCATGTCGCATGTAAAAGTCAGTTTCGACACACCTGAATATACGGCAGACACCGACGGTCTGGGAACCCTGAGGCTGCTGGAGGCCATCCGGATTCTGAATCTTTCAAAGAAAACAAAAATCTATCAAGCCAGTACCAGCGAACTATACGGAAAGGTCGTGGAAACCCCGCAAAGCGAAAAAACCCCTTTTTATCCACGCAGCCCTTATGCCGTAGCAAAATTGTATGCCTACTGGATCACGGTTAACTACCGCGAAGCCTATGGCCTGTTTGCCTGCAACGGTATCTTATTCAACCACGAAAGCCCGATAAGGGGCGAGACCTTTGTAAGCCGTAAGATCACGCGTGCCGTAGCAAGAATTGCCCTGGGGCTTCAGCAAAAATTATTTCTCGGAAACCTGGATGCCAAAAGAGACTGGGGACATGCCAAAGATTACGTAGAGGCCATGTGGCTGATATTGCAGCAGGATGCCCCGGATGATTATGTAATTGCTACCGGAAAAACAACCAGCGTCAGAGATTTTGTCATAAAGTCCTTCCATGAAGTTGGCATAGAGCTGGAATTTTCAGGCAAGGGCATAGAGGAGACAGCCCACGTTAAAAAATGCAACAACCCCGGCTATCATGTTCCTGTCGGTCAGGAAGTGTTGGGCATTGACCGGAGGTATTTCCGTCCGACAGAGGTAGATCTATTGCTGGGTGACCCCTCCAAGGCCTTCAGAAAACTTGGCTGGAAGCCAAAATATGATATAGATGCCATGATTGGGGAAATGATAAAATCAGATATAAAAATCATGGAAAAGCAAAAATACTTGCAGGATGGAGGTTTTAAAACAAAAAACTATTTTGAATAATGGAAAAAAATGAAAAAATATTTATCGCCGGCCATAAGGGAATGGTGGGCTCGGCAATAATGCGATGTCTCGAAAAAAAAGGTTACTCGGAATTTGTTTTTGCCCCACATTCCGAAATTGATTTAACCTCCCAAAAAACTGTTGCTGATTTTTTCTCGAAAGAAAAACCCGATTATGTTTTTTTGGCTGCGGCCAAAGTAGGAGGCATACATGCAAACAATACTTACAGGGCGCAGTTTATTTATGAGAACCTGATGATTGCTACAAACATCATACACCAGAGTTTTGTTCATAATGTAAAAAAGCTGTTGTTTCTCGGTTCAAGCTGCATATATCCCAAAATGGCACCTCAACCTATTAAAGAAGAATACCTGCTTAGTGGTACGCTCGAACCCACCAACGAGCCTTATGCCATTGCCAAGATTGCCGGTATTAAACTTTGCGAAGCATACCGTGATCAATATGGTTGCAATTTTATTTCGGTGATGCCGACCAATTTATATGGGTATAACGATAATTATCATGCCGAAAATGCCCACGTGATGCCCGCGCTGATCAGGCGGTTTCATGAAGCGAAGATCGAACAAATGCCCGAAGTAGTTGTTTGGGGCTCTGGAACGCCGCGACGTGAATTTCTTTTTGTTGACGACCTGGCAGAGGCCTGTGTTTTTTTGATGAATACTTATAACGGGAAGGAATTTATAAATATTGGTTGTGGCAAAGACATCAGCATTAAAGAACTTGCAGAGCTAGTTAAAGAAATTGTGGGGTATAGTGGCAATATTGTGTTTGACAGCACTAAGCCCGATGGCACACCACAAAAACTGCTTGATATAAGTAAAATCCAAAACCTGGGATTTACTCCGCAGATAAATCTTCGTAAAGGTATTGAAATGGCGTATGCCGACTATAGTAAAAAAAGCAGAGCATAATGCGAAATAATCAAGGCGCCCCCGACAAGGAAAAAATGTGAAACGTCAGATTGTTGCCGGATTACCGGATTTTCTTTTTTGGGTCCGAATGGTGAAAAATTCTTATAAGTTCAGATAAGGATAATGTTTGCGCTTTCAGGATTTTTATTATTTTTACATACCAATAATCATTTATGTTTATATCGATAGTTACTCCGGTGTATAGATGCTCCGACAGTATTGACGAGCTTTATGCACGGCTTACCAAAACGCTGCCGCATATCAGCAATGATTACGAAATAATTTTTGTGAACGATGGCAGTCCTGATAATGCCTGGGAAAAAATTTCACTGCTTGCAAAAATTGATAACAAAGTAAAAGGCATCAATTTAAGCAGAAATTTCGGACAACACAATGCTATCATTGCGGGACTTGAACATACCAAAGGGGAATGGGTGGTGGTAATGGACTGCGATATGCAGGACATGCCCGAAGAGATTAGTAACTTATATAAAAAGTGTATGGAGGGTTTTGATATTGTTTTGGCCCGGAGAAAAAATCGTAAAGATAATTTTTTGATAAAAACATTATCAAAAGCTTTTTATAAAATATTGAGCTATCTTACTGAAACTCACCAGGAACACACCATAGCAAACTTTGGAATTTATAAAAAACCTGTGATTAACTCCCTGAAATCTATGGGCGATTACAACAAGTATTTTCCGACTATGATCAGATGGGTTGGCTTTAAAACTGCAGAAATAGATGTTATACATTCAAAAAGGGAGTCCGGAAAATCATCCTATAACTTAAAAAACCGGATTAATTTATCAATAGATGTTATTCTTTCATTCTCTAACAAGCCATTAAAACTAATGATAAAACTTGGCTTTTTCTTCTCACTTGCTTCCCTGATTTTGGCCATTTATTTTGTATGCAGATACTTTATTGTAGGTATTGCCGTTTCAGGGTGGACATCTCTGATTATTTCAATCTGGTTTTTGTCAGGATTAATCATTTTTATGCTCGGCATTCTGGGTTTATATATAGGCAAAACCTTTGATAAAGTAAAAAACAGACCAAATTACATAATTTCAGATGCAATAAATATTGACTAATGATATCATTATTTCTGGAAAACTATAAAGGGTATAGTGTTTTGAAGAATATCCTTGAGAATTATGATAAAAAAATCATAACTTCTGTTATTGCTGCCCGAGATCTTAATACCCAAAAAGATTATTTCGATGAAATAAAACAGTTGTCTCATCAAAATGAAATTTTATTTTTTGAAGCAGGTGATAAAAAAATCATTAAAGGAGATTTTTCCGTTGCAATTGGTTGGCGGAGAATTATTAAAGATTACAAAAACACTATTATTATTCATGATTCTTTGCTCCCCAAATACAGAGGTTTTGCACCTTTGGTTAATGCTTTAATAAATGGAGACAACATAATCGGCGCAACAGCATTTTATGCGACTGAGAATTACGATAAAGGAAATATTATTGCTCAGGAACAGCTTGAGATCAAATACCCGATAAAAATATATGATGCCATTCGGTTAGTTACTGATTTACATATCCTGTTGGTTTATAAAGTATTTTCTGGTCTAAAAGAGGGAAAATTACAAGGGATTGTTCAGGACGAAAACCTTGCATCTTACAGCCTGTGGCGTGACGAATCTGATTATGCCATTGATTGGAATTTGTCAAATATTCAAATTGAAAGGTTCGTCGATGCTGTCGGATATCCTTATAAGGGAGCCTTTACCATGACAGATGGAAAAAAAATCAGAGTATTTGATGTTGAGAAGGTTAATGATTTCAAAATCGTTAACCGATGCCCGGGGAAGGTAGTTTTTATCGATCAACATAAACCGGTAATTGTCTGTGGTGCCGGATTATTAAAGATTATCAATGCAGCATATGAAGGTGAAGAATATAGTTTTTTCCCTTTTAAAAAAATCAAAACCCGTTTTTATTAAAATACCCATTTTGAATTTTCAAACTTTGCTCAAAATAGAAAAATTTGTGCTTTAATAGTGTTGTTAAAGCAATACAAACTAAAATTAGTATTTTTGCTCTTCATATAAATAATAACAGGTGATCCCCTTTAACAAACCACATCTCACGGGTAAAGAAACGGCTTACATTGATGAGGCCGTGAGGTCGGGCAAGATTTCCGGCAACGGCAAATACACAAAAAAATGTCAGGAGTTTTTTGAAAAACGTTATGGTTTCCACAAATGCCTGCTCACCACTTCCTGCACCGATGCGCTCGAAATGGCAGCCCTGTTGCTGGATATAAAGCCGGGCGACGAAGTAATTATGCCTTCTTACACGTTTGTATCAACAGCATTGGCTTTTGTACGCCAGGGTGCCGTGATACGTTTTATCGACAGCAGGGCAGAACACCCGGGTATGGACGAAGACGAAATAAAAGAAGCAATTTCGACAAAAACAAAAGCTATTGTTGCCGTACATTATGCCGGAGTGGCCTGCGACATGGATAAAATCATGGGCATTGCTGAAAAATTTAAACTTTGGGTTGTAGAAGATGCTGCCCCGGCAATCGACGCCTTTTACAAAGGACAGCCGCTGGGAAGCATTGGTCACTTGGGATGTTTTTCGTTTCACGAAACCAAAAACATACAATGCGGTGAAGGCGGCATGTTGGCAATAAACCATACAGCATTCGGGAAAAGGGCTGAAATTATCTGGGAAAAAGGCACCAACCGTGCTGAGTTTTTCCGGGGCGAGGTAAATAAATACGGATGGGTAGATACCGGATCGTCTTTTTTGCCATCGGAGATCACAGCAGCTTTTCTGTGGGCACAACTAGAAAATCTGGATGATATCCAGCAAAAAAGAAAGATAATCTGGAAAACCTATTTTGAAACATTAAATCCATGGGCAACGGCATTAAATATTCAACTTCCTTTTATACCCCATTACGCGACCAATAACGCCCATGCATTTTACTTGGTTTGCAAAGATCTTGAACAACGCACCACATTGATTAATGAATTAAAAAAACAGAACATCCTTTCCGTTTTTCATTATCTCAGCTTACATAAGAGCCCGTACTACAAGGGTATTTATAACGGAATATCCCTGAAGCATGCCGACAGGTATGCCGATTGCCTGCTGCGTTTACCTATGTATTATGAACTCGGAGAGGATGAATTAAAAAAAATATGCGACGTGATTAAACATACGTTTTAACGCATTATATTTTTACCTACTTTTACCCCTATGATTAATTGTGCCAACTGCAATCAGGAGCTAATAAAAACTGATAAATATTATTTCTGTGCGCAATGTGGATATAAAGCTTTTATCAAAGATAAAATGGTTTTATTTAATCCTGAAATTAAAAAAGACTGTGACGATTTTGATTCAGGAATTCTGGATGCGTTATATAAATATGAAAATAAGCACTTTTGGTTTTTGCACCGGAAAAAAATTATAAATAAAATCTTGACCAGGTATACAAAAAAAAATGAAAAGATTATTGAGATAGGGGCTGGAACGGGAAATATAACGGGAATGTTTTTATCAAAAGGTTATAAAAATGTGAGCATTGGAGAAATGCATGTTAATGGGCTGAAATACGCAAAAACATACGGAATATCCAATCTGTATCAGTTTGATTTACTAAAAACGCCATTCACCGAACACTTTGATATCGTATGCTTGTTTGATGTAATTGAACATATCGAAAATGACGATCTTGCTATAAAAAAGGCAAGCGGCATGCTTAAAAAAAGAGGAAAAATAATTATCACAGTCCCATTACACCAATGGTTGTGGAACAATATCGACTATAATTCAGGGCATAAAAGAAGATATACTGCACAAGCAATTAAAAACCTTCTCGAAGGTGCCGACCTTACCCTTATACATAGTTCATATTTTTTTTCGTTGATATTGCCTCTGCTGTTTTTAAGAAAATTATTGAACAGAAAGCAGTATAAAATGGAGGATAACGAGAAACTATCTCAACAAGTTGGCTTAACAATTAATCCTTTTGCAAACTTTATTTTAGACGTTATTTGCAAAATTGAATTCGGATTGTTAAAATTGTTTACGTTTAAGACTGGTGGAAGTCTAATTGTGGTCGGCGAAAAAAATTATAACAGCATTGAAAAATGATTTTTGAATTTCTTTTGTATTTTCTTTCCCTGATAGCAATATTAATCCTGGTAAATAGTATCGGAAAAATTACCCTCTGTATAATAAATATTAAACCTGAAAAAAAATTCTTCAGGATTTTTCTTGAGTTGGTATCAGGGGTAATAATTTTGGTATTTATCTATTCTGTTATTAAAACAAAATTCCTGACTGTTAATATCCTGTTTCTTTTCCTTATAGTTTCGTATATTTTTTTTATTGCCCAAAAAAAAATCACCCTTCCCTCAAAAAAATGCTTATCCGATTCATTTCGCACGCTATTCAAAGACATCATTTTTGTTCTGATCCCATGCTCTTTGCCGTTTTTTCTGTTCGAAATGAATTACCTGTATCCTGTTTCCGGAATCAGATTCCCTCATGCTGATTATTTTTTTTATTCCGAATTGTCCGATTCGTTAAATAATTTCGGAAAAGAAAACCTATGGACTTCGCGCAATATTCTTTTCCCCGACCATTTCAAAGGAATACAGCCCTATCATTATTTTGAACTCTGGCTGAATGCTTTTATCAGTAAACTATTTCATTTTCCCTCCATATATTCATTGTTGCTTATTTCATACCCCTGCCTTAATTGCATTGTCTTTATAGGACTAATTGCCCTATGGGAATCGTTTCAAAATGTCAAACCCCTGTCGGTTGTTTTTATTTTCATTTTATTGTTAACCAATGCTGTTTCGTTTGATTTTTTTAATACTATTATTGATGATTATAATGGCATAACCCAGCTTCACTGTTCTTTGTTTTCATTATGGGGTAAAAAATATTCCCCTGTTTACATATTTTTCATTTTGTTCTTTATTTTATATATTAAAGATAAAAAAATTGAAGCATTCGTTGTGTTGAGCAGCTTGCAGATTGTTACAGTTTTATTGTTGCCCGGGGTGTTTTTTTGTGTTTTTCTATTTCTTTTATTAAATAAGTTTCACCATACGTTTTCGTCAAAAGACAACAGAAAACTTCTAATTTTTTATACAATATTTATTTTTCTTTTTTTTATCCTTTATTTTATTTTCGGATATTTTGAAAAAAATTCAACTTCGGATTATTTATCAGAAGGAAGTTTTCTCAATACGTTATTATCCGATTTTACAAATATGAATCATTATAAATACTTGTTTGGTATCATGATGTACCGATCCGTCCGTTATTTTTTATCCTACGCTCCTTATATCATCATTGCAGTAGTGATTTTGACCATATTTTTTAAACGGGATATACATCTATTGAAATTAATAATTCTGGTGATGTTATGTAATGTTGTCGGATTGTTTGCTTTTGGCTTTGCCTTAGAAGTTTCCAATTCCTGGCAATTTTTTTCAACTACATTTATTTTTATAAACTGCCTGTTGATTTATATTTTCATGCTGGGTTTTGACAAATTGATTCAGTCCCAAAACAAAACAAAAAAATATTTACTCGGATTCTGTTTCATTGCGCTGATTCTATTAAACATTCGTAATTCATATAAAAACAATCTGGAATTATCTTATAGCTTTAAAACAAAATATTCGGATAAATATATCAGCAGCGTTTTGGACGAAACAGGCAATCAATCGTTTCTGACTTGCGCGGCCTTATACTCAATGAATGATTATAAAAAAAACGTTTTTTATGAATATCTTTTTGTTGAAAAACCTGGTCGGGCTAGCCAGCTTGTTTATGGATACAGGGACATGATCGATATTAATAATTTTTTATTATTCGACAGCATACCCACCATGATTAATACAGACAAATATTATATACTTAACTCTTCTTTCTACTTGTTTACAAAAAAACAAAAAGATGATCAAACCTTTGTATCCTACGAAAAAAGTCAGGTAGATTTTATTAATACCTATAACATAAAATACATCTTTGCCACAAAAGACGCCCCTGTCAGCGACCTGCTTTTAACAAAAACAAGAAAAAAAATTGTTGACTCATTGAGCGGAGAACGATTTTATATTATATCTGATGAAAATTCTCAATAAATATATGTCATAAAATCATGGTTGTTTCTTACGCACCCGTTACAATAAATATCATTGGTAATTCTTACCATTTCAGGAATAACAGATACTATCATGCTTTTTAACTCCATAGAATTTGCTGTATTTTTTCCGCTGGTATTTATCGGCTACTGGTTTGTGGTAAACCGCAATTTAAAACTGCAGAACCTGTTTATTCTGGCTGCCAGTTTTTTGTTTTACGGCTGGTGGAACTGGCGGTTTCTGGCTTTATTGGCTTCTGGTTGCATTATAAATTACTTTATCGGAATTGGACTGAACAATCTGCAAAATAAAGCAAAACGCCGGTGGCTGCTATGGGCCGCTTTGATATATAACTTAGGACTGCTGGTGGTGTTTAAGTACCTCAACTTTTTCATTGAAAGTTTTTCCACGGCCTTTACTTTCCTGGGCGGTAATATTTCCTCCGGCTCACTTAATATCGTGCTGCCCGTCGGCATCAGCTTTTTCACCTTTCAGGCGCTGGGCTATGTCATAGAGGTTTACCGCAAAAATGTTGTACCAACTAAAGATCTCATTGCCTTCTCCGCCTTTGTCAGTTTTTTTCCGCTCATACTGGCAGGTCCTATTGAACGGGCAACACACCTGCTGCCCCAGTTTTACAGTAAAAGAACTTTTGAGTATTCAAAAGCCGCCGATGGCCTGAGGCAGATACTGTGGGGGCTCTTCAAGAAAATTGTTATCGCAGATAATTGTGCTGAATATGCCAATTTAATATTTAATAATTACTCAGATTACAGCGGAGTTACCTTGTTGCTTGGAGCATTTTTATATACGATACAAATATACGCGGATTTTTCGGGGTATTCAGATATGGCAATTGGCGTTTCACGCCTGTTGGGCTTCGATATCATACGCAACTTTAATAATCCGTATTTTTCCATGAATGTTGCCGACTTCTGGAGACGATGGCATATAGCACTTTCGTCCTGGTTTCGCGATTACCTGTTCACCCCCTTGTCAATAAAAATAAGGAACTGGGGTACGACGGGTGTTGTTTTTTCTTTTTTCGTAACTTTCCTTTTATGTGGCCTGTGGCATGGCGCTAATTATACTTTTATTGTCTGGGGCGGATTGCATGGTCTTGCTTTGGGATGGGATGTGTTTTCGTTCAGGGTCAGAAAAAAAGTAAAAAGAAAAATGAACCCCGGGTTATATAACTTTTTCAGTTGGTGTATCACTATGGTGTTTATTGTTTTTACATGGATATTTTTCAGAGCAGAAAATTTACATCAGGCAATAAGTTATATCAATGGCGTTTTTAACGGGCTTCTTCAAAAATCATCATATATTGAAACATACAATTTGGTATTCTGGAATAAGCCCGTGGGTTTTTCTATTTTCCCTATGTTATTGCTTTTCATTACTATTGAATGGTTGGGCCGCCGGCAGGGACATCCCTTAGTATATTTAGAAAAAATGAGTTATCTGTTTTTAAGGTGGTTTTTTTACATTATCATCCTCATAATTATTTTTTATTGGGGTAACTATAATGAAAATGTGTTCATTTACTTTCAGTTTTAATATGAAAAATTTCCTTACCCGCATACTGGCTTTTACCTTCACAGTTTTTTTACTGTTTTTTGTGTTGAATATATTCACAGGACGTTATAATACGGATCCGAAGTTTTATAAAATGCAATATAAGGCGGTCAAAGAAACTTCAACCCGTATTGACGGAATTATTATTGGCACGTCGCATTCTTTAAATGCTATTCGTCCCTCAATACTTGACAGTACCGGCATATCATTTTATAACTGCTCGTTGCTCGGCGCAGGTCCTGAGTTTTATAACAATTGGTACAACGAGTGGTACCTAAAAAACCGCCCGAGCCCCAAATATTGCATCATCGGCATTGACCTGTTCATGTTCGATTCGGATTGGCTCTGGCGCAAATTTGAGCAGGATTCGGAATTTTTTACAATGTCGGTATTTCTGAAATTATTGCTCGTATCAGATGGTTTCAATAAAAAGGACGCTGTCATCAACCGGTTTCCGGCTTTGAAATACAGAAAAAGTATGCTGAAAAGTCTTAAACTTCAGGATGGCGATGAACGATTCCCTATGAACTATTACGACAGGGGCTATATTCCTTTTCAGGCGCCTTATGATTCCACAAAATACAAATTCAGAAAAAGCTATAAAATTGACTCTGTTCAGGTTCGTTGCTTTAGAAAATTGGTATCGAAAATGGTTTCCGAAAATGTTCAGGTAATTTTTGTAATGTCCCCCGAATATGGGTTTCCCCCGGAATATCATTCAAAAGTAAAAACATATCAGGTTATTAATGCAATGTCTGAAAAGTATAAAATTCCCGTATTGAATTTTAATACAAACCTGAGAAGTTATATAAACGAAGATATTCATTATTTTAACGACTGGGGGCACATGAGTGTGAGGGGCAGCATAGTTTTTAGCAGGCAGTTGACAAAAGAATTGCTCCGTTTAGGTTTTCATCCCTGAGGCAAAAAATTCAAATTTTTTTGTCTGTCAACACCTGGTTTTTGATGATAATAAAATAGTAATTTTGAATCGCCGATTTTTCCACCACCAATGTAAAAAAATTATTATACAGACACCATCATGCTTTTTAACTCGATAGAATTTGCTGTATTTTTTCCGCTGGTATTTATCGGCTACTGGTTTGTGGTAAACCGCAATTTGAAACTGCAGAACCTGTTTATCCTGGCTGCCAGTTTTTTGTTTTATGGCTGGTGGAACTGGCGGTTTCTGGCTTTATTGGCTTCCGGTTGCATTATAAATTACTTTATCGGAATTGGACTGACCAATCTGCAAAATAAAGCAAAACGCCGGTGGCTGCTATGGGCTGCATTGATATATAACTTAGGACTGCTGGTGGTGTTTAAGTACCTCAACTTTTTCATCGAAAGTT
>Ga0208459_1002892_pt1 | contig 13944 bp, 9 predicted proteins | sample AD_UKC087_MetaG_FD_184433 | JGI IMG/M metagenome (GOLD analysis project Ga0208459, IMG submission 184433) | Active sludge microbial communities of municipal wastewater-treating anaerobic digesters from USA - AD_UKC087_MetaG (SPAdes) (version 2) | ecosystem: Engineered > Bioreactor > Anaerobic >... | reverse complement strand
CGAAGAACGACTCGTCGAGGAACTCCTGCCTTGCCGCCCTGATGACGATGATTTCGAGATACGCACCAGGGCAATTCTGCGCCGTCATATTGTGGAACGTTGCCTTTACGGTGTGGACATTGACCCGTTGGCCGTGGAGCTGTGCCGCCTGTCTCTCTGGATCGAGACCATGGATCGGACGCTTCCTTTCTCCTTCCTTGACCACAAAATCAAATGCGGCAACAGCCTGGTCGGCGGGTGGCTGGACACCTTCTGCCACTATCCCGTCATGGCCTGGAAGAACCGTGAAGGCGGCGACAAGGGCCACACCAATGGCGTCCACTGCGAAAAAGAATCCCGTTCGAAGGCGCTTAAGGCTTTCGTTAAGGACAGACTCACGCCTGACTTGCGGCATTTCCTGGATGCCCCCACGCTTGCTTTTTCGGAGGCGCGAAAGATTGAAGCCGCTTCGGTCCATGCCGAAGTCTTGAACGTCCTTGCGCGACTCCACAAACTGCCGGTTTACGACAGCGCCGAACGATCCCGGATATACCGCGAGGAAATTCTCGGATCACCGGGATGGCGTTCCCTGAAAGCCGCCCTCGATCTGTGGTGCGCCTGCTGGTTCTGGCCTGCCGACGCCCTTGACCATGCGCCGCTGCCCTCGACCCTGGCCGATCCCCCGGCGGCAACACGCGATATTGCCGCCCGGATCGCTGCGGAAAAACATTTCTTTCACTGGGAGATCGAATTTCCGGATGTCTTTTCCGGCCAGGGCGCAGGTTTCGACGCCCTCGTCGGAAACCCGCCGTGGGAAACGCTTCAACCCAACTCCATGGAGTTTTTTTCCAACATCGACCCCCTATACCGCTCTTATGGCAAGCAGGTGGCTCTGCACCGCCAGACCGACTATTTTGCTGACGCGAGCATTGAGCGCAACTGGCTCGACTACACTACCGGTTTTGCAAACGATTCGAACTGGATGAAGTATGCCGCAAATCCCTGGGGTGATCCCGTGGAAAATGAAACGAGCGCAGACCGCTTTGCTATTGCCCGCGGCAGTGAGAATGCCGTCCTCCACACCCTCTGGCGCAAAGCCCGTGCCAAAAGTCAAGGCTTTGCCGATCCTGCACACCCCTTCCGTCATCGCGGAGAAGGCAAGGCATACACCTATAAATTGTTTCTCGAACAGGCCCACGCCCTCTTATGTTGTGGTGGCCGCATAGGCTTCATCGTTCCCTCCGGTCTCTACTCGGATCACGGCACGGCAAGTTTACGCCGACTCTTCCTCGACCATTGCCGTTGGGAATGGCTCTTCGGTTTTGAAAACCGCGACAAGGTCTTCGAGATCGACAGCCGTTTCAAGTTCAATCCCGTGATCATCCAGAAGGGCGGAACCACCGCGGCAATCCGCACGGCCTTCATGCGCCGGAAGCTCGAAGATTGGGAGAACGCCGAGGGCTTTGCCACGCCCTACAGCCGTGAGCAGGTTGCCCGTTTCAGCCCTAAATCGCTCGCCATCCTCGAAATCCAGTCCCAGCGGGATCTGGAGATCCTGGAGAAAATCTACACCAACTCCGTCCTCCTCGGCGACGACGGACCCGACGGCTGGGGCATTAAGTACGCGCAGGGCGATTTCAATATGACCTCTGACTCGAAGCTCTTTCCCCCGCGACCCAAGTGGGAAGCCGACGGCTACCGCCCCGACGAATACAGCCGCTGGCTCAAGGGAAACTGGCGGCCGATTGATGAGCTTTGGGTCGATCTGGGTATCGATGCCGCCAATCCCCGACCTGCTGAAATCGAATTAGAAGAATGGCTCTTCAATACAAATGCCGGCATAGAAGAGCGCACTACCCATACTCAACACGTTCACGGTTATCTACTCAAACCGGGCGATGTTCAGCGAACTGATTGGCGCATCCGTTGCGCCCAGCCGCCCTACGACGGACTTCCCATCCCTCGCGCCGAAATCCCGCCGGGCATCATTCTCTCCCGAGAAGCGGATGCCTGGATCAGTGAAGATCAGATCGAAGACACAGCCCTCCCGCTTTATGAAGGCCGGATGATTGGTCAGTTTGATTTCAGCAAGAAGGGATGGAACAGTGGATCAGGCCGAAGCGCGGTTTGGCCGGAAGTGCCCTTTTACCGAAAATGGATTGCCCCTCAATACCTAATGGACATAAAAACTTATGAAAATCGATGTAGCGACCATGTATCACCTAAGATTGGTTATATGGATGTGTCATCAGCAACAAATGCTAGAACTATGGTGGCTAGTGTCTTAGAAGATTGGCCGTGTGGGAATCGAGTAAACATTTTTCGCCCATCTGGTGGTATCATTGAAGCTATGGCATTGTGTGGTGTGCTGAATTCGATACCCTATGATTGGTCCTTACGGCAAAGAGTAGTCGGTATAATAATTAATTACTTTATCGCAGCTGAAAGCCCACTTCCTAAATGCAATAATCATAACCTGATGCAAACTAAGATTGCCGAACTTGCTTATCGTCTTATTTACTGCGGACCTGCACTTGCTACAAGTCAGTTAGCATTTCTTAAGCAGAGGAGCGTTAAAATTCTACAAGAAGGTGCGCAGCAGTCCGCGCTATCCGACAATGAAAGACTTCGATTGATTACTAGTATCGATGCTATTGTTAGTGTCTGGTTTGGACTTAAATCAAACGATCTGATTTATATGAATCATAATTGTGACCACACATCACATAGTTTTACATCTTCATTTTATCGTACGCTTAATCCAAAAGGTTTCTGGCGCGTTGACAAAGACAAGGACCCTGAACTCCGTCGCACCGTCCTGACACTTATTGCCTTCCACGACCTCGAAGAGAAGATCCGCGCCTGCGGCGGCGACCGGGAGAAAGGTATTGAGGCATTCCTCAACCAGAACGACGGCGAAGGCTGGATGCTCCCCGAAACCCTGCGCCTCACCAATTACGGCCTTGGCCATGATGAGCGGGCGAAGCATCCACAACCGGTTGCCAGCCGACTCGGTCCCCGTTTCTATGACTGGCAGCTTACCCAATCTCCCGAGGAATCCTGGCGCGAGTGCCATCTCCACGCCCGCAACCTCCTCGGCGAGACTGGCTACAAACAACTTCTTGCCGATATCGAATCCCCAAACCAAGTACAGACGGCGCCATATTTATCAGAGCCCCCCGCGTCGTATAATCAGGGTAAGGGTAAACAGGGAAAGCTTTTTGAATAAAGTTAAACTGAATCGAGGATTTGATTGAATGTCGAAATTCTCTGTGAGGAGGTAAATCATGGACCTGCGTGCACAGATATTCATTAGCTGTGGCCAACGGGAAGACCTTGGGGAGGTCGAAATCGCGCATAAAATAGCTGCGGTTTTAGACAAAGAGGGCTTCGAAACGTATGTGGCGACGAAACAACAAACTCTACAGGGCCTAAAAGAGAATATATTTAATCGCCTATCCGAGTCCGAATATTTTCTGTTTGTCGATTTCCGGCGCGAGCAAATCCATCCTATTATAACTCCTGATTGCTGTCGCGGATCAGTATTCTCACAGCAGGAATTGGCGGTTGCAGCCCATCAAGATATTGAAGTCATTGCTTTTCAAGAAGACGGAGTTAAACCCCTTGAGGGTATACTCGCATTTATGCAGGCGAATTGCATAAGGTTTAATGACAGAGGCACATTGCCTGCGAAGGTTCTTGACGTTGTAAAGGATCGGAAATGGTCATCAAGCTGGAAGAATAGCCTCAGTATAGAGGCGGAAGTAAACGTTCACCGGGACGTAATGCGATGGCCAGAAAACGTTCACGCTGACTTCTACCACCTTCTCATCAGGAATAACCATCTTATGAAAACCGCTCGAAACGTCTATGGGTATCTGGAATGTGTAACTGATCTCAAAACGGGCGCACGAGTAGATTTTGAGGCGGCCGAATTCAAATGGGCCGGCTATACCTTACCAAACGCAACAATCCCTCCTGAAGGAACAAGGAAACTCGATGCGTTTTGGCTACCATACAAGTATCCCAATAATCCACAGTTCAATGCTTTCACAGATTCTACACAGTTTATCCCAAGATTGCAGGGGCCGGGCGAATGGCAGTTGGAATACTCAGTTATAAGCGATACCGTGCACGGTGCATCAAGGCGGTTTCGACTGCATCTCGACGGTACTGTTTCTGGCGTGAAAATAGCAGCAATCTAAACAGCTTTAGTTTATAGACCGTTGAGGTTTTATGAAAAAATGAATGGAGGTAAAGAACATGAGTCTGATTATCACACTTTATGTTCGTGAAGGGATTGTGATGGCCAGTGATTCACGTCTTTCGCTTAACATGCAGCAAACAGGCGGACAGGGACAAACCGTTCATCTCTCTGTGGGCCAATCGGACTCGAATTACAAAACCTTCCTGACACCCACAAACATTGGGATTTCAACTTGTGGGGCAGCAGATATTAGTGGTGTTCCAATTGCTGGGTACTTAGAATCGTTTATTAATGACATAGTTGTTCCCCAGCAATTGGCAGTCGATCAGGTTGCCCCAGCGCTTCTCCAATATTTTCAGACTTTTCAACCTCCTCCTGAGACAACGTTTCATGTAGCTGGCTATAAAGCCCAGCAGCAGAGTTCGGAACAACAAATCTGGACTGTTGAGGTGGTTAGAAATGCGGTACAAAGAGTCAATGTAGTAGGTCAACAAGGGGCTTCTTGGGGTGGCGAAACTGATATTCTAGCCCGTCTTGTTCAACCAGTTGGGCAACTTGATGCAAATGGTAATGTGGTTGCCCGTTTTCCGGTACATCAGATTCCTTGGGGCTTTTTCACACTTCAAGACGCAATCGATTTTTCCATCTTTGCGATCCGATCAACTATTGATGCTCTCCGTTTTCAGCCCCGTGCCAAAACAGTTGGTGGACCCATTGACGTCCTGGTTATCAAGCCCACAGAAACATTCTGGATTCAACGTAAAGCGCTGTGCGTAACATAAGGAAATCTATCAAGCAGAATTGTGAGGTGAATTGAAATGTTTGTGGCAGCAATAGAGAAAGCGTCTGAGTTCACCAGACCGATCCACACAATACTTCGATTCTTCGGCTCCACGGATATTCATCCGGGCGCTGCCACGCTCTTTTTTATCAATTCTGATGGCTGGGCGTTAACCTGTCGTCACGTAGCAGAGCAACTCGTCGCGGCAGACCAACTTCAGCAACGTTACCAATCATTTAAAGCAGAACGCGATGCTCTGGCGGGAAAGAAGAGACACCGTATCGAGAAAGAAATCGAGTGTAAGCATGGATTCGGCAAAGGCGCAGTCGTCGAGGTTAAAAACATGTTCGTCAATTGTATCGAAGGACCCCTAAATGTTTCCCTGAAGATGCATCCCACCCTCGATATTGCGCTCCTTAAGTTCTCGGATTTCACGACCCTTAGCTGCACGACCTTTCCCATGTTTGCAAGGAACGGAGGGGACCTGAAGCAGGGCCAGTTCCTTTGTCGTATGGGCTTCCCCTTTCCCGAATTCACCAATTTCGCCTACGACTCTACGACGGACACGATTAACTGGAATCAGGTGGGACAAAAGCAGACACCACGCTTTCCTATCGAGGGCATGGTGACTCGTGGCCTCCGCGATACCGCGGGTGCTGTTATCGGCTGTGAACTCTCGACGCCTGGGCTCCGGGGCCAAAGTGGCGGCCCTGCCTTTGACACCGAGGGGCGAATTTGGGGAATGCAGGCAAGCACCAACCATCTTGATCTCAACTTCGACGTGAACATGGATGTGGTACGCAACGGCATCAAGAAGCGCGTCAAGGATAGTGCCTTCCTTCACGTAGGTCACTGCGTTCATGTCGATGCCCTTAAGGACTTCATGCGGGAGCATGCCGTTGCCTTTACGGAGGGATGATCTGTCCAATGCGCAGCTCATCGCGGATCAGATTACAAATCCGGGTCGTAGGATTGAGGGATTTGGACACAATCGAGAGCATAGCGCTAAGATGTTCGGCATTTGGAAATTTGTAGGTGTATTCGCATGAATAATGGTTGATTATTTCATGAAATCACCGGCATGTCTTGTGAATCATTCAAGAGGGAAAACTCTTTGAGTGACATTTATTCAGAGATTTTTATCTTTGCTTTGGCTTTGCGAAGGGCGCGTTCATGAATGTTTCACCAGAGAAGTTTCACGCCGTAATCGGCAAAGGCGCTATCGGCCGATACAATCGTCATCCTGTCCGTTATCGCCTGGGCAATAATCAGACGATCAAACGGGTCGTGATGGTGAAAGGGCAGATTCTCCACCTTTGCAGCATGGCGCAGTTCGATATTCAACAGGCCAAAACCATTTGCCGTCAGTTGTTCCGGCACAAATTTTTCAACGGGCTTTGTCAGACGAAGCTTGCCGAGACTCGATTTTATGGCCATCTCCCAGCAACTGGCCACGCTCAGGAAGCACTCGTTTCTGGAGTCGGCAATCGCCGTGCGGGCTGCTGCCGTCAGCTCCGGAGCATCGCTGATCCACCACAGGAATGCATGCGTATCCAGGAGAAAACGTGCCATCAGACATATTCCTTGAAATCCGCCGGCACATCATTAAAGTCGGGGGCGATTGAAAGAATCTGACCTTTAGCTGAACCCGGCTGTCTCACCTCTTTCATATCCGACACCGGCGCCAGCTTCAGGATTGGCTTGTTATCCCGCGCGATCACAACCTCTTCACCCAGCAAAGCCAGTTTGATAAGTTCGGAAAAATGAGATTTTGCTTCCGCAATATTGTACTGCTTCATAACCTGCCTCCGTGTTGGTCATGTTAGATGACTATATTTTTCATGTCAAGCTGGATTTTTACCACATCGGCATGTCTTGTGAATTATGCAGGAATGCAGTATATATAAAACAAAAAGCTTGAATGAAATCGGTGATTGGATCAAACCTTTGGAAAAGGTGGTTTGCTTGGGCGAATACCATCACTTGAACATGGATATAACATTTAATTCCTTTTATCTTGACTAATGGTTATATAAGGTTATAATGGAACCCAATGGACGTTATCTGGCAGCCGAAAGCGGTGAAGCAACTCAAGAAAATTGGTGACCGTGTCGTTCAAGAACGCATTCTGAAGGCTACGAGAGGCTTGTCCCAATTTCCGGACTGCTCCAACGTGAAACGATTGACGGACCACGAACCAACACACCGCCTTCGTATCGGAAATTGGCGGGTCCTGTTCAATGTGTTTGAGGCGGTCAACATCGTCAGCATCGAAGAGGTCAAGAAACGAGATGAAAACACCTACTAATTATCAGAAAATCGAATATCAGGGCCAACCTGCGTTTGTGCTTGTGCCCTGGAAAGACTTTGAACGTATCCGCCCCTTATTGGATGGGGAAAAGACCCATGCCGCCGGTATCCCGCAAGCGGTTGTCGAAGCACACGTCCTGCGGGCTGTGCCTGTCATTCGGGCATGGCGCGAGTATATGGGAATTACGCAGGGAGAGCTTGCCGACCGAATGGGCGTGAGTCAAGCCGCTGTTGCCAAGCTCGAAAAGCCCAGCGCGAAACCGCGTTATGTAACTCTTGAGAAAGTGGCAACCGCATTAGGCATATCTTTAGCGCAGCTTGATGTTTAGAGATTTTGTCTTGGTTCACATTAATTAGGGCAGATCATGGCATTGAACCCCATCGTCTTTACCGAAAAAGTTGTCCGGAGTTTTCTCCGCTATCAGTTGACCGCCTATCCCTTTGCCGATGCACGGCTGCATACGCAAATGCGCCGTTTGCTATCCCTGGATGAAACGCGCCATTCGCCTCTCCTGAAAGGACCGTATATCAGTCTCTCACGGCCTTTCCGTCAGGGTGCGGCTGTGGAAGACCTGATCAAAGAAGGCATCTTTCATCCCCATATGCGCCATCGCATTCCATCAGAGATCACGAGAATATACGGACATCAGGAAGAGGCTGTTCGGGCCATTCATGCCGCCCGGACAACTCTCGTTGCGACAGGAACGGGATCAGGAAAAACGGAATGCTTTCTTTATCCTGTGATCAGCAAATGTCTCGACTTACGAGATCAGGGAGTAGGGCCGGGAATCAGTGCCGTCATTGTCTATCCCATGAATGCGCTCGCTGAAGATCAGCTTGGGCGTTTGCGGTCTCTTTTGGCCGGCACGGGCATTCCCTTCGGCATGTATGTGGGAAAGACCCCTGAACGGGAGGCGGAAGTTGCCGGCATCCGCTTGCCCGCCGGTTCGTCCCTGGCCGATTATGAGGCCAGGCTTGCCGAAATCAGAAAAGAAAAACGGAGCGACACGGTGTATCCTCCGGAAGAGATATGCTCTCGCGAAATGATGCGTACGGTCGGCCGTCAGCCGCGCATTCTGCTAACGAATGTGAAGCAGTTGGAGCTGCTGCTCACACGTCAGCGGGACGTCGAACTGTTTGCCGATGCCAGACTTGATTTTCTGGTCTTTGATGAAGCTCACACCTTTGCCGGCGCTCAGGGAGCTGAAACAGCCTGCCTTATCCGCCGTCTGCGAGCATTTTGCAGTCGGGATGCCCGGGAGACGGTATGCATTGCCACGTCGGCGACCATTGCGGATCAGAGGAACCCGAATGCCGCCAGTGATTTTGCCAGCCGCTTTTTTGGCGTGGATAAGGCGTCGGTCGTAACGGTGAGTGAGGCGTATGAACAGGAGGTATGGGCGTCCAAACGTAAAACGCCGCCTCTTCCCAGGAAGGATACCGCCGAGATACTTAATGCGTGCGTGTCGGCAGTGGAAGATGTCAATGGCGATGGAGCAGCGCTTAGCGCAGTCTATCACGACCTGGCTTCAGCTCATCTTCCAGCGGGAAATTGTCCGGAATCCTTGTATGACGCCCTTTCACAAAATGAATTGGTCTATCAATTGAGCGAGTCGCTTGCCTTGCCGCGTCCGCTACACGAACTCCTTGAAATGATAGGAGAGAGAATCGGCCGCTCCGTCAACGAGGCGGAAATTTTATCCTGGCTTACGTTGGGTGCGGCGGCGAGAAAGGAAGGAAGGCCGCTCGTTCGACCGGTTGTGCATGGCTTTATTCGGGGGATCAGCGGCGCTGTTGTGACCTTCCCGGAAAATGAAGCAGGGCCGAAGCTCTGGCTCGCCGCCGAAGATGAAATCGAGGCGAAAGGTGAGAAGGAACAAAATGCCCACTTTCCTGTAACCACCTGCACCACCTGCGGGCAGCATTATTTTATTGCTTATCTGAAGGACTTTGATTTTTCCGGAAGGCGTCCCGGCGGCGGTGAGGCTGACGGCGACGGTTCATTCTGGTTACCCTTAGAAGAAAGCCAGGGCGGCAAGCGTGTGGTATTGCTGGATCGCATCGTGGGCGGCAGTGAGGATGAAGATCTCGATGACCATGAGCGAACGGCCGCACTGTATTTTTGCCGTCGCTGCGGCGCCGCACACCCAACGAGTGTCAGCCGTTGCTGCCATTGTGGGATGACAGGCGTTCCGGTTGTGCTTTATGCCGTCCGGCAGAAAAAGGACAATCCGGGTTTTCTTTCGAGTTGCCTGTCCTGCGGGGCTAATGGACGGGTGATCGGGACGACTTACCGGGAACCGGCCCGCCCCGTGCGCGCCACGAATGTTGCGGACGTTCATGTCCTGGCGCAGGATATGGTGCACAACTCGGAGAGGCCCCGTCTGCTGGTTTTCTGCGACAACCGTCAGGATGCGGCCTTTCAGGCTGGATGGATGAAGGATCACGCCCGACGCTTCCGTCTCCGCGCGCTGATGGCTGACGGCCTCAAAGGCGGGGCCATGTCCATCGGCGATCTGGCCATGCATCTCGATGAAATCCTGGAAAAGGATGAATCCCTCTCTCGTGCTCTTGTCCCCGAAGTCTGGCAGGTTGTCCGCCGAGAAGGCAGCGGCGGCCGCCACGAACAGGAGCGGCGTAAATTTCTCCGGATTCAAGTGCTTCGGGAAGTCACGCTTTCCGCCCGTCAGGCCATTGGCCTTGAACCCTGGGGACGCATGAAGGTGGACTACGAAGGGCTCGATCCGGCGCTGCCCTGGATTCAGGAAAATGCCCGTGCTCTTGGCATGCCTCCCGAGGATCTCCGCGATGGCGTTGCCGGTCTTCTCGATTATTTACGCCGCAAGCGCGTTCTTTTTGATCCGGAAAGGGAGGTCTTTACTCACTACTGGATGGATGGCGATCTGGAAATCCAACAGGGATACCTGCCTCAACTGGGCGCTCCCGTGGGCACAAAGTTCCATCGGCAGATGGATGAAAAACAGGAATTAGTTGCGCAGTGGTTCAGCGAGCGCGGCGATACGACGATCCGTCAGATGGCCAGAAAGTGGGGAGTGCCTTCGGAGAATGCACAAGGATTTCTGGAAGGGCTGTTCCGGTTTCTTGTGGACAAAAAAATGCTCGTGCCGGTCCGCCTGAAGGGGTCCAGGGGCAATCCTCTGCCGAATGTCAGCGGCGTTTATCAGCTTAATGCCGATGTGCTGCGCCTCCAGCAAAATCACGGGGTTTATCGCTGCCGCAACTGCCGTCGCCGAACAACCCGTCGGTCCCCGAATATGCTTTGCCCGGCCTGGCGCTGTGACGGCGGCCTGGAATTTGTCCGTGAAGATCCGGACAATTATGACCTTCAGCTCCTGGATCAGGGGTATTCCATGCTCCGTCCGGAAGAGCACACCGCCATGGTGCCTCACGACGAACGGGAACGCCTTGAAAATCTGTTCAAGGGCGATTCCGAAGCGGTCAACGCCTTTGTCTGCACGCCAACCCTCGAACTCGGCGTTGATATCGGCAAGCTCGATGCAATCCTGATGCGCAATGTGCCGCCATTGCCCGCCAATTACTGGCAGCGTGCCGGCCGCGCCGGCCGCCGACACCGCATGGCGGTCGATATTACCTATTGCCGGCCGGTTTCGCATGACCGAGCCTATTTTGCCGAACCGCTCAAACTTCTGGCCGGTCAGGTTGATCCGCCCGCGTTCAACCTGCGCAATGAACTGATGGTTGCCAAACACGTCCACGCAGCGGTTGTAACCAGGCTGCATCAATTTATGCGCGACAGCTCCCGGACACCGGCTGAACGACAGGATATTGAAGATACGCTGAAAAAGTGTCTGCCTGACCAGGTTTCTGCATATCTCTTCGACGGCGGTCGAGTCAGGGATAAGCTTGCGGATCTTTCTCCTCTGCGAAGTCTAATCGAACAAAATGTCGATGACCTCTGCGAATATGTGGAACGCGTCTTTCGACAGGGATGGCCGGCGGCGGATGCGGATGTGACAAAGCCGGAGGCCCTTCGCGCTCATGTGCAAGGGATGACTGATTCGCTCCTGGAGGTGCTTGCACGTCTGGAACGTCGTCTGCTGTGGGCGCTGGAACAGATTCGGCGTCTCAATGGCGTTCGGGAAAGGCAGGGTGATCTGGAACCGGAAGACGAAGCCCTGTTCAGACGCTGCGATGCCCTCGTGAAGCGTCTGAAAGGCACGGCAAGGCGCACCCGCCGCGAAGCGGAGGGGTATGACGACGTCAATACATTTGGTGTTCTGGCGGCGGAAGGATTCCTCCCCGGCTATGGCCTGGAGGTCGGCTCTATTTTAGGCACGGCCGAAATTCCATTCTGGCGCACCGGCGCAATGGCTTTTGTACTGCCCCGACCCCCCGGTTTAGCTCTTAGGGAATATGTGCCGGGCAACTTGATCTACGCCAACGGGAACCGTTTTGTCGCCCGCCGGTTTCATCGTGACATAGACGAGCAAAAGGTTGAAATGCCGGTTTTTGAGGTGTCCAGAGAACGACAGGCTGTAAAAGAAACAAATCTGGGTGCGCCGTCAACGACGCTGGGGGCCGCTGTCTTGCCGACCATTGCCATTTGTGATGTCGATCTGGTTCATCAGTCGCATATTTCAGATGAAGAGGAGCTTCGATTCCAGATGGGGGTGGCTGTTTACGGGATGGAACGAGACCAGCACAACGGCGGCCGTGCATACCGCTGGGGTGTTCAGACTGTTCACCATCGGCGCGGCGTAAGGCTGCGGATGGTGAATGTCGGTTCAACCACGGCGATCGAACGTTTTGACAGAATCGGCTATCCCGTGTGCCGCGTCTGCGGGCAAAGTATTTCACCCCTCTCCTCTGAGCGGCAGCGTGAGCATTTCATGCAAACGCATCAGGAACGATGCGGAAAGCCAATTAACCCGGTCGGCTTTTTTGCCGATGTTGTGGCCGATGTCTTGTCGTTGCCGGCATGTCCGGATCAAACAACAGCTTACAGTGTCCTCGAAGCCTTGCGGTTTGCGGCGGCGCGGGTGCTGGACATGCACCTGGATGACTTGCAGATTCTTGTCATCGGTCATGTAGATCGCGACGAGGTCGATGCGCTTTTATGGGATCCCATGCCCGGCGGCTCAGGACTTCTTGATCAGATCTGTGATCGATTTGAAGAGATTGCCGCTGTGGCGCAAGACGTGGTTAAAACCTGTCCGGCAGTCTGCGAAAAATCATGCATTGATTGCCTGCAAACCTTCCGCAATGGCTATTACCACAAATACCTCGACCGTAAAATTGCGCAGGAACGGCTTGCCATGTGGGGAAGACGCTTGTCTGTGAGCCACGAGATTCCGATAAAACAGCCGTCTCCGACGCCTGAAGAAGGGTCCCATCCGGTCAATGAAGCGGAACGACGTTTGAGACAGCTTCTTTTGGCTGCCGGTTTTGAAGAAGGCATTCGCGGACGGCAGATCCGCCTTGACCGCGCAATCGGAACAACCACGCCTGATGTAATCTACCAAGCTCCGCATCATGACGAGGACGAAGGAGTTTGCATTTATCTGGACGGTTTGAGCAGCCATTTACACGGAAACGCCGCCACAGCAGAGCAGGATCAACGCATCCGTTCCTGGTTGCGCAACAATGGCTACGAAGTGATCGAAATTGCCGTAAGCGACCTTTTTGACGAAGGCGCCATGACAAGACACTTCCGCAGACTGGCCGGTTATCTTAACGCTGGAGACATTCGGGAAACGCTGCGGAAGGACCCCTCCTGGTTTCGGCGTGGTAAGGAGGCAGGCGCTGAACATGAGCGCTTTGTCTTGAGGATCGTACGCCCTCGTCCTCAAGACCGTTTCGTCAACTGTGTGCCGCTAATGCCGCTCAAGGCTGCTGCTGGCGATTTCGGGGAACCAAAAACCTTGAGAGATGAGGAATGGGACCTCGATTGGGTGGAGATCGATACGCACAGACGCCTGCGCAAGGGAATGTTTGTGGCGCAGGTGTTGGGCAAGTCCATGGATCCGATGATTCCCGATGGCGCATACTGTCTCTTCTGTTCGCAGGTCGAAGGGACACGCCAAGGCCGGACAGTTGTCGTTCTTTTGCGCGACACAACAGACCCGGAAACCGGACAGCGCTTCACGGTCAAACGCTACGAGAGTGAAAAAGCAGTCTCCGAAGATGGAACCTGGCGGCATATTAAAGTTTTATTAAAGCCCGTCAATAAGGATTTCAACCCTATAGAGCTGACCTGTGAGGACGAAGGCAGCGTCGATGTCATAGCTGAGATGTTGGAAGTGCTAAGATAATAATTCCATGATTCCATGGCGTTACGGGTCTATGGCGCTAAAAGGAGTTCAGGATACTGGCAGCCAAGAAACCATTGTTATCGCTGGATTCTGGTTTTCACAGGAATAACGAAGGCGACCATTTCTTCCACATCTTTTTCTTGCATTATGGGGAATTATACTCTACAGGATGCCGCCGGCATAAAATGCAACTTGACTGGTTTTGCAGCAGTGTGCCGAAAATAATCCGCGTTGACATTTTGACCAATGAATATATAATCCCGAAGCCATCACGGGCGAGAGTGGCGGAATTGGCAGACGCACTGGACTTAGGATCCAGCGGGTAAAACCTTAGGAGTTCAAGTCTCCTCTCTCGCACCAGAATGAAAATGAAG
>Ga0208459_1002886_pt1 | contig 13958 bp, 7 predicted proteins | sample AD_UKC087_MetaG_FD_184433 | JGI IMG/M metagenome (GOLD analysis project Ga0208459, IMG submission 184433) | Active sludge microbial communities of municipal wastewater-treating anaerobic digesters from USA - AD_UKC087_MetaG (SPAdes) (version 2) | ecosystem: Engineered > Bioreactor > Anaerobic >... | reverse complement strand
ACCCTACGTACAAAAATCAAAAGAAATGCCTATTACGACTCCGTAACGCTCATGCTGTTATCGCGAGAATTACAGAATTTGGAAGGTGTTGAAGACGTCCTGGTGGGGATGGGCACAGACCTCAACCTGGACCTGGCAAGAGATCTCGGTCTGGCTACCAGTGAACTTGAGGCGCTGACGCCCAACGATCTCTTCATCGCAGCCAAAATTGATGAGTCGAAAACCTCAATGGATGTGCTCGAAAGCGCGTTTAACGACTACCTCAACAAGCGAGCCGAAACGGATGGCGATGATGATTTTCAGCCTTCCTCGCTGAGCTCCGCCATCCAATCCATGCCCGGGGCGAACATGGTCCTGGTATCCATCGCGGGCGAATATGCCGCGGCGGAAGTCGACGAAGCGCTTGACGCAGGGCTGCACGTGATGCTCTTCTCAGACAATGTTTCGGTTGAGGATGAACTGCGCCTCAAGCAAAAAGCTGTCGAAAAAGGCTTGCTGATGATGGGTCCGGACTGCGGTACGGCGATCATCAACGGCAAACCCCTGTGCTTTGCCAACGCCGTCCGGCGGGGGAAGATCGGCGTGGTCGGCGCCTCGGGAACCGGAACCCAGGAAGTCACCGTTCAGGTACACAAACTCGGTGAGGGGCTCTCCCAAGTGATTGGCACCGGCGGGCGCGACCTCAAGGAGCAAATCGGCGGGCTGATGATGATCCAGGGCTTCCAATCCCTCATTGCGGACCCGGAAACAGACCTGATCGTGCTCATTTCCAAACCGCCGGCGCCATCGGTTGCCGAAAAGATCTACCAAATCGCGAAAACCAGCCCAAAACCGGTGGTGATTGACTTCATCGGCGGCGATAGGGCAGCGGTCGAAGCCGCTGGAGCGGTCCCCTGCATCAGCCTCGAAGATGCCGCCCAAAAGGCGGTCAGGATACTGCGCGGGGAAGCCTACGCGGACTTCACGGGCTTCTCACTGCCAGACGAGCAGATCGACCGGATCATCGAACGGGAAGTTGCGAAATTGAAACCCGACCAAACAGAACTGCGCGCGCTCTTCACCGGCGGCACTTTGGCGGATGAAGCCATGAAGCTCCTTGGCGTGCATCACGACATCTATTCCAACATCCCCCTGTCCCCCGAAATGGCGATAGAAAACCTGCCTTCGGGGCGCGGGCACATCTGCCTCGACCTTGGCGAAGACAAATTCACCCGCGGCAGACCCCACCCAATGATCGATCCGCAAACCCGAACGGAGTTTTTCAAGTCGCACGTGGATGGAAACACGGGTGTGATCCTCGTGGACGTGGTTTTGGGCTTCGGCTCCTACCACGATCCGGCAGGAGCGGTGGCTGAATCCGTGCGCGAAATCCGCCATCGCCTGGCGGAACAGGGCAAGGATGTTGTCGTGGTTGCCTCAGTCTGCGGCACGGAGCTGGACAGTCAGGATCTGAACAAATCGATTGAAACCCTCGAAGCAGAGGGTGTCATCGTGCTGCCTTCCAACGCCCAGGCGGTCCGGTTCACCGACAGGGTTTTGCAGCGCATGAAGAAAGGAGTTTAAGATGTCCGTCAACGACCTCTTCAAACAGGAACTCAAAGTAATCAATCTCGGTCTGAAGTCTTTCCAAAACGACCTGAAAAGCCAGGGCGTTACCACGGTCCAGGTCAACTGGAAACCAAAAGCAGGCGGCAAAAAGAACATGCTCAACCTGTTGGGAAGAATCAGTAAGACCAAGAAACTATAAATTGAAAGGAGTGAGACATTGTTAGATATTATTGAAACTGCAAACAAGGAAGCTCTGGAGATCATCCAGAACGGACAACCGACGCTCGTCGGCTTAGGTGTGGCGGGAGAAGTCATCCCGGGCATGGCGAAAGATCTGTTTCTCCATGCCGGTCCTCCAGTCACATGGGAAAAGATGTCTGGTCCATTAAGGGGCGGTGTAATGGGCGGGCTGATGTATGAGGGCTTGGCTTCAACCCCCGAAGAGGCGGCAGCCTACGCGGCTTCCGGCAAGCTTCGCTTTGACCCATGCCACCATCACGATGCCGTGGGTCCCATGGCAGGCATTGTTACGTCCAAAATGCCGGTGTGGATCGTGGAAAACAAAGCTTACGGCAATCGCGCGTACTGCACGCTGAATGAGGGGCTCGGTAAGGTGCTGCGCATGGGCGCGTACGGACCTGAGGTGATCAAACACCTGCAGTGGATGGAAACGGTGCTTTATCCCGTGCTTAAAGCGACCATCGAGATCCATGGACCCATCGATCTCAAGACAATGATCGCCCAGGCGCTGCAAATGGGCGATGAGGTCCACAACCGCAACAAAGCCGCCACCTCACTGCTGATCCGGGAGATCGCTCCCAGCATCCTGAAGACCTCCTTCAGCAACGAAGAGAAAATCGCTGTCCTGGAATTCCTGAACAGCAACGACCACACCTTCCTGAATCTCTCCATGCCAGCGGCGAAAGCCACTCTGGAACCTGTCGGTAAGGTGAAACACTCTACCATCGTCTACACAATGGCGCGCAACGGCACCGAATTCGGCATTCGCGTGGCGGCGCTTGGGAAACGCTGGTTTACCGCCCCGGCAGAGATCATCGACGGTTTGTACTTCCCGGGTTTCACCAAAGAAGATGCCAACCCGGACGTCGGCGATTCCTGCATCACTGAAACGCTCGGTATCGGCGGCTTCTCCATGGCAACCGCGCCCGCGATTGTGCAATTTGTGGGCGGCACGCCCAAAGATGCGGTACGATATACCACAAGCATGTATGAGATCACCACGGAAGAGAGCCGGGCTTACAAGCTGCCGACGATGAACTTCAGAGGCTCTCCGACCGGCATCGACATCCGCAAAGTGATCGAAACACAGGTTTTGCCCGTGATCAACACCGGTATCGCCAGCAAAGAAGCGGGCGTCGGGCAGGTAGGCGCGGGCATCGTGCATCCGCCGATGGCATGCTTTGAACAAGCTTTAGAAGCGTACGTAAACCTCCTTGAGGACGAAGGTCTTCTGGAGGAATAATCAATTGGAGGAATATATGATTAAAAATTGGGATAAAGTAAAGGTTTACGATTTAACACAAAACACCAGCATTCTCACACCACCCTGGCCAACCTACGAGCCGCTGCAAGTTAAGTTTTTCAAGCGCCTCAGCCCGAACGGGGCGAACGGTATGTACATTACCACGTCCAACCATGTGGGCACCCACCTGGATGGTCCGCTGCATTTCGACACTGCCGGTCGCGACATTGCCTCTCTCGAAATGGACAAGCTGATGGGTCCCGGCGTAGTCGTTGACATTTCCGATATCTCCGAAGACTGGTCCATCTACACCCCCCAGGACATTATGGATCGTGTCGAAGTGAAACCCGGCGACATTCTCTACATCAACACCGGCTACCACCGCTACGGTTTCGATCAGCCTGAAGCCAATGAACGCCGCTATATGCTGCGCCATCCCGGTCCTTCGATGGATTTCATCCCCTGGATCAAGGAAATGAAGATCAAGCACATCGCGGTGGACTGCGGTTCCGCCGACCACCCCATGAACACCAAGATCCGCGACTGGGAACCCCGCGAAGCGGAAGCCTGCGATGCCTATATGAAGAAACGCTACGGCAAGGGCTTGAACGAAATTTACCCATGGCCTGATGTTTACCAGGCAATGCACATCATGGTCTTCCCGAAACCTTGGGAGATCATCCACGTCGAGAATATCGGCGGCGAAATTGACAAAGTGCTCAACAAGCGCCTCATCCTCGGAACCCTCCCCTGGAAGTTCAAGGACGGGGAAAGCGCGTTCTGCCGCTGCATTGCTATTGACGAAGTCGAATAATACTTACACAAATACGATTCAGAATCCCCTGACACCAAGGGATTCTGAATCCTTGCATAAATAACGAAATACCGGAGGAATAGAAATGGGCGCATTATCTGACATTAAAGTCTTGGATCTGACCCGTGTTTTGGCGGGACCTTACGCCACGATGGTTCTGGCAGACCTCGGCGCAGAGATCATCAAGATCGAACAACCTGTAAAAGGGGACGATTCAAGGGCGTATGGTCCTTACAAAAATGGTGAGAGCGCTTATTTCATGAGCCTGAACCGCAACAAGCAGAGCCTTACCCTCAACCTGAAAGCCCCCGAGGGCAAAGAGATTTTCAAAGCCCTGGTCAAAAAGGTGGACGTTCTGGTTGAAAACTACCGCCCGGGTACGATGGAAAAATTGGGCTTGGGCTACGACGTGCTCAAAGAAATCAACCCGCGTTTGATTTATGCCTCTTCGACCGGCTACGGGCAGACCGGTCCCTACAGCCGCCGACCGGCGTACGACGCGGTGGTCCAGGCGATGGGCGGTGTGATGAGCATCACGGGTCAGGCGGACGGTGAGCCGACCCGCGTCGGCACGTCCATCGGGGATATCACGGCCGGGCTTTTCTGCGCGATCGGCATCCTTGCCGCGCTGCATGAACGCCAACGCTCCGGATTGGGGCAAATGGTGGACGTTGCCATGCTCGACTGCCAGGTCGCCATCCTTGAAAACGCCATCTCCCGCTACGAATTCACCGGCGAGGTGCCCCATCCGATTGGCAACCGCCATCCCTCCATTGTGCCCTTCGAACCTTTCAGCACCCAAACCACCCCCCTCATGGTGGCGGCGGGTAACGACCGCCTCTGGGTGACTTTGTGCGAGTTGATGGAACTGGATATTGCCGAAGACCCGCGCTTTAAGACCAATCCGCTGCGCAACGAGAACTACAAAGCCCTGCGCCCGATTTTGGCAGAGCGTTTCATGGCAAAAACCGGCGAAGAATGGCAGAAGATGTTTGACGAAGCCGGTATCCCCTGCGGACCAATCAACACGATCGACAAAGTCGTCACCAACGAGCAGGTCGTAGCCAGGGACATGATCCTTGAGGTCGAGCATCCTGTCGCCGGCACCACGCGCATTCCCGGCATCCCGATCAAACTTAGCCGCACCCCGGGTGAAGTTCGTAAAGCCGCGCCCGTCCTCAGCGCCGACAGCGAAAGCCTTCTGGCGGAATACCTCGGGCTCAGCCCCGAGCAAATCGCCGACCTGCGCGATAAGCAGGTGATTTAAAGGAACAAAAGACTTCTAAGCACGATAACAAAGCAAACGGAGGGAGCTCTATACTCCCTCCGTTTGCTTTACATCCAGTTTTATCGACCAGACCAATACCCCGCTTCGCGGGCAGGTGGAAGTCCCGCCGTACGGAGGAGGCTTGCTCCCTCCGACATACTCACCTTACAAGACTTATCGACCAGACCAATACCCTGCTTCACGTGCAGGTGGAAGTCCTGCCGTACGGAGGGGGCTCGCTCCCTCCGACACCCTCGCCCTAAAAGACTTATCGGCTGGACTGACACCCAGCCGTACGGAGGTGTCTTACTCCCTTCGATACCCTCGCCCTAAAAGACTTATCGGCTGGACTAATACCCTGCTTCGTGGGCACCTAAGCCCAGCCGTATGGAGGGGGCTCGCTCCCTCCGATACCCTCGCCCTAAAAGACTTATCGGCTGGGCTGACACCCAGCCGTACGGAGGTGTCTTACTCCCTCCGACATACTCACCTTACAAGACTTAGCGACCAGACCAATACCCTTCTTCGCGTGCAGGTGGAAGTCCTGCTGTACGGAGGGGGCTTGCTCCCTCCGACATACTCACCTTACAAGAGTTAGCGGCTGGGCTGACACCCAGCCGTACGGTGGGGGTATTGCTCCCTCCGCTTGCCTTTTTCAAGACTTAGGGATGAATCAGAGTTTAGTCGTACGGAGGGGGCTTGCTCCCTCCGACATACTCGCCTCACAAGACTTATCGGCTGGGCTGACACCCAGCCGTACGGAGGTGTCTTACTCCCTCCGGCATACTCACCTTACAAGACTTATCGACCAGACCAATACCCTGTTTCGCGGACAGGTGGAAATCCCGCCGTACGGAGGGGGCTCGCTCCCTCCGCTTGCCTTTTTCAAGACTTAGTGGATGAATAAGAGTCTAGTCGTACGGGGGGACTTGGTCCATCGGATTTCTCATATCTCCCAAAGATTGACAGTTGGACTAATACCCCGCTTAGCGGGCACATGAGCCCAACCGTACGGTGAGGGTATTGCTCCCTCCGACATACTCACCTTACAAGATTTATCGGCTGGGCTGACACCCAGCCGTACGGAGGTGTCTTACTCCCTCCGATACCCTCGCCCTAAACGACTTATCGGCTGGACTAAAGCCCAGCCGTACGGTGGGGGCATTGCTCCCTCCGACATACTCGCCTTACAAGACTTAGCGACCAGACCAATACCCTGTTTCGCGGGCACAGACGCTACACTCGGAATACCCTATGGTACGGTGTAAAGGAAAGATCCTTATCAGTCTCCCATCCATTTTACAGCGGGAGCCAGCTTAGCCTACGGCACATAAGCAGCCCCCAAGGGTAATCCATATTATAGTCTTCCCCAGGTCGAAGATCCGTGTAGCAAAGCGAAAGGGAGGTGAAGGGGGACCGCTTTCGGTGGATGAGGGATGGCTCCAATGTGCCGGCATCTTGCGAAGCACCCTAGCGCTGAAAGCGCGTGTGGGCAAGCCGCGCACGGGTACTGACCGCAAGATCTCCATCGGTAAATTTTTGTACCCTTGATCTACTATTTACATCGGGGTAACAAATAAATCTTGCCCTGCTTAAAGACATACCCATCAGCTGCCAGACTGGAATTTTGATCGACTACCAAATCAAAAAAAATACGCGCTGTCATTCCCGAGCCGCGCACGCGTTGATATACGATTTCGTCCCAGACCATCGAACGATTCTTGTTCGAGAGATCACTTTCTTGGTACTCTTCCCATATGATTTCACACGTCCCTGAAGAAACATTGGGAGTGGTTGTGAGCTCAGGCGTATTTTGAGAATTGGTTGTACCATAATCAGATGCTATTGTTTTCGTGTAAGAAAAAGATGTGGACTCTTGTGGATTCATCATTGATTCTTGAGATAAGTACTGATCACGTAAATAGATGTAAACGAAGAAAAAGACGATGTAATATATGAGAAGAAACCAAGCCACCACTTTTAAACAACCATTTCCATCTTTTTCTGTAATGATAAGAAGAGCCCAAATAGGATTAACAAAAATGAACATTAACCATAAAAACCAAATTGACCTGTACCAGGGAGTTGGTTCCGATACAACATAAGTTGATGGTGTAGGTTTATAAACTTGAGTAGGTGGTTTTGGTTTATATGGTTCAGTGTCGGATTTAGATTTGTAACCCGTTGTTGCTGAGGATCCCGTCTCCGCACTTGAATAAGTTTCTTGGTCATCGAGCAATTCAATATCTTTTTGGCACCATCTTTCAACGAACTTGACATATTGTCTTACTTTAGCTTCTTGCCAAGTCAATTTGTCTCCATGAGCTGATTCTTCATTACGATAATAGTTAGCTTCACTAATCAGGTCAGCGTCACTTTGTGAAAGGCCAAGATACTTTTTCCCAAGTTGAAGAAGATCTTTCCATTCAGTCGTTTTATGATCTAATACTGTTTCTCTCTCGGACATGGGGACTTTTGTGACAAGGGATGCACGAAAATAGTCTTCTAATGCCCCATGGTAGCCTGTTAATGCTTGCTTTAGCCCAACATGCCTCATTTCTGGAAGATGGTCTGCTGTGTATATACCATCCTTTCCTTCTTTTAACTTTTCCTTAACCTTTGCGATCAGTTGTTTATGTTGTTGACCGATTTCCAAAATGTTCATTTTTTCCTTTTATGTAGTTAAGTAATCAATTAACCCCTAGATATCATTGAATAACAAATCATCCTATTACCCAATAATTGTTCTACAACCAATTTATGAGTTTTAGAAATAGATAAATACCTCTTAAACAGATGTCTATAAGTAAATAGTCCTCCCCGCAAACTCACCTCTCAATAATAAAGAGTAAAGATAGTCATTACACTGATCAAACGTGATCGAGGAAAAAAGCCAAACAGAATTTGAATTGACCAATGTTACTATCCTATCTCCTTCATCAATCTGTCGGTTTCGAGGAGGATTTTGATGATACGCTGGTAGTGGACGAGGTCGGCGTCGGAGAGCTGGCGACCTTTACGATCTTTGAGCCACTTCTGAGCAGGCTGGTAGCCGCCGATGTAGAAGTTCCAGGCGAGTTCGGGCACGTTGCCAAAATATTGAGTTTTGTTGATCCAGACCTTTTCATCGGAGTAAGTGATCTTTTCGACCAGGCAATCGCCAGGCATGGGGAAAGTGGTCTGAAAATCATCGATAACGGGGGATTGCATCAGGTGTAGTTCGCGCAGTTCACGCCCGAGGGGTACAAGGCGGTCAAATTCAACCTGAGTGGGAATGGGAATGCGAGGGAAATCAATCCGAAGAAACTCAATATACCTATTGCAATAGCTCGGACTATGCAACTGGGCATAGATAAAGTCAAGAACATCTTTGGGGGCAGGAACGGTTCGTAACTTACTTGTTAAAGTGGAAAATTGGATTGTATCAAAATTAGTGGTAGTTGTACCATCGTCATGAAAGAGATATAGAGGAGCAACAGTATCAGCGCCTTGCATGCCAGCACGAGACCAAGTTCGTTCATGTGAAACAAGGTTAGTAATGCTTATCGGTGGTGATTTTTCTTCAAAATATCCCCGTTTATATATAAGACCAATATTCTGGTGATTTACGAAATGCTTCATCGTCTGGTTTCGTGGCCAGGCCACGAAACCAGACGATTTAAATGAATAATATGTCCAACGTATATCAAACGGTCGATATATTGTCATAATTACTTTTTCTTTTTCGATCGTTGGACCAACGTCTTTTTTCATGCCGATATAATTATGATTTCGACCATCCTTCAAAGCATATTTTTTTCGGTATTCCTCCTCGGGTAGATTAATGAGATCGTTTACGACCTCCTTAATTTCATCTTTCGAAAATCTCACCTGAGCTTCATCATGACCGGACCTAAAACCACTGGATTTATTCAGAAATAGATCATTTACCGAAACGCCCAGATCGTATGCTGATTTCCCAGTTCTACTTTTTGGAGTAAAAAAGTAATTGGGTGATTGAGCAGAAATATTTGCAAAATCTAGATGACCAGAATCGAGTAAGTTAAACTTTCTCACTCGAATTCCCCACAACTCACTATAGAAAACTTCCCCCATTTTTTGAGGAGACAATCGTTTTTTAATCATTAACACGATTGACACCCCCTGCCTTATGTTAAAAATATTTTCATCTTTCAGTCCACCAGGTGCAACTTCCTTCTTCTTCGAATTTCCATGCAGGTCAAGAACATATATAGTGTCAAATGTTTCCAGTAAATGTTTGCGCATCTGGCGGTGGGTGATACCATCGATGTAGCTGTTATTGGTAATCATACCGACAATCCCACTACCGTTTTTCTCAATCAAGTGTTCAGCAAAACGAATAAATTTGATGTAATCGTCATCAAGGTTAATTTTTCGTTCATTAAGACCGACTTTGTAATCAGCGATAAGGTTTTGAATCCACTCGCTCTTGTTGCTACTGCTAACTGAATACGGTGGATTACCCATGACCACCATGACCGGATGCTCGCTCTTGACCTGGGCAGCCAGGCGGCTTTCCTCACTGACTGCCTCTGCCAAACCAAAACTGAACAAATCCTGCTGGAGAGGGATGCCTTCTTCAAGCGTGTTAGTGAGGTAGACGCCCAGGCGGTCGGTCAGTTCCTGGACGCCGGTCTCCTTAAGGATCATGCCCAATTTCATATGGGCGATCGTGTAGGGCGCCATCATCAATTCAAAGCCGAACAGGCGCTTGATCAGGTTGCCATTCACGTAGGCTGGCCAGCGTCCTTCCTGCCCTTTAAAGCCCTGGTAGATGAACTTGATGGTTTCATTGAGAAAAGTTGCCGTACCGACCGCAGGATCCAGGATTTGCACACGGGGAACTGAGACTTCCATGGTGGTGCGGTCCTTGCGCTCACCAGGGCGGCGATAGGGTTGGGTGGAGACGGTTTGGGTGATCATCTCGTCGCTGGCAATGCCCTTGGAGATGCCAAAATCTTCCTTCAGGATGCGGTCAACCTGGCGGACGATATACCTTACGACTGGAACCGGTGTGTAGTACGCGCCCATCTTTTTGCGTTCGTTGGGATCATATTCCTGCAGGAAGTCTTCGTAGAAATGGATGATTGGATCCCTGTCTTCGACCGTCTCGTCCTGAACGCGGAGGTGCTTATGTACAATTTCCTGCACGTTGCTGACGCTGAAGATCTCGCACAATTCGTCAACGATGTAGGCAAGGCGTACATCGAAGTTTGGTCCGACGATGTGGTCAAAGAACTGCAAGAGGAAGGGATTGCTCTTGGGGACGAGATCGCGTGCTTCGCTGCGGCTGAAATTTTCTGATGTAGAGTCGTTGTAGCGTGCAACGAACAGCCCATAAACCAGCGTTTGAGCATACATGTCCGCGAATTTGTCAGGTTTCAGATCATGAACAAGGAGCTCTTTCATCATCGCGTAGATACGCAGGAGCTCTTTACTTTTATCGTCCTCGTGATCCAGGAATTCAATGATATTATCGCGGATCCGGCGGGCTCTGCCACCCATGATCTGCGCCAAACGTAAGCCATTGGTGATTCTTTCTGGAGCCTGTGAAAGGAAAGCCTCCAGCTCGTCGATCAGGCTCCCGGCGTTTTCAGGCATTTTTTGCAGCTTGCCGTTTACTATCTCACCGATTTTGATGGTCTTGTACTTCTCGCCATTTCGGAAGAAGCGAAACTCCAGGTAATCAGTCAGGAAGAGGCTCCCATATGATTGATAACGCTTCATCTGGTCGGTCTTTTCAGTTTTGTCCAGATCGCTGCCGATATCTTTGGCTTCCGCGTAACCCTTGATGATCTTGCGGTTGGATTTCTTTAAGAAGACAAAATCCGGAGCGCCGTGTTCGGATCGCTTCGGATCGTTGACAACAATGATGTCGTCGAAGCTGGACATTAAACGCTGAAGGGCTGGGCGGTAGGCGTGCTCTTTCGCCTGCCCGCTGTTGAATTGTTCGACAACTTCGGCCAGATAGCGCTTGATTAACCCCGATCTTTCAATTTCGTTCATGCTTTAAATATTATCACATTGATCAGCGAATTCGACACGAAGGTGCGGTTGAACTTCACTGGAGTGAGAGAAGCGATCTCATTCTAATTCGCGACCTCTTGAATAAACAGAACCGGGGCATATGCCTATAGGGCATACTCCCTCCGCTTGCTTTATTCCCGCGTCAAGGCGGGCTTGCCTCCCGGCAGCAAAAACCGCTTAGAGGCTGATGACCTTCTCAGCGGACTGCAGCGCGGCAAGGATGCCCGGCATGCCGCCGACCTTGCCGACTTTGACCTTATCCATCAAGCCGAAGTATTCCAGGCAAGTTGAGCAGACGGTCAGTTCGACGCCCGCGGATTCGAGCATGGTCAGCCACTGCAGCACGAGGGAGCCCTCACAAACCAGCTTTACCCCCTCAGCATAAAAAAGGATTTGCGCTGGTTTTTCTTCCGACTGGGCAAGCAGGCTCAGATACTTCACCGCAAGCGTCTGCTGCAAGTTCTCGGGGGCGTCCCCCATGCCATTTCGGGCAAAAACCAATACTGTCTTCATTGATCCTCCTACAGGCTGCGCAGTTGCGCGCCAAAAACATTTTTCGTCTGTTTCACGATCCGGTTGCGGATGTTGAGTGCGTCTTTATCTGTCAGGGTGCGGTCAAAAGCCTGGTAAGTCAGTTGGTATGCCAGACTCTTCCTGCCTGAGCCCAGCTTCTCATCCCGATAGACGTCAAAGAGCCTTACATCCACCAGCAATTTACCGCCAGATTGGCGGATCAATGCCTCCAGCGCGTCTGCCGGCACGCTTTCGTCCACGATCAGGGCGATATCCTCGACCATTGCCGGATAACTGGAGATGGCTTTGTTGGCGAAGTCAGCGCTGCTCAGGCGCGTCAGTTTTTCGCCGTCAAACTCCGCCGCCAAGACCGGGTCCTGACCGAACGCGTAGTTTTTGCGAACCTGCGGATGGAGCTCGCCCATGACGCCCAAAACCTCCTCCCCGACCCACACTTCCGCGCACTTGCCGGGGTGGAAGGAAGGATGATTCGCCGCCTGGAACCTGACCTCTGTCAGGTGGAGTCCATCCAGTAGCGCCTCAACAACGCCCTTCAGGTCAAAAAAGTCCATCGGCTGGCTCTGCGCTTTGTCCCAACTGGCTGTATCCCAGGCGCCCGTCATGCCGATGTTCAGCCGCAGGGCTTCATGCGGCAGGGTTTCGCCTTCCACCGGCAAAAAGACCGGTCCGAGCTCAAAAAGCGCCAGCCCCGGGCGGAACTTCGCGTTGTGCTCCAATAACTCGAGCATGGTCGCCATCCCGCTGCGGCGCATAACGGTGCGCTCAGGGGTGATTGGATTCCTCAGGCGCACGTATTCCAATCCTTCGGGCGCCTTCCTGCCGGCATAAATCCGCGCTTCGCGCTCGGGCGAAGTCTGGCGGTAAGCCAGGGTATCCTGCAAACCGATCGAGACCAAGATATCCCGAACGCGTTCCTCAGCTTCCAAAGCGGAGTTGCCGACCTGAGGCGGCAGTTCGTCGCTCAGGCGTTTTGGCGCGATGTGTTCATAGCCGTGGATCCGGGCGATTTCCTCTATCAGGTTGCGCTGCCCGATAATGCCGAATTCGATATCCGTGCGGGTCGCGGGACTTGTGGCTTCCAATACCTCGCCGTCGATCCGGCAGGTGAAGCCCAGCCTTTCAAGGATTTGGGCGGATTCTTCCAGCGATATTTCCTGACCCAGGACGTCGGCGATAGTTTTCGCCGTGATGCGGTTGACGGTATCGGTATATGGCTTTCCGTATTCATCCAGCACACCCCGCACCACCTCGCCGCCGCCCCATTCCCGCACGCGCTTCAGGCAGAGGCTCAGCGCGGTTTCTGCCAGCGCCGGATGCACCTCGCGGCTGAAGCGGTACGCCGCTTCGCTGCTGAGGCGGGTTTTGGTGAGGGTTTTGCGCAGGTTGATGAAGTTCCAGTTCGCCGATTCAATCAGCAGATTGCGCGTCCCGGCATGCACTCCGGTTTCGCCGCCGCCCATCACGCCTGCGATGGAAAGCGGTCCGGCGGTATCGGTCACGAGTTCGATCTGGGCGTCAAGTTTAGGCTCAGAGCCGTCCAGCAGGATGATTTTCTCGCCTTCGGTGGCAGTGCGGGTGATGATGGTCGGTTTGCCGCCCGCCCGCTCGCGCAGAAGGTCATAATCAAAAGCGTGCAGCGGCTGACCGGTCTCGAGCATGGTGTAGTTCGTCGCGTCCACCAGGGCATCGATCGGGCGCATGCCAGCCATCGAGAGCCGCCGCCGCACCCAGTATGGGCTCCTGCGGGCTTGGGTTCCTTCCACCATTCCCAGCATGAAGCGCGGGTTCAGCTCCGCGTCGCGGACTTCCAGCCCGACCTTTTCCGCGATGGCTCCGCCTTTTTCCAAGGCGATGCCCTCCGGCAGGCGCAGAGGTCTGCCCGTCACCGCTGAAAGCTCTCGGGCAATCCCCAGGATCGAAGCATCCCGCGCCATATTCGGCAGGATGGCGACCTCGTAGACGACGTCGCCCATGTAATCCACCAGCGGCATGCCCACCGGCGCGTCCGCGTCCAGTTCGATGACGCCGTCGCTCTCTTCCGAGATGCCCAGTTCCTTTTCAGAACAAATCATCGAACGCGACTCAACCCCCCGGATGACCGCTCTTTTGAGCCTGGTCAGCACCTGCCCGGGCTGATGCCCGTCATAGAGCACCGCGCCTTCGCGCGCGTAGGCGACCTTGAGCGGCTGCTCCAGCCTGCCTTTCCCGAGCCAGGGGAACATGTTGGGCGCGCCGGTCAGAACGGTCGTGATGCCCGTGCCGTC
>Ga0208459_1002880_pt1 | contig 13983 bp, 13 predicted proteins | sample AD_UKC087_MetaG_FD_184433 | JGI IMG/M metagenome (GOLD analysis project Ga0208459, IMG submission 184433) | Active sludge microbial communities of municipal wastewater-treating anaerobic digesters from USA - AD_UKC087_MetaG (SPAdes) (version 2) | ecosystem: Engineered > Bioreactor > Anaerobic >... | reverse complement strand
GGTCTGTAGTACCTTATTCATGATATCTCTCCTTTCTCTGGTGAGTTTGAGGAGAGGTATCGTGATAAGGCCTTGGTATTCTTAAGATGTTCTCAGGGTTTTCCGCCGCGTCAGCGGCTTACTTGAACGCAAAAGTTATCTATGCTTGTAGTAAGGCGATGATTATGTCCAGAAATATTCAATAATCAGAAACAGTAGTTCCCTGGATGGAACCATTGTCGTTTTCGATCGGGAAATATTGTTCTGCCTGGCATATCTCGAATACACGTAACCACTCAAACGTTCCGGTTGATCGAAGGGGAACCCCTGCAGACGAGTTACGGCGAGGACCTGTATGCCGAGATATTCCGTCAAGACGATGAAAGCCGGCCAGAGGAGATGGACAGACACCGGATACCATGATCCCGTAACCGGCTATGTCAGATGGGACTCGTTGTGCATGGTGCGGATGTTCAGTGAACAGGAATCAGTCCAGGTTTTGGAACAGGAAGGCTGCAAGAAAAAGCAAGGTAACGAATACGATAAAGGTCCAGAGGGTAGTTCTGAAGGCGATCTTCAGAGGTATGGACCTCTCCGTGAAGTGCTTCCGGTATTCGCCGTACACGATGAGGAACGCCATAGCGGACGCAATGGGCGCGAAGACGACGGCCTCCCAGAGAAAGATACGCACTATCATAATACCCCCGGGACACCGTCACCTATGATACAGCTGAAGCCCATTTCCGATGTACATACATGAACAACGGCACGGAGGCCAGCTGGAGCGCAACGGAAAAGGCGACGAGACCGGTGATGGATATCTCGTAGAGAAAGCCCATAAGTACACTCCCCAGGAACCAGCACAGACCGTATCCCGTGTTGAAGACACCATAGGCCATTCCCCGTCGATGCGGCGGTGTCATTTGTGCGATGGCCGCCCGCATGATCGATTCCTGTGCGCCAATGCCGATGCCCCACAGGATAACACCGAACAGTGCTGGCAAAAATCCCCCCAGGAACACGAGCGGGGCGAAGCCTGAGGAAAGAACGGCCGCCCCGATGAGGGTACGAAATCCGATCCGGTCGTAGAGATAGCCGAAAACCAGGGCAGCCAGTGCGTCCATCCCCATGGCCACTGCATAGAGGAGAGGGATCCACTCCGGGGGAACAGACGAACCCCTGCTGAAATGGAAAGCCGCCAGCGGGTAATCGGCATACCCGGCGGCAATGCACCCGACTCCTGCCAGGTAGACCCAGAAGATCCGGGGGTATCCTCCGATATCTTCACGGGCATCTGTTTCCATGTCCTGCGGAGACGGGTACAGAAAACGCGCGGCAAGGAGGATGCCTATGGCGAACAGTGCCGGGACAACCAGCAGGGCGAACCCGGAGCGGTAGCTCCCGTTGAAGACCAATACCGCTGCGACGATGAGCGGTCCGGACACCGCACCGATCTGGTCCAGGGCCTCGTGGAGGCCAAACCCCCATCCACGACCGACCTCCCGGGTTGCATGGGAGAGCATTGCATCGCGGGCCGGGTTGCGGATGCCCTTGCCGATACGCTCGGCAATGACCAGGCAGGCCGCCAGATCCCACCGACCGGCCAGGGCAAGTGCAGGAACGGCCAGGAGGTTGATCAGATATCCGATGATCGTAATGGCCCAGTAGGACCTCGTGCGGTCGCTCAGGTACCCCGAAAGGAGGCGCACGGCATAGCCGAGGAGTTCGCCGAGGCCTGCTATGACGCCTATGGCTGCGGCACCGGCACCCAGCATGCCGAGATACGGGCCAGTGACACTCCTGGCACCTTCATAGGTCATGTCTGCAAAGAGGCTCACCACGCCCATCAGTACGATGAAGAGCACGGAACTCCGCATGCTTGCTGTTCGATAGGTCACTTGCGCCCCCTTCTTTGAAGATGAATACTGAACGCGAACCTTCCTTCAGACGAAATCACCTGAACGCTTCAATGCGGCAGAGACCAGGTTAGCGCAGACCATTGTCGCCTCGATGGCCCCAATGCCGGAGATCTCAGGGAACCCTTCTTGCATCATTTCAGCTGTATCCATATGCAGGCCATAAAGCCGCATGTCTGCATACATGTCGATCATGTATGATGTTATCTGAGAGAGGAGATTATCTGAGACAGCAGTTCCATCGTACAGATCCATTGCCGCCGCACGAATCAGGCGGCCTGACTGCCGTGCGTCCTTTGTGTAAAGACCGGCTACGGGATGTGCGAACAATGCTGCGTCCGGTTCAGACAACGCAATGCAGAGGTTTGTCTGTTCAAAGGTCAGGACCGCCACACCTTCTTCCACAGTGGAAACGGGATATACCACAGGAGGGGATCTCCTGGTCCTTTGTGCAACTGATGAACGTTTCACCCGCAGCCATCCGGGTTCACGGGTGAACTCAACCTCTGCGAACAGACAGTCACGTCTTGCTCTCATTCCCTTCGAAAGGTTCTCTTCCCTGCATACTATGATAATGTCCCAGGTCCGTCCACGGAGCTCGGCAACTAAGGTGACAAGCTTGGAATATGATCCGACGAGCCCATCCGGAATTCGACTACAGATGACTGCCATGGGTGATATCCAGGGATGGAGCAGTATCGAAACAAGCTTACCATACCCTTCGGCAAAGCCCGATCTATGAGCAGTGCTATTACGCAGTGCAAAATTCCCAAGACCTCGAGCGACCCAGACTGCACCGTTCACCGGGTCAATGGCCTTTGCCTTCAACGCAAGGACCGCTCCCCACATGAACCCTGAAACGGCAGACAAGCCAGCAGCCGGATCGGCCTTTCTCACATAACTTGTGATGCTGGCAGAATTGATGCCGTAACCTTCAGCCATGTCAAGGACAGATTTCCAGGAAGAGAAGTTGAATTCCTTCAGTATACCTTCAAGACGCTTGATATCGTCCAGTTCAAGAATGCAGGGATTGTCCCGAGAAACATCATCGCATTTCACGGAGAACCATCCTTGAAGAATGAACAGTACCCGATTCTTTATCTCTAGGTGTCATAGCAGACAACAAGGTTAAGGGATCTCCATTCATTTTCCGGAAGCGAAGGGATAGGGCTTCAGAAATCGGATCCGTCATGATTTGACTGCTCTGAAGTGGACGGCAGGTCTGTAAACGAGGGGATGTAAACAGAGAAGATGATGGACAGGATGAGTATACAGAGAATGACTGCCAAGAGCGCTGCAGCAAGTGCTTTCTTGAGCGGAGTCTTTCGCTCGGAAAACCTTGGCAAAGAATGTTCGTAGACAATGATGAAGACAATCGCAGCGGTTACAAGGGAGAAGGCCAGAGCGATGGGGAGGGAGATACCTGTCGTCATACATCACCGTGATCCGGAAGACATGGATGGCCATATCCCGGTTGTTCCCGAAAGGCTGGAAGAAGTACCGGGTAGTGCTTTCTTTTCTGACCGGCCTTGCCTTTCTGCCGTGTGGGAAGGAGATGCCCGACGTGACCACGCACGAGGGCACCTCCTCGTAAGGTGACAGCTCTGCATGTGTGCTATTTCCTCACACTGTACAGCACGTCCCTGCCACTGAAGACCGCGCTTGCACCAAGTTCCTCCTCGATCCGCATGAGCTGGTTGTACTTTGCCAGCCGCTCGCTCCGGGACGTGGAGCCGGTCTTGAGCTGTCCGCCGGCGTACCCTACCACCACGTCGGCGAGCCACGCGTCTTCCGTTTCTCCGGATCGGTGGGAGAAGACCGTAGTGAAACCGGCGCGCCGCGCCGTCTCCACAGTCTGCATGGTCTCGGTCAGCGTCCCGATCTGGTTGACCTTGATGAGGACCGAGTTGGCCGCCTTTTCCCTGATGCCCCGTGCGAGGTATTCGCGGTTGGTCACGAAGATGTCGTCGCCCACGATCTGGATGCGGTCTCCCAGACGTTCCATGAGCAGCCCCCACCCCTTCCAGTCGTCTTCCGCAAGGCCGTCTTCTATGGAGACGATGGGGTATCTCTTGATCAGATCCTCGTAGAAGTCGATCATCTCTTCTGCGGTCCTCTCAGGATCCTTCTCGGAGGCGAGGATGTACTTTCCATCCTTGTAGAACGAGGTGGCAGCGGGATCAATGGCGATGGCTATGTCCTCACCGGGTCGGTATCCCGCCTTCTCCATGGCCTGCACGATGAGTTCGAAGGGTTCGGAATTGGACTTCAGGTTCGGCGCGAATCCGCCTTCATCACCTACACCTGTGAAATACCCGTTTTTGATAAGGATGTCCCTCAGTGCGTGGAAGGTTTCGGCTGCATAGCGCAGGGCCTCGCGGAAGCTCGGGGCACCGATGGGGGTCACCATGAATTCCTGCAGGTCCACGTTGTTGTCTGCGTGCTTGCCGCCGTTGATGATGTTCATCTGCGGCACCGGCAGTTCTCTGGCAAAGGCACCGCCCAGGTACCGGTAGAGGGGTAGGCCCATGAAGCTCGCGGCTGCCTTTGTGGCGGCCACGGACACGCCCGTCGTGGTATTGGCGCCCAGCACGGACTTGTTCGGGGTGCCGTCGATCTCCAGGAGCAGTGAATCTATGCCAGGCTGGTCAAGGACATCCAGGCCGATCATCTTGGGTGCCACGAGCCTGGAGACATTCTCCACGGCCTTGAGAACGCCCTTGCCCCGGTATCTCTTCTTGTCGCCGTCCCTCAACTCCACCGCCTCCAGCTCTCCCTTGGACGCCCCTGAAGGGACCGATGCCCGGCCCATGTCACCGGTGGAGAGGATGACGTCGACCTCTACGGTCGGATTTCCCCTTGAATCGAGAATTTCCCGCGCAACGACATGTGCTATTTCGCTCATTGCATATCCTCCTAGGTATGGTGTTGGAAATCGCTGATGAGGTGTTACGACTCCTCTTCAAGCAACTCGGTCTTGAGAAGGAGCATCATGGCTTCGATCATGTGATCCTTAGTGTTCAATTGTGCCAGTTCCTGAGGCGATTCCTGGAACTTCTCCAGTGCATGGAAGAACCGGTCGAGGACATCGTCCTTGTAGGTCGGAATGAGGAAAATGTGGGTGTGCGGTATCCTCCTTCCCCGTGCATAGAGGAAGACAAAATCCGGTGCGAGAGCCTTCATCATCCGGTTGCTCATGTTACGGGCGACCTTGAATACATGCGCCGTTTCCTCTTCTGTCATCTCGTGCCACCAGGTGACGTGCCTCTTGGGAATGACCAGGCAGTGGCCCCTGGTGTAAGGGTGTATGTCCAGAATGCACATGGTCGTCTCGTCCTCGTAAACGGTATATGCATCGGCTCTCCCTGCTGCGATATCACAGAAGATACAGGATGTTGACTCCTCCATGACGGTTCTCCCCTTATGTGATTATTGGTCTTAGAACATAAGATATTTTACCAGCACATATCACATACATGTCGATCCTCACTCATCACCTATACTGTCCTCCACCTCTTCCGGTGTCGGTTCAGGCACTCCCGGCAGCAGGGAGTACGAAATAAAAGCCAGGTTGGCTATCATGGTGGGAATGACCGCGTTGGCGATGACCGAGAGCCCGAGCCACAGAGCAGCTATTGTAAAGGTTATGGTCATGAATCACTCCTTCATGATGGTTTCTCGTCTCATAGTCGATGGAGCCTCTTTACAGGAGCATACGGTGTCTCACAACCCATTTTGCCATGATTTGAGCAGGGAGATCAGGTCGTCGAGCTCTCCGGTCCGGCCGTGCGTGTTGGACAGGAGGGCATCGATGGTGACGAGCTCTTCTTCGATATAGGCCAGGGCCTGGTTTTTCATGGCCTCAATGGCCTTGTTGATCCGTGTCTCCCACTGGGCTGCCAGGCGGGAAAGGTTCACCTCCGCTGCCCATGAGACTTCGCTCAGGAAATGACGTTCGAACAGGGGCCTGAAGATGACCATGGGGATGAGGAACCAGATGAGGTCCCAGTGGATGTCGAAGGCATAGAGTACCCGGATGTCCGGGTGCTCGGGCTCGGCCACCTCGATCTTCCAGTCCGCGTCCGGGAGCCTGATGCCAAGGACACGGGAGATGCTCTCGCCCAGGAGCAAGCGGAACGTCTCCAGGTACCGCATGAGGCCGCGGTGCGCCTTGTTCAGGGTGCCGAAGAAGTGGGGGTTTTCGGTCCTGGAGATCTGGCCGATCTCGTCGGTCATGGTGTCTGCCAGCCACTCCTCGTAGCGTCTGGTGAGCTTCCACAGGTTACCCTTCCAGGTGGGTATCTCCCGGGACAGCTGTGTTCTCACCTTTTCAGTGAGCGGAGCCTCGAAGGCGTCGAGGTGTTTCTTGAGGAGCACGCGGGTCTGCCCCTGGTTCTCCCGGGCGATGAGGAAAACCTCCTCCCTTACCCGGTCCAGGGCGACCTTCTCGTCGAGGATCCTTCCCTTGAGGGCCTCGCGGTCCTGGTCCGCCTCCATGGAGCTTGACCGCGCCACCTCGAGGTAGGACAGGCAACGGCTGAGCAGTGACTGGGTCTTGAAATGCAGGATGCGCCGGAACTCCTGGTCGCGGTTGGCCGAGATCCCCTCGAAGAGGTCGGACGAGATCCGTTGGCGCAGGGCTTCAGTGCCGGAGCGGATGGAGTAGGGGTACACGGTGAAGTCCCGGTCGAGCTTCTTCTTGAGGGTCTTCCGGAAGAACTGCTCCACCTCTGCCTGTTGATCCGGGGTGAGGAGGTCGGCCTTGGTGAGCAGGATCACGATCCTCGGGGTGTGGTGGGACAGGTCCTCGATGAGGTCAAGGTCGTTCTCGGACAGGGGGCGGTCGGCGCTGATTGCCAGGATGGCGGCGCCCACCTCGGGGAGCCAGTTCTCCGAGACCTCCTTGTGGTAGGTGAAGACGCTTCCCAGGCCGGGCGTGTCCACCAGGCGCAGTCCCGGGTACCTCGACAGGGACGGCAGCTCGATGTCCACCATGGACACCTGCTTCTCGTTGGAGGGGTTCCGGGCCTCGGAGATGTACTCACCCAGTGCCTCGATCCCGACCTCGGTCCTGGTGCCGTCCAGGAAGACGACCGTGGCCCGTTCCGGCTCGCCGTAGCTCAGGCGCGTGACCACCGTGGTTACCGGGATGACGCCCACAGGGAGAATGTCCCGACCGGTGAGGCTGTTGATGAACGAGCTCTTTCCCGCCTTGAACTGCCCGAGGATGGCCACATCGATGAGGGGATTCCGGGAGAGCAGGCCTTCACAGACCTCGATCTGGCGGTTCAGGGAGACGATGTGGAATCGTTCGGCGGCTTCACGGACACAATCGACCATATCCCTGACATTAGTGCTGGGTTGTAACTCCAGCGCGGCTGCCATACACACTCCTTTCAGATCTCTCTGTCAGGAGTCATCAGCCTGCATGGCGGTTACAGGGGGACTCCATCCCCACATGAGTACATGCCATGTATCCTATGGCACTCTGATTGTCAACGTATGTCATTTTATCAATAACAGTAAGGCTGAAGATAACTGTTACAACTGTATGATTATCTTGGTGGCATCTACATTATTGATAATGTGCCACAGGTTTAATCTGACATAGAGCGGCTTGCTGTGTAGGTTTCAAACCAAGATCATTGGTTTCATGGCCTTTGAAAACCGTGATGAAATCGAAGGAATCATCGGTCCGGAGATAGTGATGATTATGGTTGCTAATCATCAGGGGAACGGTAATTGAGCAGACCAGAAAGTTATAAAAATCTGTAACAGATGATATTCAAAAGTTCACCTTGTAGTCATATTGATTACTGCCTATTGCGCATGTGGTAATGCCCTCTGATAAATATTCTCATTGCGGATCGATTATTATGTCTTGCAATTTGATTATTATATTTTAATATATAGATTAATGATCATAACCTTATGACAGGTGATAGATATGCACATGAGTTGGCAGGGCAGGTTGCTAACTTTGATCTTCCACATGCAGAAAGTCTTCTCTAAGTTCAATGATAAGGTGGATTTACCGAAGGAGCGGTCTGAACTTGATAAGCTCGGATCAATATTCAAACCTCTGACGACCATACAGTGCGTGGATGAACATACCAATGGCGTTCCCACCGAATGGATTACTACCCCCAACTCGAAGACAAAAAGAGTGGTTCTTTACATTCATGGGGGATCCTTTGTCGCTGGCTCCATCAAATCGCACCGCTCTCTCGCTGCCAATATCGCTCATGCAGCCAAGGCCCGTTCTCTTATTATTGATTATCGTCTTGCCCCTGAGTATCCTTTCCCCTCTGCCCTTGAGGATACTCTTTCAGCCTACCAATGGCTGCTAGATCATAAAAATGCTCCGGAGCATATTTCCATCGTTGGAGATTCTGCTGGTGGAGGCCTAACAATAGCCCTACTATTAAAGCTAAGGGATCTAACCTTGCCCATGCCTGCAGCGGCGGTCTGTCTTTCGCCCATGATCGATCATACTTACACAGGAGAGACGTGGAAGACCAATTCAGGAGCTGATATTCTTATTTATCCCCAAAAAGAGTATGAATTCACACGAATGTACTTGGGAGGTACAGATCCACATAATCCCTTTGTATCACCGTTCTATGCTGATCTTACCGGCCTACCACAGCTTCTTATCCAGGTAGGCACATATGAATTGTTGTTATCCGATTCCAGGCGTCTGGCTGAAAAAGCCCGGACCGCCGGTGTAGATGTGATTCTTGATGAGTGGGAAGGAATGCAGCATGTCTGGCAGTTTGGGGCAAGCTTCTTCCCGGAAGGGCGAATGGCCATAGCTAAGATAGGTGAGTTTATTCAACAAAACACATCAGAATAAATTATGTGCTATTTTCGGCACATATTTTATCTCGTATATCACCACGAGCCTCAAATAATATATAACTAATGGAGCTGGTAAGGTGGCTAAATACGCAGCTCATGCTGGGATCTTTCATACCCCTGCAAAAGTCACACAACCCGTATTGTCACGGGCGTTGTCACGAATTCATCTCTTTGAGAAAATAGATCTCCTAAAAGAGCACCAAGTCATCTGGATTTCATCACCTGCCGGTTCAGGCAAAACCACTCTAATATCCACTTATCTTGAAGACCGGTGCATTCCATGTCTGTGGTACCAGGTCGATATGGGTGATGATGACCCTGCGACCTTCTTTCACTATTTCGGAAGGGCAACCCTTTGTGCGGCCCCTAGGATTAGGAAGGCATTCCCTGCGTTTACCCCCGAGTACCTCCTCGGTTTGCCGGCTTTTACCATGCGATTCTTCGAGGACGTCTGTAACCATCTCTTCTCTCATTCCTCGAAGAAAAAAAGGATTGGTAGTGAAGAATTTGTCATGGTGTTCGACAACTGTCAGGAGGTTCCTGATTCATCAGCTTTCCATACAGTTCTACTGACTGGACTAACCAGGGTACCAACTCAAATAACAATTATTCTTATAAGCAGGATTCCCCCTCCACCCACCTATGCCAGGCTCCAAGCAAACAATCAGATTGGCATGCTTGGATGGGATGATCTAAGGTTAAGCCAAGAAGAGGTCAACAGTATTGTCTGCCTGCAAACAGGCAATGCTCTTGAAGCCAAGACCATCGAGGATATGTACAGTGCAACAGGTGGATGGGCAGCAGGGCTTACTCTTATGCTCGGAGCTGCAAGGCGGGAGGGTTTTCAGGAGATTCTTCCCTCAGGGTCCACTCCAGAAGAAATCATGCAATACTTCGGCTCAGAACTCTTCGACCGTCTTGATAAACCGACAAAGGACTTCCTACTCAAGACGTCACTACTTCCTCGCATGACAGTACAAATGTCCCAGGATTTAACAGGCAACCAGAATGCAAACCGCATTCTCTCGAACCTGCATCGTAATAACTTTTTCATCCATAAGCGTTTACAGGAAGAGCCATGCTATGAGTATCATCCCCTGTTCCGGGATTTTTTGCTCCATGCCATACAGGAAAATGTTGGAGGAGAAGAGTTCGTGATGGTATCCCGTTTGGCTGCGTCACTTTTAGAAAAAAGCGGTCAGGTGGAGGCAGCCGTGGATTTGCTCAAGGGAATATCATGCTGGGAGACTATGACACCTCTAATCATCTCACATGCACCGCAACTTGTTGAACAGGGGCGATACCGATCCCTACACGAGTGGTTTTCGTCGGTCCCTGATGACGCTATGGAAGAGTCACCTTGGCTCAAATATTGGAAGGCAACATCCCTGCTCCCATTTGAGCCTTTCACCGCTAAGCAGCTGCTCGAGCAAGCTTATTCCCGTTTTGTTTCAGATAAAGAACTGACAGGAATTCTGCTTAGTGTAACAGGTATTATCCAGGCCATTCATTTACAATTTTCCGACCATGTCCAGTATGACCCTTGGATCCCCGTGGTCGAAGACCTGCTAAAAAAGACAAAAGAGTTTCCCTCAAAGGAGATCGAGGCGCGTCTGGTTGAAGGCATGGTTACCATGCTGGTGCTTCGGAGACCTGACCATTCTGATATTGAGCAGTGGATCGCCCGAGCGAATCTTTTTATCGATCAGCCGATCCCCATAACACTTAAGGCCAGGCTGATATTTGCACCGCTGTTCTACTATTTTTACAAGTGGGATACTACGAGAATGGATCTTGTCCATGAAATGCTTAAATCAGTGAAGAAATCCAAAAATATACCGCCTCTGGCAGCCCTTATCGTATACTTCGGTGAGGTTTACTACCACATGATGGTGGCGAACCATCAGGAGTGCCTGGAAACTGCCGACAAAGCGTTATTCCTTGCCCGCGAAAGTGGGGTGCATGTAATGGACAATGCATTCCTGGGAGAGGCTGCGACAAGCTGCCTCAATGAAAATGATCTTCACAAAGCGAAGGAATACCTCGATGCACTTTCCAACAACCTTGAGTATTTCTCTTTGCGAGACAAGCTTGTCTATCATCGTGTAAAAGCAAGAGAGGCTCTTATCAAAAAGGATTACGACCAAGCACTTTCTCATGCCTGCAAGACCTTGGGTTTTTCGAAACAGCAAGGCTCGTGGATTGGCATAACAGTAGGTAATTTTATCATGGGCCAATCACTGCATTTCCTAAGAAAACATACTGAAGAAGACAAGTATCTGGAAGAGTCTTTTATTTTTCCTCAGTTGATAGAAGACCCTGCCCTTACCTTTTTCATAATACTCCAAAAAGCCACCTGTGCCTTTGACAGAGGTGATGATATCTCAGGATACAGATACCTCAAAGAGGCATTCTCTATTGGAAAGGATTATAAGAACCTTGGTACAGCCGTCGATATTCCAACAGAAACGGTTAAGTTATGCGTCCATGCTATCGAAGCAGGGATCGAGCCTGAGTATGCCCGGTGGCTGATTAGGATGAGAAGGTTCACCCTGGATCCTCCACCCTACCACCTTGAGGGCTGGCCTTGGCTTGTGAAGATATCCACCCTGGGGAGGTTCGCCATATCCATTGACGACAAGGCGCTAACCTTCCCCAAGAGGGCACAGAACAAACCATTAGAAGTGCTCAAGATGATCATCTCGGGTGGTGGAGCGAATGTGTCCGAAACCCATGTGGCGGACACCCTTTGGCCGGATGCCGAGGGGGACACGGCCATGCAGTCCCTTGCCACGAACCTCCACCGACTGCGCAAACTGCTCGGACATCATGATGCCGTCCTCCTTCAGAATGGCATCCTATCCTTAGACAGAAGCCTCTGCTGGATCGATGCCAGGGCCTTCGAGTACTCCCTGAGCAGGGCCGATGCCCTCTGGGAAAAAGCCCGGTCCGAACGTGACCTTGACGAGGCATGCAGGTTATTCTGCTCATCCATAGAGCTCTACCATGGGGAATTTCTCCCGGATGATCAGTGGATACCCGATGTCCTGGCAATGAGGGAATACCTGCACATGAAATTTCTCAAGGCCCTCAGCAGGGCAGGTGAACACATGGTGAAGGCCGGACAGTATGACAAGGCCCGCCAGGCTATCGAGCGTGGTCTTGATATCGATGGCTGTGCAGAGAATCTCTACCGCCTCCTCATGCTCTGCCTCCAGCGCCAAGGTCATAAGGCAGAGGCACTGACAGTTTATGAGCGGTGCAGGAAAACACTCCATGCAGAACTCGGCACTGCCCCATCGTCAGAAACCGAGGCCATGGCAAGGGCTCTTCGGGCGTGACCAATTTAACAACAAATTGATATCATTGACAGTAATTCTATTTCGCAGAGAACTGTAATCCTAACTGTAAGCCCTGTGTAAGCCGCATCAACTGAAGGCGGTATCTTGTACACCTAATCTTCTCTCCTTGGCTTTCATGTGCCCGGAGAGTCGCTTTAACCCTTCATATAGAAGCCCTGCAATCTCGATGCCTTCATACACTCGCTCTGGTGACATCCAATTGTACTCTCCCGTTCCGTACAATCCGGCCATGGTCAAAAAAGGCAACCACCCTGGCGGGCAAAAAGATTTCACCCCCGGACGAAACCGGGAAAGGAGGAAGTCATGAAGGCAACAAAAACCATCGGAACACTGATCGCAGTTTGTTTCGGATTTCTCTGCCTGAGCAGTTATGCCGCTGCAGAAGAAAATGCACTTGCTTCAAACATGGATACCAATGCCGACTATGTAAGCAATATTCAGGAGACGACCACGGATCTTCAGGAAGGCCAGTTCTCTGAGAATGAAGGCATCGGCAAAGTGACGGCTTTCACAGCCATCGTTGCTTATGTTGCAGCACCCTGGGGTGTGGCATCGACAGCCCTTACGGTCTTCTCCGGCCTGGGCCTGATCACCGATGTACTGAGCATTGAGAACAATGAGGCTCCGGATATGGAAAAACCTCAGAACATTGAAATCGCCAAGGCAGATCAATGATACTCTCCCTGGATAGAACTGGTTTTCATTGAGAAGACTCTCAAAGGAGGTTGTATATGCTTAAATCGACAGTTGAAAACCCAGGAAAGCCGAACAAGCCCTTCATGGTGCTCGGTGTGTTGCAGGGTTACCTCAAAAACCCGGTGCGGTTTTTGCTGGCAACCATTCTCACGCTCCCATCATTCAAGAGAGGTCTCCCACGTGACCTGCCGAGGGATTTTGTGGACGTCACGGCACTCCAGACCTGGATGTATATAAGATTGAAAAAAAGGGTAGGTCAGGAGAAAGCCTTCGAGATCATAAGGGCGGTAGTCATTCCCGTGGGTCTTGCAGTGCAGCAGGGAACCCTTCGAGCAGTCGAGGCGCCCCGAACTTTTGACAACTTTATCGCCTTTCATGAACGAATGAGTCGGGAGGGCCTCACCAGGTGGAGCAAAAAGGAAGTCCTGGAACGCAATAGGAACAGGTATGAATGGAAGATCCTCAACTGCGGATACTATGAGTTCTTCTCCAAGATAGGCGTTCCAGAACTGACCAAGCTCATGTGCGAAGTCGATAATGCAATGTACAACAGCTATCTTCCAGATGAGGTGACCTTTCACAGGAACGGGATCGGCCATCGTATCTCGGATGGGGCGAAGACATGTCACTTCATTCTGGAAAAACATGAAGAGAATCTAGATGGAAAGATGTGTTGATGGTTCTTTAATATCCATGAATTGTGGTTTTATATCTTTTATTCTGTGGCCTTGACATCTTTTATCATAGATTTATTAAGAATCTTATCATCATGAATATCCTTTGACCAGCCTTGGAGTTTCCCGTTCAGAACAGGGGGGTATAATGAAGATATTATCTATCCTGATGGCAGCCGGACTGCTGGTGGTAATTTCCGTTGTGCTTTTCCGTTCGATGACGCACCAGACCAGGCAGATACAGGTAAAACCTTCAAACGCTGACACATTCGATTCCTTATCCCTGGCGAATCGTCTATCAAAGGCAATCACTTTCAAGACCATCTTTGACCAGGACCCAGCGCACTTCAAGCCAGATGAGTTTGCCATGTCAATGGGCATGAAAAAGTAGGCCAAAAATCTGCATGAGAATTAGGCCACATGATCACTGTCCCTGTTCATAGGATTTCTCTCCTTCCTTTGGTAGTTTTCCCTTAAGGCGGTAGCTGTTGCCCC
>Ga0208459_1002875_pt1 | contig 14007 bp, 10 predicted proteins | sample AD_UKC087_MetaG_FD_184433 | JGI IMG/M metagenome (GOLD analysis project Ga0208459, IMG submission 184433) | Active sludge microbial communities of municipal wastewater-treating anaerobic digesters from USA - AD_UKC087_MetaG (SPAdes) (version 2) | ecosystem: Engineered > Bioreactor > Anaerobic >... | reverse complement strand
AATTGACTCTTTGTATGAAGTACCGCTTCCTTCTATTTTGTAATTAAACTCAACAGATAAAGTGTAATCGTTTACCCCTGTGGGCAAAACTAAACCTCGTATAAAACTCCCTGCGCTGCCATCGAGTAATTCAATTTTGTTATCGCCCTCTTTCAAATAAGCAGCTATATAGGTTGGTTCAACAACCTGAGCACAATTGAAATGGAATGTTGCCGGAGTTTGAGTAAACGCTTTTAAACTAACGAAAAGCAATAGGAAAAGTGTTACAATTTTTGGTTTCATAATTTGATCTTATTTTTCTGCAAATGTAAAGAAAAAAATCGGATTTCGGATTTCGGATTTCGGATTTTCTCGTAATTCGTAATTGATCACAATTTCTCCCAAAGGAATAATATTCCAGAGTGGGGAAATGAAATTACTAAATAGGAAAATCTATTCTGCCCCCCTTTTATTTTTATTTCCAAAAAAAATAAATCAAAGAAAAGAGGAGAGCAATACTCCTATTCATCAAGCAAAAACTTGCCGAAAAAGCTTGAAATTTCGAAGTACACTTTCTTTTCAACGCCATCAACGATAATTGATAACACATCATACGGAATGTTGTTTTCGAAATAGAGTCCTTGGGAAATCATCTCAAAATCGGGATAATATTTTCTCAACCATTCATACTCCTCGGTAACACTGTTCACTTTGATCGCTTTTTCGAAAGAAGAACCATCATTTTCCAACTTTGTAACGTCATATTTTTGAGCCATAGCTTGCTTAACCCATTCGCTATAGGGTGCTATGATTGTATCCGGTGCCACTTCATTGTTCAATATTTGCAGCACGGCATGGGTCAATCTTCTATGATGGTTTTTACCTGTATACTCAAAGTTTGAATAAACAAATAACGAATCCTTTTTCACAAGTTTGAGTCTGTGCAAATCCTCACTGGAAATAGTCTCTTTTTCTAACTGAATCCAAAATGGAACATTGTCATCATTGTCAATGGCAACGTATTTGTATTTACATGGGAAAATTGGGGAATCCTCTTCTTCAAACAATTCACAAGCCACAATGAGGTACTCCTCCCACTGAAAAGTGGTAAAGTAAATCATATCAGATAAATCCTCAGGCAAATCGCCGTTTTCTCTTGCTTCGTATAGTTTTTTTAAATACACAAGGTATTCCTCAGTTTCTTCATATTTCAACATATTATGAATAGATTCCATCATCACTGCGTAATCATCCGGAAACATAGCAATATGTTGTTTGTAAGCCGCAATAGATTTTTCGTATTGTTCTGTCATACGATACAGAATCCCAATATTGTTAGAAGCGATTCGATACATTCTATCTTCAGGGTCCAATATAATCAAGGCAAACTCGTAGTAATAGAGTGCACTGTCAAGTAATCCAATTCCACTAAAAGCGTATGCTAATGAAGTATAAACATCCTTACTACAATCTGTAAATTGCATTGCTTTTTTAAAATATTCCACTGCAGAATCGAAATCTCCAAGCTTTGAATAGACATCTCCTTTTGCTTCGAAAAACTCCGATATAGTGTCAGTGATTTGTATCGCCTTGTCATAGCTGGCAATCGCATCACTGTACTGTTTTAAATAGAATTCGGTCAATCCTTTGTAATAATGTGCCACAGCATCGGTTGGATCTTTAGCAACAGACATGCTAAAATATTGGTTTGCTTTTTCGTCTTGAGATAAATTGTAGGCTGAAACCCCTTTGTAAAACAAAGATTTACCATCCAGGCGATGCTCTTTTTTGGATTTGTACTCCAAAACCTGTTCATACTGCTCCTCGTCCAGCATTTTTTTGATCTTTTTTGCATCTCTACTTTGTGCATTCAATAAAAATGAACAGAGGAGAAAAATTGTGAATAATAGGCTTATTTTTTTCATTATAATTAAAATTTAGAATTTAGAATTTAGAATCACTGTTGTCCGATAAAAAATTTATAAAGTAAGGGGGAGATTTTTCAATCAGCCCCCATTACTCTTTTTTGTAGTTTTGCACGAACAAAAACAAAACAAACTACAATGGGCAAAAGTACACATTTTTTTGGTAGCTCCGTTTTCGGACAGCTGATTTCGTTTATTGACGATAACATCATTCATAGAAACTCTCAAAAGTATAGTGCAAATCGTTATACGAAACGATTTATGGCTAAAGATCACTTAATTAGCATGCTGTTTTGTGTGTTTGCAAAGTGTACTTCACTAAGAGAAGTTTCTGGAGCTATGCTAGGGCTGTCGGGTAAAACAAAACATTTTCAATTGCTTAACATTCCTTATAGAAGTACACTTTCAGACGCAAATAAGCGCAGATCATCTGATTTTTTTGCTGGAATCTATAACGACTTATTAAAGAAGTATAAGCATTTTATCTCGGACAGCCGAATTAAAGAGAAGCTAAAAAAAGAGTTACAAATTTTTGATAGTACAACGATCAGTCTTTTTAAAGATATTTTAAAATGTGTTGGGAAGAATCCGGCAAACGGAAAAAGGAAAGGTGGTATCAAAATGCACACTATTATCAATGCTGATGAAAAAGTTCCCAAATTGGTTTGGTTTACAGCAGCAGCAAGAAATGATCATTTTTTGTTATCCAAGCTAAAGATGGATCCCAACGTAATTTATGTTTTTGACAAAGGATATAATGATTATAAAATATTTTATTTATTTTGCAAAAATAATGTGGGTTTTGTAACAAGAATTAGAGATAATGCTGTTTATTCTATTATAGAAAATTTAAACATAGATAAAGATACTCCCAGTAGTGTCCTAGAAGACACGATTATTGAAGTTAGTTTTAAGGATGAAAATAAGAATATTGTAAAATTCAAACTTAGAAAAGTTAGATTCTATGATCAAAAATTACAAAGAGAATTTGAGTTTTTAACCAATCTCTTTGAGATGAAACCCGATATGATAGCAGCTATTTACAAAACCCGCTGGGAAATAGAAACACTGTTCAAACAGTTAAAACAAAACTTTCCATTAAAATATTTCTTAGGAGACAATGAAAATGCCATCATAATACAAATCTACTGTGCTTTAATAGTTAATTTACTGTTCACAATCATTCAAAAACAACTAAAGCGAAAGTGGTCATTTTCAAATATAGTTAGTTTTTGTCGAATTCATCTATTTAACTACATTAACTTATTCAGTTTCTTAGAAAATCCTGAAAAAGATTGGAGAAAACAAGATCAAAACTTGGAAATTTTAACACTTTTCTAAGGGGGTTACTTTTGAATTTTATTATTTTTGAAATTTTATAGTATTGATAATCAACACTATAAAAATCTTTATGAGATATTTTTAATTTTTATCGGACGGCAGTGATTTAGAATTTAGAATTTAGAATTTAGAATTTAGAATTATTTAACTAATTATCAATGGGTTATAATCTTACTTTAAAATATTTCGACTTTCGACTTTTTTTGGTTTGTAATTTGTATTTCATATTTCTATATGCTCCGATTCAAGTACTTTACCTTCGGCGATTTTCATAACTAAAGTATCGATTTCGGGTCTTACAGTCTGTGCTCCTACCTGAAACGTCAGCAATGTCAATATGATTAGAAAAAGCTGTTTCATTTTTTAGTTTATTCTCCTTATTCAAAATAACCTGAAATACATTTTATAAATTCTGATTGTTTTTTAGGATGTCCGAATGGTGAACGTGTATGTGAAGTGATATATAACCTTTTTTTAGATCTTGTCATGGCTACATAAAATGTGCGTGCATCTTCTAAAATGCTTTCCTCTTTTTGTTGGGGAGTTAGTCCATTCAATACCCATAACATAGGATAAATGTCATCTGTTGCTTCTGCCACAATTACGTTTTCAAATTCCAATCCCTTTGCTTTATAAACTGTTGAAACAACAATTTTTTCTGTTCCGAGATACAAGTCTGATTCTTTAAACTTCCTGTATTCCGGAATATATTTGTCAATTTTTTGGTGTAAAGTTAAACTTTCTTTTTTGTTAGTATAAAAATTAAAATGCTTCAAAAGTTTGTCAATTTCGTACATTTCATGTTCCCATCTAATTATCCATAGCTCTCTTTTTTTTTCATCTTTTGGTGCAAATCTACTTTTGTAATAATCAAAATAATATTTAGTTACTTGATTTAGTGATATATGTTTTTCCAAATGATCTTTGATAACAGAATATAACTCTTTAAATCTGGTAATAAATTTATTAAAAATTAACCGATTTTCTAAGTTTGAAATAAATTCCTTTTGAGCCGATTTCAGATTGGTGTTAAAATCAGAATTTAATTTTTTTATCAAATTAAAGGTAGCTTTTACATCATCTAATGCGTTGTGAGAATTGATACCTTCAACTTGGAGAAATTCTAATAAGTCCTTTAACTTGTACGAGGCAAAATTAGGATATATAAGTTTGGCGATAGTAATGGAGTCATATTGTTTTTTACAATAATCGGTGAGTGATTTTCCACAATAACGTTGAAGATTATGTTTTAATATGTTAAAATCATAGCCGATATTGTGTGCTACAAGTAGAGCGTCGTTTCCAATAAACTCTATGAAATCCGTCAATCCTTTTTCGTGAGAAACACCATATTGAGATAATTGCTCTTTTGAAATATGATGAGTCTTTTCCGATTCGGAAATATCTTTGTCAGTATTGATATAAATTTCAAATGTATCTATAATTATTCCATTTAAGATTTTGATTCCTGCTATCTGGATAATATCATCATTTTCGGTATCAAGTCCTGTTGTTTCCGTGTCAAAAATGACCATTTCCCCATTTTCAAAAACATCAAAAAAATTATTTAATCTCGAAAACGTACCATTGTATTTCAAAATATCAATAGGAGTGATGCCCTTGCTGTTTAGTTCATGAATAAAGGCTCTGCTATTTTTTAATGTTTCAATAACTCCAAACTCATAAAAGATTCTTGCCCATGAAATGCGGTCATACTCATTATTGTAAATAGAAAAGAAAGCCATGAGTCCTTTTACTGATTTTCTCCGGAACAAGTCAAAGCCCGAGATCTTAAAATGCGGTATTTGCTTTATTTTAAGCATATTGCTTATAGTATCGGCAGAGTTGTTAAAACGTACTAATATTGCCGTTCTGTCATCATTTTGAATAAGATTAGGAATGATTGAACTTACAATATATCCTGCTTCATGCTCAATAGTTCCATTTATTTCAAAAAGTCGCAAGCTATTTTCAGGTGCATTTTCTTGAATATTGGGCACAGGTCTTTTTTTCCAGGTTGGGGTCCAATGAGTTTCGGCGTATTTTACATAAATATCTAATAAATAGGATGGAGAGCGAAAATTTTTAACTAAATTGTGAACGCCGTTTTTGGGGTTGTTTTTGCAGATACTTTCTATTTTATGTAAAGAATCCAATTTGGCACCCATAAACGAAAAAATTGCCTGTTCGTAATCGCCAAAATAAACAATCAACGAATTTGGGGCACTGATTTCTTCTATGATAGCCCATTGCAAAGGATTTAAGTCCTGCACTTCATCTACTTGTACCCATTTGAATTGTGAATATATAAACCTCTGTTTATTGTCATGTTTTAAGTAATAATATGTTAGTGTCAATAAATCATCAAAATCCAGGTAATTGTTTTTCGCTTTTTCTCCGTTATACGCTTCACAAACTCTCTTCGCATTAGATAGATCAGGAATTTCATCATATTTTGGCACTATTAAAATGCTTTCTGAGAATCCCAATTTTTTTTGTTTTTCGTAAGTTGCCAGTTTTATTAATTCCGGATTATAAATTTTTGTTTTTTTCGGGGGATAATTAAATTCTTTCTTAAATTCTTCAATTAATTGGTCCGCTTCTTCTTCATCTAAAATACTAGTATTTAACGGAATAATTTTATTTTTAAAAAGAAAAGTTGAACAAAAGTGGTGTATATTACCTATAATTATTTCATTGTTTGGATATTTTTCATCTATTCGCTCATTCATCCCTTTAGCTGCACGATTAGTAAAAGTAAGACAAATAATATCACTATCTTGATAACCATCATTTTTGGCATTGTAAACGCGTTGAGCCAAAAGTTCCGTTTTTCCACTACCCGGAGGTGCAAGTACAAGATGCAAACCCTCTTTTATGTTAAGAATTCTCTTTTGTTCTTCTGTAGGTATAAATTCTTTTGTTATGTTCATATTTCCTCCATCCATTTTACTCCTTATAAATCACCATTCTTATCCCACTATAATTTTTCATGTGTTCCAGGTGAATTGTAACTCCACTTTCTGTTTTCCAAATTCTTGTTATAAGATTTTCTTTATCTTGGTAATCGATATAATTTCCGGCTTCTTTTACAATCATATTTTCCAGAAATAGCAGGTGATCTTGAAATGTTTCAAGAACTTTATCCTCCAGTTCTTCAGCAACTAAAAACGGCTCACTCCATTCAAGGAAAACAACTCTGACCAATCCGTTTTCTTTACTTGCGTGGTATCCGGCAGATTGCTCAATCAGGGAACTTTTGTAAGAATATTCTCTATATGTATCCATAATGAATTGATTGGGGTTGGGATAGTATGATTCTCCCACACTAACCTTATGATCCGGAGTATTATCAACGCCACCCCATTCCTCTTCTTTTGCAATTATGTCATTGAACTGCAGTTGCCCTAAATGAGATAAAACGTACTGAAACCGTTGATGAAAAATTTGTTCCATTTTCTTTACCGAAATCTGATTCCCCTTCTCAATCCCAACGATTACCGGGTCTTTCGGGTCAGTGCCAAAATTTCTAAAATCCCTTAAACCAATAGAATAGATCATATAGGGCCACATTTCTGTCATCAATACACCGGGGAATGCACCTACATTGGAAGTTTCTTCATATTCTCCATCTTCCTCTCTTTGAATTTCAGAAGTGTAGCTTAATAATTCTTTTGAATAGCTCTTAAAAATCAGGAGTATTTTCATATTTTTATCCATCTCTTCCTCCGTTTCTCCGTGAGTACCCAGACAGAAATAACAAACGATACTGTTTTCTTCCCCTTCTTTTTCAAACAAGTGCTCCTTTTCGTACGTATCCACGATCTCTTGAAAAGGCTCAAAAGCGATTACGGAATAGTCGTAATACCCCGCCTCCGTAGGAATTAGTTTGATCGTAAAATGACTTCCCAAAGGAAAAGCAAACCCATTGGAGGGTATTGAAGGCAATTCTTGTGCCTGTGCGAAACAGGCAATCACCCAAAATGCAATAATGATCAATCTTTTCATGATATTATTTTTATATTTATACGTTTGTTTTCATCCTTCACCTTTACTTCATATTTCATATTTCTTATTTGGTATTTAAAAAAAATGGGGGGCAGATTATGTTTTTCTTTATTGTTATGTTTTCGCCCCACTCGGCAAAAAAATCCGAAATCCGAAATCCGAAATCCGAAATCATTTTTTATTCATAATATTCAAATTTTCGTTCAATAATCTTGATTTTTTCCAACTTATCTTCAGTTTCCCCCTCATACTCCTCCTTTTTGATCCAGTTCCCATATTGATCATAAGTGTATACATGGCGAATAATAAAACCTATCTGATTCTCTGAATTATAACACTCTTGTTGAATCATATTTTGGTGTTCATCGTAGGTAGTGGTAATTACTTTGTAAATCCCTTTGGCACGGTATAGAAATCCTATTAGCGCTTCTTCCCGGGTTTTTTGTGCATGTTCATTATACTCATAGATAAAGTGATATCTGTCAACGGTATCCTTTTTGTTCTGAATCCCGAAGCCTATTGTTTCAATTATTAATCCATTATTATCATATTTATTGTGGTAATAGCCTGTACCCTTAATATAGGAAATAGTGCTTTTTATAAATCTGTTATTTTCATCATAAAGATAACGTTGTGTTGGTATATATTGGCATTTTTTGCCCTTGTAATTTGCACAATATCCTTCTTCAATTTTATTACCTATGGAGTCATTGATATAAATCTCTTTTCTTTCATTATTATTCCACGTTTTAGAGATTAAATTACCCTTGGTGTCATATTCAAACTCTTCACTGGAGCGTAAGTTTTTCTTACAAATTGGTTCTCTCTTTTTCTTGAAAAGAAACTCTTTCCTTTTAGTTTTAAAAAATCCTTTATAAAACTTATATCTATAGTCAGTTATTCTTACAAGATTATTATTACTGTCATATTTAAGATACTCTCTGGTAATCACCCATTTATAAGTAATCTTTTTTAAAAGAGGGTCCCTTTTTAGAGGTTTATACACTTTTACATTCGAAGCCCTCCATATTTGAATCAAATTGTTGTTTGAATCATATTTATAATTGGTTTCATACTCTATTTTTCCATTTTTCGTAGCTCTACCGGAAGTTAAATAACCATTTTTGAAAACATAAACAATCTCATCACGTTCACTTAAATAGCTACCTCCAAATGAAACTTTAAAATCTATTTTCTTAACTGTTTGGAGAGATAAATTGTTGTCAAATTGATAAATAGTTGAATCGCACCTGCATTGATACACTATTACTGCTCCGCCAATATATGGTTCTTCTCCTGAAATATATTCTGTATCAACAAACGTAACGGGTAATGTATCGCATCGAATATCAGGGGAATAGGAAATTTGCGTCATACTCTTTACCTTCCCGTTTAAAACGATATTGAACTTGTCCAATCCCGTATAAACATCGAGTTTTTCAAGGTTGTCATGATAATGGTATGATGTCGTGATCTCCTGTTGAGCATAACCAACAAGAGAATGCACGAAGCAAAGGAAAAACAATGTAGACCATTTTCTATAAAACATGTTTTGAAATTTAGGATTCACTTTTATTATCATTGCTTTCTTTTCTGCTTTTTAACTTTTTATTCGCTTGTTCTATGCTTGCAATAAACTGTTTTTCCACTTCTGAAAGTTCCATTTCAGTTTTTTCTTTATAGGTTTCATATTCTACTAATGCTTTGCGTTGAGCTATTTCTGCTGAAATTGTTCCGGCGTGTGTTAATACATCTTGACGACTCATTTTAATGAACCCGTCCAATATTTCAATCCACTCCTTCATGTACATAGGTTTACGTTGCATAGCGTTGATTTCAGCAATATCTAAGTATGCTGAAACTAAGCGGTTTAATACTGCCAACTCCTCTTCGGTGAGGTAATTTTTAGCAACATTAATATCCTGTTTGGTGGGTTTTCTACCTTTAAAAGAAGTTAATCCCATAAAGGGTAGTTGAGCGTTGGCTCTTTGGAAAATAATTTCGGCAGCTGTGTGACCGTGAGCAGCCCAATGCAGCTTATTTTGAACTATTTGGAAGAATTTCTGGGTTATTTTTGCTCGTGGATCATAGTCTATACTTGTGGCGTATATTTCAAGCACTTTTCGATAAAATAGCTTTTCTGAGGAACGAATATCCCGAATTCTTTCAAGTAGCTCTTCAAAGTAACCTCCTCCACGTTTCAATAAGTCATCATTCATGGTAAAGCCCTTGATCAAGTACTCCCGTAAACGTTCGGTTGCCCACATCCGGAATTGTGTGCCCCTCAGCGACTTAACTCTATAACCTACGGATATGATAACATCTAAGTTGTAATGTTTAGTGTTGTAATTTTTTCCATCTGAGGCAGTTCTCAAGTATTCCTTGACAACTGAATTTTCATCCAATTCTCCTTCGTCAAAGATGTTTCTTATGTGCAGGCTTATGTTTTGTTTTGTGGTCTGGAATAATACAACCATATCCGCTTGGGTGAGCCATACTGTTTCGTTTTCCAAACGAACTTGAATTTTTAATTCTCCATCATCCGTCTGGTAGAGAAGAATTTCACTGTTAGATTTTGTTGGTAGCATAGTTTTTAATTTAGAATTTAGAAGTTAGAAATTAGATTTTTTTGGATCGGTTTGACACTGCGAATATATTATTTTTTTTGATATTGGTAATGGTATGATGCGATATTTATTAAAAAAATTAATCAAAATCCAAATAGGGCGTTACCTTCTCAATCAGGCTCTGGTAGGCTCTGGTGGCTTCCCGGAACTGTTCGATGTTTTCAATTCTGCCTTTGGTTTCTCTGTATTTGATTACTTGTTTGGCTAAATAGGCATCAAAATAGGGGTGTTGCTTTAAATCTTGATAGCTGATGCTGTTAATGGGGATTTTTTTGATCTCTCCCGGATTGATATAGAAATATTTCTCCATAAATGGGATTTCAATCGATTGAAGGACAAAGATTTCGTGAATCTGCTCCATCTTGTGAAACCCTCCTAAACGGTCACGATAAGCTACCAATTTTTGAGCGCGGGCACTTCCAAAAAGAGGAATACCCTTAATCTCGTTAGTATCGCAGAGGTTGAGATTGAGCTTTACGATTTCATATTCGAGCTGCTTTGGCTTTCCTCCCCCCTTTTTTATTGTATCATTAAAAGAAGAAAGATCATCAATAGAATCACGCTTTGCTTTTTTACAGTCGCTGATTAATTCTAAAAAGTAATCGGGAATATTCTCCTTAGGAAGCGGATGAGTAGCGAATAAACGGTAGAGAATGAGGAGTAAAATCAGGATCATCAATGTGATCGCCGCGGTGGTCTCACCGGAGTTGAGGTTGAAAAAAGATTTCATAGTATTGGAGTTTTGTGAGTTGGATGAGTGATGTGAGATAATATGAGTTCATTTTATTTCTTTTTTAACAGTTTGGCAATAAAATAGATAGTCAGTGTAGTAACCAGACTCCAAACAGTAAGCATAATAATTAAGGCTGATGTATTCATTTTCTGGTTTTTAAGTTTTTACTCTTTTCTTTTCTACGGGAAGCGATATAGATGGCGAGAATGCTCAAGGAGAGCAGTCCCAATAGGAAGTAACGCGCTAAGGCAGTGTATATTCCTGTTTCGCGACTTCCTTTACCTAACATTCTACCCAAAACACTCGATCCATCCAGTTCCCAGCCCCCTTCCCAGATTACACTCCAATCACCACCCGCAGGCTGTATGAATGCAGCAATAAAGATAGTGATTAACATGACCGGAGTAACATATTTGATGATATATTTAAAGAAGCCGGGCAACTTGATATCAGCAGCGCGATTGAATTCTTTCCACCCTTTGTCTGCACCATAAACCCATGAGAAAAGGATGGTCTGGATCATGGCAAAGGAAAAGATGCCTACAGTTCCTGCCCAATAATCATATTCGTCAAATACCCCCTCTTTGAAGAATAGTACGGTGGGTAATCCAAATATCAGGATGGCTGCACCCACTATGAGGGAAGCATTTCTTTTTTTGAACCGAAATTCATCTTGTAAGAAGCTAACCAGCGGACTACCCATTGCCAATGAGGAGGTAATTCCGGCAATAAAAAGGAGTCCAAAGAAGGCTACACTGGTGAATGTTCCGGCTACAGTTCCAAACTTTTGGAAAAGGAATGGCATGGTTTGGAACGCGATTCCAAAACCGCCTTCGTTGGCAACCAAATCTCTGACTGCATCAATGCCAAAAAATCCGACAGCGATGGAAATGAGGATGGTTCCTCCCAACACAATTTCCACAAATTCGTTAACAAAACTGGTCGAAACAGCTTTTAGAGCGATATCTTCGTTACTTCTGACATAGGAAGCATAACATTGAACTGTTCCCAATCCTACCGACAGCGTAAAGAAGATCTGTCCTGCCGCCGCAAGCCACACCTTAGGATTCAGCAGTGAGTCATACTGTGGGGTCCACAGAAAATTGAGCCCCTCAAAACCATACGCAACGGCACCCACCTCGCCGGGTTGGATCATCACTCCGCGGATTGCCAGGAAAATCCCTAATAAAACCAGTAATGGGATACCATATTTGGCCACGACTTCAATTCCTCCTTTTAATCCTCTGGTTAGAATCCATACATTCAATGCCAGACAGAAGACAAAAGCAATCACATTTTCATAAGGAATCCCTGAATGAGTGCTGCTCATATCGTGGTAATGATTAAAAAAGAGGGTAATCTCACTTTGAGACATACCACGGAAAGTGCCTATGATGGAGTGGTAGAGGTAGGAAATAGTCCAACTTTCCAAATAGCAGTAGTAACTTGCAATTCCAATGGTAGTGAAGAAACTCAATCCTCCTAAGTAGCGCCAGATTTTCTTCTTTCCCATCTTCTCCATGGCGAATGGGGTGGAATGGTGTCCGCGTTGTCCCCCCCAGCGTCCCATTGTCCACTCAACAAAGACTAAGGGTAAACCCAAAAGCACAAAGCAAACTAAGTAAGGAATGATGAAGGCTCCACCTCCATTTTGAATAGCTTGAATGGGAAAACGTAGAAAATTGCCGAAGCCAACAGCATTTCCTGCCATGGCTAATACCAACCCTATCTTGCTTCCCCAACGTTCAGAATGATCGGTCATAATGAATGAATTTTGGAGAAGCAAATATAGAGTAAATATTTTAGAAAATCAACTTTTTATTTATTTTCTTTTAAAAACAAGAGAACCACTAGGGTTAATCCCTACACCAACCTTAAACTGTTTCTTTCCTTCAGGAGAGAAACAGAATAGATCCCCTGTAGATTGAAAGTCAATAGCATCAGTAACATATACATACCCATTCAATGGATCAACCTTAATGCCATAAGGGATTTTAATAGTGGTACCGTCAGCAATAAAGTTTTCCTTGATGATGTTTTCAGTGTGGGTATCAAATACTTTAATCCACATTGCTTGGGTGTAGTAGTCATAATGGTATAGGTATGCTTTTTGGTTGTGGATGGTAAAATTGATGACAGGAAGATTGAGATTGGTTACCTCTTCACTCCCCGCAGCGATACGATAAAAAGCGGGGCCATTTTCGGCATAATCGCCGGTACAGGCTACATAAACATCTCCCTGGTCGTCTCCTACTATATAACGAGGTCCTACACCGACTTCAATTTTTTTGATTTCAGTAAAACTAACGGGATCAATAACCGAAACGGTTTTTGAGGTTACAGGATAATCATAACCTCCTGAATTAGCCACATAAAGTCGGTCACCAATTAAGCAAATCCCATCAGGATTACTCCCTACATTGAGTGTTCCATCAATGGTTAATAACTCAGTGTTAATACGAACTACTGTACCATTATAACAGGTTATAAATGCTTTGTCTTGATAGAATTCGATCATTCTAGGTAGTTTCCCTGTCAAAGAGATACTCTTAATGCTTTTCATTGTTGTGGGGTTGATTACCTCCAACACTTCCGAATTGTTGACCACACAATAAAGTTTACCTCTGTACATCTTGAGGTCATTGCCGACATCACCCAAGCCGCGTTGGTTGGCATCTAGGAATGCATCATCAACCACTTGTTTGGTATTAAAATCGTAAAAGGAGATAGAACTGTTGTTTGCGTTGAACCCTCCTTCATTGAGAATAAAGATTCCTTCTTTTCCAATCAGGGGAGTTTCAATGGGTTCAATGTGTCTGTCGCAAGAGGCTGCTAATAAAGTTAATACTAACGTCCAACCCAGTAGGGTTTTAACAGTTTTTGAGATTTGAGATAATTGTTTTTTCATCTTTTTGAAGTTTTTAATGAATAATTATTTTAAATTCAAAAAGAAAGGGGGTGATAGAGAAAACGCTTTGCTAAAAGTATTCAGCTTTCATCCCGAAGCTTTTTGACTCGTTTTACAATTAGGTTTTCTGACTTGTCTCTCTTTTAGGCCTTCCCATTACCGCAATAACAGTGGCGTGGATCTAAAAGAACTTACGAGACTTACAGCAGCGGGTACTGTTCAGGATTTACACCTGATTCCCTCCATTGTAAAAACAGCACAAAAGTACATAAAATTTTTTGATTAAAATGCAACAAATAAATAATATTTATCAAAGTGGGTTCTGTTCTTAAATTATTTGTATTTTTGCAGGTTGAATTGACCTCAATTATGAAACAGATCTTTTGTTTATTTCTTTTTGTAACTTTATTACTTCCCCTTAAAGCTCAGAAGTTTATAGGAGGTGTAGTGGCAGGTATGAATCTTTCACAAGTGGAGGGTGATGAG
>Ga0208459_1002874_pt1 | contig 14008 bp, 13 predicted proteins | sample AD_UKC087_MetaG_FD_184433 | JGI IMG/M metagenome (GOLD analysis project Ga0208459, IMG submission 184433) | Active sludge microbial communities of municipal wastewater-treating anaerobic digesters from USA - AD_UKC087_MetaG (SPAdes) (version 2) | ecosystem: Engineered > Bioreactor > Anaerobic >... | reverse complement strand
CAAAGGTCGATTGAACCGCAAATGGCATTCCCCCCCGGGGGACAATATCTACACCTCTGTGATTTTAAAGCCGGAATTTGAAACGTTCAGGGCATCTCAAATTCCTCTGATGGCCGGTGTCGCCGTTGCCCGGGCGCTGGATCGTTATTGTTCCGGGATTACGCTCAAATGGCCGAATGATGTAATGATTCGTGGAAAGAAAGTCTGTGGTATCTTATCGCAGGCAAAACTGTCCGCAAACAAAATTAATTTTATTGTGCTGGGTATCGGCATCAATGTTAATATGGACACGATTCGATTTCCAGAGGAAATTCGTGACATTGCCACTTCTCTGGCTATCGAAACGGGCGTGACCATTTCCCGTCGGGAATTGATAATTAGCCTCTATGAAAATCTGGAAAAATGTTATAAACAACTGCTGCAAAAAGGATTCGATCCGATCAGGCAGGAATGGCTCCGGTTGGCGCCGATGACCGGACGGCACATTAAGGTCGTGTTTAAAAATGAAGAAATAGAGGGAACGGCCTCCGGTCTTGATGATAACGGTTCCCTGATTCTGATGACGGCAGAAAACAGAGAAATCACGGTCTTGGCCGGAGATTCTACGATAATGAGGTAAAAAATATGCTCCTGGTAATTGACGTCGGCAACACCAATACCGTTCTGGGACTTTTTGATGGAGAGAGGCTGATCCATGACTGGCGCATCCGAACGGAAATCGACCATACGATTGATGAATACGGTGTGCTGATTTATAATTTGTACCAGTCCAGCCGGAAGAAAGCCAAAGAAATGAAAGCGGTTTCCGCCATCATTATTTCCTGTGTGGTACCGCCCATGCTTAATATTCTGGAACCCCTCTGTGTTAAATATTTCAGCGTCAAACCTTTGATTGTGGGTCCAGGCATCAAAACCGGAATGCCGATTTTTTATGACAACCCCAGAGAGGTCGGCGCCGACCGGATCGTCAATGCTGTTGCGGCTTTTAATAAATACCGGAAAGAATCGATTATTGTCGATTTTGGCACGGCAACGACATTTGATTATGTGTCACCTAAAGGAGAATACATGGGCGGGTGTATTGCTCCGGGAATTGTGATTTCCAGCGAGGCGCTTTTTGAGAGAGCATCGAAATTGCCGCGCGTCGAATTCAGCAAGCCGAAGACGGCCATTACCAAGGATACGATAAGCGCCATGCAGGCGGGGATCATGTTCGGTTACGCGGGGCTCGTGGACGGGATTGTTAACAGAATCAAGGCGGAGGTGAAAACAAAACCGCTGGTGATTGCCACGGGGGGGCTGGCCAACATTATCGCGCCGGAAACGAAGACAATCGAAAAAATAGAAGAGATGCTTACCCTGGACGGTCTGCGGTTCATTTACGACCTGAATAAGAAATAAAATTATGCTGAACGTCGGATTGACAGGCGGCATCGCCTGCGGCAAATCAACCGTGGCCAAAATGTTTGTGCAAAAGGGAGCCTATCTCATCGATTTCGACCTCCTTGCCCATAAGGTTCAGGAACCGGAAAATACCGCGTGGAAAAAGATCGTGGATTTTTTCGGGCGGGAGATTCTGCAAACGAATGGAAAAATCGACCGGATTAAATTGGGCCGCATTGTTTTTACCGATAAAAAAAAACTGCATGCGTTGAATAAAATCGTCCATCCTCTGGTTTATCAGGAATGGCACAGGCAACTGGAAAAGATCGGCGAAAAAGATCCTCACGCCATCGTGCTTTCGGATATTCCGCTTTTATTTGAGGGCCGGAAGCAGCACCTGTTTGATGTCATCCTGCTTGTTCTGATCGATCCGGAAGATCAGATTCATCGACTGACAGCCCGCAATCGTATCTGCCGGGAAGAGGCGGAGAGACGATTGAAAAGTCAGATGCCGATCGGCGAAAAAGCGATACTGGCGGATATCGTTATCGACAACAGGAGAAGCCTTCCGGAAACACAAAAAATGGTCAACAACGTCTGGAAAGAACTGTTGCAGAGAGAAAAAGAGAAAAGGGACGATTCGTTGAAGCCTGTGACGTGAACGATAACCTGTTTATCTCAAGCCAGGGGAAATCGAATTGATCTCCGACAAACAGAAAGGGAATAATCCGACTTGCTAATTTCACCGCACCGTGCGTGTGAAATTTGAGTCTCATTAAAATGGAGGAAAAAATGATCGAAAAAAATGTAAAAACAGATTTTAGCTCAACGATATCCGAACCGGTTATCGGGAAGGGAACTTACGTTCACCCGCTGGCGGCGGTCATCGGTAATGTCATCCTGGGTGAAAACGTCATGGTCGCTCCCACGGCCTGTGTACGCGGTGATGAAGGTCAACCGCTGCATGTCGGCGATGACACCAATATTCAGGATGGCGTTGTAATCCATGCTCTGGAAACGGAACTGGACGGAAAACCTGTTGAAAAAAATCAGATGGACGTGGACGGTAAAAAATATGCGGTCTATGTCGGGAAGCGCGTTTCTCTGGCGCATCAGGTTCAAATTCACGGACCGGCCGTTGTCATGGATGATACCTTTGTCGGTATGAAGGTTCTTGTTTTTAAATCAATCGTGGGCAGAAATTGCGTCGTGGAACCGGGCGTGATTTTAATGGGGGTTCGGGTTGCTGACGGACACTATGTTCCGGCAGGATCGGTGATCAAAACACAGGCGGACGCGGATGCGCTGCCGGCGATTACGCCGGATTATCCCCTGAAAGATATGAATAAAGGCGTATTACACGTGAACAAAGCGCTGGCTAAAGGTTATCTGGCGGCCGGCAAATAATAATCAAGCGGAAACGGGCATCCGGTTTTTTCAACGACCGGATGCCTTACAAACCAAGATGCTAATCCATTCTCCCGAAATCGAGAAAAAAAATTTTTGTCTTTCGTGCGGAAAAACTGAAAATATAAAAGCCCGCCGTTACTGTTCGGTAAAATGCCGTCAACATTTGAGACAGAAACTCAATATGAAAAACGGTCTGTTACAGGCATTGAATACCCGCTACGCGACCTTTTATTTTTCGGACAGCGTGATTATTCTGGATGTTGTTCCTTTTGGATGCCGGGAAATCTTCCGCTATTCGATCCGGCGGAAAGAGGGAAGCGATCCGGCGGCTGATTTCAACCGGATGACGAATAACCTGGGCGAAGCGTGGTGGCAGGTATCGGACAGAACTCATAAAAATTATCTGGCGTCACAGCACGTTCTGAAACTGGCAAAACGTTGCGCTATTGCGGACGGATCGCAACGGCCCCGAATGGTAAAAATACCATCCGTTAAAATGGAATCTCTGAGTTGCCTGGAAATAAAAAAGGACGATCTCGGATCGTCTGATCTGAGCAGGATCATCAAGAGCGCTTACCGTCGTCAGGTCAAAATTCATCATCCTGATCTGGGCGGGAAGGCAGCCACCTTCCGAAAAATTCACAGCGCCTATAAAGAACTTCTGGCGTGGGCGGACAACCCGGTCTTCATCCGTCGTCGCGGCTTTCCCGACAAATGGTTTTACAGCGCCGAAAGTAAAAAATGGGTGCAGCCGACGCCGGTGCATGAATAAGCGAAAAACTACTTCTGATACGCCTTCAAATCGTCCGGCGTATTGATGTTGCGAAACATTTCCGAATCCTTCTCGAAGGAATGGATTTCGTCCCCGGTGATTTTGAGCGTAGGCATGTCTTTGAACAATCCGGCAATTTTCAATGTGTCGGATAAGATCATTTTCTTCATTGCCGGCAGACAGCGACGGGAGTATATCGCGTGCAGGGCCTGAAATCCTTCCGGAATTTCGGGCACGATAATGTCATGTTTGCCGGCCTGCCCGATCATGTATTTTATAAAATTTTCATTTAAAGACGGCATGTCGCAGGCGGCGACAAAAGCATAATCGTGCCGGCTGTAAAACAATCCCGTGTAAATGCCGCCAAGAGACCCCTTGCCTTTGTAAATATCCGTGACGATCATTGTGTCCGAGGATGCGGAGTAGGAAAGAGGATCGTTGGTTACCATAATTATTTCAGAAAAAATATTCCGGTAAACGGATAATATTTTATCGATCAGAAAGATACCGTCGATTTTCAGAAAGGCTTTGTTGACACCCATGCGGGAGTTTTTTCCACCGGCTAAAATGATTCCTGTGACAAGATTTTTCATAAAAAAATAAAAAATTAATATTCGTTTCGGTTGTGAACACCGCCGTTGTCTTTGAATCGTAAAACATTCAGCATGAAAATTTCCAGCTTATTCATCACATTCGGAGGCAACAGATTCCCGTCTATTTCGATTGAAATCGCCGGATACTTTCTCTCTCGCGCCCACGGGGTCAGGACGCCCTCGATAACCCGGCCGATCAAACAGGCAAAAGGAGAAATATTAACAATACCGGAATAACCATTCATCATGGCCGTGGCGGCAACACCGCTGGAAATGCTTATTTCGGAATAAAGGTCATGATTGACAAAATGTTTTTCCGTGTTTTCCATAATCTCATCCATGTCATGCGGAGAATGAGGAACCAGTCCGGTTGTGGAGAGTATTTCGCGGATATTGCTTTCAACCTTCTTTTTATAAGCGTGCTCGATTTTCCATTTCATAATGTCTGAGAATTCAGATGAAAATATTTTTTTGTACCAGGGATAAAGATTCAACTTCTTTTGCAGCTCGTGATGCCGAACAAAGTCACAATAATAAACCCATTCGGCAACATTGGAGACCTTGGCGATGATTCCCCGGCGACTGAAATGCCTGATGAGCTCATCGACCGCAAAATCATCACGCCGTACGTAAATTTCTCCTACAATCAACACCTTTGGACAGTTATCTATTTTTTGTTTTAAGGATATTTTCGATATCTCACCGGAAATTTTTCTTAAAGCCGGCAGGGATTGCGTAATGTCCCGCTCCGCAACACGGATTAATTCTTGCCACGCGTCATTGTAATGGGATATAGCCCCGGCCGGATCAACGGCGCATGTTCTCAAGGATGTTTCAATATCCTTCATATAATCGCCGATCAGCACGGCCCACCAGGCATATTTTGAAAATTCAGGGCCCAGTTCGTTATAGGAATTGTCGGCATCCAGCGTAAAAACAACGACGTTTTCCAATCGCAAATCCCGGAAAAGATTTTCAAAAAAAACAAAATACTGGCCGGTTCTGCAGGGTCCGGTGGTTGTCGGTACGAACAAGATGTAGATCTCATCCTTACGGTATTTATCCGAGGACAGGTATTTAAGCGTACTGCCCAAAACGAGATGAGAGGGCAGGCATTCCTTGCCGGAGGCATGATTGCGCGCCATTTGCAGGGTGTAAATATCGGGTACGGGCATGGTTTCCGCGTTGATGCCCAAACCGCGGATCGTGGCCGCCAGCACGTCGACCGAAAGCCTTCCCATATTGGATAAAAGCAGTTTGACGCGGGAATTGTTTTTTATGGGAATCTTTTCGCCGGTTATAGTGTTTTTAATATGAATTTCTTCATCGCGATTGTTAATAAATCTGAGGCCGTTGTCATATCTGCTTTCCCGGATATCGTCGATCTTGGAGCGATACCCTTCGATAATATCCAAAAAAGCTTCAATGCGCGTATCAACGCCGGCGTCGGCCGTGTGAGAATCCAGTTCCAGAATCAGAAAAGGCTTCATCCCCATCATCCATTTCAGGTAATGCAGCATGAACGAATCCGGGGCGCAGGAAAAATTGGATATGTACGTGACGAAGATATTGTCCTGATTTTTTAACAGAGCCGCCGCCTTCATATCCTGCTGGCCGTAGTACCAGTACATATTCGGATAAATTCCCTGATCGTCAAAAGGAAGAATGTCGAAAGGAATCACCGTATAACCGCGCGAGGTGTATTTGCGCGGGATACCCATATTGGCATCCGGCGTAAAGGAGTTGTAAGGACGACCCAGAACGGCGATCACCGGAGTTTGAGATTTTCGGGCGTTTTCAATTGCCAATTGGCCGAGTTGAGAAAATTTCTTAAAGCATTCCTTTTGCTTTTCATGGGCAATGTGAAAAGCTTTCTGCGCATCGCTTTCAGGAATGCCGAGTTTAACGGCCATCGCGATAAATGGTTCGGCGGCTTTTTGCAGTCCGTACATAAAACTGATGACGGGAGCGAGATATTTATCTTCAGGAATTTCGGGGAAAGCTTTCCTGATGTAATAGGGAAGACTTTGGGTAATCGGGCAGAAACAAGCCGGTGTATTGCTTTCGTAACTTTCCATATCCCGAAAATGAGGCAGAAAAATATAATCAACATGGCGGTTGAAAATATCCTGAACCGCGCCGTGGGCTATTTCTGCGGGAAAGCAATAGGTACTCTCCACTCTGGCGGTTCCTTCATGAACGATCTCTGCGGAAAGAGCGACCTCCACTCCCAGCAAATGAAAAAACCAGGCGTAAAGCGGCCAGAGCGTGTATACCGAAAAACATTTCGGAATGCCAACCACGATATCTTTTTTCCTGATCAGTTGAGCCGGATCCGGTGCGCATTGATTGAAAAGAATGGCATTGCGCTGTTCGATGTAATCGATAACCGCATTTTCATCGAAATTTTTTTTCTTCCGGATGTTGGCGTATTTGTTACAACGCCCTCCAAACATGTATCGATGGCCGTTAACATTCAGAACCCGGATGGGGCAGAGATTATCGCAGGCGTTGCATTGAAATTCCTTTTCATAGACGATTTCCGTGGCAAGAATTTTATCAAGATTGTAATCGGTTTTGCTTAGAAATCCTTCATTCAATTTCTGCCGGGCAAGGATGCCGACACCGAAACAACCCATCAGTTCCGGATCGGGCGGCACCAGAATATTTTTATCCAGCAGCATTGCGAAAGCCAGAGGAACCGCTTTGTTTTTGGCCACCCCTCCCTGCAGAACAATATTTTTACCGATCGTTCGATTGCCGACCACACGATTGAGATAATTGGAGACAATCGAGGTGACGATTCCAGCCGTGATGTCTTCGCGCGAAGCCCCCTGTTGAATGGCCTTACGGACATCCGAGTTGATAAAAGCGGAACAGTGTTCACCGAACTTTAGCGGTTCGACGGCCTGTAGCGCAATATCGCCGATTTCCCGGGCGTGATGAATGTTTAAATCGCCCTGAGCCGATTCCTCCAGAAACGATCCGGTACCCGCGGAACAGGCTTCATTCATCGCATAATCGATAGGGACTTTATTTTTTAGTAAAACATATTTGGCATCTTGTCCGCCGATTTCAAAGATGGTGTCGATATCTTTCTGATAGAAAGTCGTCCCAATTGCATGAGCGATAATTTCATTGTACACGCCGGGAGTTTCCAGAAATACGCCCAGCAGCTCTCTTGACGATCCGGTGGTTGCGGCAAGAGTTATTTTTATTGCACCGTCGCCGACATCGGCCCTGATTTGTTTTTGCATTTCAATGAAACAGTTTTTCAACGCCTTCACCGGATCTCCATGCGTGCGACCGTAGAAGGAGGCCGTTATCTCAGAGGTTTCCATATCAATGAGGCAGGCTTTGGTCGTGGTCGAACCGCCGTCGACACCAAGAATGTACTCTCTTCCGGCCACGACTTTTGCTTTAGGGGATTCGAGATATTGTACTTTTCCCTCCGCTGTTTTCAGACTTTTGAATCTCTTGAACTGAACCATGTTGGGTTTGAACAGTTTTTCTCGATCGGGCAGAAAACTGCCGGAACTTCCGGCCAGCAGCGCGGCTCCGTATGCTTCAAAATAAGTGGCTTCCGGAGGAACAATGAATTCGTTTTCCGGCATGCATTCCCGAATAAAGCGGATAAGATGCTGGTTCTGGGTCACGCCGCCGACGAGGAGAATTTTTTTGTTGGTGAGCCTTGCTTTCTTGATAAAATCGATTACCTTGGCGGCCATGACATCGCTTAAAGACAACACAATATCGCCTCTGTTGGCCTCGCCTTTATTCAAACGGTGCGTGCAGTCACTTTTCATAAACACGGAACAGCGCGAAGACAGCTTCAGGATGCGGCTTCCTTCGGAAATAGCGTGAATATCATCGAGGTTCATGTCCATCCGGATCAGTTGTTGTTTGAAGAATTCTCCTGTGCCTGAAGCACATTTGTTTCCGGCAAAGCTGGTGATGATTTTTTTATTTTCGTCGATGGTATAAACGACAAGATCTTCGCCACCGAGGGAAACCAGGGCGTCGACTCTGTAGTTCAGATGCTGCAGAACCGCTTCAATGCAAAGCGGTTCAATAACGCTTTTTATATTTAAAAGGTTTCTTCCTTCGGTACCGGTCGCCAAAGACCTGATTAACGGCGGAAGGGTCTTTAGGGATAAAATTTTCTCCAGTGTATGAACAAAATTCCCTTCGTGAGGCTCCACTTTGCCCCAGACAATATTCTGTCCGTCCAGCAAAACGACCTTAACACTGGATGACCCTATGTTAATTCCCAAAGTCTGCATCGGAAAAAATCACCATCAGTTAATTAATCTTCATATTAAATATTATGTTAGATCCCGAACGTCAAGTTTAAGATTCAAAAAACACCACAAGAAACGAAAATATCTTATGATATTGACTATATATAAAATGTGCCGAAAGAGGAAGATATGGATAAAAAAGAGAACGGGAAATCATTTCTTCGAAAAAATGATTTCCCGCCTTTTTCTTATATATTTTTTTAAGTTATTACTGTTAATGACCCTCTTCCATGGCTCCTGCGATATACATCATGGCCAACAGCATGAAAACAAGCGTCTGAACCAGAGATGTAAAAATCATTAATACGAAGACGGGCAGGGGAACAAACCAGGGAACCAGAAATAAAACAACCAGCGCGACAATGTCTTCACCTTTGATATTTCCGAACAACCGGAAAGTCAGTGAAAGCGGTCGGGAGATATGGCTGATAATTTCAATGGGCAGCATCAGGGGAGTAAGCCACCAGACCGGACCCATAAATTGTTTGAAGTATTTAAATCCGTGTTCCTTAACGCCGACGACATGTGTGGAGAGGAAAACAATAAGCGCCATGGCCGCATTGGTGTTGATATTGGATGTCGGGGATTCAAATCCTGGCACAATGCCAATCAGGTTAGACACAAGAATGAAGAGTCCCAGGGTGGCGATCAGAGGGAAAAACTTCCTTCCATTATGTCCCATAATTTCATTGAGCAGACCATCAAAGCCTCCCAGAATCACTTCCATGACATTTTGCGTTTTGCCGGGGTAAACAGCCATGCTTCTGGTGGCAAGAAATGAAAGCGCGGCGAGCAAAAGCATGACAAATAATGTATTATAAACAATTGTCATTTCGATGCCCACATCTTTCAGCCACGTTGTGTGAAAAAATATTAAGGGTTCCATATCAGTTTTCTAAACAACCTCCTCAATAAAGTTTTTTTTTGCCAGGGCGATAATCATCGTTACTGAAATATTGATTATCACGACGGAAAGTCCGATTAACAGTCCAATGACGTCAACGATATCATTGGCAATTAAGAAAAACAAAACAACAGCCATGATAGCCAGACGAATATAATATTTTACCATAACGGCGCCTTTGGGATTGCTGTTTAAGTTCTGGAAAATACCGCGCAATCCTTTCGCCATCCAGTGAAAATTAACGATGCTGACAAAACCACCCAAAAGGATGCCGAGAGAAAATTTTCCGGGAGCAAAAAATAAAGATGGAATTAAAATAACGACAAGAATAACCCAGTTGGTAACTTCAATTCTTTTTTGGAGCGGGTCTTTGACGATGAGGTTCACTTTTTAAACTCTTTATTATAGTTTCTTCATCACTGAAGTTTTTTTGAATCAAAACGTATAAATTACGAAAACCGGCCGCTAACCCGATAAATAAAAAAACAACTGTAAAAACATGTCCGGAATCGAATTTTTTATCCAAATAAGATCCCAGAAGCAAACAGCCAAAAACAGCCAGAATCATGGCGATGCCGATGCTGCTCGCGAAGGCCATTTGCATGGCATACTTTCGTGTTTCTTTATCCATTCGCTGAAAGCTCCTTAGCACCGACAAGCATTAAAGTCAAGAAAAACATGACCGGCGTTCATTTTTTTAACAAATGACGATTTTCCTTATACCATTCAATCGTTTTGGCCAGTCCCGAATAAATATCCGTTTTAGCCGTGAACCCGAATTCCTTCATAGCCCTGGAGGTATCCAGCATGCGTTTGGGCTGCCCGTCAGGTTTTGTTTTATCCCAGACAATCCGGCCGGAAAAACCAGACAAATCGACAATAATGTTCGTGAGATCTTTAATGGATATTTCCGATCCTGCTCCGAGGTTGACAGGCTCGCTCTTATTATAGAGTAACGTGGCCAGAAAGATGGCCTCTGCGGCATCTTCGACATAAAAAAATTCCCGGGTGGCCGAACCGGTACCCCAGACTTCCAGTTCATCGGCTTTGTTGTCCATTGCATCAAAGCATTTTTTAATTAAAGCCGGGATGACGTGGGAGGAACGGGGATCGAAATTATCGCCCGGTCCGTAAAGATTCACCGGCAGCAGAAAGATGGAATTGAAACCATACTGCTGGCGATACGCCTGAGATTGCACCAGCATCATTTTTTTTGCCAATCCATAGGGAGCGTTGGTTTCTTCGGGATATCCGTTCCAGATATCATCTTCTCTGAAAGGAACAGGCGTAAATTTGGGATATGCGCAGACCGTACCCAACGCGACAAATTTTTCAATGTTCCGGCGATAGGCTTCATGAAGCAGTTGCGTGCCCATCATCAAATTATCGTAAAAAAGTTCGGCCGGCTTTTCCTGATTAAAACCAATGCCGCCGACTTTAGCGGCCAGATGAATAACGATTTCCGGTTTGGTTTCCTCATACATCCTGCGAACATCATGGATATCCGTCAGGTCATAATCGGGAAGATCGGCAATGCCGATATTCAGACAGCCTTTATCTTTGAATTTTTTCAAAAGATGGTTTCCCAGGAAACCTTTGCCTCCCGTGATGGTGATCCGTTTTTGTTCAAGCATTTCAAAACCTTCAATGATCCAATTTTTGATTATTCGAACGGAAGCCGGCATCAAGAAGTGTTTTTTCTTTCTGGGCCAGATCCATGTCCGATGTAATCATCATGTCCACCAGCTTTTCAAAAGAAACTTTCGGCTGCCAGTTCAGAATTTTTCTTGCTTTGGTTGCATCACCCAAAAGTGCGTCAACTTCAGTCGGGCGGAAATATCTTTTGTCTATTTCCACATATTTTTTATAATCCAGGTCCAGTTTTTTAAAGACCATTTCCGCAAATTCTTTTACCGAGTGCGTTTCGCCGGTCGCGATGACAAAATCATCGGGGGTATCCTGCTGCAGCATCAGCCACATGGCTTCAACATAATCTCCGGCAAAGCCCCAGTCTCTTTTGGCTTCGAGGTTTCCGAGGTATAATTTATCCTTCAGCCCGAGTTTAATCTGGGTTGCCGCACGGGTAATTTTCCGGGTCACGAACGTTTCGCCGCGCCGGGGAGATTCATGATTGAACAGGATGCCGTTAGCGGCAAAAATTCCATACGCATCGCGATAGTTCTGACTGATGTAGTAGGAATAAACTTTGGCGACGGCGTAAGGGCTGCGGGGTTGAAAAACAGTTTTTTCATTTTGCGGCGGCGGCGCGGCGCCAAACATCTCGCTGGATGACGCCTGATAGAATTTTGTTTTTATCCCTGTTTTCCGAATAGATTCCAGAATTCTCAATGTTCCCAGAGCGGTGACATCGCCCGTGTATTCGGGCATGTCGAAACTGACGCGCACGTGACTTTGAGCGCCCAGATTGTATATTTCGTCCGGTTGAATGGAATGCAACAGGTCCATCAGTTGAGCGGAAACGCTCAGGTCTCCGTAATGCAGAAACAATCTTGCTTCGGGATCGTGAAAATCATGATAAAGATGATCGATACGCTCGGTGTTGAACGTGCTGGAACGACGAATTAATCCGTGAACTTCATAACCTTTTTTTAATAAGAATTCCGCAAGGTAGGACCCGTCCTGTCCGGTAATGCCGGTGAGAAAAGCTTTCTTCATTTCGTCTCCATATAAAGTTATTATGTGGTTTAATACCGGATTGAGGGATGCTTGTCAATGAAGCGATTATAAATTTCTTAATGTTTTTGCGCAGGCGTCCATTGTTTTTTGAAGATCATTATCGTCATGAGCAAAAGACAGAAAAGCAGCTTCATATTGTGACGGGGCCAGCCAGATTCCTTGCTTCAGCATGCCGTGAAAGAATCGGGCGAACATTTGGGAGTCGGACTGCTGAGCCGTTTTAAAATCATAAACCGGACCTTCCTGAAAGAAAATCGTAAACATGGAAAACACTCTGTTGATGAAGACGGGAATGCCTCGACTGCGAAAAAGAGTTTCCATTTCGCGGCAGAGTCTGCCGGCGTTTTTATCCAAACGAATAAAAGATTTCCCACAGGTTTTGAGAATGTTGAGCGTCGCTAATCCGGCATTCATCGCCAGAGGATTCCCGGAAAGAGTCCCTGCCTGATAAACATCGCCTGCCGGTGCGAGTTTTTCCATGATTTCTTTTTTGCCGCCAACGGCGCCAACAGGCATTCCGCCGCCGATGATTTTTCCCAGACAGGTTAAATCCGGTTCGATCCCGATCAGATTCTGATAGCCGCCGAAGGAAAAACGGAAACCCGTGATCACTTCATCGAAAATTAAAACAATTCCTTCTTGTGTGGTAAGTTTTCTTAATTTTTCCAGAAATTCTTTGCGCGGCGGAACCACGCCCATATTGCCCGCAACCGGTTCGACAATGATGGCAGCAAGACGGGAGCCGTATTTCCGAATTGTTTTCTCAAGGATTTCCTCATCGTTATATGGCAGACTTAATGTCAGGCGCGCAATTTCACCCGGCACGCCCGGAGAGCCCGGAATACCCAGGGTGGCCGGTCCCGAACCCGCTTGAATCAACAGGGAATCGCTGTGTCCGTGATAACAGCCGTCAAACTTGATAATCAGATTCCGACCCGTATATCCCCGTGCAAGACGAATGGCCGTCATCGTTGCTTCGGTGCCGGAAGACATGAAACGAATAAGCTTAATAGACGGTATGGCCGAGGCAACCGTCTCTGCGATTTTTGTCTCAACCTCTGTCGGCGCTCCGAAGCTGGACCCTCTTTTTGCAGAAGTCTGAATAGCCGCAATAACTTTCGGATGGGCATGGCCAAGAATCATCGGTCCCCAGGAAAGTACGTAATCGATGTACTTTCTGCCGGAAACATCATAAATTTTACTTCCCTTTGCCTTGCTGATAAAAATGGGATTTCCTCCCACCGATTTCCAGGCACGAACCGGGGAGTTAACTCCGCCGGGGATAACCTGTTGTGCGTTTAAGAAATCTGCTGATGAATTTTTTTGATTCATCGGAAATACTCCGGAGATGTTTTTTTGAATTCCTTAACGCTTTTCAATATCAGATAATCCTTGTGGCCCGTCAAATGGACCATGTCTTTAATCAGCGAGGAAATGCTGCGCCCACCGGCATGAAGCATGGTGAAAATGTTATATCGATTCATGAACGCAGGTTTGCGTTCGTAGCAGTGTGAAATAAAAGAAAGCCTGGCAAAAACATTTCCGGTTTCCCTGATCCGCTGCTCAGGAACAGCCCATAAGACAAGCGCGTTTTCCGTATATCCCGCTTTCTGATGTCGCAGCACGGCGCCGAATTTCCGGATATAACCTTTTTCACGAAGTGTTCTGATCGTCGTCAGAATTTCCGTTTCGGACATTTTCAGAGTTCCGCCTGTATTTTTAAAAGGAAATCTTGTTAACGGAATATCTTTCTGAACGAGCCGTACAATCTTTTTCTGTTTCGATGTCAGACTTTCCATGGGTTGTCTGTATACCGCATAAACACAAAAAATCAAGGGAACTGTCAATAAAATTTATCTTGACAATTCCTTTTTGCCCCGTTAAAAGACTATCAGTCAAAAATCATCTAATAATAAGTAAAAAGAAAGGAGGTGTGAACATTCGGGGG
>Ga0208459_1002873_pt1 | contig 14010 bp, 10 predicted proteins | sample AD_UKC087_MetaG_FD_184433 | JGI IMG/M metagenome (GOLD analysis project Ga0208459, IMG submission 184433) | Active sludge microbial communities of municipal wastewater-treating anaerobic digesters from USA - AD_UKC087_MetaG (SPAdes) (version 2) | ecosystem: Engineered > Bioreactor > Anaerobic >... | reverse complement strand
TGTGTACGTTTTTTTTCAGGTCACAGCCATTCGTTGTGACCTTTTTTTGCCGGTTGCGCTGATAATTCGGTCACGCTAATTTCGGTTGCGCTGCTAGTTTCTGTCGCATTAATTTCAGTTGCGCTGTCAATTTCAGTCGCATTAATTTCAGTTGCGCTGCCAATTTCAGTCACGCAGTTAATTTTTGAGAATAAAGGTGGTTTTGTCCGGTAAAATGTTCTTTTCCTCTCTTATTGGTTTCTTCAATCAAAATGTTTTCTACATTTGCCGCGTTTAAAAAATCCAACATTCATAAGTAATGAAGAAAATTGTAAGAAACGAGATCATGCTGACCCTAGGCGTCACATTTCTTGTAGTATTGGTTTTGTTGCTTTTTGTTTAATTGAGTGTGAGTGCCGCAATGGCAATGTAAGTGAGGCATTGGAAATGTAAGTGCGCGTGAGTGAGGCATTGGAAATGGTATCAGTAGCAGTAGCAGTTGGACGTCACTAGCATTTTCAGGATATCGAAAAGGAACGAAAAAGCACCCCCGGAAGGAGGTGCTTTTTTTGGTGCAGAGGGTGCAACGCACACATTATTCGTTTGACTGATATTCAGAGGGTTAGCAAAAACCACCCCTGGGGGGTCGAAATCAGTAAGTAGCTGATTATGAGGCAGGCGAATCAAGGGTGCAACGCACATAATATTGGCTCACATGCAAGACGGAGGATATCTGCCGGATTGAGGCGCCGGGATGCTTGCGAAGCCGGATGATGAGCTGATTGAGATCTTTTTGAGGAAGCTTGTATAGGTCAAGATTTCCGGCTAGCGATTTGGCATGACGAAGGACCTGGTCATCGGTCAGATGGGTGCGGTTGGTTTGCTCCAGGAATTGCTCATAGGCCCGGCGCTCCTCTTGCTTTGGATTGATGGCGGCGACTCGGTATAACTCGGCACGGGAGGAAAAAGCATTGCGGATGATCGAAGGATCCACGGTGACGTATTCAGACAGTCTCGGCTTATCATCAAAATAGAAGGCATACGAGGACCAGAAATAATGCCGGGGATGTGAGCAAAGGCCGTCCACGTAAGGATTTCGAATGATGTACAATACAGTGTCCAGCAGGCTTTGTTGTGAAAATTTCGGATAGCTTGTGAAAGGCTTTCTTAAAATGCTGCCTTTTTGCCCGTGCCGTTTGTTATACCAAAGTGAATAGTCGTGTAGGATGCATTGCATCATTTCCGAGAGGTGGTCTGTCCGGATGAAAAGGTGTATGTGGGTGTTCATCAGGCAGAAAGCGTACAGTTTGCCTCCGTACTTTTTGACGTATTTGTCCACATACCTCAGGAATTGATACCTCTCCAGAGGGTCGTTAAAAATAAGGTTCTGAAAATTGGAAATGAGAATGATGTGGAAAAATCCCGATTGCTCCCTCGGCCTCTTCTTCCGTTCGCCGCTATGCATCTCGCTACAATTTTAAAAAATTCAACTTCACGGTTTCAACTTAATTGTGCGGATTTCAAAGGTATAAAATTATCACTTTATCAGCAAGTTATCTTCTGATGGCCGGGGCTGGCCGCTTGGGGTGCAACGCACACATTGTTCGTTTGACTGATATTCAGAGAGTTAGCAAAAACGACCCCCGGGGGTACGAAATTGATAAGTGTTTGATAATGAGCCAGACGAACAATGTGTGCGTTGCACCTTTTCTTTTTTTGCTATCTTTATAGCATGAAATTTAACCCCAAATACAAGCTTCAGGATGTTGCAGGGGAGAAGATGGTGGTGGTGCATAATGCCGACGGGATGGACCTAAGCAAGGTGATCGTTTTGAACAGCACTGCCGAGGTCCTTTGGAAAACACTGGAAGGCAAGGAGTTCACGCTTGATAAGGTGGCTGGATTGTTGATGGAGAAGTATGATCTAAAGAAGGAAAAAGCCCTGAGTGATGCAAAATCGTGGATTGATTCGTTGCATAAAGCAGGTTTGATAGAAATTTGATGCAACCCTACCTACCGCCGGAACACCAACTTCTGATTTCACTCGCTAAGTCCGAGATCTGGCCCGAAGCATTCCTCGGACAGAATTCTTTTTTGCTTTCTAATGAGCAGATAAACAGTTGTTTAGCCGACCTTGAGCCTTCCGGTTGGAACCATCTTTTTCTACTGGCTGCCCAGCAGGGATTGTTGGCTATCGTGTGGGATGCGCTTCAAAAGCTAATGGGCGAAGGACTCTCCGGCCAGGGTTTCTCCGGCCAGGGACTCACCGGCCGGAACGTTACAGGGCAGGAGGAAACGGGCCTGGGCATTCCGCGGGCGTTGAAGATTCGCTGGGAGTTGAGCGTCAGGCACATCGGGGAGATTCACCGCAGGCAGCGTCTGGTATTGAAAGAGCTTGCCGAGGTGTTTGCCCGGGAGGGGATTCGGGTGATGCTGCTCAAAGGCCTCGGCCTGGCTGAGATGTATCCCCGTCCGGAGCATCGGGAAAGCGGTGATCTGGATATATATTTGTTCGGTGATTTTGAGAAGGGCAATAAGGTTATCGGGGATCTGGGAATTGAGGTGGAGTATGACGGGACAAAACATTCCAAGTTCTATTATAAGGGAATCCCGGTGGAGAATCATCGTAATTTTCTGAATGTCAGCTATACCCGGGTGGACAAAATTTTGGAGGAACATTTATCTCAAATCCTGAGTGAGTCCGATAACTGGAAACTATTGGCGGAGGAATCTAAAGGGGCGGCGGTTTTGGTTCCTCCTGTTGATTTTCATTTTTTGTTCCTGGTGCGTCATACGGTTACGCATTTTTTGTCCTCCGGAATTGTCCTGCGCCATTTATACGATTTTGGTATTTTTTTAAGCAGGTATGAGGATCAGATTGATTTCCCGCGATTGGAGCCTGTGTTGAAGGAATCGGGTCAGTTCAGATTGTATGTGATTTTTTTGAATGTGGCACATATATATTTAGGTATGCCGGCATTGAAGCGGAATTTGCCGTTGGAGCAGGTGTACGATGAAGTGATGATGCTGCATGCGGTTACAGAGGCGCGAATTAGAAATGGGGATTTGCCGTTGGAGCAGGTGTACGATGAAGTGATGAAGCTGCATGCGGTTACAGAGGCGCGAATAAGAAATCGGGATTTGCCGTTGGAGCAGGTGTACGATGAAGTGATCAAGCTGCATGCGGTTACAGAGGCGCGAATTAGAAATGGGGATTTGCCGTTGGAGTGGGAGTACGATGAAGTGATCAAGCTGCATGCGGTTACAGAGGCGCGAATTAGAAATGGGGATTTGCCGTTGGAGTGGGAGTACGGTGAAGTGATCAAGCTGCATGCGGTTACAGAGGCGCGAATTAGAAATGGGGATTTGCCGTTGGAGTGGGAGTACGGTGAAGTGTTGCAGGTGGAGCGGGTGATACTGGATATTTTGGATAATCCATGGGATCGCAGGTATATTGACAGAGTAATGACTAAAAGCTTGCCTGTGAGGAAGTTTTATGGAGCCGTACGCATGTTCCGTTCCAGGTGGAAATATGACCTGGCAGAGAAACATGCTTTTCGTCGGAGGTTCCACGGGGCAGTGAAAAATGCGGTCCAACTCTTTTTTAGGAAGAACCAATAACATATTTGATCATGTGGATCAGCGTTTTAAGGTCACTAAAACTTAGCAGGACAAAAAAGGTTTTACTTCTTTTGTCCACTATCCTGCAGGCATTTCTGGAGCTGGCAGGATTGGCGGTTTTGGTGCCGGTGCTTTTACTTGTACTTAATGATCAGGGAATCCAACAGAACAAGTATCTTGGATTCTTGTACGATCTTATTGGGGTAGACTATTATGGTGTTTTTCTGATTATTGTCCTCTTTTCCGTTTTCACCTTTATTGTCCTGAAAAATTTTGTCCTGCACAAAATAAACAATTACAGGAACAAAATCCTGGTGGAAGTGTATTCACATTATACTTCCGGTCTTTACCGTAATTACATATCAAAAGGGTTGACCTATGTGAAAAATACCGGGCATACTACATTGTCTCATAATGTAATAGTCGTATCCTATCAGTTTGTTTTCGGTTATCTGTCTGCTGCCGTTTCTTTGGTTGCGGAGTTGCTATTGTGTCTGCTTGTTTTTGTATCGCTCTGTTTTATAAATATTTACATAGCGGTATTGGAAATTGTCCTGTTTGCTCCCATCGTATTGTTTTATCATTTGAAAATAGCAGGCAGGATGCAGGAAGCAGGAAAATCGGACAACCTGGCCAAGAGGAACCTTTGGCGGATCACCTCGGAAACTTTTCGTGGATTTGCCGATGTGGTAGTCAACCGTTTCCTGCCTTTCCTGGAGGATTCCTTCCGCACGGGAGTGGCAGGTGTCAGCCAGAGTAAAATCAGGGTGGAGAGGCTCATAAGCCTGTCTTCCAAATCGATAGAAGTAGCCATCACGGTTTTGATTATTGGATTTGTCGCAGGCTTTTATTTTATTGGACGAGGTGAACGACAGTTCCTGCCGCTGATTGGGATCTTTGCGGCTGCATCTTTGAAACTGCTCCCCTCGGTACGAGCTATTATTTCGCTGGTGGGTACCATGCGCAATAACAGACATACGGTTGATGTGCTTAACGAACCCGGGCCGGAGCACAAGCATGGTCACGTGCCGGAGCAAAAGCATGGTTACGGGCAGGAGCAAAAGCACGAACCCGGGCAGGGTGCTGAAGCTTATCGCAAAACGTTGACATTCAGTCAGTCCATCGAGTTTCGAGGTGTGACTTTTGGTTTTGAGCCGGACAGACCGGTGTTGCGGGAAGTATCGTTCACGATCCTCAAAGGGGAGCGGGTGGGAATCTCGGGCCCGACTGGGAAAGGAAAAAGTACGCTGATGTACCTACTGATGGGGCTTTACAGGCCACAGAAGGGGAGTATTTTGATTGACGGCGTCCCCCTCGGCACGGAAAATTTGGAGGCCTGGCACGATATGCTCGGGTATGTTTCTCAGGATGTGTTTATTACGGAAGGATCGCTGGCGCAAAACATATCTCCGTTTGGGGACGATCCGGGGGAAAGACTGGAGGCATCGCTCCGGATGGCTGCACTCAGCGATTGGAAGGAGACGTTGCCGTTGGGTGCCGATACACTGATCGGAGAAGGCGGGGCGAGGCTTTCGGGCGGTGAACGTCAGCGGGTTGGCATTGCCCGTGCGCATTTCAAAAAGGCAGCCGTTTTGTTGATGGATGAACCTACCTCGGCGCTGGACCCTGCGACTGAAACCGAAATTACGCAGACTTTGCTACAGGAGCTCATGGACCGGGAGAAAACCGTTGTGATCATTTCGCACCGCGAGAGCCTGCTGATGCAATGTGACCGGATCATTGATATTTCCGGATGGACACTGTAAACCGGTTGTAACAATTGACTTTTATGGGCACAGACCAAATCTATGAAATAGCCGGATTTAAGGTGAAAATTGTCTGGGACCTACCGGATGGACAAAAATTTGAGCTTCCGGGGTTTGCTCCTTTTTTGTCAAAAATATTGTCCGGTTCTGTGGACGGTACCGGGGTCGGTTCTGAGGTCGGTTCTGAGGTCGGTTCCGGGGTCGCTTTCCGGAATGATGCTCATAAAGTTTTGCCGTTGAATGAAACGGAGGATGTGCGGTTTGAGATCGTTTCCCTGGAGGAAATGCAAAGAACACCAGTCGCGAAATATGAGCAGGATATTGAGCAGGATATGGAGCAGGATATGGAGAATGATATGGAGAAGGATGTGTGGGGTTTTGATATTGATAACGGCAGATGTGTGTTGAGCAAACAAGACAATTTTTATTGGCTCCGGATATTTGATACAAAAGGAATTTTGTCGCTGCAGATGGAAATGGAAAGGGGGCATCCCGGGATCCGTACCGGGTGCAGACTCATACATATGAAGAGGGTCGGGACGGTAGATAAGAATCTTTCGGGAAGCATTGCGGGGACGGTGATGGTTCCTGATCCGGATCATTTACGTTTTGCTTTGTGGATGGGGATGGCGTTTGCTGTCATTCCCGGGATGGCGGCACCGGTACACGCCTCGGTGATCATACACCAAGGGCAGGCGGTGGTCTTTCTGGGGGAATCGGGAACCGGGAAAAGTACACATACCCGTCTGTGGCTGCATAATATTTCTGGTTGCTCACTGCTGAACGACGACAGTCCCATATTACGTTTCCACCAACCTGAAAAGGCAATATATATTTACGGATCGCCGTGGAGCGGGAAGGGTAGGGCGTATCATGCAGAAGGATACCCGGTTGCTGCGATCGTCAGGTTGGAACAGGCTCCCGCAAACAAGACGCATCGGCTCCATATCATCAAGGCCTTTGCCGCTCTTTACCCCTCGTTCCCGCCGGCCTATCTGCGTGATGAGTGGTTGCAGGAAGCGATTTGTGCGCTGATCTCGGAGGTGCTAAAACGTGTCCCGGTCTTTCGGCTGGAATGTTTGCCGGACGTGTCAGCGGCCATACTGATTCACAAGAAGATTTTCGGGGAGCCAACAGAGGAAGCACTTCAGGAGCTACCGCAGGAGCCAACAGAGGAGCCAACAAAGGAGCCACCGCAGGAAGCACCGCAGGAGCCAACAGAGGATCCACCGCAGGAAGCACCGCAGGAGCCAACAGAGGATCCACCGCAGGAAGCACCGCAGGACCCAACAGAGGAAGCAAAACAGAAAATCAGAGAGAACCTTCCCGGAATTTTGAAACAGGACAAAAATGAGGCGTAAAAAAATCATCCTTCCTAACGAAAAAATATTGTCTCTGTTAGAGGAGCGTATCATGGCCGGGGAAGCTGTGAGGTTGCCTGTCAGGGGTTACAGCATGAGTCCCTGGCTGCTTGACGGCCGGGATACCGTGATTCTTCACCCGGTTGATCCGGCCGGGATCGTTGTGGGAGACGTGATCCTTTATCGTTGGAAAGATGCTTTTTTGATGCATCGCGTGGTGGAGATCAAAGGGGCGCACAACCGCCCGGCGTGCGGCCTGCCGGAGGGAGCTTCAGGCGGCCTGCCGCAATACTTCATTTGCCGAGGCGATGCTTTGCAAACTTCTGAATTAGTGCCTGTCAGTGACGTGATCGCGCGGGCCGGGTTGCCGGCCCACAGCCCACGTACGCTGCGCATGCGTAGGGTGCGAGGTTGGCTGCAGCGGGTGCGGGGATTACTGCGCTGGGTGTGGGAATCGGTGTGGCGGTTGCTGAGAAAGTGACGGGATGCCGGCAGCAGCGGATTTGCGGCTGGGGAGGAAGAGGCGCGCAGGGGGTGCGTTGCACCCCCTGCGTTGCTGGCGCCAGCCAGCAAGGGCAGCTCCCCGGCAGCCCCCAAACGAATCCCCCTCCGAAGCCTCCTCCTCGGCAGCCCTTACCTTCGCAGCCGCAGGCTGTTGAGCACGACGGAGATGGAGCTGAAGGCCATGGCGGCGCTGGCCCACATGGGATTCAGGAGCAGACCGGTGACGGGGAAAAGCACTCCGGCGGCAATAGGGATCCCCAGGGTGTTGTAAACGAAAGCCCAGAAAAGGTTTTGGCGGATGATCCGGACCGTCCGGCGTGAAAGTTCGATGGCTTTGGGCAGGAGCATCAGGTCCGAGGTGGTGAGCGTGACCATCGCCACGTCCATCGCAATATCGGTGCCTTTTCCCATAGCGATGCTGACATCGGCCCGGGCAAGCGCCTGCGAATCGTTGATGCCGTCGCCGACCATGGCTACAAATTTGCCTTCTGCCTGCAGTTTCTGAATGTATGCTTCCTTTTCCTGTGGCAGAACTCCCGATACAACGTGCTCAATACCAAGCTCGGAGGCCACCGAGGCGGCTGTACTGGCGGAATCTCCGGTGAGCATGTGCACCTGGATCTTCATTTTGCCCAATAGTTCCAGTGCCCGGGGAGTGGTATCCTTGACAGGATCTTTGAGGGCGGCTACTGCCAGGATTCCTGCCTGATCGCCGAAGTAAACCACGCCTTTTCCTTCTGACTGCCAGTCGGAAGCTTTTTGAAGAAGTGATTCTAAGGAAAGGGGCCCGCCGGAGCCTGCCGAAATCCCGGCAGCAGAAGTGGCAGCAGCGGCGGCAGAAGCGGCAGCAGCGGCGGCAGAAGCGGCGGCAGAAGTGGCAGAAGCGGCAGCAGAAGTGGCAGAAGCGGCGGCAGCAGGAGCAGCAGCCCGGACAAAATTTAAATTCCCTGCCCGGTATTTTTGTCCTGCATAAGAAAACTGAATGCCTTTCCCGGGGATGCTTTCAAAATGGTCCAGACCGACCGGTGTTATGCCTTTTTCCTTCAAATGTTGCACAACGGCATCGGCAAGCGGATGTTCGGATTTCATCTCGCCGGACAGAAAAACGGACAATTCTGTTTCGGATGGATCTTTTGTCCAAATAATTGTCCCGACCCGGGGTTTACCTTGCGTCAACGTACCGGTTTTATCCATAACTATGCAATTCACTTTGCCCATATTTTCAAGGGCATAAGCGTCTTTGATCAGTATATGGTTCTGCGCTGCTTTACCAATACCCACCATCAGTGCCGTAGGTGTTGCCAGGCCCAGGGCACAGGGACAAGCGATCACCAGAACCGAGACGGAAGCCAGCAGGGCCAGAGAAAAATAGTTACTTCCGCCAATGATCATCCAGAGAATAAAAGATATTACAGAAACGACTACCACAACCGGGACAAAAACGGCACTGACTTTGTCCACCAGTTTCTGAACGGGAGCCTTGCTTCCCTGGGCCTCCCGGACCATCCGGACAATATGTGCCAGCACGGTGCCGCTGCCTACTTGTAAAGCCTTGATGGTCAGTGAGCCGTGTTGGTTGATGGTGCCGGAAAGAACGTTGTCTCCGGGGTGTTTTTCCACCGCGACGGGCTCACCGCTGATCATGCTTTCGTCAACGTATGAAAGTCCGTCTTCCACAGCGCCGTCCACAGGGATCCGTTCCCCCGGGCGCACCACAACCCGGTCACCCACCTGAAGCATGGAAATAGGCATTTCCTTTTCTGTAAGAGGTATTGCTTTGGCTGGGGATGACATCATGGTTGCGCCGGAAATTGCCCCGGCAGGGGTAGGCATCATGGTTGGGCCTGCGGCTGTCGGGCAAGCTTCGCTACCGCCTTCCACCAGCACCCTGGCGGTTTTGGGCTGGAGGCCCATCAGGCCGCGGATGGCCGAGCCGGTGCTGTTTTTGGCGCGTTCTTCCAGGAGTTTGCCCAGGAGCACGAACGCCAGGATCATGCCGGCAGCCTCGTAATAGACGTGTGCGGCAATCCCCCGGCTTTCAAAAAAACCGGGATAAAAAGTGACGAAAACGCTGTAGAGAAAGGCTACCAGGGTACTCAGGCTCACCAGCGTGTCCATGTTGAGGGACCGTTTGCGAAGCATTTTCCAGGCACGGATGTAAAAATCCCGGCCCGAGAAGCACATGATGGGAATGACCAGGGCGAGCATAATCCAATTGCCTGGTTTCCAATGCATAAAGCCCATCGCAATGATCATGAGCGGAACGGCAAATATCCAGGCAAAGATCACTTTGGTTCTCAGCTTTTTATATTGTTTGCGCTGCGCCTCGGCCTGCCGCTCCTCAACATGCTCGTCAGGGATGATAAGGCGGTAGCCTATAGACTGCACCTGCGCCTGGATTTTGATGGGGGTCAATTTGTCCGGATCGTATTCTACCAGCAACGCGTTGGCTGCCAGATTGACAGAGGCAGATTTCACTCCGGGTAGCCCCTGCACCGTTTTCTCTACGCTCATTGCGCAACCGGCGCAGCTCATATCTAATACGGGAAATGTATCTTTTATCATTTTTGTCCTTTTTCAAAATGTTTGTCCTGCCGGACATTTTTTGTCCTGCCGGGACAAGTTAATATTTAATTGTGTATAGGTCAATTTTTATGCCACGTGAAAATGGCTGCAAAGACCCTATCGGTGACATAAAGCTGGCTGTGGCAGGTTGCATTAAGCTGTCACAGATATATTGGTTACAGAGCAAAGAATTCTGCCGAACTCAAACTCATACCTACCGAAAACAAACTCAAACCGACCGTTTATGAAGTCATGTGCTCTTTCTATTGAATACACATTGTAATAACGGGAAAAATTACTATTTTTGAGGCACCTAAAAATAGATTGAAAAAACTAGTCCTCTGTTTAAGAGATTCGTTTATTTCTGACAAGGAATAACTGTATAAATCCTTGAATACTACTTGCTTAACCCGCAAAATATAGGGGCTGGCAAGCCTCTTTCCGATAGTAGTATTTCATCTTCTTCTCACAAGTTTTTTCAACTGCATAACCAGCCGTCACAACCTCACCATCCATATATTTATCTGCTGCATTTTTACCTTGCTCCCCGCCTCTTGCTTCATTGGTGTTTTTTACGTAAATTTGTCCTCCCTTTGGCTAAACCCATAGCCGGAAAAGACCTGATGAAGAACCCTCATTATTATTGGTATGTAGCTGTTACATACCGTAAAGAAAGAATAATCAAGGAGGAATTGGACAAAATGAACATCAAAAATTTTGTCCCGTTCCGGGAAACGGTGGTAGAAAGAAACGGCAAAAAGATCAAACTTTCCAAGCTCGTAATTCCCGGATACGTTTTTATTTATTCAGACAGGCAACAGAGCATCGAGCTCACGCAGAAGCTGAATTTCAGCATGCGATATCTAAAGGACCCCAAAACTTACCAGCCGGTCATCGTTCCGGAAAAGCAAATGCAGGATTTCATTTTCCTGCTCACTTTCCCTGAAGAGCAGACAGAACTGGTGCCCTGCAACTTCAAACGCGGAGACAGGGTTCGTATAATCAAAGGCGATTTTGCCGGCATCGAGGGAGAACTCATCCGCATGAAAGGCCACAAACGGGTGGTGGTGCGACTGGAAGGAGTCGTAGCCGTGGCGACCACTTACGTTCCTGCCTCGTTTTTGGAGCGGGTTGAAGCACCGGAACATCAGGAAGCCTAAGGTCACACCTGACAGCAACACCTGGCAGCAACACCTGGCAGCAACACCTGGCAGCAACACCTGGCAGCAACACCTGGCAGCAACCACCTGGCAGCAACCACCTGGCAGCAACCACCTGGCAGCAACGCCTGGCTGCCCCTTCTTACAGCCCTACCAAATGACCATGTCCAATCAAAAATTCTTTGGCACAATGTTCATATCTCAATTCAAATCCCTGTTGAAAAGCATCGGCCAGTTGCCGCTGGAAACGGCCTGTCCGCTGCAATTGGCCTACATTTGTTTTGGCTACAGGCATCTTTTGAGTCTGTCTTACACCTCGCCCCGGATCACCAGTGTTTTAGGGGAAGAGGCCCGGGCCGAGGCCGTTATCACCCAGATGCATCACATCATTGATATGCTGGCCGCCAGGCTGGACCAGGAAATGAGCGCCGGGGACCGGGCACGCGCCATAGTATATTTGCTGCAAACCCTCACTTTTCAATATTGTCCCTGGCACATGGAGGTCGCTTTAAACGCAATGGATGAGTTTCTGCAACCGCAGGAGAGCAGCGCAGCAGAAGGTAGTGCACATATGCCTCTGAGCAGCAGCGCCACTGACCCCTCTGCAGATTTGTGCAAGATCCTGTGCCATCACTATTATTTCAGATCCGATGAAAATTCGCGCAGGCAGGCCGAAACTATTCTGGACAGCTGGATCTCGGATTTGAAAACAGAAAACCAACAAAGTTCTGGGGCAGGCAAAGAGGGCAACCGAATTTTCCCCCAAAGCGCAGATGGCAGCTGGACCCTGCCCCTAGACCAGGCACTGGAGCGCATAGATGCACTGGTAATGTATTCAGACATGGTGGATGAGCAACGTTATGAAAAAAAGCTCCACAGAATTCTTGAGCATTATGCTCAGGATCTGCAAATAAGCAAAAAGGTTCGTTTCCTGAGCATCATGTCCCAGGCGGGAGGACTTTACCTGTACCGCAAACAGATGGAGCAGATCATTGACCATATACTGCAGGGGGATTTTTCTTTAGAGGCAGACATTACCTCGCAGTGCAAGGAACAGGACTTACTGCTGACTATCCGCTTTTATGCGCTGGCGTTGCGTTTGGAGCATTTTGACGATGCCTGCACCGCCCAGCCCGAAAGCGGCAACTAAGCACCTGATCGCTCCGCCGCATCGCTCCACTGCAGCCACACCACACCCAAAAAAAATTAAATAATTGTTTTATGGAACAACAAGAAAAGAAAGGTTTCCGAAAGTTAGAGAAACGGATTTTAAAGCACTTGGGTTTCTACCGGTCCAACTACCTGAAATATTGGGTGATTGCATCTATTGACGTCATCATTTCTGCGGTCTGTTCGGTTTTGATCTTTTTTATTTACACTCCTATAGTAGGGCCTTTCTCACGTCGCAACGTGCTTATTGTGGCGCTCCTGGCTGCAGTCATAAACATGATGACGTTTTACCTGTTCAAGACCTACCGCAACATCATCCGTTACACAACCGTCAAAGGGCTGCTGCCCCTGGGTTACTCGGTAGCGGTCAAATCTGTTGTCCTTACCCTTGTACTTTACTTTGCAGGCTTCCTGTCCCCGGGCATTGAATTTCGATTCCTCCTTATAGATATGCTGTTCACTTTTGTTGCGCTGCTTTCCATACGCGTTATGATGATCATAGCCTATGACATGGTTAACGAAAAGTTTAACGTCAATTCCGAGCGTGTCCTGATTTACGGAATCGATGAAAAAGCTGCCTCAATACTCATACGCCTGCACAAAAGCCCACACTACCGCCCCATCGGTTTTTTGGTCCACGACCACAATTCAAAATCGTACCGTTTGAACGACATGAGGGTCTACCATTTCCAGACACAAGGGGAAGTACGAAAATTGGTAGACAAACTGGGTGTGAAAGCCATCCTGTTTCCAAGCTACAAGGGGATTCATATAGAGAAAAACCGGCTCATCCATTATTGCACCCTTGAAAAGATCAACATCATGATGGTCCCGCCCATAGATGAGCTGGGAAGCAAAGACACCATCAAACTTAACATACGCCCCATAGCCATAGAAGACATCCTGGGCCGGGAAGAAATTACCATCAATATGGAAGGGGTCGGCGACTGTTTCCGCGACAAAACAATCTTCGTATCCGGAGCCGCCGGATCCATTGGTAGTGAGTTCTGCCGGCAGGTGGCCGGTCTGAATGTGGTCAAGCAACTAATCCTTATGGATATGGCCGAGACGCCCATGCACTACCTGCGGCTGGAACTGGAAGAAAAATATCCCAATCTGGATTTTGTGCCCATCATTGGCGATGTCCGCAACAAAGCATCCATCAATGATCTGCTGGCCACCTACAAACCCCAGATCGTATTCCACGCGGCCGCCTACAAGCATGTACCGCTCATGGAAGAAAATCCGTGCGAAGCCGTATGTGTGAATGTAGAAGGCACCCGCATCATGGCCGATGCAGCCGTGGCCCACGGGGTGGAAAAGTTCATCTTCCTTTCCTCTGACAAAGCCGTCAATCCCACCAACATTATGGGGGCCACCAAGCGATTTGCCGAGATGTACGTCCAGAGCCTCGGCCTGGCCATTGCCAGCGGGAAGGTTCAAGGAACAACGCAATTTGTGACCACCCGCTTTGGGAACGTCCTGGGCTCCAACGGATCTGTCATTCCGCGGTTCCGCCAGCAAATCAAGAACGGCGGACCACTTACCCTTACGCACAAAGATATCACCCGGTTTTTTATGAGCATCCCCGAGGCCTGCCGCCTGATCATGGAAGCGGCCACCATCAGCACCAACAACGAAATCATGGTCTTTGACATGGGCGACCCGGTGCTAATACAAGACCTTGCCGAGCGCATGATTCACCTGGCCGGATATATGCCGTATGAAGAAATTGATATAAAGGAAGTGGGCCTGCGTCCCGGGGAGAAACTGTACGAAGAGGTGCTCAGCACCCAGGAAAATTCTGCTCCTACGTCGCATCCCAAGATCCGTGTGGCTGCCGTACGTGCTAACAATTACCAGGAATTAAGAGATGCCTTGCAG
>Ga0208459_1002869_pt1 | contig 14028 bp, 11 predicted proteins | sample AD_UKC087_MetaG_FD_184433 | JGI IMG/M metagenome (GOLD analysis project Ga0208459, IMG submission 184433) | Active sludge microbial communities of municipal wastewater-treating anaerobic digesters from USA - AD_UKC087_MetaG (SPAdes) (version 2) | ecosystem: Engineered > Bioreactor > Anaerobic >... | reverse complement strand
GAGGGCAGTGTCCCGATATCACGCTGGAGAGAAGCATTCCGGCAAGGACGCAAAGAACTACGCCCGCAATGCCGCCGATCCAGCCCGCGATGACGGCAACGATCAAAAGAACCGCGATGACGAGACGAATGATCCTGTCGATGGTTCCCACGTTTTGTTTCATGTGGACCCTCCTTTAAAAGAAAGTGGTTGTCGGTTTATCTAAAGCACTGTCGCGCAATCCCTCTCGTCGCCCTGGATTTTTTCCATGGTGTGCGCGAGCGCGGGCAATACGACGGAGAGATTTTCTTTTGCGCCCCTGGGGCTGCCGGGCAGGTTGATGATCAGAGATCGTCCGCGGATGCCGGCGACAGCGCGGGAGATCATGGCGTGCGGGGTGACTTTCATGCTGGAAGCCCGCATGGCTTCCGCCATGCCGGGAATTTCCCGGTCCAGAACTTTCAGGGTGGCGTCCGGCGTCAGGTCGCGCGGGCTCACGCCCGTGCCGCCGGTGGTCAGGATCAGGTCCAGTTTTTCCACATCCGCAAATTGAACAATGGTCTGGGCAATTTGATCGACTTCATCGGGGATGATGATGGTTTTCTTGATGGAGACGGCGGCGCCCGCCAGCAGCTCGGCGATGACGGGGCCGCTTTTATCTTCCCGTTTACCCTGTGAGCCCTTGTCGCTCACCGTGATAATTCCGGCAGAGAACATCAATCTTCCGCTTCCTTTTTTGATTCGGCGATGATCTTGTCCGCGATGTAGGAGGGGACTTCTTCGTAATGGGAATCGGTATAGGTGAAGTTGCCCCGTCCGCTGGTCATGGAACGCAGATCGGGGGCGTACTTCAGAATTTCCGCCAGAGGCACCTGTCCTTTGATGACCTGATTGGTGCCGTTGGTGTCCATGCCAAAACGCGCCCGCGGCGGCTGTTGAGATCGCCGATGACGTCGCCCATGTATTCATCCGGGACTTCGATGGCGATATTCACAATCGGCTCCAGAAGAATCGGCTGGCATTCCATGACGCCTTTCTGAAAGGCCATGGAGCCGGCAATTTTAAAGGCCATTTCCGAAGAATCGACGGTATGATAGGAACCGAAGACCAGGGAAATTCTAAAATCCACGACGGGATAGCCGGCGATGACGCCCTTGGCCGCCGCTTCCTGAATGCCTTTATCCACGGCCGGGCGGTATTGACCCGGAATAACGCCGCCGACGATTTTATCCAGGAATTCATAACCCGTGCCGCGGGGAAGCGGTTCGATGTCGATCGTGCAGTCGCCGAACTGGCCGCGTCCGCCGGACTGCTTCTTGTAGCGGCCCTGGACGTTGGTTTTGCCTTTAATGGTTTCCAGATAGGGGACTTTCGGCGTGTTCAGATTGACTTCAACGCCGAATTTTCTTCTCATTTTTTCAATGTTGACTTCAATGTGCACCTGACCCATGCCGGAGAGAATCATTTCCTTGGTCTGGACATTGCGGGAAAAGACGATCGTCGGGTCTTCTTCCGTCAGGCGGTGAATGGACGAAGCGATCTTGTCCTCATCTCCCCGGGATTTCGGCTCCACGGCAAAAGACATGATCGGCGGCGGAACGGCTACTTTTTCAAAGATAACAGGGGCTTTTTCGTTGCACAGGGTGTCTCCCGTGACCGTTTCCTTTAATTTGGCAACTCCGGCGATGTCGCCCGGGATAAGTACTTCCGCCTGTTTCTGGTTTTTGCCCTCCAGAAAGAAAATATGACCGAACTTCTCCGTGATTTTTCTCGTGGAATTATACACGGCTGAATCGGAATTGAGCTTTCCGGAATAGACCCGGAACAGCGTCAGCCTGCCCGCGTAAGGATCGGCGATGGTTTTGAAGACGATGGCCGAGAAGGGAGCGTCTTCCGACGGCTGTCTTTCTTCCATCGTGTCCGCTTGCGGCTTTTTGCCTTTCACTGGTCCGCGGTCAACGGGAGAAGCGAAAGAACTGGCGGCCAGATCCGCAAGCAGGGTAACGCCGATGCCTTTTGTGGCGGAACCGCAAAGGACCGGCACAATACCGCCCGCGAGCACACCCTTTCTTAAACCGGATTTGATTTCCTCGGCGGAAAGTTCGCCGGCTTCCAGGTATTTATTCATCAATTCGTCGTCTGCTTCGGCAATATCTTCCACCATCGATGATCGAAGCGCGCTCGCTTCCTCCGCCAGATCGGCTGGAATATCCATGGCTTTTCCCGCGCCTTTGTTGTCGGCGAAGGTGTAGGCCTTCATGGCGATCAGATCCACAATGCCCTGAAACTTGTCTTCCGCGCCGATGGGCAGGCAGACCGGCGTGCCTTTCTTTTTCAGTTTGGTTTTGATGCTTTCCAGCACCTTGTTGAAATCCGCCCGTTCACGATCCATGCGGTTGATGAAAATCATGCGGGGCAGGGAATATTCGTCAGCGATTTCCCATACTTTCTGCGTCTGGAATTCCACGCCTCCCACGGAGTCGATGACCACGACCGCGTTGTCCACAACGCTCATGGAGCACTTGATGTCAAACGTGAAGTTGGAATCGCCCGGGGTGTCGATGATATTGATTTTATGTTTGTCCCATTCGACAAAATTGGCCGCCGACGAGATCGAAACACGTTTTTTCTGCTCTTCAGGCTCATAGTCCATGGTGGAAGAGCCGTCGTCCACACGGCCCAGCCGCTCATTTTTTCCGGAAACATATAGAAGGGATTCACAAAGAGAGGTTTTTCCCGTGCCGCCGTGGCCGATGACGGCCAGATTTCTTAGTTGTTTGGATTCGTACTTTGCCATGAAAACTCCTTTCCATTATCTCAACAGGATCAGCAAAAGATCTGATGAAACGGGTCATTGCAGAATGCGGGCTTGTTTAACGTATCCGGCAAGTAAAATCAAGATAATTTTCAACTTCTGACGATTTTGAAACTTTTTTCGTCCTGCGCGAAAGCCGATGCGGAATCATCTTTTCAGAAGATTTTTTTCGCCCAGTGTCATGGGATAAAAGACTGCAAATACGCATAGAAACAGCGCAAGGCAAAAGGACAGGACAAACCAGAGAATCTGCGGCAGGGAAAAGACGTGGCCATGCATTCTGGACATGAAGATTCGATAAACCGGACCGGCCTCCAGCATGATGACCAGCGCGATCAGGCCGAAGCTTAAGAGCATGAACAGGACGCCACCGAAACTGGTGGCCGAAAGCGCCGGATTTTCCGACTTGAAGTTCGGGTAGCGGGCGCCCAGGCCCACGGCCAGTCCGACAATGGCCGGGACCAGAAAGAAGATGGTGACGGTCGATAAAAACATCATGAAAGGCGTTACGCCAAGGAGGAAATTAGAAGCGATAATCAGGAGTTCCGAAAGAATCAGAAGCGGGATGTAATAGAGAAAAAACTTGATCCAGAGAAAAGTTTTCATGGAAACCGGGGCGGACTGAATGATCCAGAAAGCTTCCCCTTCCATGCTCACGGCGGGAAAAACGAAGCGCGCGGCTATGGCCGAAAGCACGAAAGCCGCCAGTCCCACATTCAAAAAGGAAAACACGTTCTGAAGATAGATCGTTTTCATGGGGGATTTATCCAGAGGCAGGACGGAGAAATTGTAAAGATAGACGATGATCAGAGCGCAGATCAAAAAAAGCTGCGGCCACTGGGTCGAATCCCGGAAGAAGGAGCGGATTTCCTTGACGGCAAAGGCTTTCGCGGGCCGGGAAAGAAAATTCAGAAGCGTTTCCCAACTGTATCCGTGAAATTTTACGGGCGTAAAAAGGCGTTTGGCGGTTGTCTGCGCGCGGGAAAACCCCCGAAAGTAAAGAATCCCCGCTGCGGTCTGTGTAATAAACATCAATGAAAAGAAGCAGCTTGCGGATAGAGCCAGATTGAAAAGAGAAGGGCCCCATTCTTTTTTCAGGGCCAGGCGAACCGTATCCGTGATCCAGGTGGTGGGGAGCAATGGCCAGTCCAGCGCCTGCATGGAGTTGAGGTAGAGAACAACCGAGGCAAAGCTGTCCGGATTGACCAGCTGCTCCGGACGGATCAGGCGAAGGACCAGCACAAGCAAAAGCGCCAGACCTACGCCCAGGATGACGAAAAGAGTCCGGATTTTTCCGGCGGGAAGAATGGCCGCGCCCAGAAGCACCAGCAGGCTGCTTGCCGCGGAAGCCAGCAGGCACAGACAGACGATTGCGCAAAGCGCGATGGGGTAAAAGGCTGGGCCGGCTTGATAGACGAGGCCGTAGGATAGAAAAACGGGAAGGCTGAAGGCCACCACCATCCAGGAAGAATCGAACGTGCTGCCCAGCCAGCGCGACAGGAATGCATCCCTGACGCCGACCGGCAGGGAATGCAGCAGGGACAGGTCCCGGCTTAAATACATGTGCGAAAGGCTGTTGATGATGCTGCTGAAAAGCAAAAGCGTGAAGAAGGTGATGACCATCATGGACAGAAGCTTCATGGCCAGAATGTCGCCGAAATCCTCAACGTTTTGAAAGTATCGCAGAACACGGTAAAAAATGGCAAAGGCGCCGGCCCAGAAAACGAGGCCGATGAGCCCAAACAGGACAAGGCGCGCCCGGTTCCTGTGCCGCGCATCCGGCCTCAGAGAGTTTCGCGCGGAAAGCAGCCTGGGGCTCAATAATGTCCACACCTTGCTTTGCATAGGTTCAGGCTTCCCTAACCAGCGTCAAAAACACTTCTTCCAGACGGGCCTCGCCGGTTTTGGCGGCCAGATTCAGCTCGGCGACCGTTCCCTGCGCCAGAAGGGTTCCCTTGTGAATCACGCCGATCCGGTCGCACAAATCCTCGGCAAGGCTAAGCGTGTGGGTGGACACGAAAACCGTTACGTTTTGCGAGGCCAACGCCTTCAGGATGTCCCGGACCATCCGCACCGCTTCCGGATCCAGTCCGACCATGGGTTCGTCAATGACCATCACTCTGGGGTCGTGAAGCAGCGCCGCGGCAATAATCAATCGCTGCTTCATGCCGTGGGAATAGGCCTCGATGATTTCGTCCTTCCACTGCCGAAGGGCGAACTGGTCCAGCAGTTCCACGGCCCTGCGGGAAAAAACTCCAGGATCGACGCGATACAAATCCGCGATGAATTTCATAAACTCCATGCCGGTGAGCTTTTCGTACAAAAACGGCCTGTCCGGAACGAAACCGATGATTTTTTTGGCCCCGACCGGATCCCGGCTCACGTCGATCCCGCCGATGAGAATTTTCCCGTCGGTCGGCTCGATGATGCCGCCCATCATGCGGATGGTCGTGGTTTTGCCCGCGCCGTTGGGGCCGATAAAGCCGTAGATTTCTCCGGCGGCCACCTCCAGGTTCAGGCGGTTGACGGCCAGCGTCGTTTTGAAATCCTTGGTCAGATTGATCAGTTTAATCATGTTTAAAAGATAGAACCTCCAGTGAAATGTTGCCCATAACGCCCAGCAGATCCAGCTGCTCGCCTCCTTCGCCGCGCACCAGGCGAATATGTGTGACGTCCGCCGGAACCTGGTCAAAGACGGCGTCGGCCGTCACCCACCGGCCCACATAGGCCACGTTCCAGGCGTGGTAATAAAAACGGCCGTTCATATACACCAGGCCGGTCTCTATTTGAACGGGCACGTTTGCGGCGCGAAGCAGCGCGGCGGTAAGCACCGCGTGCTCGTTGCAGTCGCCCGCCCTGTTTTTCAAAACCTCCAGGGCGTTGGGGACCGACAGGACGGGTTTTTTCTCGACGGAGCGGTACACCCAGTGCACGATTTTCTTGAGCCTGGCCTGCGGGCTGTCCTTCGGGAAAACGATTTTGGCCGCTTGTTTTTGAATTTCCGGGGCGTCGGACTGAACCAGCGGCGACGGCTGGAGATATTGCCCAAAGAGCGGAGGAGCGTTGTCTGACAAGGCCTCGGCGGGAATTTCCTCTCTGGTAATGGTTAAAATTCCGGAAGAAAACTTCTGCCTGCCGCCGGAAAGCATCAGGGGCAGGTTGCGGACGCCGCCTGTCCGAATGACGATCTCCGTCAGGGTAGATGGTTCGGGAAGAATCCGGTTCGAGGCGATTGAAGCCATCTGCGTAAAATCAGCAACGCCTTCGACCGCGATGCCTTCGCGCGCCTTTTGGGCATCCACCTTTTCCATGGACAGGCCCAGCATGCCCGATTCTTTTAAGACTTCACCGTCTTTGGCCAGCCAGGCGCAGTTTTTTGCGCCCATGAAGTCGGCGCAAAACTTTTGTGTTAGAACGCGCTTGCCCATGATCGGGATGATTTCATCGGCCAAGCGCGTAACCTTTACGCTGCGGAGGCCAAGCGTTGACGGGTCGAAGATACTGAAGCCGCGGGTTTGGTCCTTTTCCAGACCGCCGCGAAAGGCCGCTTCATAGATGTTTCCGCTGATGTGGGGAAGGTCCTTGAGGGGAAGGATGGTTTTCTTTTGAGCATGGGGCAGACCCGCGAAGACGACGAGTTTGTCATGGCCTGCGTAGCCCCGGGCGGCAAAACGAAAAAGACTGGAGTTGATCTCAAAATGGAAAGAGGAAAAGGTCATGTCGGGATTGAGCTCCGACTCGGTAGACAGATTCAGGGCCTGCACGACGCCCATGGTATTGATCTGCATGGCGACGCTTTCCCGCGTCTGAAAGCGGCCGTTTTCCAGCTCGGTGAAGGTGCGGTGGATTACACCGATTTTTTTTCTGTTTTGGTAAATATTCATCCAGGATTCCGGCGAACGGGTGATTTGAACCGTTTGCGTCTCGGGAGCCGGAGCCGGTTGTTCCCGAAAGAGCTCCAGACGATAAGCCAGAAGGCCGAGAAACACCACCGTGATGCCAATGCCCCAGATCCAATGCCACTTGATTTTTGCCATGCGCGCCAAACTTTCCCAGCCGTCACAACCGGCGAAATAGGACTGCAGTATATAGACAGGACGCGGCCGGGTCAACTGCCAGTATTGGACAATTTTATTGACAGCCCCATCCATCCTTCGTATAGTCACACCATGAAAAAACGATGTCTGATCATTCTCGGAGGCTTGTGCCTGCTGCTTTCATCCTGCGCGGGCTGGATAATGGAAGAGCCTTCCGTGCAGCTTCGCCGGGTTTCGCTGCACCCCCGCTCTTTGACGGAAATCCACCTCATCCTTGAGCTGGATGTGCAGAATCCGAATCGCTTCGATCTGACGATCCAGTCTCTTCAGTACAAACTTTTTTTAAACGAGCGTGAAATCGGAAGCGGACGTCTGGAAAAGGAAATCCGGATTCCCGCCGATTCCGCCGCCCGGGTTCAGGCGCCGGTCACTGCCGGCTTCAAAAACTGGAACGAAAGCCTTCGGGCCGTGATCGCCGACAAGGACATTCCCTACCGAATCGAAGGGGAGGCGAACGTCAGGACAATTTTCGGAAGCATTACCTATCCTTTTTCCAGGGGAGGGAAGATCGATTGAGAAGGAACGAAGGAAAGATCCGCACGGCCAACGGAAGCCTTTGGTATTTCGTTTACGGGAAAGACGGGAAAAAGACGCCTGTCCTTGTTCTCCACGGCGGCCCCGGCTTTTTAAGCATGGATGACGGTCTCGAACCGCTGTGGAAAGACCGTCCGGTGTTTTTTTACGACCAGTTGGGCTGCGGCAAAAGCGACCGGGCTGCGGACAAAAATTTTTATTCGGTGGAAAATTATGTCGACGAATTGGCGGAAGTTCGGGCCGCCTTAAAGCTTGACGACGTTTACCTGATGGGATTTTCCTGGGGCTGTGCGCTGGCCTGCTCCTACCTGCTGGATCGAAAGCCATTCGGCGTGAGGGGCGTAATGCTGTGCGCTCCTTATCTTTCCTCCCCGGCCTGGGATGCAGACCAGCGGCGGAATATCGGCCTATTGCCGCAAGACATTCGGGACGCCATTGAGGAAGGCGAGAAAACGGGCAACTTCGGCGAGGCTTATGAGTCGGCCATGATGGCCTACTACGACCGGCACGTCTGCCTGCTCAAGCCCTGGCCCGACTCACTGCAGAAAGCTTTTTCCGGGCTCAATCCGGAGGTTTACAATACAATGTGGGGCAAAAGCGAATTCACCATCACCGGAGCGCTCAAGGACTATGATCTGACGCCGAGGCTCGGGGAAATCCGCGAGCCAGTCCTCCTCACCTGCGGGGACCGGGACGAGGCGGGCGTCAAGACGGTAAAAGATTATCAGCAGCTCTTTCCCGACGCCCGCATGGCCGTTATTCCCAACGCTTCCCACCTTCATCAGATCGAACGACCGGAGATTTTTGCCGCCGTGGTCGGGGATTTTCTGCAAGATGTCGATGGACGCTAAATCTCAGTGCCGGAGGATAAAACATGAGAATCCATTTCAGCTTAAGGCCTCCGGACCATACGCCATGAAAATATTTGCCAAACACAGGGGCGCCAAAATGTTGCTGGAAGAAACGCCTGATTCAGCCCGGAGGCGATAATGCCGGCGCGCGAAATCGCCACTACCGTTTTTGGAAGAAATGCTTTGACGGCGGGATTCATCTGTCATGCCGCGGCGCTGCTTGCCGGCATGACGACCTCGTCCGGCGCGGATGTGTTTTTCAAAATGGTTTACCCGGCTTCCTGGATTTTGATGACGGCCGGGGCTTACGCCGAAATTCGGCGCCGGGGCGGCCGCCCCCTGAATACGTGGCGGTTTTACGTTGCCGCGATGGTATCCGTGTTTCCGCTTCTGGGGCCGCTTGCGGTCTTTGGTCTGATCTACACCTGCCCGGAAGACGGCAGGGAAGGGCAGGGCGATTTATCCGGTTTTATCCCGGCCCTGGGGCGAATGAGAGGGAATCTGCTAACGGTTTTTGTGCTGATTCTGCTTCTTTTTCTTTTTTATGCTTTTATTCACAGTAGGCACGATCCTTACTTTCAGAAAAATCGTCATCATGGGGTTATTCAACGAAATTGACTTGCGGACATCGTGTAACTTTTGGCCGGGGAAGTCCGCCGGGATGAAATGAGGGGAGCATCTATGATTTTCAGAAAGGATATATTTCGTTTCTCGACGATGAGACTTTGCTTTCTTGCTTTCTTAATCCTTTTCCCCGTTATCTCTTCAGTCGGAGAAAGCTCTGAACTGCCCTGCTTCGACGGGAAGAAGACGGAAATCTTCATTCCGGCAGGGCATTCCGGTTTTGTGAACGCGGTGGAATGGTCGCCCGACGGAAGGTTTATTCTTTCGGGAAGCAGCGACGGCGGCATCAAACTGTGGGACGCCCAAGGCGGCAGGCTGATTCGAACGTTTTTGGAAAGCGCAGGGGTCCTGTACGTTCATTTTTTGCCCGGCGGTAAATCCTTCTTTTCCGTAAACGAAAAGGGCGGCGTGGGGATATGGGATGTCGCCCGCGGCGGGCGGGTCCGGGACTTTGCCTTAAGCCGGGAAAAAGAGCCGGCGATCATCGATCCTGTTTCCTTTGACGGCTCCGTTGTAAGGGGCATCGTGTCCTCCAGGCTTTACGCGGCGCAGCTTTCGGAGGGAAAGGTGTTGCTCGCGGAGCAACTGCCGGAAGGCGCGCCCGTCAAAAAATATTTTTCCGGATACGATTTCGGACACAAGAACCTGGTGACCGCGGACGGCCAAAGGATGCTTTCCGCCGTTCCCGAGGAACCGTCGGATACCCGGTTCAAAAAACTGATCCTGTGGGAGGTTTCCACGGGAAAAATTCTTTTCTCGCTGGACGGCCACACAGACCGAATCGATGCCGTAGCCCTGTCCATGGACGAATCCTATGCCGCGTCGGGCGGGCGGGACAAAACCGTCCGCGTGTGGGATTTAAAGACGGGAAAGGCCGTTGCCGTGTTGACCGGCCATCAGAAAGAAGTCGAAGCGCTCGCCTTCTCCCCCGACCGCAAATATGTGCTTTCCGGAAGCCGCGACCATACCATGAGGCTCTGGGATATCGAAGCCGGGAAGGAGGTTCGGGTCTTTGCGCATTCGGCGAGGGTCACTCTTGTCCGTTTCTCGCCGGACGGCCGGTTTGCCGTATCCGGAGACGCGGAGGGCGCCATACGCCTTTGGGACGCCCCGACCGGCGAAGAGGTGATGGCGCTAACGAGCCAAGCCGACAGCGGCTATGTGCTGGTGATGTCAGCCGATGGCCGTCTTATTCTCAGCGGAACATCGGACGGAAAAATCCGCCTGTGGGACAAAACCTCCGGGAAGTTGCTGGAAACCATTCAGGCCCACACGGGAAGGGTTGCCGCCGTTCACTTTACGCCGGACGGCAAACACGCCCTGTCGGCCGGTGAGGACAAAACCCTGAAGCTCTGGAATCCGACAAGCGGCGCGCTCATGAAGACGTTTGCCGGCCACCATGAGAAAATATCCGGAGCCGCAATCTCGCCCGACGGTCAACATATTCTCAGCCTGGCGGGAACCGGCGACGTCCGGCTCTGGAATCTGATATCCGGCGCCGAGCGGAAAGCCTTCACGTTTCCCGGGCGCGTTCTTTCCATCGGATTTGCGGACGACAGTCGACATCTGTTGATTGCCTACGAGGATAAAGTGCTGGATCACCGAATGATCAAAGTCCTGACGCTCGAAGGGCGTGAAGTCAAAAAATACATGAGCGCAGGGTTTCATTTTTCCGAAGACGGAAAATATTTTCTGGCCAATGAATACTGGGAGCTGACCGACCGCGGGACACAGACATTCGGCCCGTCAGCCGGTCCAAAGAAACAAAAGCTCTATCTGGACAGTGCCAAAAAAAGTACGCTCGTGGATATTGCCGGCGGCGGTATTTTGGGCCGCTTCGGACAGAGCGGTGCTTTTCTTTCCCTTTCCGCCTGTGCGGAAGAGGGCATCATCCTGACCAAAAGCCGCTACGACCAGGACATCGTTTTGTGGGATATTCGGACAGGACTTGAGATTCGGCGCTTTGCCGTCAAACACGGACTGCTGACGTATGATGGAAGAAAAATTGTCGCGCCGTTTGGCAATACCCTGCAGGCCTTTGACAGAGCGAGCGGCATGCCGCTCGCGCCTTTTACCGGCAGGGCATCGATGGAGATCAGTTCGCTCGCGTTGTCGCAGGACGGAAGCGTCGCCGTAACGGGAGATGTGGCCGGGGAGCTTCAGCTCTGGGACATCGGCGCGGGCACGCTGAAAAAGAGCCTGCCGGTGGCCCAGAAGGAAATGATTCTGGCCACGGCGGTTTCTTTCGATCGCCTTTTTGCGGCTTCGCTTTCCCGTTCCGGCGTTATTCGAATCTGGAATCTGAACGATGGCCGGAAAGTGTCCGAAGTGAAAACGGATTACAAACCCATTTACGCCGAAGAACTTGCCGCCGGAGACTTCGTTGATTACGGAAGCGGCGTCTTGGCTTTCTCCCCCGACGGCCTTCGCCTTGCCTGTGGCGCGGGTGTCTGGGAGGTCGCAACCGGAAAAAACCTGCTGACGATTGCCCAACCCAACGTTCCCTATCCCTGGGTAACCTTTTCACCCGACGGCCGTTTCCTTCTTTCCCGGAATATGCTCTGGGAGGCGTCCTCCGGCCGTCTGGAAAGAGTCCTGGAGTGCGTGAAGCATGCGGCAAAATCTTTTTATTCCGCGGATGGACGTTTTATTCTTTGCGCAGATCTTGAGGGAGGATTTTACACGGTCGATGCGGCGACCGGCCGCCTGATGAGGAAGTTTGCCGATTTTGTGACACCCGGCCCGTTCGACGTTTCGCGGGACAAAAAAATGATGGTCGCGGTGGACAAAGATCAGCACGAACTGACGGTGTGGGACCTGACCTCCGGCAGGAAAAACGCTTCGATCGGAGTGGAACAGGAAGTCTTCAGCGTTTCTTTGACCTTCGACCGGTTAAGGGCCATTCTTCGTCACGGGATTTCCATCAGTGAGTATGATCTTCGTGCGGGCAAGGAGATTGTGCAGCTCATCAGTTTCATCGACGGCGGATGGATGGTTATGACGCCCGAGGGATATTACAACACCTCGTCCAGGGGAGACCGCTACATCAATGTCCGCGTTGGAGAGTCGGTTTACGGCATCGAAAATTACCGGGAGTCTTTCTACCGCCCCGAAGTGGTGAGAATGGCGCTGGCCGGGGAATCCCTGAAGGATTTGCCGAAACTGACGGACGTAAAAGAACCGCCGAAAGTAAAAATTGTCGATACGCCCGCCTCCGTCGCCGCGGAAGAGGTTCAGGTTCGCCTGAGCCTTGACGAGCAGGGCGGCGGCATCGGGGACATCCGTCTTTATCTGAACGGGACCGCCGTGCTGATGGATACCCGTTCGGTTTCGGCGCCGGAAAAGTCGCAGCAGGCCGTGTTCAGGGCCTATCCCATGAAACTTGCCCGTGGAAAGAACGTCATTCATGCAGCGGTGCAGAACGGCGACAACAGCATGCGGAGCAACGAAGCGGTCTGGGAGGTGACGGCCGACTACAAAGCGGTGGCGGGGCCTTCGCTTGCCGCTTTGGCCATCGGCGTGGGCGAGGTTGGGGATTCCGGCCTTAAACTTCCGTATGCGGCGGCGAGCGCGGAGCTTGTTGCGGGCGCGCTTAAAGGCGCATCGGAAGGAATCTACGAAAAGCCGGCTGTCAAAACACTGACCCGGTCCGAAGAGACAACGGCCGAGGCGATCCTTCGGGAGATTCGAGCGTTCCAGGCTCTGCGCGCGGAGGATCTGTTTGTTATTTACATCTCCGGCTACGCGGTCCTGGAAGAGGGGGAATATTTTCTTCTGACATCCAATGTGAATTCGCTGAGTGCGGAAAAACTCAAAACGGACGCCATCTCCCTGCGAAAGCTGATGGAGGCTCTCGGCAATATTCCGGCGGCCGGAAAACTGATTCTGATTGACGCCTGCAATCCCGGCGTGCCGGGCGCGGAGGGGAAAACACCTTCCCGAATACAGGGCATGAGCGAAGAGACAGCTCTGAAGATTATGGGCAGAGCGCTGGGGTCAACCATACTCGCGTCATCCGCGCCTCTTTCGGAAGCGATGACAGGTGATCAGGGAAAAAGTCCGTTTGCCTACCTGGTGACGGAAGGATTGAAAGGCAGAGCGGATACGGAAAAGACCGGGTTAATCAAGACGACCGATCTTACGCGCTATGTGCGCAGTCAAATGCCGGCACTTACCGGTGAGGCATTTTCCCAAAGCCGGTATCCCATCGTTTCCATCAACGGCCGGGCATTTCCCATCGGGAAGGTGAAGTAGTGGATGATTGTAGGGAAGGGTCGTGACCGTTCCTTTTGAGTTAGTGGTTGTAGGGAACGGTCGCGACCACCCTTGCGGGTGGCAAGACCGTTCATCACGGGCCACGGGCCATAGATTGAGCAAATGTAGCGCGGGTTTTTAAACCCGCTATGTCAGATGGTGAATGGTTGTAGGAAATAGTTTCAAACCTTAATCTGGTTTCCGGCTTGCCTTGCCCGCAGGTCAGAGGTGAACCGAGCAGGTTTACCTTCTTGGCGTAAGCAGGCTGCAACGGAGCCGTCCTGATTCGACAGAGATGATGCGGTAAAGTCCAAAGGCAAGGGGGATTGAGCCTCAGGGTCACATTTCCCCCTTGGTAAAGGGGGGACAGGGGGGATTGAGCCTCAGGGTCACATCCCCCCTTAGTAAAGGGGGGACAGGGGGGATTTTAATGTTGCCCTTCAACAAAAAATTAAAGCCGTTGGCCCGGACGTTAAGAAGCAACATGACCGATGCCGAACAGCTTATCTGGTCGAAGATCAGGCGAAAACAGATAGGCAACTTGCAATTCTATCGTCAGAAAAATATCGGCAACTACATCGTGGACTTTTATTGCCCCAAGGCTAAACTTGTCATGGAGATTGACGGTGGGCAGCATTACGAAAGTAATGGGGTGAGAAAGGATCAGGCCAGGGAATGCTATCTTCAAGGTTTGGGATTAACCGTGATGCGCTTTTCCAACATAGACATTCTGAAAAATATTGATGGCGTTTTAGAAAGGATTGGGGACTATTTAAAATCCACCCCAACCCTCCTTTAGAAAAGGAGGGAGACTCGCGTTTCACGCGAAATCCACCCCAACCCTCCTTTAGAAAAGGAGGGAGACTCGCGTTTC
>Ga0208459_1002863_pt1 | contig 14048 bp, 13 predicted proteins | sample AD_UKC087_MetaG_FD_184433 | JGI IMG/M metagenome (GOLD analysis project Ga0208459, IMG submission 184433) | Active sludge microbial communities of municipal wastewater-treating anaerobic digesters from USA - AD_UKC087_MetaG (SPAdes) (version 2) | ecosystem: Engineered > Bioreactor > Anaerobic >... | reverse complement strand
TGGAGGAACGATTTTTCTCGATGAAGTCTGTGAATTGCCTCATCATGCACAGGTGCGTCTACTGAGGGTTCTTCAAGAAAAAGAGATAGAACGTGTCGGGGGCACAAGACCAATAAAAATCGATTTACGTATCATTTCTGCTACAAATAAAGACCTCAAAAGTCTAGTTAACGCAAAGTTGTTCAGGGACGACCTTTACTACCGCCTCTGCGTTGTGCCTATAAACATACCTCCGTTAAGAGAAAGAAAGATAGACATCCCAGCCCTTATAGAATATTTCATGCGCAAGAAGGCAAAGGAGATAGGACTTCATTTTATGCCCGAACTTGTCCCTGGAACCCTAGAAAAAATTGTTGAATACGGTTGGCCTGGTAATGTCAGGGAATTAAGCAATGCTGTTGAGCGTGCAATAATAATCCATGGAGACAAACCACTCTGTTTTGAAGATATTGTAGGCATACAACAGAGTAAAGAGAGTGAACCTGCACCCTTGAAAGAAGGCAGTTACTTAACACTCAGAAACATTGAGGAAATGCATATAAGACAGGCTATGGAAAAAACCGGTGGCAAGATCGAGGGTCCCGATGGGGCGGCTGCACTTTTAGATATGAATCCCGGAACATTACGGAGTAAAATGAGAAAACTTGGCATACCCTTTGGAAAGGCCGCAAAGGCAACATACAATAGAACATAATAGAAAAGATGAATGAACACACAGAAAACATGTTGCTTAAAGTAAAAGATAAAATGATATGAAAGACAGAGAAAAAACAAAAGATCAACTTATTGAAGCCCTTTCTCAGAGTGAAGCTAAATACAGAAGTATCTTTGAGAACGCCGTTGAAGGTATTTTCCAAAGTACACCTGACAGTGATTTGATTGCAGTAAATCCAGCAATGGCACGCATATTCGGCTATTCATCTCCAGATGAAATGGTAGCAGATGTAACAAACATAGGGCATCAGTTGTACGTCAACTCAAAAGATAGACATAGATTTCAACAACTTCTTGAAAAAGATGAGGTAGTGGAAGGTTTCGAATCCCAGTTCTACAGAAAAGATGGTTCAGCGTTATGGGGTTCACTAAACGTACGCACCGTCAAGGACTCTGCCGGCAATGTCCTTTTCTATGAGGGCACGCTTGAAGACATCACAGCACGAAAAACCGCAGAAGAAGACTTGAAAAAATCTGAGGAAAAATATCGAAATATCTTTGAAAATGCATTGGAGGGTATCTTCCAGATAACCCCGGAAGGCAGATATCTTAGCGTAAACCCTGCTCTTGCAAGGATACATGGATTCAATTCACCCGATGAAATGATCCATTCCGTTACCGATATCGCACATCAACTCTATGTTGATCCGAGTCGCCGAGCTGAACTGAAACACCTCACAGAGGAAAAAGGGTTCGTAAAGGACTTTGAAATCATGATGCGTCGAAAAGATTTAAGCCTTCAATGGGTCTCTGTTAACTCACATGCCGTACGCGATAACAACGGCAATATCCTTTATTACGAAGGCACACTCCAGGATATCACTTCACGTAAACTCGCAGAGGAAGAACTTAGCCAACTCAAAAAGACATTAGAAGGCGTTATAAATGCAATATCATCAACAGTGGAAATGAGAGAACCATGTTCAAAAGACCACCAAAAAAGGGTATCAAAACTTGCCGGAACAATTGCAAACGAGATGGGATTCACCCAGGATGCAATCAAAAATTTAGTAATAGCAGGTTTAATCCATGATATCGGTAAAATATCGATACCAGCGGAGATTCTTAACAAACCAGCACAGCTCAGCGAAATGGAATTCAGCCTTGTAAGAACACACGCATTGGCAGGTTATAACATTGTAAAAACATCAGGACTTTCCTATCCGGTTTCAGAAGTAGTGCTCCAACACCATGAAAGACTTAACGGTTCGGGCTATCCAACAGGTTTAAAAGGTGTTGAAATTTTACTTGAATCGAGGATTTTGGCTGTAGCCGACGTGGTTGAAGCTATTGTTTCAAATCGTCCGTACAGACTCGCTCTCGGTATAAATGCAGGATTGACAGAAATCAAAAAAAACAAGGGTATTCTCTATGATACAGATGTTGTAAATGTATGTCTAAAACTTTTTCAGGAAAAACAATTCACCTTTTGAACACACAAGAAACCTGACCAACCATAATCACTTGAACAAGCATGATAATAAATGTTAGGAATTACCTGTGCATCCGGTAATCCGCATAATTGATCTCTGGAAACAATACAACAATGATGAGCAGGACAGCATAGCGCTACGTGGTGCCAATCTTTTGGTTATGCCAGGTGATATCATAGCGTTGTTTGGAAAAAGCGGTTCAGGCAAAACAACGCTTCTTAATCTCATAGCAGGTCTTGACAAACCAACACGCGGCCTTATAGAGATCGAAGGCAAAAACATCGAAACACTGAACGAAAATGGCAGAACAGAACTAAGGAGAAACCGCATAGGGTTTATTTTTCAATTCTTTAATCTACTCCCAACCTTAACTGCATTCGAGAATGTTTTGTTCTCTCTTGAACTCGTCGGAAAACCAGACAAAAATGCCGTGTTTGAAGCACTTCACGCAGTAAATCTGCAAAACAAAGAACATCGCTACCCTCACGAATTGTCTGGTGGAGAACAGCAAAGGGTTGCTGTTGCAAGGGCGATAGTAAAAAAACCAGCTATAATCCTTGCCGATGAACCAACAGGAAACCTTGACACACATACAGGCACCCAAATTCTTGAATTGCTTGTTTCCCAGTGCCATACCCTGAACACAACCCTTGTAATGGTGAGTCATGCCATAAATACCTGCCACTTTGCCAATAGGTTTATGAAGATGACAGACGGCGTTTTAGTTGAAAAGGCTTCATACGAGGGTATTGATTTTTGAAAATTGTCATAAAGGCATTTCTACGGTATCTTCTGCGCAGACGAAGCCTTAGCGTTCTTCAATTGCTTGGTATTGCATGTGGTGTCGCCGCTGTTGTGGGCATGACCCTTTCAGCAAAATCAGCCCTCTCAAGTTTCAATGAAGCGGTCGAGTTCTTGAGAGGTAAAGCCACTCATCTGATAGAACGTCCTGCCGGGCCCATGGAAGAGGATATCATAGCAAAAATCATGCATGACCCTGCTGTAGATTTTCTGGCACCTACAATTGATAGAAGGATTAGACTCACAAACGATGGAGATTTAATACGTGTGCTCGGTATAGAACTCTTTCTCGATCGCACCATAAGACCCGAGATTACACGGGCTGTTAGAAGTGAAGAAAAGGGGATATCGAGGGATGAGTTCTTTGATTTTCTATTAAATGACAAATCGGTCTTCATTGACAGAAATCTTGCCACCCAATTAAAAATATCCAAAGGCAATACACTTGAAACATCAAGGGGAAGCTTTAACGTTGTAGGGATATTCTCAAATCCTACAGGCGAACCGCTTATCTTGATGGACATCGGCAATGCACAGAGACTTTTTAATATGAACGGCAATATCGACCGCATTGACCTTATCCTAAATGATGAATCGGCATTTAGGTCACGTTGGGAAACCGGATTTAAAATAGAATCCAACAGGCAGAGAATGGAAACCCTTACCGCCCTTTTAGGGGCATTCAGACTGAACCTTCAGGCTTTATCGCTGCTTGCCCTTTTTGTAGGTGTGTTTCTGATTTACAATACTGCCATGTTCACTGTTGTAAACCGAAGAAGAGATGCAGGGATTATGAGAAGTCTCGGCGCAAACCGTAATGAGATATTAGGGGCATTTTTATCCGAGATACTGCTGTTCGGGATTACAGGTGGAGCAATTGGCAGTGTGCTTGGTTATCTTTTAAGTCGTTTTTTAACAGGGCTTATGGGTAGCACAATCAGCAGCCTCTATTTCTTCCTCAGTCCATCACCGCTTTCATGGTCGTGGTGGAACATCGTAGCAGGGATATTGTTAGGTTGCGGCGCAAGCATTCTTGGGAGCGTCTCGCCACTGATTGAACTGATCAGAACCGAACCTGCCATAACTACCTATGGGCGCACATACCATAGGATAAGCTCAAAAACGGTGAAAAAGATTACTTTGATTGGATTGGGAATCATTATGCTGAGCGTGCTGCTTCTTGGCATGTCATATCTTCATGTATATGTCGGTTTTGCCGGTACCTTTGTGTTCCTGCTCGGCGTTAGTCACCTTACAGGCCTGATATTAGTGGTGATCATCCCACCCATGAGAAACCTGTTCAATTTAATAGGGAAAACCGCAGGGAAAATAGCCGCCGGCAATATACTACTCAATATGAACCGCACATCGATAGCCGTCGCAGCCTTCATGATCGCGCTTTCCATGTCCATAGGCCTTGGATCGCTTATCAACAGTTTCCGTCAGTCACTCATATGGTGGATGAACAGCCAGTTAAGGGGGGATATTTATATATCAACAAGGGGCGACGTAGAGGTTCCTCTTGATTTTTATGAGGAGTTAAGAAAGATAAAAGGCATAGGCGGTATAGACATTTTTAGAACTTTACAGATTTCCTACAATAACATACCTGCCTATATTACAGCCATTGACGCTTCAGTGCTTCAAAAATATGCACGCTTCGGCTGGGTAAAAGGCGGTGACGAAAACTGGGAACCCGTTAAAACAGGGTCTGTCATAGTATCCGAGAGTTTTGCCCGACGTTTCAATATCAAAAAAGGCGATACCGTCTACGTTAAAGGCATAAACGGCACTTCGCCCCTTTCGGTAGCTGCTGTATTTTATGATTACGCAAGCGAACATGGGGTAATCATGATGGACAGATCCATCTTTATCAAACTATTTAACGACCGCACAATAAACAGCCTCGGCATATTTATCGATACAACTCAACAGGACAAACAAACAATTATCAAAGAAGTCAAAAGAAGGGCAAAAAACAGGGGATTACCCACATCAACCAGAGATCAGTTTCACAGCAGAATCCTTTCCGTTTTTGACAATACCTTTGCCGTTACCAGCTCAATGAGGATTATTGCTATTATAGTTGCTTTTTTTGGCATTGCCGGAGCTCTAATGACATTATTTGTTGAAAGGCAACGTGAGTTTGGCATTTATCGTGCGCTCGGTTTCTCTACAAAGCAGATTGCCAGCATAACACTTCTCGAAGGTATCGGTATGGGCATAATCAGTTTCGTTATGAGTATCGGAACAGGAACGGCGCTTGCCTTTATATTGATCAAGGTAATCAATCTGCGCAGCTTCAATTGGACAATATTTTATCATTTCAGTATGAATCCTTACATAGTGACACTACTCACCGCTCTTTTCGCAAGCATAGGCGCCTGTCTCTATCCTTTATGGAAGGTGTTCAGAACATACCCCCAAATGCAGATAAGGGAAGAATGATGAAAGCGAAAGCCCGAAATGGGCATTTCAAAAAATATTTTCAATTTCACGAAGGAGGCTTTGCGCTGAATTTTTTACGTGTCTTATTTTGCTTTGTTTTTATTCTTATTCTCTTTTCGCTCTTCACGTTTCGCTTATCTCTATTCTCCATACAACCAACCCTCCCCTTCCTATATGCCTATGAATGGAAACAGGCGATTGAAAAAAGAACGTGGTCATTCCCAAAAGACCATGGAAGCCACCCCGAATACAGGACTGAATGGTGGTATTTCACTGGGAATTTGAAAGATGAGACAAACAAAAGATACGGATACCAACTTACATTCTTCAGACAAGGCATCGAGCATCCGGTCACAAAAGATGTTAAGCCAACTTCAAATGGTAATCCTTGGTCTGTAAGGGATGTATATCTCGGCCATTTTGCTTTGGTCGATGTCGAAAAAAAACACTTCTGGTATATAGACCGCACATCCAGAAAAGGACCTGGACTCGCACACGCTGACACAAAGACAATGGACGTCCACATCCTTAATTGGTCTGCTCGCATGGACAACAATACGATTTTTCTTTATGCCAGGCATAAAGACATGGAAATCAACCTTGAGCTTATACCTAAAAAACCCGTTGTTCTGCATGGAAAAAATGGTTTGAGCAAAAAAGGGCCGGCAAATGGCCAGTCATCGTACTATTATTCTTTCACAGACATAAAAACCAGCGGCACACTAAAAACACCTTCAAATATAAATACCATTAGGGTAAAAGGTACAAGCTGGTTTGACCATGAGTTTGGTTCAAATCAGCTCACTTCTGAACAGGTAGGGTGGGATTGGTTCAGCATACACCTCTCAGATGGAAGAGATGTTATGGTATACATAATTCGCAGAAAGGATGGTATGATAGAGGCGGCATCGTCCGGAACACTGATTGAAAAAAACGGTTCTTCAAGGCATCTTGAGATGACAGACATTAAGCTTGATGTGTTGGAAAGATGGAAAAGTCCTAAAACCATTGGTTTATATCCAGCCAAATGGCGCATGAAAGTTCCTTCATCAAACATCGATATCACAATCTATCCCTCTGTTGCAAATCAAGAGCTTATAACAGCATCATCAACAGGAGTAACTTACTGGGAAGGGGCCGTAGAAGGACAAGGTTTGTCAAATGGAAAACCCGTTTCTATTGTTGGATATGTAGAACTTACAGGCTATGCAGATAGCCTTGAAGGCCTTTTCTAAATGTATTTTTTATGCTTTATCTAATGATGTTTTGAAAGATAAACACAGAAAGATGTGCCCTTACTGAGTTCGCTTGACACTGTTATTAGACCGTTATGCTCTTTAACAATACTCTTAACCACCGAAAGCCCCAAACCAGTGCCATCCTCGGGTCTCTTTGTCGTAAAAAATGGGTCAAAGATACGCTTAATCGTCTCAGGGGTCATCCCGCGTCCTGTATCACTAACAGTTATTTTAAGGTAATCGCCCTTCTTCAGCCCAGGATGCTGCAAATGCTCGCTTGGGTCAATAGATTCATCCGCCAAGCTTACCTTTAGCATACCCCCTTTATCCTCCATGGCATGCACCCCATTGAAACAAAGATTGAGAACTACCTGATAAATCTGTATCTGGTCGGCAAGAACAGTGTCATCTTTTGTAAGAATATTCTCACTGATTTCGATATTAGGAGGAACAGATACCTGCATCATCCTAACTGTTTCCCTTATAATCTGACCAACCCGTACAGGCTTAAAATTTGACTCCCCTTTACGGCTGAACGTGAGTATACGTTTTACAAGGTCATGGCCTCTCTGTGCACCTTTTAAGATAAGTTCAAGCTTGTCGTACAGTGGGTTTTCTGAGGGCGTTTTTTTGAGCGCCCTCATCGCTATACCTTTAATACCGATAAGAACATTATTGAAATCATGAGCTATACCACCGGCAAGTTGGCCAATCGCCTCCATCCTCTGGGATTGTCTTAGCTGTGCCTCAAGCCTCATCTTTTCTTCTTCCGCTTGTTTACGGCTTGTTATATCTTCCACCGTGCCCTCGTAATAAAGAATTAAGCCATTCGAATCTTTAACAGCACGTGCATTAAAAGATATCCAGAACTTGCTTCGGTTTTTCTTATAAACCTGAATTTCAAACCTTTCAATGATTCCATTTTTTTCAAGCAGCTCTTTGAAAATAAGTCTTTCCCACGGATTTACATATAACTGTTTTTCTATATCGGTAATACTTGCTATAAATTCCTCAGGCGAACCATATCCATACATTTTTGCAAGTGCGGGGTTTACACTCAGAAAACGTCCATCCTCAGTGCTCTGAAATATACCCTCAACGGCGTTTTCAAATATATTTCGATATTTCTCTTCACTCTGCCTCAACAATTGTTCTGATAGCTTGTGTTCTGTTATATCAAGTACCATACCTGATATAATATTGTCTTTGCTGGTTGCATTTAAAAGCACATTGATCGTTTGGCCATCCTTTTTTAAAAGCTCAAGTTCAAAGTTATTTAGTTTGCCAGCCTTCAAGAGTGTTTTAACAAACATCCTTCTATCCTTATGATTTTTGAATCTCGAAGCTAATCCGATAGATATCATTTCTTCTCTCGAATCAAATCCAAACATGATAGAGAAGGTGTTATTTATATAGGAGATACACCCATTAATATCAGCCGCATAAATACCTACGAGTGCATTTTCTACTAGGTCCCTGTATCTCCTCTCTGATTCTTTCAGCGCATCATTCATCATTTTGTGCTCTGTAATATCCCTCAGATAGGCAAGTGTTGCGGGTTCTCCGCGGTAAATAATACCAGCAGCAGATACCTCTATAAAAACAGTCGTCCCATCCTTTTTTATTCCCTTAAATTCATATTTTGACGGTACATCTTCACCTCTTTGTCTTCTTTCGTTTATACTAATCACCATTTCTCTATCATCAGGATGTACTGTAATATAAATCTGATTTCCTATGATCTCGTCTCGGTTATTATAACCAAAAATCTCAAGGAATTTATTGTTTACAAATATATGGTAACATCCCTTAACTATCGCAACACCATCATTTGAATGTTCTATTGCTATGCGATAGCGTTCTTCTGACTCCACAAGGCTGTCTTCCGTTTGTTTGATTATTACAGGATTACGATTTGCAACCCTATATTTCAAAGGGTTTACCTTCATGATAAAAAAATGTTTCCTGTTCACCTTATTAAATCCTTTTTTTGTTACCGATAACTAAGTATACACCATTTTTGAATTTATTGCCTACAACCAACTATATTTTTAAAACAATTAGAAGAATTTTCAAGATGCACATAAAACATCTATCGATATCCAAATTCTTTATAAACTTCGAGCATCCTTTTCATTTTCAAACCCATATGCCCTACTGCCATCTGCCTATTACCCACTTCTTGCAGGATAGTGTATTGTACAAAATCATAAATAATAAATTCTAAATAATAAAGAACAAAAATATGACTATTGCGCCTCGAAAGTTCTTTTTCATATTATACCATCTCATAAAAAAATAAAAACCTTGACATTCGTTATATTATATTATATATAACGTATCAAGAGCGTCTTACAAAACAACAAATCCTGATCCTTTCTATATTTCTTAAACCGCCCGGATTAAATGCCGGGCGGAACAGATTTCCAGCAGGGCCTGATACCTCAATAGTTTTTTTAAAAATTTAAGAGTTTCGATTTTTTTGTATTACATATGCAGACTTAACCTTCGAATTTGCTGAGCATGAACTATCATTGTCTCGGTTTCTACATTTTATCGTTGTTCGGCATTGCCTTAAAATTTTTCCTTTACTTATTCTTTGCAACCATCTACCTTATTTCAACATAGTGTAACCATCAACACAGGCAATGGTATTTATAAAAAAACATAAAGGAGATATGAAATATGATTTTCACAGAAACGATAAAATTAAACACTAAAGGGTTTAACGATACACTCGACATAACAAAAGATGTTAATGATATAGTTAAAAATTCAAAAATCAAGGATGGTCTGGTAACTTTGATGTGTCCTGGCTCAACGTGTACAATTACAACGATTGAATTTGAGTCAGGCGTAATCAGAGATTTACAAAGGACGCTCGAGAAAATCGCACCTTCGGACATCACATATGAACATGACTTAAGGTGGGGTGATGGCAATGGGTTTTCACATGTCAGGGCTGCACTTATGAAACCATCGCTTTCAATTCCTCTTCTAAACGGTAAGCTATCCATTGGCACATGGCAACAAATCGTTTTAATTGACTTTGATAACAGAAATAGAAACAGAACAATTATTGTTCAGGTTTTTGGAGAATAATATTGAGAAGGGGCAGGCATTTAATACCCACCCCTGTTGTTTTTTTTAGAGCTTGAAAAATAACAATAATGAAACAACGAGCGAATAAATAACAAGTGATTCGATCAGCGCCATACCAATAATCATAGGTGTCATGATCTTTCCCTGGGCACCAGGATTACGCGCAATACCCTCGAGGGCAGCCGCCAAACCCTTCCCCTGTCCGAGTGCTCCACCAAATGCAGCAATTGCAATACCAAAACCAGCGGCAAGAGCAACCATCTGTTTCACTGCTGGATCGAGTCCTTTCGCCTCTTCTGCTGCCATTGCAACACTAAAAGAAAGACTTACAAAAACACCGAGAAGAACCATAACTGTTAGAATTTTTTTCATAAAATCTCACCCCTTTCTCTTAATTTTTTAATGTTCTTCATGCGAAATTGCCCCTGCAAAATATGACATGGACAAAAGCATAAATACAAACGTCTGAACAAACGACACAAACAAACCAAGAAACATAACTGGTAGCGGTACCAACAAAGGCACAAGCCCAAAGAAAATAGCAGTAACCAAGTGGTCACCGGTTATGTTTCCAAAAAGCCTTAATCCAAGTGACAACGGTCTTGCAATGTGCCCTATAAGTTCTATTGGAATCATCAGTGGAGCCAATGCCCACATAGGACCCACAAATTGCTTTAAATATTTGGCGCCATGCTCTTTAAAACCGTAATAGTGAGTCATTACGAAAACAGTAAGCGAACAAGCAAATGTTGTGTTTACATTATCCGTCGCAGGAACAAAACCAGGCACAAGCCCCGCAAGGTTATTAAAAAGTATAAACAATGCAAGCGTACCAACTATAAGGACAAATTCTTTCCCCCTCGGCCCCATCGAATCCGTTATAATACTCGATAGATTTTCGACAATAAGCTCAACAAGGTTTCTGAACGTAAATTTCGAATCAGGTATAATATTGTCCTCAGCCTTTTTTATCTGTTTGTAACCAAGAAACACTATTACAAGAAGAATAATTGAAACAATAAGTGCATTTGAAACGTGTGGCGGCTGGTTCTTTAAAAATGGAATTAAAGAAGCCCAGGTAAAAACCTCATGCTCCATCTTTCTGCCTCCTCTTTGCTGCAGGGATAAAAACAGATATTATCTGGTTTATTATAACCGACATAAATACTGTAGAAAGTCCAATCATAAAAAATACTATATCTATATCGCCATATATAACGACGATTGCAACCAGTCCAATAAGCATAAGGAATTTTAGCGGCAATTTTATAAGTAATTCTTTTTTATTGACCTTTGAAGAGAAAAAACCCGATTCTATTATCTTTTTCAGATACCTGAAATTTAGTGTCATTATAGCGCTTGCAACGGCAAAGCTGAACAGATATTTGAATTCCCGCATTATGAGAATACTTACTATGGAGCCAATTATAAGTATAGCGATATTTATGTGCTCAATATCACTTACTGTGGTCTCTTTCATCTTCCTTTGAAACCTTCCTGATCAAAACATAAATTGTTTTAAACGCTGCGGCTATCCCAAAAAACATGAATATTATTGTCAAATAAGGGTAAGATTTAAAAAAAGAATCCAGAAAATAACCTATACCTATTCCAATCGCAACAGAAAGCCCCATCTCCAAGCCAAGCGTACTATAGCTTAAAAGAGATTTGACAATACCTTTATCATCAGTTTTTTTAGCAAGCGACATATGCATCTTATAACCCAGCATCTTTGTAACATACAGAGGTTCTTTAGTCAATGTATTTTTGTGATTTTATTCACCTGCGTTTTATAACCTGTTAAATTGTATAATATTAACAAGATATACAAAGTTTTGAAAAATTATATTGAATGGAAGCTGTTGTGTGTGCTATAAAAAACGAGCACAGGGCCGTTAGCTCAGTCCGGTAGAGCAGTTGACTCTTAATCAATTGGTCGGAGGTTCGAATCCTCCACGGCCCACCAATAATTTACATCTCTAATTCCTTTTGTAATGAGAGGGAAAGTGGTTTATCATATGACATGGCAACTCTTTGTTTGTTGTATGATTTTGATTACTTGGTAAAGTCAATCATACCATATTCGGGGCTGCCTTTCCATTGAGTAGTGAGTATTATCAAGGGATTGAACAGTGTTTTTATGATAAAAGTAAGCGCGAAAGTTTAGTAAATAATCTATCAACCTTGAAGGAGCGGGACATGACCAGTTACGATCTCTTGTTCGTGGGCCACATAACCATTGACGAAATCGTGGCAAAGGAAGGATCTGCCCGCGGTGTGCCTGGCGGCGCACCATTTTTCGGAGCTTTAGCCGCCTCTTGCAGCCGTAGGAGGATAGCTGTGGTCACAAGGATGGCCGTGGAAGATGAAGGCTGTCTTGCGCCGTTAAGGGATGCCGGGATCGACGTTTACCTGCGGCCCGTCACTCATACTACTCATATGCGGGTTATCAATCCGACGGAAAATGTGGATGAAAGGCTGATGTATCAGACGGGGGACGCCGGGTTCTTTTCCCTTGAAGACCTGCCCCCTCTGGAGCCTTGCCTTGCCCATCTCGGTGCCCTAACTGACCGGGAGTTCACAACAGGATTCATGAAAGGACTAAAAGAGCGGGGTTTTCGCCTGTCTGTAGATATGCAGAATTTCGTGCGCCAAGTCGATGTCAGGACCGGAGTGGTCCATTTTAATGATGTACCAGGGAAAAGAGAAATTGCCGTCATGGCTGACATCATAAAGCTCGATGTGACAGAAGCGGAGATACTCACCGGGGCTGTCGATCTGGAAGAAGCCGCTGTGATAGTCGGGGAATGGGGCTGCCCGGAGATCATCATAACACGCTCTGACGGTGTGCTTGCCCGTTACAGGGGCAGAACGTATTTTGAAAGGTTTTCCAACAAGAGTTCCCATGGAAGAACCGGCCGCGGTGACACAACGATCGGGGCATATCTGGCACGCAGGCTCGACCACGATGTGGAGGGTTCGTTAAAGTTTGCGGCCGCCCTGGCCTCTATCAAGATGGAAAGCCCCGGGCCATTCAGGGGGACGCTGGAGGATGTTCTCTTCCGCATCTTTCCCGGAGATAGACCGTAGCTTGTTGAATTATGCGGCAGGACAGCTCCTGTACGGCGAGATAAGGCACGATCCCGGACGGTTACGGTTAAAGGATCTTTTTCAATACCGGCACCCGGAGCAAAACATAATATGCCAGCAGGAAACACAGCGGGACCGAGATCAGGCTCGCAACAGCCCACTTTAATACCGGCGCAAGAAAGACCGTCTGCATTAAACCCACATTTGTCACTGTATAAATTTGTTGTAACATTTCTGAGAGTCAGCCCGTTTATATTTGAATTTATGATGTGAGAGATTGGGGCATTCAAATCACATCCCATTTCTTCCATTTGGGGCAGGTAGCAGTACCTTGTTTGCGCTGGTTGGCCTCAGCAATACAAGGAAAATTGCCGGATTCAGCTTTAATGGAATGTATTTTACCGGCAATAAACCTTGACGGCTCTCTTTTGCCCTGCCAGTAAACACATGTGGCACATTTCTTCTCGTTTGCAAGAATCGTTAAATAAGACATGATAGTCCATCCTTCTATATGTTCAGTTAATAGGGGCTGCGTTGAATTGTGGTTTTTAGAAATCCTGTTTTTATATCATAAACCCTTGTTCTCCGGTCACCGCACACAATTGATACCAGATCTCCTTCGGTATCTGCCCTGATTATCCCGTCCCAGATGGCACAGTTTATTATTCTTTTTAGAGCACCGGTTTCTGCGTCAAATAGTTCGAGCACTTTCTTGTTAATTCTCGCTACATACATTCGAAATACCTCCTTTTAACCTTCTGAACCCATTGAATATTCCTGAAACTTCTTCCTGAAAACCAGCGGTTTGCTGATATCCGTAAAAGACTCTTTCGTACCGCCTGTGCCGATTATTGTAACAGTTCCGTAACCAAGTATCCTTGCCATTATGCCCTGCTCAACATTAACAGATTCAATCTTTTGCAGATTCATTTCAAGTGATTTTCTCCTTATCAGGCCTGTTTTGACAATAATACGCTTGTTTGTAATGACAAACTCGCTGGTTGCTTGTCGGATCATAGGAGATAACCACAGGGTAAATAATGCACGAAAAGAGAAATAGATAATCCAATGGAGTTTGGTTTCATAAACAACATGCCCTCTGTGCCAATATATATGAGACACTTTCTACCAGATAGTTTAGACTATAAGGGCGGAAAGGAGAAATAGAATGGAAAAGAAAGATTTAATAACAGCAGAAAGCACCAAAACAGATATCAGGGCA
>Ga0208459_1002857_pt1 | contig 14057 bp, 16 predicted proteins | sample AD_UKC087_MetaG_FD_184433 | JGI IMG/M metagenome (GOLD analysis project Ga0208459, IMG submission 184433) | Active sludge microbial communities of municipal wastewater-treating anaerobic digesters from USA - AD_UKC087_MetaG (SPAdes) (version 2) | ecosystem: Engineered > Bioreactor > Anaerobic >... | reverse complement strand
CTTTCTTGACCCCACCAGTGAAAGCTTTCCACTCGCCGTGTGTAAAAGCTAAGGTTTTTCTGGAAGGATCTTCTGTGTTCCTCACTTCAACTAATTCATCACCAATCTTGACCGAAACACACGTTCGACGATTGGTGATGTAAGTTATTGAGGAAGTAGCAAACCCCTCACAATCAACCTTTTGTCCTTTCTCGTTTTCCAAAAAAGAACATCCGTTACCAAAGACCTCGTTTGGCATTTACGACCTCCTTCATAGTTAATGAACAATCCATATCAGTTGTTGAAGTTGCTAGATTTAATAATAAAGTAAAAAAAGCTATTGTCAAACAAATGTAATGGCCCAATAGCTTGGAAATTTCAAATTTCTAAGCCAAAAAGTAGTTAATTCTCTCTCTGGTACAACTCCTCCACCTTTCCCCTCGCAAACTCGCAGGATTTGGTATAAAACTCGTCGTTTGGGTTTTCGCTCGCGAGAATTTCGGCTGGGATCTTGAAGGGTGTGCCGATCGTGACACTTGTCTGCCTGCCAGTTTCTTTTTTAGGGTTGATCGCTATTGGTAAGATATCCATTCCAAATTCTTTGTGCATATAAATTAAACCGCGACGAAAGGGTTTGATGCCAGCGGCGCGGTTAAGTCCGCCTTCCGGAAAAATCATCACGCGTTCGCCTTGCTTTAGGCAGTCAATTAGGGGTGCTAGTTTTTGTTCAAAGGTCCACTCTTTTTCAAATGGCACGACGCCGTAAAGAAAGTAAATAATTTTAACTAACCCAACCTTATCAAAAAAATGGGCGATCCGGTCAACAAAAGTGACGGAGCCCATTATTCTGATTGGCAAAATTTTTAGAAATGTTTTGAAGGGAATAACGTTGCTGATTAGCCAGGGGTCAAAGACTGATTTGTGGTTGGAAATTATTACCAGTGGTCGGTCAGGTCGGAAATCGTAATCAAAGAAAGAATCATCAATTGTTATTTTTACGTGTTGGAAAATGCGAGTGATTGGAAAGCAAAGAAAATAAGTCAGAACCCAAGTCAACTTGACCCAAAACAAGCCCCTGGGGACTATTTGGACCCTTGGCGCAGTGTAAATACGTGTTTGGGTCTCTGGAAAGGATGTTATATTAAATTGGCCGGAAATGGCCTTTTTAGATTTCATACTAAAGATGTGCGGTTTTCCGTATTTAGACTATACCATAAAAGCGAAACAAAATGAAGAAAGAGGCTGTTTTGGGGGGCAACAGAAAATCGATTGACCTTAGTGAATGGTGTCGCCGGTAATTTTGACGAGCTGGGTTTGGCCGGTATTTTGATTTAGAATTTTGACTACGCTGCCGAGCCTAACTTTCTTAGAAGGTTTGTTTCCAATCTTAATGATTTTGGCGCTATTACGAATTTCGATCAGTTTTTGCAGTTCGGCGGCGGTCGTTTCAAAGTTAAAACGCGCCACATCATAGGTGGCGTTGTCGTGCCAAGTTTCAGAGCTTTGTTCGGTGGATTCGCCGAGTTCGCGGCCAAACAAGAGAATTTTTTGCTCCAAGTCAGTAATTTTGTCGAGTAATACCAAAAAATCTTCTGGCAAAAATTTGTAAGTTTTGCTCATAAAATTGTGGGAGTTGTTGGTTGTTTTATCCTAGTCTAAACTTTTTGATTTGTCAAAAGCGCTCTCACGTCACCCTATAATCTTTGTGATTCTGCAGTATTGAACATTAATGATAAGTATTTTTAACGATCGTTAAAAATACTTATCAAGTTTCTTGTCCATTTTCCATTCACTTTCTATTTTTATGCTCTATTCTAAATTTTACGCTCAATATTCTTTATTCTACTTTAAAGTCCCTCTTCGCGGAGATCCTCAATAATTTTTTTGGCTTTTTTTGAGAGTTTGTTTGGAGTGGGAAAAATGACACGGATCAAGAGATCGCCACGGCGGCCGCGTTCGCTTGGTACGCCTTTGCCTTTAACCCGCAACATTTCGCCGTAAGCAATTCCGGTTGGAATAGTTAAGGTTAAATCCCCCTCCAGAGTTTTTAATTTGTAGTCAGTGCCCAAAATCGCATCTGTCAATTTAATTTTGATATCAGCCAGCAAATCATTGCCGGAACGGCGCCAAAGTTCATCTCGTTCAACGTGAATTTTGATGTAAAGGTCGCCATTTTGGCCGTCGGCGACCGCTTCCCCTCGCTCGGACATTCTAATCATCTCGCCATTATTTATACCGGCCGGCACTTTAACGCGAACTTCCTCGTCTTTTTTGCGGACACCATCGCCGCCGCAAGCCTGGCATTTTTTCTCGGGTATTTTGCCGCGACCGTGACAGGCGGGACAGGTTTTCGCGGTCTGGAAAGTTCCCAAGATGGAACGCATGGCTTCTTTGATTTGGCCGCTCCCGTCACAGGTGGCGCACTTCTTGACGTCAGTGTCTTTTTCGGCGCCGGCGCCATTACAAACATCGCAAAGCCCAACTTTATTGATTAAAAGTTTTCGTTCTGTGCCAAAAATCGATTCTTTGAAAGTTATCAAAATATCCACCGAAATATCTCGTCCGCGTTTAACTTTGGTTCGGCGACCGCCGCCAAAGATGTCCCCAAAGATGTCCCCTAGGTCAAATTCAAACGAGCCATTTTGGCCACGGTTGAAACCAGAGAAATCAAAACCGCTGAAATCAAAACCGCCGCCTGGACCACCTTGGCCGCCAAAACCGGCGTTACCAAATTGGTCATACTGCGCGCGTTTTTTGTCGTCAGACAAAATCTGATAGGCTTCATTAACTTCCTTAAACTTTTGTTCGTCGCCGGTAGATTTATCCGGGTGATATTTATGCGCTAGCTTGTGGAAGGCTTTGCGGATATCTTCTTTAGAAGCGTTTTTCTCTACGCCCAATGTTTTGTAGTAATCTTTAGCCATAATATAGATGAGCTCAAAACTTAAAACGCAAAACGCAAAATTTAATCTTTTAACTTGAAACCTTGGATTTTAAAGTGATAACACTCTGGCCAAGCATTTTACAAATCTCGTCAACCTCTTTAATTAAAGGTTCAACTTTTTCTCGGTCTATTATCTTAGCGTCCTTTAATAAACTTAGCCAATATTTTGTTTCGTTAGCGCTTTTTAAGGAAATTTCAAAAAATTTTTTATATTCCAATCTGGAGCTGACCGCTTGAGCTTCAACATGGTTGGCTCCAATGGAACTAGCAGATCTTATTAGTTGATCACTAATAATCCAACTTGCCCTATTGTTTGGAAGTTTTGAACTCAAGTTGATAACTTTCAAGGTAAAGTTATAAGTTCTCTCTCTTAGACTGTTGGGCATGATTTGAATTTTGTGTTTTGCGCTTTAAGCTTAAATAATAATACCATTAAAAGGATTTTTGAGCAAGGATGCGTAATGCTTCAATAGCCTAAAACCCCTGGCGCGCTTACGCGCCAGGGGTTTTAGTTAAGGTTATTGATTTTTTAGCTCTAAGCTTTGAGTTTTGCGCTACTTCGTCTCCGCGTCTCTCACATTCCCCTCGTTGCTACCTTGCCCGTCATCTTTCTTGTCTTCATTATTTGACCCGCCTTCTTTCGGCGGCTCTTGTGATTGCGTCTTCATCATAGATTCGCCGATTTTTTGCATTTCGGTTGAAAGAGCGCTTGTGGCATTTTTTATGGCCTCAAGATCTTGACCATCTTTGACTCCTTTGAGGACGGTAATCTTATCTTCAACATCTCGTCTAATTTCTTCAGGGATTCTTTTTTCTCCGGCTGGTTGGCCATCGGTATCCTTTAGAGCTTTTTCGGCAGTATAAATCATTTGTTCGGCGACATTTTTGACCTCAACCATTTCGCGCTTTTTCTTGTCTTCCTCCGCGTGCGCTTCAGCGTCTTTTTTCATTCGCTCAATATCTTCTTTGGATAAGCTGGTCTTGGCTTCAATCCGGATGGATTGTTCTTTGCCAGTGGATTTTTCTTTGGCTTTGACTGACAAGATGCCGTTGGCGTCGATGTCAAAAGCGACTTCCACTTGCGGCAAACCGCGCGGCGCCGGCGGAATGCCGTCTAGAATAAAACGACCAAGAGATTTATTATCAGCTGCCATTTCGCGTTCGCCTTGGACGACATGAATCTCAACCGAGGTTTGATTATCTGCCGCGGTGGAAAAAATTTGCGAACGAGAAGTCGGGATCGTGGTATTGCGTTCAATTAATTTCGTGGCGACGCCGCCCATTGTTTCAATGCCGAGCGAAAGCGGGGTTACATCCAGCAAGAGCACGTCTTTGACATCCCCTTGGAAAATACCGCCTTGGATCGCGGCGCCAATTGCCACCACTTCGTCCGGATTGATGGTGCGGTTCGGTTCTTTGCCGAATAATTTTTTGACGGCTTCCTGGATGGCCGGCATTCTAATCTGACCGCCAACCAAAATGATTTCATTGATATCGGATATCTGATAGCCGGAGGCGCCTACCGCGCGCTTAGTGATTTCAATAGAGCGGTCAATAAATTCTTTGGCCAAGTCCTCAAGAGTAGCACGTGTCATAGTTTTGTTGAGGTGAACCGGGCCGGAAGAATCTGAAGTAATAAACGGAATATTGATGTCGGTTTGCATGGAGGTGGAGAGCTCATGCTTGGCTTTTTCCGCGGCTTCCTTTAGGCGTTGGAGAGCCAGCTCGTCGTGGCTGATGTCCAGGCCGGTCTCTTTTTTAAACTCATCGGCAATCCACTTGATAATTTTCTGGTCAATATCTTCGCCGCCCATATGCGAGTCGCCATCGGTCGATTTAACCTGAATACTTTGCTCTTCTTCGCCGCCGATGATATCCAAGACTGAAACATCAAAAGTTCCGCCGCCAAAGTCGTAAACGACAACTTTTTCGTCTTTCTTTTTATCCAAACCGTAAGCCAGAGCGGCGGCTGTCGGTTCGTTGATGATGCGGCGGACTTTAAAGCCGGCAATCTCGCCCGCGTCCTTGGTCGCTTTGCGTTGAGAGTCGTCAAAGTAGGCCGGAACGGTAATCACCGCCTCTTCTATTTTTTCACCAAGTTTGGCCTCCGCGTCATTCTTCAGCTTTTGCAAAATCATGGCCGAAATTTCTTCCGGACGGTAATCTCTTTCACCCATCTTGACCAACACTCCGCCATCATCGGCTTTGTTAATGGCAAATGGTGAGATATCTTTGTCGCGTTGGACATGCGGTTCTTCAAATTTGTGACCCATCAAACGTTTGATGCCGTAGATGGTATTTTTGGGGTTAGTGATAGCTTGTCTTTTGGCGATTAAACCAACCAGACGTTCACCCGCCTTGGAGATAGCGACAACAGACGGCGTTGTGCGCGCGCCCTCAGCATTTTCAATAATTTTTGGTTGTCCGCCTTCCACGGCGGCAACAGCGGAATAAGTGGTGCCCAGGTCAATACCTATGATTTTTGCCATATATCTTGAATTGTCTAATTTTTAATAAATTTATTTTTAAATGGACCGTTTGTTTTTATTTAAGGTTTTTCCGACCAGTGTCTGACTTTTACCTGAGCCGGACGTAAAATTTGTTCATTTATTTTATAACCCTTTTTTACGACTTCGTCAATCACATCATCTTGGTCCGGGAACTCGGCGGGAACAATCGCGATGGAGTGCTCTTCAGTGGGATTGAATTTATCGCCGACTTGGGGACAAATTTCTTTCAGACCGTGATTTTGGAAAATATTTTTCAGTTGTTGGTAAATGTATTCTACACCTTTGCGCCAATTTTCCGGCGCTTGTTCCCAGACTTCTTTGTTGCTCATCGCCATTTCAAAACTGTCGGCCAAAGACAAAAATTCTCCAAACAAATCTTCTTTGACCCACTTAGCGGTTTCGCCGCGTTGTTTCTCTACCTCTTTTTTTAGGTTGAGGTAGTCAGCTTTGGCGCGTTGCCAGCCAGCCAGGTAGTCACCTCGTTCAGTTTGGCAAGTCTTAAGCTCTTCTCGCAGTTTCTTTAATTTACTGTTGACCGAGGCCGCTTCCGGCGCGCGGTCTTCCAAGTTCTCTTCAAATTCTATCTCGTCGGCTTCCGATAGCTCGTTTTCTTTATTTTTGTCTGTTTGTTTTGACATACATTAATAAGAATAAGTGTTCCCTAACAAAACACTTTATATAGAGTTAAACGGATAATTCATCCTCATTATAACTAGTTAAAAGCTTTTATGCAAATACCAACTATGTTTAAAAATAAGGATTTTTCCCGCCCAAAGGTTCCTAACTGGAAGTCGGGGCCCAAAAAAACCGGCCAAGGCCGGTTTTTGAGTTTTTAACGTTTGGACCATTGTGGCGACTTGCGCGCTTTTTTGAGGCCGAACTTATAACGTTCTTTTTTGCGGCCATCTCTAGTGAGCAAACCGGCTTTTTTAACTTCGGCTTTGGTTTTTTCGTCGGCTTTGACAATCGCTCTGGCCAAGCCCAAACGAAAAGCTTCGGCTTGAGAAGAAATTCCACCACCGGACATTTTGACAGAAATCAGAAACTTATCCAGATTCTTGATATCGGCCAATTGGTTTTTGGCGCGAATTCTTAATTCTTCGGTTGGAAAATACTCATTAAAAGGTCTGTCATTAATCACAATCTCGCCCTTGCCGGTATAGAGACGAACTCTGGCGATAGATGTTTTGCGGCGACCGACCGCCTCGATGTATTTGTCTTTTGTTACAGTAGCCATAATCTTATTCGGTTATCGTTAAATTTTTCATTGCCACCGCGCGCAACTTATTGTCGGGCAACATGCCTTTTATCGCTCGCAAAAGCGCTTCGCGGTAACCTTTTTTATCAATGACGTGTTCCAAAGTTTCTTCTTTTAGACCACCCGGGTAACCGCTGTAGTGATGGTAAACTTTTGTTTTTTTCTTCTTATTAGAAATATCCATAAGACTGGCATTGATGATGGAAACTTTTACCGCCGGCGTGAGGTGGCGTTCAAACTCGGCGCTATTTTTGTTGCGCAAAGCAACGGCCGCTTCAGAGGCGACACGCCCAATGGCCTTACCGGTAGCATCAATTGTAACTTCTTTGTTTTTCATATTAGACAAATTCTATTACCGCCATTGAACTGCCGTCACTAGTTCGTTTTGGCAACTTGGTAATTCGGGTATAGCCGCCCGCCCGTTCAGCATAACGCGGTCCGATTTCTTTAAACAATTTGTTAACCCGTAACGGTGAACCGAGGTTCTCGGTGACCAACTTGCGGTTAGCAACGGTATCAACTTTGGCTTTAGTGACCAGCTTTTCTATCAAACGGCGGGTTTCTTTGGCCTTGGTTTCGGTCGTGGTAATCTTTTCCTTTAAGATTAAGTTGGACATCAAAGAACGAAGCAAAGCTTTTCGCACGCCTATTTTCCGACTGAATTTTTTACCTGTTTTTTGATGCCTCATAATTTTGTTGTTTCTTATTACTTAAGGGTGATACCCAGACCGCCTAGGGCTCGCTTAATCTCTTGGATACCCTTGTCTCCCAGTCCACTTATTTCTAGCAGATCTGATTCTTTTTTTCTAGCCAGGCCGCTTACGGTGCGGATACTCGCGCCAGTCAGCGCCTTGATGGTGCGAACAGACAAGTCTAAGTCTTCAATTCTGGTTTTCAGAATGTTTTCGTCAATACTATTGTCGCCCGGTCGGCGAATCGCGCTGTGATATTCCAAATCATCATACAAACTGCCCCCCTCTTTGATAACAGCGTCTGATTCAATTTCCTCTTCTTCTTCCACAAAACCGATGATGGCCTTGAGCTGGTCAATCATAATCCGAATGCTTTTTTCCATCGCTTCGCGCGGCGTAAGAGTGCCGTCGGTTTCAATACTTAGGCGAAGCTTGTTGAAGTCCGTGCGATTGCCGACGCGCATATTTTCTACCTCATAGCTGGCTTTGCGAATTGGCGTAAAAGTGGCGTCAACCGCAATTGTGCCGACTTCCACCTTGTCTTTTTTCAAAATATCCTTTGAAACGTAGCCCAAACCTTTGTCTAGGGTCATCTCAATTGCCAGCTCAGTATTTTTGTCGGTAACAGTGGCAATTTCCTGTTCTTTGTTGATAACTTCTACTTGGCCCGGCAAATCCAAATCGCCGGCGGTTACAGTTTTGGGACCTTTGATGCGCAGTTTGACCACTTGGCTATCGTCGCCGGTTACCTTAAACTTGATTCTCTTCAAGTTTAAGATGATGTTGATGACGTCTTCCTTTACCCCGTCAATGGTGGAAAACTCATGATCAACCCCGTCAACTTTTAAAGAAGTAATCGAAAAACCAGGCAAAGACGAAAGGATAATCCGCCGTAAAGAGTTACCCAGGGTGTGGCCGTAACCCGGGTAAAGGCCTTCGATTTCATAAACGCCGCTGAATTCATCTTCGGCAATGACTCGCGGCTTTGAAGGAATGATGATATTGAAATCTGGCATAGTTATTTAAGCTATTAAAAATTAAAAATCACTATTAAATTTATCGGCTGTAAAATTCCAAAATTAACTCAAAATTGATGGTCGTTTCCGCCTTGCCGGCAATTGGCTCACCTTTAACAACCCCCTCGCCTTTTTCTAGGTCAAGCGACAACCATTCCGGTATAGTGTAGTCTTTTGTTTTTTCGGTCAGGTTTTGGAAGACACCATTATTTTTACTTTGTGGACGAATAGAGATTTTGTCGCCAACTCGAACTTGCGTAGACGGAACGCGGGTACGGCGGTTATTAACCAGAATGTGACCATGCGAAACAAGTTGTCTAGCCAAGGCGCGTGATGGCGCTAAGCCCAAACGGAAAATCACATTGTCTAACCTGGTCTCTAAGGTTTTAAACATACTAATGGCGCGGTTGCTGCCCTCGTGTTTTTTGATTCCAGCCACGTATTTGGCAAATTGTCTTTCGGTGACACCATAGGTAAAACGAGCCTTTTGTTTTTCCAAAAGTTGGAGAGAATATTCAGACGGCGCCCCCTTAGGTCGCTTGCCGGTGCGTCGTTTTTTGTCTGGTCCAGAAATAGTAAATTTCGTGGTTTGGCATTTGCCAAAAACCCGGTCGCCGACTCGCCTGCAAATTTTGTATTTTGGTCCGATTTTCATGGTAATAAAAGTTTGAGATTAGAAATTGGAAGTTGGATAAATTATACGCGGCGCGGCTTTGGCGGTTTTGGTCCGTTGAACGGAACCGGCGTGCGGTCCTTAATTGACAAAATATTGATACCTTTAGCAGAAAAAGCGCGCATTGCTGACTCGCGACCGGCGCCAACACCTTTAATAATGACATCGGCATCTTTTAGGCCCATCGCCAAAGCGCGGTCAGCCAAAAGTTCGCCAACCTTGCTCGCCGCGAAAGGCGTGCCTTTTTTGGAACCAGAAAAACCAAGGGAGCCACTGGATGACCAAGCGTAAGCTTTGCCAGAAGGGTCGGTCAATAACAACTTGGTGTTATTGTAAGTGGCTTCCACGTATAAAATGCCCCGATCCAATTTTTTCTTGGATGTTTTTTGGCTGGCGGCACTACGACTGGTGTTGTCTTGACCTCCTTTTTTGATAACTCGTTTCTTTCCCATAACTCAATAATTATTATTTCTTTTCAACCTTACGTTTGCCGGAACCCATTGTCTTTTTCTTGCCACGCAAAGTTCGGGCGTTAGTCTTGGTGCGTTGACCGCGAGCCGGCAAACCTCTTTGGTGTCTCAGACCGCGGTAGCTTTTGATATCACGCAGACGCTTAATATTTGCTGAGCGCTCTCTTTTCAGGTCGCCTTCAATCTTATAATCTTCTATCACTTTACGAATCGCGTTTTCTTCGTCATCAGTCAGGTCGTCACTTTTTTTGCCAAAATCAATTTTGGCTTCGGCCAAAATTTCCTGCGCTCGAGGTAAACCGATGCCATAAATGGCTGTCAGGGCGTACTCTATTCTTTTGTTCGGCAAAGTGATACCGGCGATTCTCATAATATTAAAATAAAAATTATCTAGGCCTGCTTTTGTTTGTGGCGAGGCTTATTTTTGCAAATAATATAAAGATGGCCCCTTCTTTTGACCATTTTGCATTGAGCGCATCTTTTTTTGATGGTTGACCTGATTTTCATCTTTTTGCTATTTAGCCCCTCCTCACAATTCGGCTACGATTTCCGTAGGGGTCCATGACCATTTGGACCCTATCCCCAACCATAACTCGGATACGGTTAATCCGCATTTTTCCGGCTAGGTAAGCCAAAATCTCCTTATCTGGCTCATTGTCCAACTTCACTTTGAACAAAGTGTTTGGCAGAGCCTCTATAACAACCCCATAAACGATATCCTCCTTTTTAGGTGAGTTGTCAGGGGTCTTTTTTTTGTCTATTTCCATTACCAAATTGACTTGGACATATTAACAAATTTACGCCTTAAAAGTCAAGGCAAATCGACCAATTTAACCGGCAGGTGCTATTCAAAAGCTTTTTCTTCTATTTTTATCTCAATTTTGGCGTCATTTTGGGACACAGAGCGAACCCACCCCGGGCGGAAAACAATTACCGCCTTTTGAATTTCAGGATAGGATTCAAAAACGTCGTTATAGTCGTCTTTATCAGCTTTTTGCAGGTCGTCTTTGAGGGCATTCTCGTCAAATTGCCAAACAACATGAGCGATTCCTTGCAGATTAAAGGAAATAGAAGTCAGACTTTCAGGGTTAAGGTTTTCTTTGTCCAACAAAGTAAAACCAAGATTTTCCATGTTCGCAATATCAACCTTGTCCTCGCCGGTCCAGCCGGGGATTGCTTTGGCCAAGTATTGGCTTAGGTCAGCGCGGTTAAAAAGAATACCGGTGGCGGTTACTTTGCCCCTGACGACCACTTTGTCTGAACCGCTTTCCGATGAGGTGGCAATTTCGGTAGAAAATCGGGTCAAAACCGCGTCATCAAAAAGAACATAGTCCTCGGGCACTTGTTGTTTAATTTTCTCGATAACTTTAGCTTGCAGGCTGCCGCTCATTGATTCCTCTAAGTTGGCCATATCGGCTTCTGAAATTTTTGGCCTCTCGCCGATAAACCCGCCACTGATGGGAGTCTTTGATTTGGCGGTAATTTTTTCAAATTTAGGGGTTTTGGCAAAACCGGGGATAGTGAAGTCTGCTAGTCCCAAGTTATAAGCCGAGCCGGCTTTGTCGGCATAAACCGTTACTTCCAACTGTCCCGGCACGGTCTCGCCCTTTTCATTCTTGTGAGTGCCCGGCACGGTTACTGATTCGGCAATCCGGTAAATATTGCCATTGGGCGCTTGGAAACGGGTTTTTTCCACCAAGGTCTGGCTAGTGGAACTATCCTTGTTGATAATGACAATTCGGCCGCTAGCTTTGATTTCTACTTTTTCACTACCGGAGGCAGCCACCGTCGCCGTATCCACTTCTTCTACATCTTCAGCCAAAACAAATTTCAAGCCCTCATCACCTTCTCTAGTCGCTACGTGAGTGCCGGAAACATCCAATTGTCCTTGTTTAGGTTGAATATTTACAATTGCTCTGGCAAAAACATTGGACAAAACAAACCCTCCAACACCAACAATCAACAAAACAACCAATAAGACTAGCCAACCGGCAAAACGAAAGCGGCGGCGAGGGCTGGGGTTGGTGCGAGAGGAAAGGGAAGAGGTCGGTGGTGGTGTGTTGGTTATTCCTGACTTCATCTTTGACGCGCCAACTTCTGGGAAAATTTCACGAAGACTTTTTTTGTTTTTGACAATATCCTGCATGTTTTTTAATGAATTAATAAAATAAAAGCTATTTGGATTTTTATACAGCTTATCACAAAACAGCGCTTCAGCCAAAATAAAGGTGTTGGTAACTTGTCCGAGGCTGTTTATCGGTTCATAAGTAAGCAACTTTTTATCAATAAGGCCAACCGAGAGGTAGTTTTCGGATGATAACAAAAACTTGGACAACTCAATTCTTTTTATCCAATCAGCCAACAATAAATCTGAGCTATCGTAACCAATCAGATAAACGCGCGATGGAATAAAAACTGTTTCGGCAATTTGGCTGATAGTGTTTTTGAACAAAGTTGACCAGTGGATAAAAATTTTTTCCAGCGCGCCGGTGACGCGCGCGTTGGCAGATTGACTTGTTTTACTTTCTGTCAGCAACTTCAGCAATGACTCGGCCTCGGCCGGAACCGTGCCCGAAAATTCAGCTAATTTTTTCAAAATTTGTCGGCGGCCAAAAGGAAAAGACCTATGTTCGGCCAAAACGCCGTCGTTGACCACCAAAATATCTGTGATATCGCCGGCCGCATCTATCAGGAAAAAATCTTTTTCACCGGTCATTAAATCTTTGAAGACACTATAAGCGGCAAAGGTAAAGGTCTGGAATTTGACGGGCGCTTGCGGAAAAAAACTAGCCACCATATTTTTGAAATAACCCAAAAGAGTCTCTGAGCCAAGACTAACATATTGGCTAATCTCCACCTTGCCGGCCACCCCCCTGGTTAGGTTGTCGCCTTTGTAACCGTCAAGAACAACCGACATTATTTCATTTTCAATAATAATAGTTCGGTCATTTAGAATTTCCGGATAAAGCGAAGGGTGTTTGTCGGCAAAATCTTTGGCTGACCCAACGCTAAGTTCCCCTATTTTCTTGGTTGTAATGGGCGCTTTTTGTTCCGACCGCCAAACTATGTCTTTGGTTCTGGTTATAAAGTAAGGTGATGATAAAAAGCAAAAAACAGCCTGCGGCTTATGGTGACTTGCTTTTAGCGCCTTTAAAACCTTTTCCAAGGCTTGGCTTGCTTCCTTGAGATAATCTTTAAAAGCGATAGACCTTTGGGGCGATAATTCTGTTTGCGTAAAGAACAAAATGCTGGAAGAGATGCTCGTTTTGTTTTTTTGGCCAGTCCGAAAAATCGCGCCGCTGATTTGATTGCTGCCAATGTCAATCAACGCCACTAAATCGCCTTCTCCTTTTTTGCGTGATAAGAAAGACACTTCTTATATTATAAGATTCTCCTAGAAAAAAAGAAAGGGATTAATCGTCGCGCTTTTCTTTTTCAAACACCATGAGTCTTATTTCCCTTGACTCTTCTTCATCAAGAATTTGATTTAAGTCAAAAAAATAAAAAAGAAGACATCGGTATTGTTCATTGTATTTCAAACCAAGAACTTTCCAGCGACCATCTTGACCCCTAATGAAAAAACCGGGCAAAATAAGCGTGCCCTCCCTGAACACATCGGCCGAGCCAGACCTGCAAGCAAGCAAGTAATCACAGCTGGGAAAGTAATATCTTGAAGGATCATTTTTTATCACCCGATTAAATATCTCGGATAATTTGAATCCGGCCAGTCCATTAAGCCCTAAGCTGAGGGGGCTAAGTTTACTTAAATCCGCAGAGACAGATTCTCGGTTGATGATATATTCGTTAGAATCGCTCGACTTAACTTCTTCACCCATTGCTTGGAAGTCGATTGTCGTTAAATCCTCTAGCTGTCCAACAATGGGGGCAGTTTCCGGGTGGAAATCGTCTCTTTCGTTAAAACTTATGAGATCTTTAACTAGGGCCTCCAACCTGGCGAAAGAATCCGACTCTTTTGTTGTCAAAGACGCTTCAGTTTTTTGAAGAGAACGTTTAAGTTCAGCGTCAAGTCTGCTAGTCTCCTCCGGCCCTTTATACTTAAACTTGGCACTTTTTTCTATTACTTCTTCTATCGCCTCAACCGTTGGCCGAGGCAAGTCTTCTTGAGGCCCGAGAAAAAGTGAGCTTATTTCTCTTATTTTGTCATCAATCTTGCCGGTCAGTTCGTCCTCTTGGCGTTGGAAGCCTTGGGCTTTGGCCAGGATTTCATCTAACCCCCCTTCTTCTTGGGGTTTGATTGGTTCTCTAAAATGCCCAAAGACCGATTTTTTCTTGCTCTCAGGATTGGGCTGGGGTTTTTCCATAATAATATTTAGATTATTCCAAAACTGCCTTTATCCGTCGAACGCCGGCTGCTATAGCTTCTTCTTTTTTAATTTTAAAATGACCTAATTCACCAGTGCGCGAAACATGCGGTCCCCCGCAAAATTCTTTGGACCAAGCGGAAGCGACATCATCGCCGGTGTAATAAACTGTGACGGTCTCGCCGTATTTTTC
>Ga0208459_1002854_pt1 | contig 14065 bp, 12 predicted proteins | sample AD_UKC087_MetaG_FD_184433 | JGI IMG/M metagenome (GOLD analysis project Ga0208459, IMG submission 184433) | Active sludge microbial communities of municipal wastewater-treating anaerobic digesters from USA - AD_UKC087_MetaG (SPAdes) (version 2) | ecosystem: Engineered > Bioreactor > Anaerobic >... | reverse complement strand
AACACTTTGGTAAATGTGGCCATATCGTCTTTTGGCACCATTATCGCCATCAATCTGGCCAAAACTAGAGGGTGGGATTTATCTTCGACAATCACCATCCAAGTGTTGCTCGCCACACTGGTGATTTTATTTTTTGGGGAAATCATCCCCAAGTTGATAGCACTGAGCAAGGCCAATGAGATCAGCCTCATTTTGGCCTATCCCCTAGCCCTATTGCAGTTTGTACTCTTCCCCCCAGTCTGGGTCTTTGAAAAGATTAGTTACTGGGTATCGCGCAAGCAAAATCTGGAGAAGCATATTGGTCAACGCTTTACACATGAGGAATTTCACAATCTGATTCAAAGCGAATCCTCATCAGGTACTTTGGAAGAGCATGAAAAAAGGATGCTGGTAGGACTATTCCGTTTTAGAGAAGCCGAGATCAGCGAGATCTATGTGCCTCGTGTACGCGTTACCGCCATTGAGGAAAGCCAGAGTCTGGATGAACTCAGAGATTTGATCGTGGCCAGCGGTTATTCGCGGATACCTGTGTACCGGGAGACCATTGATGACATCGTGGGGATCATCTACGTAAAGGACATCCTGTTGTATCCGGAAAAGCAGAGCATTACTGACTTGATGCGACCCGCATGGTTCGTGACCGAAAACATGAAGATCCAATCCCTATTGAATCAATTCAAAGCTCGTAAGCTGCAGGTGGCCGTGGTTGTGGACGAGTATGGTGGCACCTCGGGTATCATCTCTCTGGAAGACATACTGGAAGAGATCGTGGGTGAGATTCGCGATGAATACGATGCCGACGAGATCCCAGAATTCACCAAATGCGATGATGGCAGCTACACCTTGAGCGGGAATTATAGTGCAAGGCAGTTTAATCAGGAGTTTTCCACTGACATCTCGGTGGACGATTATGACAACATTGCTGAGTTTCTCCTGGCCCAGTTCAACCATGTCCCCCAGGTGGGAGAAAGCTATATCCTCAATGATTGTTTGGACATAATGGTTCTGGACAGCGACGAACGAAGCATCAAACAAGTAAAGGTAAGAAAGATAGATAGCGATGAATAAATACATTATACTGATACTTGGCCTTCTTGGCCTGGGTATAGTGCAAGCTCAAAATCTGGAGTACAGGATAAACTCCATGGGATTCAAGGTGGCAGACCTGAGGCTGAGCATTGGCAAAGATAATCTTTACGTCAAAGCCAGCAACAGCGGCTTCAGGACGATCTTCCCCCATATAAACAATATCTACCGGGTGTCCTTCGACGCGGATTTCATGCCTCAAAGCTATGTAAGAGTTATCCACCAGAGCGAGCTCAAGGATATTATCAACACGAGTTATCACAAAAACTCGGCCACCATGCACCGAAAGTCCAGTAATGAAAGCATCAGCTACACTTTACCTGCGCCCAGCCATGATATCTTTACGCTATTGGCCAAGATCAGTCAAAGCGAAAAGCCCATTGGCGAGTATCTGGTGGACGGAAATGGCAGACCATGGAAAGCTATCGTCAGCGGCGGTAAAGTAGAAGATCTCAAGACCTCCCTTGGCAAGTTTCAGACCAGAAAGTATGAATTGCGTTTCAAAGCCTTGAATGCCAATAAAGCACCTTACATCGACATGCTTACTCACAACTTCCTCGATGAAGATCTGCACCTGAGTATCTGGGTGAATCAAGGTGGCATACCGGTCAAGGCGCATCTTCGCAAGAAGCTGGTCGTGATCACATGGGAGATACTGAGTATATCCTGATGAGTGCAAAGGGCTATCTCTATCTCTGTGTGTTGTGGATGTTGCTGATCTGGCTGGTATCTTCCATCCCCAGCAAAGACCTTCCCACCGTAAATATCTGGAGTGGCGACAAGCTTGCACATATCCTCGTATACTTCATCTGGGGACTACTGGTAAGCACATACATGAGAAAGCGCACTGCTGCCACGAAAACATATCTGGGCGTGTTTGTACTGATGTGGATCAGCGCCGCCCTGGATGAGTATCATCAACGCTTTATTCCCGGCCGCAGTGTAAGTATCTACGATTTCTATGCCAATTCCTTTGGTCTGTTGAGCGCGCTGCTAACCGGTCTATACCAAAAAAAGAAGATACAGGCGTGATTAAGGTAGATAAACTGAGCCTGAGTTTGGGCAAAAAAGTAATCCTGCAAGATATTAATTTTACTCTGCCGGATGGGGAAAACCTGGTGATCCTGGGACGCAGCGGATCGGGGAAAACAGTTTTGATGAAGAGCCTCTTGGGGCTTTATGCTCCAGATGCGGGAAGCATTGAGATTGATGGCATAGACCTGTATCAGTGTACCAAAATGGAGCGCAGCAGAGTGAAGGAACGTTTCGCAATGGTCTTTCAAATGGCGGCACTACTGGATTCCTTCACGGTGTATCAAAACGTGGCTCTACCCCTATATGAAAGAGGCGAAAAGGATGAGGACAAGATCGCTACAAAGGTAAAGGAATGCCTTGATCTGGTGGGTCTGGTCCACACCGAAAGCTTGTATCCCGCCGAATTGAGCGGGGGGATGAGAAAACGGATCGGGATCGCCCGCGCCCTTGTATATGATCCAGATTACATCATTTTTGATGAACCGGTATCCGGTCTGGATCCCATTACTGCTCAGGACACTCTTTATTACATGAGCGAAATCATCAGTGCAAACAGAGCCACCTTAATCACCATTACTCACGATATAGGCACAATTGAGCACTTGGGGCAAAAGATCCTCTTCATTGAGATGGGCAGGATGTTGCATTTCGGTTCCTATCAAGAGTTACGGAAAAGCCCTGATCCCATTATCCACAGGTACTTCAATTCATGAAGCCGGACAGCATTTTATTCCTGGCGTTTCTAACCGCCACGGCATCCGCTGTGTACATAGTGGAAAATCTGATTATGAGCATGCTGCCTATACCATTTATCAGAATCGGGCTATCCAATGTCGTGCTGCTCTACTTGGTCTATCATCGCAGAATCCTCAGCGCTTTTGTGGTCGCAATCGCCAAATCAGTGATTGGAGCGCTTGCCACTTTCAGTCTCCTATCGCCAATGCTTGCGCTATCTCTGGTCGGAGGTTTGGCGGCGGTTTGCTTGATGAGCATGGGGCTATTTATCCGTCCTCGTTTCAGCATGTTTGGCATCAGTGTTCTTGGCGCAATAGGGCATAATACCGCGCAATTGCTACTAGTGAGATCTTGGCTTATTCGCAACGATGGACTTTTTGTATTGACACCAATCCTGATTTTGTTAGGCTTGATTAGTGGTATAATCACAGCGTATTTGTGCCTATATATAGAGGATAAAATCCCGAGCTTAAGGGTAACGACATGAAGAGAAGACATAGAAGAGATTATAGTAAGACGCTCAAGATCGCCGGTATCGCCGTGTGCATCATAATCGGAATAGCCGTTGGTGTAGTGTGGTTTTACAGGGACGGATTACCTCCCACCTCCGAGCTGCGAAACTTCACCCTGCGCAGTGGCTCTGAAGTGTATGACCGCAATGGTAAAATGATTCATCTCTTCGCGTTTGAAAAGCGTAAGCTGGTATCACTGAGGGAATTGCCGCCCCATTTGGTGGATGCGCTGATCGTTGCCGAGGACAAGAACTTTTATAAACACTATGGGGTGGACATCCTGGGAAACGTGAGGGCGATCGTGATCGATATAGTACGCTGGGATTTCTCCCAAGGCGCCAGCACCATCACTCAGCAGATGGCCCGAAACATGTTTTTAACTCTGGATAAACGCATCTCACGCAAGATCAAGGAAATCCTCCTGTCCTTCCGGATTGAACGTGAATTTACCAAAGAAGAAATCCTGGAAATATACTTTAATAAGATATTCTGGGGAGGTCAGATCCATGGAGTGGAAACTGCTGCACTGTATTATTTTGGCAAGCATGCCAAGGATCTTACTCTGCCTGAATCAGCCACGTTGATCGGGATGATTCAACGCCCAAACTACTTTGATCCCATCAAGCATCCTGACCGGGCGCTGGCCAGACGCAATCTGATCCTGGAACGGATGAAGAAAGTCAAAAAGCTGGACGAAGAAGAGTACCTGGCCGCCATCAAGACTCCACTTCGGAACGCCGGCAGTTCATATCGTCAATATGCATCGGATTACTTCATTGAGCATATCAGGCTCTATCTGGAACGCAAGTATGGCACAGAACGACTCTTTGAAGGTGGCCTCAGGATATACACCACTCTGGACCAGGATCTTTCCGTGTATGCCGATTCAGTGATGAATCAGTACCTTACGGAGGTTGAAGGCCGGCATAACTATGCCAATAAATACGCATCTGTAAGTCCAAACGCCTTTGATATCAATACTAAGTATCTGCAAGGCGGACTGGTATTGATGGAGAATAAGACTGGTTATGTAAGAGCTCTTATCGGGGGCAGAAACTTCACCCATAGCAAGTTTAACCGCATGACTCAAGCAAAACGACAACCCGGCAGCTCTATTAAACCAGTTTTCTACACAGCAGCCATCGAAAAGGGCTATACTCCTGCGACTGTGATCAACGACGCCCCCATTAGTTTGACTGGCGGAGATGGTAAACCCTGGTCACCTCAGAACTATACAAAAAAGTATTACGGATTCAGCCGGATGCGCACCGCAATCACTCATTCTTATAACCTTTGGGCAGTAAAAGCGGCGATCGATCTGGGGCTGGATGTATTATCCGATGCATTTATGCGCTTTGGGATCAAACGTAGAGTGACAGATTATTCCGCTGCACTTGGGAGTTATGAGGTTACTCCCATCACTCTGATCTCGGGTTATACCACTTTCCCCAATGGTGGATACCGTGTAAGCCCTGTGTTTATCACCAAGGTGGAAGACATCAATGGAAAGGTGCTGGAACGGGGATACACCACTAAAACCCAAGTAACAGATTCCGGTGTGGCATACATTATGACCTCAATGCTCCAATCCGTCACATCATCAGGTACCGGAGCCGCAGCTCGAAACAACTATCACTGGCAGGTCGCAGGGAAGACCGGAACTTCCAGCGATCATCGTGATGCCTGGTTCATCGGTTTCAATCCCAAGTTCACCCTGGGGATATGGAATGGCTTCGACAGTAATGCCACAGTGTCATCCAGTGCAGTTTGTGCCCCCATTTGGGGACGAATCATGACCAAATGCATCAGGCTAGATAACAAAGGTAAGCTCCCTGCAGCCGACGATCCGCGCTTTACCTTTTCCGTCCCAGATGGCGTAGTAAGCCGTAAGATCAATTCCAGCACCGGGTTCTTGAGCAATGGCGAAGGTATGGATGAGTACTTTCTGGAGGATAACATTCCTCCTGCGATGTCCGATACTTTGCGCTTCAATTTCTATCCCACGCGTTGGGGGTACAACGACGCACAGGAATTGGATTGATCGCAAGACTGCTGTTCTGGATTCTCTTTGCGCTTATCTGTAGCGGCGCGCTTACCTATATCGTGTTTGTGATCCGCTTCTATTTTGGCTGGAAGCGCTATAAGGCGATGCCTAGCTATCGGAAAAAACTGGTATCCGTGGTGGTTGTAGCGCGCAATGAAGCTGCTAACCTGCAGCGTTTGATGACCTGTCTCCTTTCGCAGGATTACCCCCAGGAACTATACGAGATCGTCTTTGCCGATGATGATTCGGAAGATGATACTGCAGCCATCATCCAGCGATACATTGACGCTGGGCACAAGGTAAGATACCTGAAAAGTACCGATCGAGAAAACTCCATCTCCCCGAAGAAAGTAGCGCTCAGCCATGCTATAGAAGCTGCCCAGGGAGAGATAATACTGACCACGGATGCGGATTGCATCGTTCCCTTCACCTGGATATCAAGCATGGTGGCCTGTTTTACCGACGACGTTAGCATGGTGGCGGGTTATTCACGAACCTTGATCCCCGTATGGAGCAAAGCAAGCATCTTGCAGAAGTATGAACACCTGGATTTTGCCCTTACCTACATGGTTTTGGGCGGAGGCTACACTCTGGGCAAAAGTTGGGCCTGCATCGGGCAGAATCTGGCATATAGAAAGTCTGCTTTTTATGATGTGGGTGGATTTGCCAGGATTGCTCATCTGATCAGCGGTGACGACGTCAATCTTATGCAATTGATGCGTCGTAAAGGACACAAGATTATCTTCAATTTCTCATCCGCTTCCTTTACACATACACATCCGGTGAAGAGCTGGAAACAGCTACTAAATCAACGCAGCCGCTGGGCTTCGAACATGAAGTATCAGCTAACCTTCAATCCTGAGTTCTTTTTCATCCTCTTTTCCATGGCCTGTCTATATTGGGGCGGGCTGGTGATGATGCTGATCAATCTGCCTCTGGGCTTGATCATCTTTGCCTACCGCATCCTGATCGAAAACATCATGATCTCATACAGCCGCAAGCATTTTGGGATTAGTTCCCGAATGCTGGGGTTTTACCCTCTGTGGCTGATCATCCAGACCTTTTTTCTGGTGTTTACCATGATCATGGGCCAGTTTGGCTTCTTTGTCTGGCATGGTAAACGCCCCCCAAAAGGAGTGACAAATGCAGCTCGTAATCTTTGATGACAATTATCATAAGTCCTTCTACCCCATTACCCTCACCCGTATGGTGGGAGATGTGCGTTGTGGCATCCTAAAGCTGCGTCAGCGCTTGGAGTATCTCTTCGGTGACCAGGGCTCCAGCTACATTATGGAACCCAGACTTGAGAAGCTTTACTGGGAGCGCCATCCAGATTGGGAGATCAATGCTCCCGCTGAAGGCATCAAGCTCTATGTAAACTCACGTTTGGTAGTAAATGATGAGGCAATCCGCGCCATCAAAGAATTGGGAACCGATCAGGCTTTATTAAGTGGCGATCAGGTAGTAGCAATTTGTACCAGTGTAAAGCTAGAATTTGGTTTTACTCTGCCCACTTCAGTAGAGCCCATAGTAAGCAGCGTGACTCTATATCAGCACCTGCCGGAAGTTGTGCATGATAATCCCCGGATGATCACTTGGGACTTCGAAAACATCTTTTATGAAGAGGACAACTTTTTTGAAACCGAACCAGGTGTGCATGTGCTGAATCCCTACAGAATATGGATTGCCGAGGATGTTAGTTTGGCCCCAAACGTGGTTCTGGACGCATCAGAGGGTCCTATCGTGATCGATGAGGGAGCCAAAGTGATGGCAAATAGCGTGATCTGCGGGCCCACCTACATCGGAAAGATGAGCGTGATCAAGATTGGGGCCAAGATCTACGGCGGAGTGAGCATCGGTCCAGTCTGCAAGGTAGGCGGCGAAGTGGAAGGCAGCATCTTTCAGGCTTATACAAACAAGCAACACGACGGTTTTCTGGGGCATTCCTACCTCGGAGAATGGGTAAATCTGGGCGCTGACACGAATAATAGTGATTTGAAGAACACATATCGTAACGTCAATGTATACAATTACAGAATAACCGATAAAATGGATTCCGGGACCTGCTTTATGGGCTGCATTATCGGAGATCACAGCAAGACTGGCATCAATACATCATTGAATACTGGTCTGGTAATAGGAATTGGGTGCAACATCTATGGCCCTGGTTTGTTTATCGGTTTTGTCCCCAGTTTTTCTTGGGGCGAAGCTGATTCCTTGACAGAATATCGATATCCAGCCTTTTGCAAAACAGCATCCATCGTGAAGAAACGCAGAGACTTGGAGCTGAGTAGCGCCGAGATGGAGCTATACGAAATGCTATCTGGAGAATAATAGATGCAAGATTATATTGAAGTGGAGTTTCGTAGTGGCCGCATGGGTCATTACTTGAATCCTGATGCCCTGCCCATCGAACCCGAAGATCTCATCGTAGTGGAGGTAGAACGCGGCGAGGATATCGCCCAAATTGTGCACATGGCTGTCCCCCGTGAAGATAGTGACGTTCTATCCGGCAACCGTGTCTATAAGATCCTGCGCAAAGCAAGCGATTCGGACATCGATAAAATGAATAGCATCTGTCAGGAAGAAGAAAAGGCTTCCCACACCTTCAATGACCTTCTGCTGCGCTACCCCTTTGAGATGAAACTGATTGAAACCATATATCAATTTGACGGTAACAAGCTGACTTTCTTTTTCACCGCAGATGGCAGGATCGATTTTCGTGTATTTGTCCGCGAATTGGCCACCATTTTCCGCACCCGTATCGAACTACACCAAACTACTGGGCGCGATGAAGCAAAGCGCCTGGGCGGTTTTGGTATGTGTGGTTGCCAATACTGCTGCAGCAGTTTCCTCAAGCGCTTCAATCAGGTTACCATCAAGATGGCCAAGGATCAGAATCTAGCTGGGAACCTATCCAAAATATCAGGTCCCTGCGGACGCTTACTTTGCTGTCTGAATTTCGAAGAGGATTTCTACGTGGAAGAAGGCAGAGATTTTCCCATCATTGGCACCTGCGTAAAATACAAGGGGAATAAAGCGATGGTATTTCGCATCGATGTATTGGCCAAAAAGATATATCTTTCCACTGAAGATCAAGGGATTGCCGAATTGACCCCCGATGAATACAACACACTACCGGTGATCAGTGTTCCGGATTTACAGACATGCGAGTAAACATCTTTTCCCAGAGTTCCAGCGAAATTAAAGCCGTAGTTATGAAGGCATACCCTGCCTTCCGGCACCGTCAGTTGATGCACTGGCTCTATGTAAAGCTGGTGTATAACCCAGAAGAGATGACGGATCTTCCCATCGATTTTAAGGTATTTATCACTCAACAATACAGCTTTACTTTGCCCATCATCGATAAAGAGGACAAGGCCGATGACGGTAGCATCAAATACCGCTTACTCCTGGAAGATGGTGCCAAAATCGAGATGGTGATGATCCCTGATCCAGACAAAAAGAACACACTCTGTGTATCGTCCCAGGTAGGTTGTGCCCGTTCCTGCAGCTTTTGTGCCACCGGCAGATTGGGACTGAGGCGCAATCTGGAAACCCATGAGATCGTGGGACAAATCATGCTGGCATTGGCTCAAAGCCCACTTCCAAGAGTTACAAACATCGTTTTTATGGGCATGGGCGAGCCCCTAGACAATCTTCCCACAGTGCTAAAGACTCTTACCATCATTCAAGCCCATGATACTATAGCATTCAGTCCCCGACGCACCACAGTATCCACCTGTGGCGTCATCCCCGGGATAATCGCTCTGTCCGATAGCGGAGTAAAATGCAAGCTTGCTGTATCGCTAAACTCAGCCATTAACGAGATCCGCAGCACCTTGATGCCCATCAATCAGACCTATCCATTGATTAGCCTGAAGAATGCTCTGGTGTACTACCTGAGCCGGAGCAGTTATCGCGTCACTTTCGAATACATACTGATCCCTGATGTGAATATGAGCCCTGCCGACATCAAGGCCTTGCGCAAGTTCACTGGCGATCTTTCCTGTAAGATCAATTTTATACCTTTCAATCCCGTGCCCCATCTACCCTACCGAAAACCTGATGCGCAGGAAATTGAAACATTTATGACCGCTGCCCAGAGCATCAATCAGGCCATCACTCTGCGACGCAGCCGCGGATCTGATGTATCAGGTGCCTGTGGTCAATTAGCCGGTTCTTAAAGGATACATTATGAAAAGCATACCAGACATTGCCAAAGAATACTTTCCCAGCCAGCAGATCTGTCGCTGTGGCGGAGCTCACCATGTTTGTTTACACTGCGCCAAATGTCGGGCTGATGAACCCGATGAGCTTTACGACCCGGCAAAAGGCATCGCATCCATCATCGATGCTACAGTACTCAAAGCCGATGCCACAGACGATGATATCGCAAATCTCTGCGCCATGGCCGCCGAACATCATACAGCCTCCGTGTGCATCAATTCCCACTTCATACCCTACGCCCGGAAAATCCTTGATGGTGCCGTGAAGATCTGCACTGTGATAAACTTTCCCCTGGGGGCTGGCTCCCGAAAAGCCGTAAAGAAAGAAGCCAAGGCTGTGCTTGAGGCTGGAATCGATGAACTGGATATGGTGCAAAACCTGGCGGCTCTCAGAAGCGGAGATTGGCAGATGGCGATGGAAACCATCAAGTCAGTTGCCATCCAATGTCTGGAAAATTCTGTACTCCTCAAGGTAATCATCGAAACCAGCTTTCTGACCAGGGAGCAGATGATCCTCAGCTGTCTGATCAGCAAAAAGGCAGGAGCAAAGTACGTAAAGACTTCCACCGGTTTTGGAACTTCTGGAGCCAAAGCGGAAGACATCGCTTTGATGCGTGAAGTTGTTGGCCCCAAACTTGGAGTAAAGGCCAGTGGCGGAATTCGTGATAAAGACAGCGCGAACCAAATGATAGCCGCTGGCGCTAGCAGGATCGGCGCTAGCAGTGTTTCTGCCCTGCTTTGATGGAGACCCCCACAATGAAGCTTCTCATTGCCGGGTTCAACATTGACAAGAGCCTTATTGACAGTCTGAAGGATCGAACTGCCACTCCCGAAGTGATCTCTGCAGCCTACGCCAGAATCAGCCGCAGCAAGAAGAGTGTGGATGATTTGCGCGTAGAAGCCCTCAAAGAAGTAGAAAAAGCTCGTTCATCCAATACCAATATTATCTTCGAAATGGGGCATGCCTCTGTAGCTGAGCATGCTGTCTTCAATATCGATCTAATTGATATCTCCAGACATCTCACTGAGACTGTACAGCGAAGTCGCCTGGTCTCTTTCACTGAAAAATCTCAGCGCTACGTAACCTTTTCCGCGGATTACGTGATCCCTGAAGAGCTCGACGATTTGCCCAAACTGAAGAAACGCTACAAAGCCTACATGAAGAGCCTTTTCAATGAGTATGAAAGCTCTTACAAAATGCTCTGCGAGTACTACCAGACCCTCGATAAACAGTTATCAAGACGAGATCTGGAATGCCGGGCCAAGGAAGACGCGCGATATATCCTCCCTCTGGCCACAAAGACCCAGATGGGGATCACCATCAATGCCCGCAACATTGAAGCCCTGCTACGCCGTCTTTCATCAGCGCCTGGAGCTGAAGCCCACCAACTGCGTGAACTTCTTTACACGGAAGTTTCAGCCATCAGTCCTTCTCTGATCCGTTACACTCAGAATGATGGATTCAAAGGAACCGTCAATCCAGACGCGATAGGCTTCAGCGGCTTTATGCAGCAGGAATTGCCCTGGCTGGCCGCGCTGGATCTGGAAACCAAGGTAAAGCTGATCTCTGCACCCCACAATGCTGACGACCGCATACTCACTGCACTGATTTACATCAGGGGAGAGCTTAGCTACTCTGATACCCTTGATATTGTGTCCGGTCTGCCGAAACTGAAGAAAACCCAGCTCTGGAATCAACTCTTTTCCGGCCTGGAAAGCTGGCACAAAATGCCGCGCGCATTTGAAACCGCGGAGTTTGAATTTGAAATCAGTATGAGCGAGTGCTGTTGGGCTCAATTCAAGCGGCATCGTCAGTGCACTTTGATCAAGAAATCTGGCAGTCCAGGCATCATCATGCTGCCTGAACCAATCCTGAAGATCAAGCGCAAAGGGATATGGGAAAAGCTCTTTTATGAAGGGATCAAGCTTGGCGACACCTTCCCCGCTTCGTTGGCACATCTGCGCAGCTATTTGAACTTAAATGCCACCCCTGTAAAGGTATATGCCAAGATGAATCTACGGGAGATCTATCACTTTGTACGTCTGCGCAGTGATGCCCATGCCCAGTGGGAAATCCGTGAAATCGCCGATGTAATCCGTGATATTGCCAGAAAACACGCCCCTAATGCAGCCGCCAAACTCTGCGGAAAAAGCGAGTTTTAGTCATTTGGAGTTGACACAAAGTAGCCGTCAGAAATCTATGAACTCACCTATTTGCGTCCCTGTAGCTCAGCTGGATAGAGTGGCACCCTCCGAAGGTGAAGGTCAGGCGTTCGAATCGCCTCAGGGACGCCAGCATTTATGGCCAGCGACGTAATCCTCACACTCGAAAATGTCTCTCTCTCCTATGGGGATAGATGCATCATTGATAATGCCAGCTTCGGCGTCCATGCTGGGGATAAAATCGGCATTCTGGGCGTGAATGGCAGCGGTAAAACAACGCTCTTGCGTATCTTATCAGCAGCACTTCCTCCCAATACCGGTACCATCACTCCCCGCAAAGGTCTCAAGATAGGTTATTTGGAACAGGATCCCCAGTTTCTTCCCCACGCAAATGTCCTGGAGCATGTATTTCCCGGTGATCCCAAAGCGCAAAAGCCAGATCATGTGTACAAAGCGCTGCTCACCAAACTGGGCATTGATACTTATGATAAACCCATGCGACTACTATCCGGCGGTCAACGGCGCAAGGTAGATATTGCCAAGGTGCTGGCTACCGAGCCAGATCTATTGGTAATGGATGAACCCACCAATCACTTGGATCTGGATACCATCGAGTGGCTGCAGGACTATCTGGCCACCATGAAGACAGCACTGATCTTCGTTACCCACGATCGTTATTTCCTGGATGCCGTGTGCAACCGCATCTTCGAGATCGAACGGGCAAAGCTTTACTTTTATGAAGGGAACTATAGTGACTACGTAAAGGGCAAGATCCTGCGCCAGCAGGATTCTGAACGCAAAGAAACCCGCCGTCAGGCACAATTGGACAAAGAACTGGCGTGGTTAGCCCGGGGAGCCCGAGCCCGGGCCACCAAACCCAAAAACCATGTGGACAGGGTAAAGGAACTGCTTAGTAAAAGCTATCTGATCGAGGAACAGGATCTGGACATATCCTTTCAAACCGATCGCCTGGGCCGCACCATTCTGGAACTGCATAAGCTTAGCAAGTCCTACGATTCGCGCCCTCTCTTTGAGGAGCTGGATCATAACTTTCAACCCCTGGAACGCATCGGTGTGTTAGGCCCCAACGGTTGTGGCAAAACCACTCTTCTCAAGATGATCACCGGCGATGTCAAACCAGATATTGGCAGCATCAAACTGGGCATCAATACTCATATCGCTTATTATAAACAGGATGAAGATAGCTTTGATCCAAAGCTAAGCGTTTATGAATATATCGCGCAATACGCGGAAACCATCAGGATGGCGGACGGCAGTAAAGTGACAGCTACCGAGATGCTCAATCGTTTTCTCTTCGATGGCAAAATGCAGCAAATGAAGCTTTCAGCGCTCTCCGGAGGTGAAAGAAAACGCCTCTATCTGCTCAAGTCCCTCATGTTTGGAGCAAACTTCATCATCCTGGATGAACCAACTAACGATCTTGACATCCGTACTCTGGAAATCCTGGAGGATTATCTTGATGCCTTCAAGGGTTGCCTGCTCGTGGTTTCTCACGATCGCTTCTTCCTTGATCGCTGTGTGGATTACCTCTTCATCCATCAAGATGGCCATTTCCGCAAGTTTGCCGGCAATTACTCTGATTACCTCCTGGTAAAACGTTACGAAAAAGAAGTACGTGAAGAGAGCAGTTCGCCTGAGATTCTACGCCCAAAGAGGACCAATAAAGGTCTATCCTACAATGAACAGCGGGAATTTGCTAACCTCGAATCCCGAATCATAGAATTGGAGAACAACATAAACGAACTAGAGGATCGCCTTAGCCTACCCAATCTCAAAGCTCAGGAATACAGCGACCTGGCAGCCGATATAGAGCGACTCAGTTCAGAACACGAACAGATCCTCGAACGCTGGGTGGAATTGAGCGATAAAGCATCTCTCTAACGCAACGAAGTCGCCAACTAAAACTCACTGCCAACTAACGCACGAAATCGCTCAGACTTCTGGCAGATTAAAACAGCCCGGAGAATGACACTTTTGGGCTAATCTCTGGTCGTGCACATCATAGACCAGTTCCCAAATAGCCCGGATGGCGACACGATTCATAGTTTTCACCTCGTAGGGGCTCTCCTGCGGTTCACTCTCCAAAGCCCCTCGTAAGGTGTACCAAATGCACTAAAAGCCCTGGCACATGTAGAATACGAAGTGTACTATTGTCTTTACTTTTGGCTCCATAATGAATCCAAGAGCATCCCAAAGACATCCTGAGCGTGGCTTGGGATGTGTTTGAGATGTGTTTAGCA
>Ga0208459_1002849_pt1 | contig 14073 bp, 7 predicted proteins | sample AD_UKC087_MetaG_FD_184433 | JGI IMG/M metagenome (GOLD analysis project Ga0208459, IMG submission 184433) | Active sludge microbial communities of municipal wastewater-treating anaerobic digesters from USA - AD_UKC087_MetaG (SPAdes) (version 2) | ecosystem: Engineered > Bioreactor > Anaerobic >... | reverse complement strand
CAATACAATAGCCATCATTTGCATTAAACATATGTACTCCATTACAAAAACTAGAAGAGTTGTTAAATGCAGCACTTGCTTGATGTATCCAAGTTTCACCACCGTCTGAAGTTCTGTAAATGCCACCACCTCCATTAGTGCCGTCATAAAGAGCTACCCAAGCGTTCATATCATCAATTGCAGAAATATCTCCAGGAGAAAGATTTTCAGGGACATTGAATGTATTAGGTATCCAAGTTGTTCCGCCATCGCCAGTTTTGGCAAAGTCGCGAGTTATACCACCGCCAGTTCCATCATAAGTTAATACCCATGCAGTATTATCGTTAGCTATTTCAGTATGGAAAACACCTCTGTAAGGACTAGGAAAGCGAGTGTGTTGTTCTAACCAAGCACTTTCAGCAAGTGCACCGCTTTGTCCAACAAGAATAAGAGCAGTTTTTATTTCAGTATCTTCGTTAGCTTCAGCATCAGTTACTGTTAATGTTACAGCATATACTCCAGCTGTTGGATAAGTGATTCCACTTGGATTTTGTTCTGTGCTTGTTGCAGGAGTGCCACCTTCAAATTCCCATGACCAAGAGTTTGGTGTACCTACGCTTAAATCAGTAAAATCAACAACTCCGCCTTCTGAAATTACAACTGTAGAAGCTTCAAAATCAGCAACTAAAGGATTGCTTGCAGTTGCTGCAGCTGCCGAAACAGCAGCAAAAGCATTTATTCTGCCAGCACCAATTTGTCCAATAAATTCAGCATTTTGAGCATCAACATTATCGCAAGTTGATTTTAACATAGCTATTAGTTCTTCTGGAGTTAAATTTGGGTTTGCCGAAAGCATTAAACCACATAAGCCAGAAGTAACAGGAGCAGCCATAGATGTGCCTTGCATAATATCATATTTACCACTAACACCAAAAGACCCTGCACCTCCAGTTGAGCCTGTTAGCAAACCAGTCATATCTCCAGCATCATTATAAGTTGTGCTTAATACTGTAAATGCACCAATTCCCATAAGACCTTGCGTAGCGTATCCTCCTGGAGATAAAACATCTATCCATTCTCCATAGTTTGAGAAGTCTGATTTATTATCTTCTAAATCACAAGAACCAACTGCAATAACATGGTCTAAAGCAGCAGGATAACCTACGTAGTTTACAGGAATATCGGGGTTCATTTGAGATTCCATTCCATTACCATTATTTCCGGCTGCACCAACAAGTACACAACCTTTGTTATATGCGTAGTTTACAATATTTTGCATAGTTTGAAAAAACATTGGACTTCCCCAAGACATATTTATAACGTCAGCACCATTATCAGCTGCCCAAACTATTCCTTCAAAGCCTGCCGCCATAGATTGCCCGTCGCTGGCATCATCACCAAGTTTTACTGCCATAATGCTAACATTTCCGCCAATAGATGCAACGCCAATACCATTGTTTAAACCAGCGCCTATTAATCCTGCTGAATGAGTTCCATGAGACCAAATATATGTAGCTTCTGGTGGATTTGGATCATCATCTCCATTTCCAAGATCTACTGCAAGACTAACTTTTCCTTGTAAATCAGGGTGGTCAATCCAAATGGCATTATCTAAAACTGCTACAACAATATTAGGATCTCCTGTTGTTATATCCCAAGCTTGTTCTGCATTTATTAAATTTAGATGCCAACTAGAGTTTGCAGAACCTAACCATCCAGCTGATAAATTAGCATTGTAATAAGGATCGTCTGGAACATATGAAATGAAAAATAAAGGAGCAGGTTCGGCATATTCTATATCTGGCATAGAATTCAAATCTGCAAGCAATTCTTTTATTTTTTCATGTTCATTAAAATCAAGTCTGAAAGTTCTTTGCAAAATATCACTTTCAGCACTTTTAAATGACATAATCATTTCAGTTATTCCATACTCGTTAATTAAATTTTCTAAAAAATAAACATCTTTAGGATTGATGCTTCCAGATTCATTAGTAAAATTTAAATTTACATGGTCTGAAACTTTAAAGTAAATTCTACCATCAACCCATAGAGAGTTTACTTTTTGACCAAAGAGGTTGGTAGAATACATTAGTATGAGAAAAAGCATACTAAATGTGAGAAAGATTTTTTTCATGATAATAAAATTTTTAGTTATTCTTTAAATTTATTTTAATAATTTATTTTAGCTCAAAAGTATATTATATTTTTTAAAAAACAAAACTTTTTTTAAAGTTTATTTGCACAAATAATATGTCGTTTTCCTAAAGGTCCTTGAAATCTTTTTACTTCAAACCCTGCTTGGCGTAAAGCTTGTTTTACAATGCCTTTACTCGAATATGTTACTAAATAGGAGTTTGCAGTCATATTTTTGAAAAGTTTTTGAAAAATTTCTGTAGTCCATAGTTCTGGCTGGCTTTTAGGTGAGAAAGCATCAAAATAAATTAAATTATAATTTTTGCTTAAATTTACTTTTTCAAGTTCTACTTTTTCTTTAAAAAGTTGAAATTTTTTTGAAATTATTACTTTTTCTCCCCATTTTTCATAAAAATTTGAATTAAACTTAATATTGTTTTCTAAAAGTGTAAAATGATTTAATGCTTTTGCTGTTTTTAAATCTATTGGCTCAATATCAATTCCGTGATAATAAATTTTATTATTTAGTTTTTGATTTTCATACCAAGTTAGAATTGCATTTAAGCCACTTCCATACCCAATTTCTAAAATATTCAAATTTTGATTTTCAAATTTTTTTAGACCTAAATTTATAAAAATATGTATTGCCTCTGTAAATGCACCATTAATACTAGCATAATGTTCTTTGTGCTTTTCAGAATATAATGTTTTGGATCCGTCTGATGTATATATAATATTGACTGTCATTAGATTATTTGATTTTTGGAATTGATTGTTAAAAAATTTTTTACAAATTTATTTATTTTTGAATAGTTATAAGATAAAAATTATTTAATTTTGGCAAGTTTAATTAAAAAAATTTAAAACTAATGATTATGAGAAGTTTGTATATTATTTTATTTGTATTGTGTGCTAATTTATTATCTGCTCAGATAAATACAGGTGCTTTACCAGCAAGTTTTAAGCATAATTTGAGTTTTGAGCAAGTTGATCACATAAGTTTATATCCTCCAAATATGGAACTTATTCGTTCCGAAGATGCTGAAGCTGAGAAAAACGGAACAATGATGAAAGTGGCTCGTTTAATTCCTTTTACAGCTAATATTGATAATTCTGGTACTTGGGAGCGCACTTCTGATGGTAAGAATATATGGAGATTGAGAGTTTCAAGTGATGGAGCAAAATCATGTGTTTTGCATTTTGATGAGTTTGAATTACCACAAGGAAGTGAACTTTTTGTTTATAATCCTGATAGAACTGTTGTTTTAGGTCCTTACACCTCTACCGATAATGATGACGGAGGATCTTATGCAATAGGTGTGGTTTATGGACAAGAATTGATAATTGAATATATTGCCCCTTTAGCAAAATCTTTGACAGGACAAGTAAAACCAATTAAGCCTATTATAGAAATGAGTGCTTTTTCATATTTTTATCGTGGAGCAGAACTTTATGATAATCGTGCTAGTGCTAATTTTGGTTCATCAGGTTCTTGTATGGTAAATGCAAATTGTAGCGAAGGTAATAATTGGAGAGCACAACAAAAAGGAGTTGCTAGAATTTATGTTGTTGAAGGCGGGTATGGCGGTTGGTGTTCTGGTACTTTAGTAAATAATACAAATAATGATCAAACACCATATTTTTTAACTGCTGACCATTGTGGGGGATCAGCAACTTCTTATGAATTAGGACAATGGATATTTAGATTTAAGTATGAAAGTGCAGGTTGTACTGCAACAAGTGAACCTAGCGGTTCTAATATAACAGGTTGTACAAAAAAAGCACGTGGACCACTAAGCGGAGGTTCAGACTTTTTACTTTTACAACTAAATACAACTTCTACAAATTTAAAAAATATAGGTGTTGTTTATAATGGTTGGACTGCTTCTCCAAGCGCTAGTCCAAGTGGAGTTTCTTTTCATCACCCTAGCGGGGATATTAAAAAAGTTAGCACTTACACATCACAATTAACTACAGTAAGTTATGGAGATGGAGCAGCGACTGGTGCTCACTGGATGGTTAATTGGGCATCAACAGCTCATGGTCATAGTGTTACTGAAGGAGGTTCATCTGGTTCACCTATATTTAATAATAATGGTTTAGTTGTTGGAACTTTGACAGGTGGGTCTTCTTATTGTACTAGTCCAACCTCGCCAGATGCTTACGGAAAATTCTCTTATCATTGGACATCAAACGGAACAACTAATGATAAACAATTAAAACCTTGGCTTGCACCAAATAGTAGTGCAACTTCTTGTGATTATTTAGACCCAAATAATGTGGGATTAGTTTGTAATTTTTCTGGAACACCAACAACTGTAATAGTAGGAAATAGTGTTAGTTTTACCGATTTGTCAACTGGTGGAACAATAACAAGCCGTTCTTGGTCTTTCCCTGGAGGAAGTCCATCAAGTTCATCATCGCCATCGCCAACAATAATATATAATACTCCAGGAACTTATAATGTAACTTTGACCGTTACTGCTGGTTCACAAAACGCAACAGAAACAAAAAATGGATATATTACTGTTGTAGAACAAGGTAGTGGCTTTACTTATGATTTTGAGGCTTGTACAAATTTTGCGGTTGACCAATTTTCTCCTTGTACGACTTATGATGGAGACGGAAGCTACACTTATAGTATTCAAACTGTAGAGTTTGAAAATCAAAACTATGCAGGCTCTTTTATAGCTTTTAATGCTTCAGCAACAAATCCTTCTCTTGCTGGAGGAAACTGGGATGCACATGGAGGAAGTAAATGTGGGGCTTGTTTTTCTGCGACAACACCTCCTAACAATGATTGGTTTATTACACCTAAGATAAATTTAGAATCAAACTCTAGTTTTAGCTTTTGGGCGAAAACAGCTAATACTAATTATGGTAAAGAAAGATTTAATGTATTAATTTCTACAACAAATAATAATATTTCAAGTTTTACGAAAATTTCTACAGGAACATATACAGAAGCTCCAACAACTTGGACAAAATACAATTATGATTTAAATGCTTATAACGGACAAGGGGTTTATCTAGCTATTCAATGTGTCTCTAATGATGCTCATGCATTTTTGATAGATGATATTGAAATTTTAACTTCATCAGGTGGATCTCAAAATCTTGTTGCTGATTTTTCCGGAACACCAACAAATGTAACAGCAGGTAATAGCGTTAGTTTTACTGACTTGTCAACTGGCGGAACAATAACAAGCCGTTCGTGGTCTTTCCCTGGCGGAAGTCCTTCAAGCTCATCATCTCCATCGCCAACAATAATTTATAATACTCCAGGAACTTATAATGTAAGTTTAACTGTTAGTAATGGCTCACAAAACGCAACAGAAACAAAAAATGGATATATTACTGTCGCTCAATCAACAACAGCACCTGTTGCAAATTTTACAGCAAATACAACCTCAGGATGCGCTCCGTTAACAGTAAGTTTCTCGGATCAATCAAGCAATAATGCAACGTCATGGTCTTGGATTTTTAATGGTGCTACGCCAAGTTCTAGTATTTCGCCAAATCCTACAGTTATATATAACACTCCAGGAATATATTCAGTTACTTTAACTGCAAGTAATGCTGGCGGTTCTAATACAAAAACAATGACGAATTACATTACAGTAAATGATTGCGCACCTGTTAACGATAACTTTGCTTCAAAATTTTCTATTTATCCTAATCCAACAGATGGAATAGTTTATATAGATATTCCAGAAAGTAAAGCAACTGTTAGAATAAGTGATATTTTAGGTAAGGTGGTTAAAGTTGCAAACTTGAGTTCAAATCAATCAAGTATAGATTTAAGCACTTTAAAGTCTGGAATGTATTTTATAGAAATTCAGTTGTCTGAAGCAAAATATACTTCAAAGCTAACTATACAATAATACTCAGTTTAAAGTTTTTAAAGTTTGTAAAGTTTTTAAAGTTCATAAAGTCGAACCGAGTTTACGAGTTTACCGAAGGTAAAGTGGCTGACGCATCTATTGCTTCGCAGAGTTCGCAAGCTCACTCTGCTCGCTTTGATGCTAGTTGTCCGAAGGACAACACAAGACCATCAAAAGATTGTCCGTAGGACAACATGTGATTAACCGTAGGCGCAGCCTACGGTAGTTGTCCCCTCAAAGGTTTTGCCCGCAAGGGCAACACAATAAACACGGTTGAAAGAGTTTTTATTTATTAATATTGCTTTGAAATTTTTTAAATTATTTTTTCTTCCAAACATTTCTATTTTAATATTGTTATTAAATAGGTGGGCGTATAAAAATATTAAAAATATTAATTGTATTTTTGCAAATTATTAAAATTGAAACTTTAATTGTTTAGAATGGAAAAAGAACAAGATAAAGTGTTGCGAGAAGTAACCGAAAGCGATTATAAGTATGGTTTTGTTACTGATATAGATGCAGATGAAATTCCTAAAGGACTTACTCACGAAACTATTCGCTTGATTTCTAAAAAGAAAAACGAGCCTGATTGGATGTTGGAATTTAGACTTAAAGCTTTTGAAAAGTGGTTGACAATGAAAATGCCAAATTGGGCACATTTGAATATTCCAGAAATTGATTATCAAGATATTATTTACTATTCAGCACCTAAACAAGAACCAAAATATACTAGTTTAGATGAAATTGACCCCGAAATTAAAGCTACTTTTGATAAATTAGGCATTCCTTTAGATGAGCAGAAACGTTTGTCAGGAGTGGCTGTAGATGTGGTAATGGATTCGGTTTCGGTTAAGACTACTTTTCAAGAAACATTAGCTGAAAAAGGAATAATTTTCTGCTCATTTTCTGATGCTGTGCAAAATCACCCTGATTTAGTTAAAAAATATATGGGTTCTGTTGTACCTTATGGAGATAATTTTTTTGCTGCTTTAAACTCAGCTGTTTTTAGCGATGGCTCGTTTTGTTATATTCCAAAAGGTGTACGCTGTCCAATGGAATTATCAACTTATTTTAGAATAAATGCTATGAACACTGGACAGTTTGAAAGGACTTTGATTATTGCTGACGAAGGTTCTTATGTAAGCTATATGGAAGGTTGTACAGCACCAATACGTGACGAAAATCAACTTCATGCAGCTATAGTTGAAATTATTGCAATGAAAGATGCTGAAGTAAAATATTCAACAGTGCAAAATTGGTATCCAGGAAATAAAGAGGGGCAAGGTGGTGTTTATAATTTTGTAACAAAACGTGCAATTTGTCAAGGAGAAAATTCAAAAGTTAGCTGGGCTCAAGTCGAAACTGGCTCGGCAATTACTTGGAAATATCCTAGCACAATCTTAAAAGGCGATAATTCTGCTTCAGAATTTTATTCAGTAGCAGTTACAAATAATTTTCAACAAGCTGATACTGGAACAAAAATGATACATCTTGGAAAAAATACAAGCTCTATAATTGTATCTAAAGGTATTTCGGCTGGAAAAAGCGAAAATTCTTATCGTGGATTGGTGAAAGTTGGGAAAAATGCAGAAAATGCAAGAAATTTCTCACAATGCGACTCTTTACTTTTAGGAGATAAATGTGGTGCTCATACTTTTCCTTATATTGATGTAGATAACGATACAGCAGTTGTAGAACACGAAGCTACTACATCAAAAATTAGTGAAGACCAAATTTTTTATTGCAATCAAAGAGGAATTTCAACCGAAGATGCAATAGGACTGATTGTAAATGGTTATGCCAAAGAAGTTATAAATAAGCTACCAATGGAATTTGCGGTAGAAGCACAAAAATTATTACAAATTAGTTTGGAAGGAAGTGTTGGATAAAATTTTAAAAATAAATTAAATAATAATAAAAAAAACATATAATATGTTAGTTATTAAGAACTTACATGCAGAAGTGAGCGGAAAGAAAATTTTAAAAGGATTAAGTCTTGAAGTTAAACCTGGCGAAATTCACGCTATAATGGGACCTAATGGTTCAGGAAAATCAACTTTATCGGCTGTGCTTACAGGTAACGAAAACTATATTGTTACCGAAGGTGAAATTTATTACGAAGGGAAAAATTTGTTCGATTTGAATGTTGAAGAAAGAGCAAAAGCTGGAATTTTTCTAAGTTTTCAATATCCTGTCGAAATTCCCGGTGTAAGTATGATTAACTTTATGAAAACAGCAGTTAATGAACAGCGTAAATTTAAAAATTTACCACCATTGTCAAGTGGCGAGTTTTTAAAATATATGCGTGAAATGAAAGACCTTGTAGAACTAAAAAGCGACCTTGCCAATCGTTCGGTAAATGTTGGTTTTTCGGGAGGCGAAAAAAAGAGAAATGAAATTTTTCAAATGGCTATGTTAAAACCAAAACTCGCAATTCTTGACGAAACAGACTCAGGACTTGATATTGATGCTCTTAGAGTTGTGGCTAATGGAGTTAATAAACTTAAAACTCCAGAAAATTCCGCTATAGTTATCACTCACTATCAACGTCTGTTAGACTTTATTGTACCTGATTTTGTTCATGTCTTGTATGATGGAAAAATTGTAAAATCGGCAGGCAAAGAACTTGCTCTTGAGTTAGAAGAAAAAGGTTATAGCTGGATAAAAGAAGAATTAGGAGAATAAAACAAACTATTATGGATATTCAAAAAACTTACGAAAAATATATAAATGTTTTTGAAGAATTTAAGGATAAATTAAAAAATAATGAGTCCGAAAAGCTTTCTAATTATAGAAAAAAGGCTTTTGAAATTTTTCAAAAACTTGGAATACCTGATAATAAAAACGAGAATTATAGAAATGCTGGTATAGCTGATATTCTTAATAAAGATTATGAGTTTACCATAGATTCGCGTGGTGCTGTTGTGAATTTGAATGAGTTTTTTAAATGTGAAGTAGAAAATTTAGACACTCATGTTGTACTTTTATCTAACGGCGAATATTATAAAGATAATGAACCAATTACAGATTTGAATGAAGGAGTGATAATCTGTGGTTTACAAGAGGCAAAAGCAAAATATCCCGAAATTATTGAAAAATATTATAATCAATATCCAAGCGAAATAGAAGATGGCTTTGTTGCTTTAAATACAATGTTTGCTCAAGATGGCGTTTTTATTTATGTGCCAGATAATATAGAAGTAAATAAAACTATTCAATTAGTAAATCTTACACATGGTTTTGGAAATAAAAATATTTTTAAACGCAACCTTTTTGTTCTTGGAAAAAATTCTAAGCTTTCTCTTGTAATTTGTGATCATACTCTAAACATGAGTAATAATTTTGTTGTTGATATTACAGAATCTTATGTAGGAGAAAATTCTCAATTAGATTACCACACTATACAAAACGAACCAAATAAATCGGGAGTTATAAATTCTCATTTTATTAATTTAGAAAAATATTCTCGTTGCAATTCTTTTGTAATTTCTCTGCATGGTGGAATTTTGAGAAACAATGTGTTTGCAAAACTTGCAGGCGAAAATTCAGAAGCTAATCTTTATGGTTTAAATCTTACCGACAAAGGCCAACGTGTTGATAATTTTACGCTAATAGACCATGTTGTGCCAAATTGCATGAGCAATGAACTTTATAAAGGAATTTTAGACGAACATGCACAAGGCTCTTTCTTGGGAAGAATACTTGTAAGAAAAAATGCTCAAAAAACAGAAGCTTATCAAACAAATAATAACTTGTGCCTTACTCCTCAAACTAAAATGAGAACAAGACCACAGTTGGAAATTTATGCAGATGATGTAAAATGTTCGCATGGAGCTACAGTCGGACAGCTTGGACAAGATGCACTAATGTATTTGCGACAAAGAGGAATTGATGCAAGAGAAGCAAAACTTATGCTGATGTTTGCTTTTGCTAATGATGTCTTGCTAAAAGTAAATATTCCACCTCTTAGAGAAAGAATTGCAAATTTACTTGACTCAAGACTTCGTGGAGAATTTTCATTCTGCGACCATTGTTTACTTAATTGTAAATCAAGAAGTTAGAAGTCTGGCTTTTCAAAACCATAAATAAACAAATTTTGGTTGAAAACATTTTTTAGTTTTTTTTGTCTTTTATTTAGATTAAATTAAATTTGCAAAATGGTCGCTCAACAAAATATAGAGTTAAACAAAGAATATACTGTAAGTAAAATTACAGGTAGGTGGGGCATGAGGCGGCGTATTAGCAAGCTTGGAATTAGTCCTAATACTGAATTAATTTTTACTAAAGAAAGTAAATCAGGCTTCTATAAATTTAATTTTGTTGGTTGTAAGCGAAAAAAACGACTTCCAGCGAATTATTTGAGATTTATAAAATTAGTTGAATCAGATAATCCTCAACTTCAAGAAATTTTAGCTGAAGATCATGCTGAAATAGTGATAGATGTATTTTCTAATGAAGAAACCTCTGATACAAATATTTTTGAAAATCAAACAGAATATAAATTTAAAGGATATAATTTTTCTATCAACTATTTGCCTGAAATTTCAACTATTTATGGTGATGATTATCCGCGTAAAAGACTTAGAAATAAAGTGTTAACAGATTTTCCTGATGTTTTTTTAGGGATAGTTGATTTTGAAAACTTAGAAGCAGATTTGAATTTAGTAACTCAGTTTATAGATATGGATGCTAAAATAGTTTTGGCATTGCGTAATTATAATCCTGAGTCTGGCTCTTATAAAGCTGATTTTGATTTATTAAGTAAACTTCTTGGCTTACCTATTATTAATTACTCTGAATTAGAGGAAGAAAATTCAGCACGAGAAAAGATTTTAGAAACTCTAATCAAAACTCATCAAAATACAGAGCCTTATGTACGACATATTTACATAAACTATGGAAGGCAAGTTGAGCAATCTATTTCTAAATTAAAAAAACTTTTAAAGCGCAGTTCTAAGGCTGATTATGTGGCATCGCCTCGTTATTTAGCAATAGGTTTATTAGAAAAAGATAATTTAATATATAGATTATTCGATGGTTTGCCTTGCCAAAATAAAATTAGGCGAAAAGCTAATTATGAAATAAAAAGATTAGAAAATCTTCACAATAATCATGTTTTTAATATAGTTAAAAACGCTCGTAAAGCCTATGTAAATGGTGCAATAACAGAAATTACATCTGGCAAAAAAACTGATACAAGATCTGAAAAACTTGATAAAATTTTAACTCATAAATTTTGGGGAATTCCAATCTTTTTAGCTTTTATGGGATTAACATTTTTTGCTACTTTCGAGCTTGGAAAATATCCAATGGAATGGTTGGAAAATGGAATAGATTCTTTATCGAAATATTTGGCTAATGTAATGAAACCCGGCTTCTTTAAGGATTTGGTGCTTGATGGGGCAATAGGTGGAGTAGGAGGCGTGTTAGTGTTTTTACCAAATATTTTCATTCTATTTTTCTTTATAGGTATTTTGGAAAATACAGGATATATGTCGCGGGCAGCCTTTTTGATGGATAAATATATGCACAAAATAGGCTTGCATGGAAAATCATTTATTCCAATGATTATGGGATTTGGTTGTACTGTGCCAGCAATTATGAGTACTAAAATCTTAGAAAATAGACGGGATAGAATTTTGACAATGATGATTTTGCCTTTTATGTCGTGTTCGGCTAAGCTACCTGTTTATATTCTAATGATTTCTGCATTTTTCCCTGAACATCCTGTTTTAATTTTATTTGGAATTTATTTGTTTGGAATAATTTTAGCTCTTGTTGTTTCTAAATTTTTTAGTAAAACAATTTTAAAACAAAAAGAAGCTCCTTTTGTTATGGAGCTTTTGCCATATCGTAAACCTACAGCAAAATTACTTTTAGTTTACACATGGGATAGAGGCAAAGAATATTTGAAAAAAATTGCAGGAGTAATATTAATAGGTTCTATTATTATTTGGCTTTTGGGATATTTTCCAAAAAATATTGATTATTCAAAAGATTATGAATCATTAATTGCAAAAGAACAGAAACAAGAACAACCAAATGCGGAAAAAATTCATGAGTTAGAGTTCCAAAAACGTAGCGAAGAACACGAAAAATCTTATATAGGAAAAATAGGTCATTTTGTAGCACCTGTTATGGAACCACTTGGCTTTGATTGGAAAATGAGCGTTTCTATTCTTGCTGGCATTGCAGGTAAAGAAATTACAGTAAGCACAATGGGAGTCCTCTATCAAGCTGATGAAGACTTAGAATCAGGCTCTTTGCAAAATAAACTTAAAGCCGAGACTTATGCATTCGGTGAAAAAGCAGGCGAAAAAGTTTATAATAAAGCTGTAGCTTTAGCATTTATATTGTTTATTTTAATTTATTTTCCTTGTATAGCAACAATCTCAGCTATTTGGAAAGAATCAAAACTTAAATGGGCAATTTTTTCAGGAATTTACACAACTGCAATTGCTTGGGTTGTTGGTTTTGCAGCTTATCAGATTGCAAAATATTTTATATAAATTTAAAAATATAAAAATGAAAAAACTAATATTTTATGTTTTTTTGGGAATTTCGATTAATGCGTTTTCTCAAAATTCAAATTTAACATATTTACAAGGAAATATTATTGCAAATCAAGATTCAATCGAAATTATAATTTCTATTGATGAAAATAATTCAGCCTATTTGTTTGTTCCTGAGCAATTTCTTTACAAAATGGAATCTAACGATACTTTTTATGGTGGAGATAGTTTGTTTTGTAATTTTAAGAAAATACCTGCGAGTTTTTGTGGAAAATTAATTGATGAAACACAAACTTTTTCAGGAGTTTGGAAGCAAGGAAAATCAGAATTAAAAACTGAGTTGAAAATTACTGATAATTCTGAATTTGCATTTTTAAATCGTCCTCAAACACCAGAACCACCATTCCCTTATTTAGAAAAAAATATTTGTGTTGAAAATTTAAAAGGAAATTCTGTTTTATGCGGAAGTTTAACTATTCCAGACACTTTAAAATCATATCCTTTGGTAATTTTAGTAAGCGGTTCGGGAGCTCAAGATAGAAACGAAGAAATTGCAGGACATAAAACTTTTATGGTAATTGCAGACTACTTAACACAAAATGGAATAGCTGTGTTTAGATATGATGATAGAGGCATAGCTGAATCAAAGGGCGATTTTGCAAATTCTACAACTTATGATTTTATGACAGATACTGAGGCTGTATTAAATTATTTTTATGATTTCCCAAATATCGACAAAACAAATATTGGAGTTTTAGGACATAGCGAAGGTGGACTGATTGCTTTTATGTTAGCAGCAAAAGAAACAAAAAAGTTAAATTTTATAATTAGTCTTGCAGGTCCTGGAGTGCCAATTAAAGAGCTTTTGGTTCAGCAATTGAAAGATGTAAATAAAAGTTTTAATTTTCCTGATGAGCATATTGAAGTTATGTGCGAAATGCAATCCGAAATTCTTGATATAGCAACAAAAAATGTGGATATGTATGAGTTGCGAAAAAATATTAAAATTATTTACGATAAATATGCTCAGCATTTTACCGAAGAAGAAAGACAAAAATATCAAATTGGAGATGCTGCAATAAATGTTGCTGTTATGCAATTATCATCGCCTTGGATGAAATATTTTATAAAAATTGACCCAGGCAAATATATTAAGAAAGTAAAATGCAGGGTTTTATCTATAAATGGTTCTACTGACTTGCAAGTAAAAATGGAAGATAACTTAAATAGTATTGAAAAGAATTTAAAAACTAAAAAAGAAGTACAAATTGTTGCTATTGAAGGTCTTAACCATTTATTCCAAAAATCAGAAACTGGTGCAATTAGTGAATATTATACAATTCAAAACACTATAGAACAACTTGTTTTAGATAAAATTGTTGAGTTTATAAAGTAAAAAGTTTTTAAAGATCATAAAGGCGTTAATTTTTATTACTATCTCCGCTCGCTCGGATTTGTAATCCGAGTGTAACATTACCAAGCACTCGGATTGCAAATCCGAGCGAGCGTCATGGTTGTTGGAGCGAGCTAATCGTAGCTTAATTCGAGCATGCGAAGAAGTGTGT
>Ga0208459_1002838_pt1 | contig 14108 bp, 12 predicted proteins | sample AD_UKC087_MetaG_FD_184433 | JGI IMG/M metagenome (GOLD analysis project Ga0208459, IMG submission 184433) | Active sludge microbial communities of municipal wastewater-treating anaerobic digesters from USA - AD_UKC087_MetaG (SPAdes) (version 2) | ecosystem: Engineered > Bioreactor > Anaerobic >... | reverse complement strand
TGAAATAGACAGCATCATGGCATCGAGGGCTGCCAGAGGAGGCGTCAGGCTCGCGCCTCCATCGCCATTGAGCATAGCGATTATTGGGGTGAGATAAGCGTCATAATTTGCGATGATCGTCTCCATCTCCGCGGAGGACGGTTCCTGATCCGAGAGCAGGTCGCTGTTGATCGGCAGGACCGCGGCGATATAGTACTTGCCGTCTGAGGTGAGACCCTGGTAGGTATAGAACAACTCGTAATCGGTCACGCCTACATAGGCTTGCGAGTAAAGCGTCAGGTAGCGGATGCCGCTGCTGTGCTCTGAACTGATCCTTTCCGCCAAAACATGGAAGAGCTGAGCGGCATTGAAAACCGGCAGAAAGGGCAGCGACTGCTCTGCGCGAAGGTCGCGCCCAGGATTGTCCAATAATTGAATTAAACTATCGAGCGCTGCCGAGCGGGGAGAGCCTCTATCAATAAGTTCCTCTTTGGGATACACATAAATCTCCGGCGTGTGGAAATGGTGTTGGATTCGGTAATTAGTGAAGGTCACCAGGCGGTGGGGAGGCGACCAGGAATCGGGCAAGCCCCCGCCATCATCGATTCCCGGTATCCAGGCAACATCCACCGTATATGCCACCTCGGTTGGGAGCTTAAGGGACATGTTCCCCGCCTCAATGAACTTCATCTCCCCACTGTATGAAGCCTCTTCGGTTGGCGACAGCGGCTCGTTAGATGCAGGAGTCGCCTGCTGCGGTTCGGCAGGCTCGGGAGTTGCCGGCACATCCGTTGGAACAAGAGTCGGTTCCGCGACCGGAGGTGCCTCTTGGGATGCCTGCTGTGTAAGGTACTGCGCGATGGCTTCTTCCAGGTTTGATTCCTCGGCTTCCTCGGTCGGAGAGACCTTGACCAGCCTGAACATGTTACAGGAAGTGAGCGTTAAACTGGCAATCAGAACGAAGAACAATGCAGTGTATTTTTTCACGGTAAACCTCTTCTTTGAATTGCGATCGGTATGCGTTAATAATACTACAACCAGTTGAAAATACGTTTCTGATCTATGTAAGAAAATTTTCTCATCAACAAGATATCTTTAGCAATTTGTCACAAGATGTAATCACTGATACAGTCGTACCAATGCACATAAATCTGCCCGTTGATGATGTATCGTTCATTCTGAGGCAATCGTTCCGTCCAAAGGCGTCCATCGTTAACGTGCCAATCGTTGCTGTTAAACCTGCGCCATAAGATCGTCCTGCCATTCATATCAATGAATTGCTCAGTGGCTACCCCCTTGTCGTAGGTTTCAATGTCCATCACGCCCACTGTATCGTAAGCCTTGCCATTGATTTCAACCTTATAACGCCCGATAACATCCATCACATCTTCATCACTGAGGGAGGTGAACGCACCACCTTCCCGCTTGATCGATCCTTTGTTTACGAGATTAACTTCTTTTCCACAGTTATCCTCGCCAAATCCCCAATTGGGCATAAATTCATCTCCATCCAGGAAAGTATAAAATGCGCGCACATCGCCATCCTGATGGATCTCTGCCAGATAGCGGCAATGCGTTTCGGTCAGTTGGGCGATTAATGTTCTTTCGGTCACATCGCCGCTTGAATTATGCGCTGAGCCCAGATCATGTTCTTTAGCATGGATTTCAACACCGTGTATCCCATGAATCTTAGCCTTCCCAACGACTTCCAGTTCCATCCAGGAAGTCAATTGACCTTCAGGAAAGTCATATAGACCCCACTTAAGTTTTTCTCCTAACCTTGGCACGATCAGCCAACCCATCATCTCTTCCCAACGCACCTCGAAAGGCTTTTCATCAAGCGGTAGAATCTTATATTCAGGAATGGTTGTCGGTAATTTTTTCATTCGTTTCACTCCAATCGTCTTTGAGGTAGTTTCAGTATGGAGCCGCTTGAACGCATTTCTGGCAGCGTAAAGACGGCTTTTTACCGTCCCGACCGGAATATCGAGCTCTTTTGCAATATCCTGGAGGGGCATTTGGTAAAAGTAGTACAGAATAAGAAGTCGGCGTTCAGAGTCATGGACAGATTCGAGCGTGTCGCGCACCTTGCGCTGCATCGTGCGACCAGCCCGATTCATCGTAAGGATCTCATCCAGTTCGTCTTCCCATTCAATTTCCATTGAATTGGCTTGGTCCCTGAAATAATCGTTGCAGCGGTTTGAAGCGATACGCAGAATCCAAGCTTTAGAACTCTCAGGGTTCAATAAACTGTCACGTTTTTCAAACGCCTTAAGATGAATGGCTGCCAGGAGATCCTCTGCGTCTTCCCGGTCAGATATACGATAGAAAACGTAACGCTCCAAACTGCGCCGGCATGCTTCCAACAGCTCTTCAAATCGTTCAGCGTCCAATCCTCAGCTCCTTTCGCCTTTTTTCTTCCTTTATACTTAAAGACGGAAACAGCGCCTGATCGGTTCATTGTAACTAAATTTATTTTTGTCTCACTTTGTCTCCTGGGCAAGAAACAAAACAGCCCCGCGATTTGGGGCTGTTTGTTTCTTGCTGAAAAAACTAAAGGACAGCGACTTCGGCGCCAGCTTCTTTGAGCTTGGCGGCGGCATCATTGGCAACGTCTTTTCCAACAGCTTCGAGGACCTTGGAATCAGGGGTCTCTGCCATATTCTTGGCTTCAACCAGACCCAGGGAAGTGAGCTGGCGGATGACTTTGATGACTTCGATTTTCTTGGGACCAGTCGCTTTGATTACAACATCGAACTCGGTCTTTTCTTCAACTTCTTCTTCAGCGGCAGCAGCCACAGGACCGGCAGCCATAGCGACCGGCGCAGCGGCGGAAACGCCCCATTTTTCTTCCAACATTTTCACGAGGTCAGCAGCTTCCAACACGGAGAGTTTGCTCAGTTCCTCAACGATTTTTTCTAAATCAGCCATTTTTACTCCTATTTATTCCTTTTCTTAATTTTTTAAATATAACCTTCTCGCTAAAAAACGAGCGCTCCTATGCAGCAGCAGGCTGCTTTTCTGAATTCGCTTTGATGACCGCAGCCAACCCGCGGGCGGGTTCAGCCAGGGTCCGCACGAGTTTGCTGGCGGGCGCCAAAATGGTGCCGAGCAGCATCGCGCGCATAACAGGCAGGGTGGGCAGATCAGATAAGGCTTTTACCTGTCTGACTGTCAGACTCGCTTTATCGAGGTAACCACCGCGAACCTCAAAGGTTTCATTGCCTTTTAACAATTCCGCCAGGGCTTTCGCCACTGAGGGCGCGTCTTCGAACGCGAACACGACCACGTTGTTGCCTTCCCAGAATTTTGGATCGTACTGATAACCCTTCTCGTCCAGGGCGCGCGTGAACAAACGATTTTTCACGACATGCAGCCGACCGTCAATCTCGCGCAATTTCGCACGGGCTTCGTTGACCTTCGGCATCTGCATTTTGCTGTACGACAGGACGAAAATCGCCTTGCTGTTGTCGACCCACTCACGGTACTGGTCAACCATTACTTCCTTATGTTGTTTAGAAAACGCCAATGTACTTCAACCTCCTTCCAATCAAAATAAAAATCTCTTTCCGTTTTCCCACAGAAAGAGATTCATATTAGCCAGAATCGACCTGATCTATTTTGAACCTCCACCTCGGCGGGAAATTAAGCCGTTAACGGCACCAGCTTTCTTAAGCAGAGCAGTATTCGGTTTTTTGACGCCGCCATTATATCACAAACATGGCGAAAAAAAACAAGTCTTTAGGCTGCTTCTGATTCCATCGATAAAGCAGCGTTCACATCCACACGGACACCAGGTCCCATGGTGGAGGTAAGGGTGACCTTGCGCACGAACACGCCTTTGGCGCCGGACGGGCGGGCTTTGCGCAGCGCGACCATCAGGGCAGCCATGTTGACATATAAATCATCGGCGGAGAAAGAAACCTTGCCGAGCGGGACGTGAATATTGGCGGTCTTATCAAGACGGAATTCCACACGTCCAGCCTTCGCGGAAATGATCGCATGCGCGATATCGTCAGGCTGCACGACAGTGCCGGCTTTGGGGTTTGGCATCAGGTTGCGGGGACCCAACACACGACCGAGGCGCCCAACTTTGCCCATCATGTCGGTTGTGCCAACTGCGACGTCAAAATCGGTATAACCGCCCTGGATACGGGCGATATCATCATCAGTCTCAGCGACGAAATCCGCCCCAGCCTCACGCGCCGCCGCGGCGGCTTCGCCCTGGGCGAAGACCAACACACGCACGGTCTTGCCGAGACCTTTTGGCAAAACAACCACATCGCGAATCTGCTGATCAGCCTGCCGGGGGTCCAGGCTGGTTCGAACGTGGACCTCAACAGTTTCGTCGAATTTGGCAAATTTCATTTCTTTTAATAATTCCAACGCTTCCCTGGGGCTGTAGATTTTATCCGCCTCAATTTTCTTGGCTGCGTTTACGTAATTTTTCCCGTGTTTAGACATGCATACTCCTTTGTGGTCCAATCGGGCTCAAGCGCCCTCCCACAGTCTCTAATTGCTTCTTGGTTAGTCGCTGATGGTAATGCCCATATTGCGGGCTGTGCCTTCAAGCTGCTTGACCGCCGCGGCGATATCGTTGGCGTTCATATCTTTGAACTTTGTTTCAGCGATCTCGCGGATCTGGGCGCGGGTGACCTTGCCAACCTTGGCGGTATTGGGGGTCGCCGAGCCCTTCTCGATGCCGGCGGCTTTCTTGAGCATGACCGCGGCGGGCGGTGACTTCAGATCGAATTTGAAAGATCCGTCCTGGAAGACGGTAATAGCCGCGGGGATGATCTCGCCGACGCGGTTCGCGGTGCGCGCGTTGTAGTCCTTGCAGAACGCCATGATATTGACGCCATGCGGTGCCAAAGCGGGACTGATAGGGGGCGCAGGGTTAGCCTTACCGGCTTGAATCTGCAGTGTCAGTTGTGCTTTTACTTTCTTTGCCACTTAATTTCTCCTTGGTGGTGCAAACGGGCGGCAGCCCTCCCACAAAAATCCGGATCGCTCCGGTTTATGACTTTTCTACCTGCAGGAAGTCGAGTTCCACAGGTGTTTCCCGCCCGAAGAAGTTCACCATCACGCGGATCTTCGAACGTTCCATATCAATATCGTCCACTGTGCCGCGGAAGTCATTGAAGGGACCATCCACAATGCGCACGCGGTCGCCCGGCTTGTAGGTAACCCGATACGTGGGGGCTTCGTCTTCCATGCGGCGCAGGATCGACTGGACCTCTTCGGGGCGCAGCGGGGTTGGCTCATCGCCCATCCCCACGAAACCGGTCACGCCAGGGGTGTTGCGCACGACGAACCAGGATTCTTCTTCCAGAATCATGTTCACGAGCACATAGCCCGGGAAAACGTGGCGTTCCACCGTGCGGCGTTTGCCATCGCGGACTTCGATTTCTTCCTGAGTCGGGATGACCACATCAAAAATCTTGTCCTTCATGCTCATCGTCTCGATGCGCTGTTCAAGATTTTTGCGGACCTTATTCTCGTAACCCGAATAACAGTGAATGACGTACCAATTGCGGGCGTCACTTTCCGAAGCTTTTGTCGGTTTGCTTAATGAATCATCGGAGGTCTCCGCAACCGTCTTATTTTCAACCTCTTCGGGTTGGTTGGGAATCAAATCATCCATAGATTCATCTTCCTTGTTTGTCATCGCAACTTCACTTTCGCAGGGTCTAAATGTTGACCAAAAGTCCTACCAACCGCGCGAAAATAAAATCGAGGACGCCCAAAATCGCTGACATGATCACCATCGCAATCAGCACGATGCGCGTCAGAGCTATGGCTTCTTCGCGGGTAGGCCAGGAAACCTTGCGCAGTTCGCCTCCGGTTTCCTTGAACCAGCGCTTGATCCTCTGAAAAATGTTCGGTTTTTCGATGTTTGCCATCAAGCCTCCTGCTTTACAACTCAACGCCGTAGGTTCTACGGCGTCGCTAAGTTTCAACAGGTCAGGTAGGAATTGAACCCACAACCCCCGCTTTTGGAGAGCGGTGCTCTGCCAATTGAGCTACTGACCTAAGCCAACTCCCATCGCTGAGAGCTACTTGACCTCGCGATGCAGCTTATGCGCGCGGCAGCGAGGACAGTATTTATTGATTTCAAGCCGACCCGGGTCATTGCGGCGGTTCTTCACCGTGGTGTAATTGCGTTCCTTACACTCTGTGCACGCCAGATGAATGACTGGGCGAATATCTTTTTTCTTTGATGCCATTTTTAGTTAACATGGCTGCCCCACCTGGAGGCAGCCATGCATCCTCCATCTATTCTGCTCTTAAGAAATGATCTTTGTGATCCTGCCGGCGCCAACGGTCAGACCGCCTTCGCGGATAGCGAATTCGGAGCCATCTTCAATCGCGACCTTTTGGATCAGTTTGACTTTCAGACCATTCACGTTGTCACCGGGGAGAACCATCTCAACGCCATCAGGCAGGGTCACATCACCGGTAACATCGGTGGTGTGGATGTAGAACTGCGGGCGATAACCGGTGAAGAAAGCGCTGTGGCGTCCGCCCTCTTCCTTCTTGAGGATGTAAACAGAGCACTCAAACTCGGTATGGGGGGTGATGGAATTGGGTTTCGCCAAAACCATACCGCGCTCGACCTGTTCGCGATCGATACCGCGCAGCAGGATGCCAGCGTTGTCGCCAGCGCGACCTTCGTCGAGCTGCTTGTGGAACATTTCAATACCAGTCGCAACGGTGGGCAGGGGTTTGTCCATCAGACCAACAATGTGGACGGGCTCGTTCAACCGGATGGTACCGCGTTCGATACGACCGGTCACAACGGTACCGCGTCCCTTAATCGAGAAGACGTCTTCAATCGGCATGAGGAAGTCTTTTTCGAAGTCGCGGATGGGCTCGACAAAGAATTCATCAACCGCGTCCATCAGGTCAGCGATCGGTTTGTATTCAGGGGCATTGGGATCCGTGGAGGTGCTTTCGAGAGCGACCTTGGCGGAACCGCGGATGATCGGAACATCATCGCCGGGGAAACCATTCTTGGTCAGAAGCTCGCGGACTTCCATTTCAACCAGCTCAAGCAGTTCGGGGTCGTTCATCTGATCGGTCTTATTCAGGAAGACCAAAATCGAAGGAACCTCAACCTGGTGGGCGAGGAGAACGTGTTCGTTCGTCTGGGGCATGGGACCGTCAGGAGCGCTCACAACGAGGATGGCTCCGTCAACCTGCGCCGCGCCAGTGATCATGTTCTTGATATAGTCACGGTGACCGGGCATGTCAACGTGGGCATAGTGACGCTTTGCGGTCTCGTATTCAACATGGGTAATGTTGATGGTAATACCGCGGGCTTTTTCTTCCGGAGCATTGTCAATCGTATCGTATGCGCGGAATTGACCAAAGCCACGCATAGCCTGGACTTTGGTAATAGCAGCGGTCAGGGTAGTTTTGCCATGGTCAATATGACCCATCGTTCCGATGTTCATATGTGGCTTTGAGCGGTCAAATTTTTGTTTCGCCATCTTTTCTCCTTAAATAATGACTGTTATTTCTTTTTTCTTTATTTGGCAAAAGCCCTCAATCGGATTCGGACCGATGACCTCATTCTTACCAAGAATGCGCTCTACCAACTGAGCTATGAGGGCGGACCTTGCCAGCCCGACCTCCCGGTCGGGTTAATGGACAGTGAAGGATTCGAACCTCCGAAGGCGCCTGCCAGCTGATTTACAGTCAGCCCCCGTTGTCCACTTGGGTAACTGTCCAATTTTTCCATAGGGCGCTTGCGTTTACCCGCTGGAGATTGTGCTCGAGAACCTCGATCACAATCGCGAATGAATAAACTGAGCCGACGATGGGAATCGAACCCATAACCTACCACTTACAAGGCGGTTGCTCTACCATTGAGCTACGCCGGCGCCCCTTGGATATGCTTTTGTTAACTTGCGTCAAGACTATTAAGTATATCAAAATCGCCACGCTTACGCAAGCCTGAATTTTTCATCAGTCCTGTTTCGCAGGGTGTGAGTCTATCAGTTTTACCCCCACGCGTCAAGGGTTATGAGCCGCCGTTTCTGTTTCAAAGGTCGATAGAATAGAGATGGGCGACAGAAAAGAGAGTTCCTGTCATTCTTGGATTTGTCTAAAAACAAAAAGGGGAAACTCATAAATGACAGACTCATTTGTCTCAATAATTGTAACGGCAAAAACGGGGGGAGTGAGCGAAACAATCAATAAAATTTCCCTGCCTTGTGTTTCAGGACGACGCGGGATAGGGTTTTAAGGCAGACGGTTATCAGTGAATGATTTCAGGGGCGGCATGCCGCAAGCCAAGTCCGAATCAGCTCCATCCGCATGATATTTGTCCTGTCAGGCAGAGTTTGGTCCTGTGTGAAGCGATGATCGCGGGCGCATACGTCCCAGGTCGCTGGTACAATAATTCTCAATGAACACCTCCACGCCCGCCCTGATCACACCCGAATTAGCCCGCTCGCTGATGCCGCAGCGCGCGGACGATGCCCATAAGGGCAACTTCGGCAGAGCCTTGATTATCGCCGGCTCGCGCCAATACACCGGCGCGGCGAAGCTCGCCCTCCAGGCTGCCTCGCGCAGCGGCGCTGGGCTGGTGTTCGCGGCGATTCCTGAACCTCTCCACGCTCCGCTGGCAGCCAGCCTCTCCGAACCCATTTGGCTGATTTTGCCCACAAGCGAAGGCGCGATCGCTGCTGAGGCAGGCAAGATAATCCCCACCATTCTGGCGGATAAAGATGCTGTTTTAATAGGTCCGGGGCTCAGCCAGACCGAAGGTACACGCGCTTTCCTGCTCAGCCTGCTGGAGCATCTGCGCGGGGAAGCCCCCGAACTGCCTTTGATGGTCGATGCGGACGCGCTCAACCTCCTGAGCAAAGAACCCGACTGGAAGGAACTACTCCCCGAGCGCGCTGTTTTGACCCCGCATGAGATGGAATTTTCCCGCCTGACGGGTCTCCCGCTCAGTGAGATCCACTCAAACCGGGAGGAACTCGCCACCCGCTGCGCGCAAGAATGGCAACAGACCCTGATCCTCAAAGGTGCCCACACGCTGGTCTGCTCCCCTCAGGGGGAATGCCGCCTGCTGCCCTTCGCAAACTCCGTTCTGGCGCACGGCGGCACGGGCGATGTATTAGCCGGACTGGTCGTCGGCTTGCTTGCCCAGGGGCTCCTGCCCTTCGACGCGGCATCGCTCGCCGTCTGGCTGCACGCCCGCGCCGCGGAACTGGCGATGCAGGCTGTCGGTCACCCCGCCTCCACCCTGCCCTCGGATATCCTTGCCCACATCGGCGCGTCTATGCGCAGTCTGTAGCCGCTTTCGCGCAAAATACTGTTCTTTTCATCCCAACCACCAGATTCTTTCTTAGGTAAAAAAGTATACTTCATTAGTTTTCTGCCATCCGTCTTCATTACTTTATTATTCGTATTGAGCATCCATTTACCCTTCTTCCCCAGAGAAAAATGAAAAAGGTTCTATTGTAAGCGATGGCATGAATCTTAGTTTGAGCCATGTTAGCTGCTCGCGCGATCAGGCTGAGCCATCTGCAGGCAATCCGCTATGTGGTTTGCGGCTTGTGAGCTCGCCCTAGTCTAACGAAACCGCCATTATCATCAACGGTACCTCCCTAGTTTATGCCCTGGGAGTCCCGAAATTTTGCGGCGGGCATAATTGATCAGGTTGAGCAAGTGACAGACGATTACCTACGTAATATTACCCCAGGCGTTGCGCCTGGCGCTGCCGAGTTGGTCAAACGAGCCGATTTCGCTGCTTAAGACAACCGCGATCGTGTTCCTAATCGCCGTGCAGGACCTGATGGCGGAAGCCAAACGCGCCGCCACCGCCACCTTCGATTTCGTGGGCACCTACATGGTGATGGTCTTCGCGCTCGACGCGCTATCCAAATTCCTTGAACGCAAAACCAAAATCCCCGGCATGGACATCGAAACCAGGCGATAACCTCCTCCTTTAGAACCTTTTAACCGTTCCCCTCAGCAAAGGTCTCCTGAACAGGCTAAAACCCCCTCCAAAGGATGGGGTCGGTGAACGGGGGGTGATATAACAGAATGAGTTTCTGCACAGATATCGTACCTTATGGGTATTGAACTGCAAATACAACAAATCTTGTCGGGGTCGATTCTGCTTTATTGTGACATAAGATTGCCACATATCTGTAGCGTTCAAAATGACTCAATCCATGTAGTTGCCTGGCGTAGATGTAAGTCACAATGCTAACAGAAATGCCCTGAACAGAGGTATTGTTTCCGTTGTCAGGTTGAACTGCGCAACCTGACTTTGCCCTGGAGTTCGTAGGGTTGACGCCCGCGTCAACCACATTGTGAAGAGGAAAAGACATACCCTGCTACGCGGGCACAGGTGCCTTTTCCCTACAGGGCGTCAACGCAAGCGGGTAACCATGACCTAAGTCTCGAATGTTGGCAATGTATCCCTCAAAAAAATAAGGTTTCCGATGTCAGGTTGAACTGCGCAACCTGACTGGCACCAGCGGGCGGGATTGGGGACGAAGATCCGACGAATGGATAGCCGTTAATACGTCCCCAATCCGCCAAAAGGATGATTCGATTTCGGCGAATTGGAAGCGGGGAGGGTGACCAAAGTACAGGGTTTTCAACGCTTCCAACCCCGCCCTTGTCAAATCAGCAATGATGATGTGTAGGCTATCGTTAGAATAATTTGGTTATTTGGATCTGGAATGTTTCAGGTTCTATCCAGATTAGGTGAGTACCTGAATGAGTCTTTTCCAATCCCCGGTGAGGTGCCGGGGATTGTTCTTCTTAGTGATTGGTTTTGGGCTTGATTGGAACGTAGATATACATTACCGAATCCGGGGCAAAGAATGTGAACTCATCGGTGTAAACCTCCACGTCGAAACCGGGTTCCAACGGCTGGTAGGCTGAGGCTGGCAGCCAGGAGCCATAGATGTTGTTGTAGGTTTGGTGAAGCGTGTTGGCAGCGCCAACATGCTTGAAGACCGCCACAGTGCATTCAGGAACTTCTCGGATGACCGTACCTTTGGGCAATGGTTGACCCTCTTTATACTGAACGCCCGCCACATATTCAAAATCAACCGGGGTATCACCCGCGTTCTGTTCTTCCGGTCCCGAAAAGGAAAGTTTTCCCTTTGCTAACGATTCCTGACCGGGGACTCTGCATATCCCATAACATACTTTCGTGCCGCGCGGGCAGAGCTCTTCACCGCGCTCTTTGAACTGACCCCATAGGGCTGAGATCTCCTGATTTTCGTTTTTACCAGTATAGAGTAACCCGACAACCTTGAAGCCGGGCAGTTTCTTGATTTCCAATTCCATGCTAATCTCCTTTGTTGATTGATCCAGGAAATCAAGCGGAAACGAGTGCAAAAGATGCTGATCAAGCATAGAGAGGCGCCTCTGATCCTGCTCGAGCTGCGCTTTCACATCCTTCCGCTTGTTCTCAAAGATACGGAGCTGCTCCTCTTCACTCAGGTTGGACGATAGTAAACGCTGAACTTCGCGAAGGGAAAACCCAAGGGTTTTGAGGTAGGCAATGCGCCTGACCAAAAGAACCTGGCTCTCCTCATAATATCGATAGCCGGTGTATTTATCGATCCAATACGGACGGATCAGACCAAGGCTTTCGTAGTGACGAAGCGCTTTGATGGTCATTCCTGTTGATTTGGAGAACTCGCCTATCTTGAGCATTATTAATCCTTTTTCTTCTTTTTGCTGCAGCAACGATAGTGTAACACCTGCCCTAAGGGGAGAGTCAAGGACAATTTGGCAGATTTTCGGAATATGCGCAGAAGCGACTGTATCAATACCGATTGTTTATTAGAAGAATCCGCACTCCTGGAAAATGATGGATCTGCAAGATTGTACTTAAGTGGAAATAGTCTTCGCGCTCGACGCGCCGCCCAAATTACTTGAACATAAAACCAAAATCCCCGGCATGGACCTCGAGGTCCATCGGTAATCTCCTCCGTTCACTACCTTTTGTATCCTACATCTCTATTGTTTCTTTAGTTGCAGGGGCAACAAGGTTTTTTTACCATCTCACAATTAACCAATTTCAGTTTGCAAAATATGAAAGGTGAGCCCTATGAATTACAAAAACGAATTAAACACAAGGCTGCAAGGCACTTATTATGGTTTTTGAATTTTAATAGACACCGTCTTGTTTCCCATGTATTGCAACTCAACATAGTTGCCTTCCATGTCGTAACCGGTAAAACTTTTATCGCTTCTTGTGTGATTCTTTTTAAATCCGGCTTCGTAACAGGCATCGGCATAGTCTCCGAAGTCGTCCTTTGTCATCTCACCTATGTATATTACAAAGCCATCAAGGGATTCGCTTTCAATATAGCCATAAGACGATTTAGGGATGGGTAAGAGCTTTGCTATATCGCTTTCAGGCCACATTATATTGTCCATGGGTAAAGGGGCTTTAATGTGAAGCGAGAGCGTATCCTTAATTATATAAGCATGATGGAATAAACTGAGAAAGTAGCCTTTTTCATTATAAGCCTCATAAGAGTAGCCGGTTTTTTTACTCTCGATAGTAAAGCCATTATTTTTGCATCTCTGCACGTATCTTTCAAACTGCGATTGCCTGATGTCGTTCATCTCCAACCACAATTCCCTATCATCGTTCAAGCGGATCTTTCCGACATTTGTGGGCGGTTCAGGGAGTTCAAGAGCTAAACCCGATGTAGGCCACGCGAATGTATTGGGAGTATTTGTTACATCTGCCTTTTTAGGTCCAAACATATGACTTGTGGAAGCATAAAAGATAAAGGAAACCAGTAATACTGAAGGTATTAAAATTTTAATGAGCAGAACATTTTTAAGCTTTTTTTCGCTTTTCAAGACAGCGGCATAGGCATCGTGGGCTATCTTATCGCCCCTGAACATGATTTCGGCTTTTTCAAAGAGGTAGGTCGCCTTGTTTTTCCATAGTTTTACCCATTGCAAAGTGTTGCGATCCGTCTTTTTTGCGCAAAGCGCTGCTATAGTAGATCTAATATACAAGAGACCCTCAAGTATACTCTCTCTGTCGTTGGGGAAGGTGAAGTTGTTGATATACTGAGCCTTTTTACTTTCCGCCGCGTTGAATGGGGCAGGCTTTATCAAACGGTAAAACAAATATAAAACATGAGGAATACCAATCAGGATTACATTTATACCAACCCAGAATTCACGCATGAGCGGTGCCCAACTTTCCCAATATTGCTTATGCGAGTTGCTGGCAATAGTATTATCTAACTTGTTTATACTGTTAGAGAACTCTTTAATAGCTGACGGTACGTCGGCAGAGGAGATTTCAGAACCGCAGCTGGGACATATCACAGTAAAACTCGGAATATTATCCCCGCAATTTGGGCATTTATCAGATCTCTCTACAGTTATTGCAACGGCAGATACGCCCGAAGAATACCCACATTCTGTGCAATTATTTGATCTTCCATTCAATCTACTTCCGCAGTTTATGCAAAAAACTTCTTTTTCAACATTTTTATCTGCCGATTTCATGTTACCTTTGTTAGCTCCCTTTCCATCTTACTGTCCTTGGAATATACCTGTTATGCAATTACTACACGCAGGAATAGAGTTATCCAAGTGCCGCTGTTTAATTTCGATATCCGGCACCTATCATAATCAATATTTGCCGAATACACAAATAATAAAAACCACAGATTGGACTGGAGAACGCTTCTTTTCTATAAAGTACTTCGCGTTATGCAGGTGAGGATCAGAGTCATCGGCAAAGCAGATCGATGAGTGAACACAACCAGAAAGCACAGGTTTTGTCAAAACTGCGAACTTTGGACTGGAAAGATGTCACAAGAGATATCTTGCCGTTCATACCGGAAACTTTTGACTTGGATTTATTGCAATTCGATACTTTTGAAAGCTTATTAGCGCAATGAGCTATGCGATTGAAAGCAAGGATTTTTAGCATTAACGTGAGTCACCGTTCCTTGATTAACGGTTCAGAACCTGTGAATTTACATAAGCGATGAAACATCCGGGTGAACTTGGATTTATCGAATCCTCATCCACCGCAAGCGGTCCCCCTTCCCTGTATTGAAAACAGCGGCAGTAAGAAAACCGCTATTTTGTGTTTTTTGAATGGA
>Ga0208459_1002837_pt1 | contig 14111 bp, 7 predicted proteins | sample AD_UKC087_MetaG_FD_184433 | JGI IMG/M metagenome (GOLD analysis project Ga0208459, IMG submission 184433) | Active sludge microbial communities of municipal wastewater-treating anaerobic digesters from USA - AD_UKC087_MetaG (SPAdes) (version 2) | ecosystem: Engineered > Bioreactor > Anaerobic >... | reverse complement strand
GATACTGCATTGTTTTTTTGCGATACATCTCATCAGTACTAATTCTTGTGGAATCACCATGCCATCTGTCAGCTTCATGAAGGCTTGCCCAATCTCCATCCAAATAGTTTCTATTATCGGCAGCTCTATAGTTTCTTCTTCTATCATTTTTAAAATCGGAAACCGGAACCATAGGAACTCTACCTACACTATCTCTTTCTTCCACTTCACCATCTTCCAATAATTTTTTGGTTTCATAATAGTTTCCTCTAAAAGGATTAAAATCAGCCACATCTTCATGACTTGAAGGTCTGTACACATCCATAACCCACTCTGCAACATTACCTCCCATATTATAAAGACCATAATCATTAGGCCAATATGATTTAACCTCTGCAGGTATTGGAGCACCATCGTTGGCACGAGAAGCTATTCCCATATAGTCTCCTCTACCTCTTCTCAAGTTGGCCACCATATCACCCATATATTTTCTCTCTTCAGTACGAACAAACGATCCATTCCATGGATAGATTCTTCTTTCAAGTACACGTTCATTCAATGTATTTCCTATCAGACCGAGTGCTGCATATTCCCATTCAGCTTCGGTGGGTAGACGATATTTTGGCAACAGAATACCATCTTCCATTTTCACATTTCTATACTCACGTGTCGTAATATATTGTAATCTTTTATCTGCATTGGCTTCATAAGCATAATCTCCATAAGTCAAATATGCATCTGTATTAAAATATCCTTCAGGAGATGGGGTTGTGTTATGATATACAAAACCCATATCAACCAAAATTTGCTCATTCACACGGTCAGTTCTCCATGCAGCATAGTTAACAGCTTGCAGCCAACTTACTCCCACAACGGGATAGTTTCTATATGCAGGATATTCGAAATAATACTCAACTTCATTTTCCGCATATTTTAATCTTTCTCTCCAAACATTTTCATCCGGATATGCATTATCGTACACCACTTTCAAATCAGCAGGTGTAAAAACCCTATCCAACCAAGCTAAATACTCTTGATAATCCAAATTACTGATCTCACACTCATCCATGTAGAAAGAGGAAACAGTTACTCTTCGTGGTATATTATCCCAATCATACATTACATCTTGTTCTACTCTACCCATAACAAATGTACCTCCTTCAATGAGTACCAAGCCGGGACCGGTAGCTTGTTCCTCAAATGGATATACTTCAAATCCTCCATTATCGGGGTCATTATAGGTCCATCCCGTAGTTCTTGATGTCTCTTTACGACAAGAGACAAAAAGCAATCCAATCAATAAGAGAAAACCAAAAATCTTTGTGAACTTATTCATATCTTTTTAATCTGTTTATTTAAAACGTTTCTTTTAATCTTATTATTATATTTTTAGTAGTGTGGACAATTTAACTCTTTAATTCGTTTTTTCTTTTCTACGCAATTAAGCAACAATTGTAGAGACACCTCATGTGCACCTCCGGAAATACCGGATAATTCAGAAGCTGTAATATCATAGGAGTACCCTACTCTAAACCGCTCATGTTGTAGCCCTGCAGTAAAAATCACCGCGTCTATCCCTTGCAAGTTATGTCTTAGCCACAAACCCACAGTAAAGGGATAAAAATTCAGATAAAACCCTTCATTAAAATAGTGAAATGTAAGCTGTTGTTGATAAATAATATTAGGACTTATAGAAATATCTCCAAATTTCAACTCTTTCTTACTTTGTCTGTATAAATCAAAATAACCTCCAACGTGTGCTGTCAATTTAATGGGAACTTTATAAGTTTCGGATATAAACCCAACATACATAGGCACAATATGATGGGTTGCAAAACCGAAGTAAAAATTTTCTAAGTATCCAATCATACCTGCTGCAAAATCAAACTGTCCTCTTGCCAAATCTCCGGGAGGAACTTCTGCAGTAGAATAAACAAATCCATATTTGGGATCTATCATATCCCCAAAGGTAAGCTTATTCCAATCTAGTGAAGTCTGATAATACCCTGCAGAAAGTGCAAATCGCATATTAAATTTTTTAGAAACTCTCAACTTAAAGGAGTACATCAAATTAGCATTGTATGTATTGATCGTTCCCTGTCCTGCTCTATCACCAAACAACAATATCCCAATTCCGCCATTTAGCTTATCAAAGTGCTGATCATAAGAGAGAGTATAAGAAACAAACTCCCCTTTGATACTCGGCCATTGATCTCTAAAACTCGTAGCAATACGGGGACAGATATTAGTTCCCGCCATCGCCGGATTGAGATAAAGGGGGTTCGCATAAAATTGTGAAAAATGAGCGTCCTGCGCTTGTAATCCCACACTGACAAATAATAATACTGCAGTGATCAGCTTTGAAAACAGTTTTGACATCTTATATATTATATTTTGCGTGGCAAAAGTAATCATTTTTTTTTAATTTATGCTGTTAAAATAGTCAATATTTGATAATTTTTTTAAAATTTGAACGTTCTAATGAGTAATATTTTAAAACCTTCATTATAAACCATAACGAAATATGAAACGTAATTCTTGGGTTCCCTTTCTCTTTTTTTTGCTTTTATTGTTTTTTTCGCCTCAATTATGGTCACAAAGTAGAGAAAAAACCATTCAGATTGAGTGGGCAAAACCTGTTCATTTTGAAATTAGTCCCGATAAAACAATTCATCTTTTACACTTTAAGGGGGCGGTTCCATCTGAACAATTTCCGACTTTACCTTCCTACAACTTAACTATAGAACTTGATAACAATTATTCGAAGCTAGAGTACCGGATCAAAGATATTGAGATGGCTCCCTTAACTATAGAGGAAGCAGCTTTGATTCCTACTCTTTTTAGACCTAAAGAATTAGAAATAGAGCTCCATACTGCCTCAACCCGTAAAAAAGATTATGCCGTTCTCTCTTTTATACCTATTGTTTTTCAATCCAATACTCCTCAAAAAATAACCTCGATCAAGATTGAATTGATTCCATCTCTTCCTATTATGAAAAAAAACTATAAGGGGGGAGGCAATTCAGTGCTTGCAACGGGAAACTGGTACAAAATTGAGACCTTTCAAAGCGGTATACACAAAGTTACTTATAACGATTTGATCTCTCTTGGAATAAAGACCACTCCCCTCGCTTCTTCTCAAATTGCTCTTTTTGGAAACGGAGGCAACATGCTCCCTGAAGCCAATGATGAAAATGAATTTCTGGAGCTTGTTGAAAATGCAATCTTTATTCAAGATGGAGGTGACGGAATTTTTGGTCCCGGTGACTACTTCCTTTTTTATGGCATAGGGGTTCATGGTTGGAAGTATTCCCCTCTTACTCAGCAATTTAACCATCAATTTAACATTTATAGTAACAAAACCTACTATTTTATAACCGTTGATCCGGAGATTGGAGAAAAAAAGAGGATCACATCGGTAAATAATTCGAACTTAACGCCTAACATAACAACCAATCAATTCACTCATTACGATTTTTATGAGTATGATAAAGTCAATTTTGCCGAATCCGGTAAAATCTGGGTTGATGAGCCTTATGAGGCACAATCAACCAAGCGTTATACTTTCCAAACCCCGACACACAACGGAGAACAGGCCCGAATCTCCATTGCGGCCGCTTCAAACAATAGCCAAGCCTCATCCTTTTCCATTGCCGTAAATGGAACTCATCTAGCTTACATGCCCCTGGATAAAAACACTAATACTTTTGCTGTGTACAACGCGCAATCATTTTCTGTTGGACAGTTTAGCTCTCCCTTGAAGATTGATCTTACTTTCAATAAACCCTACCCTTCAGCAACAGTTTATCTTGATTATATTGAGATTCAAATGGGTGCTATGTTGAATATGTACACCTCACAATTCCCATTTTGCAATATCAACACTGTCGGGGAACAAAATATTACCCGATTCCAAATAGGAAATAGTAACAACGCAACTCAGGTCTGGGATATTACCAATCCCTACGAACCTAAAAACATGGTTGGGGAACTCAATAATAACCAATTCTCTTTTAACTCCGGCACTTCGCAACTTAAATATTTCTTTGCTTTCAATGGAAGTCAATTCTACACTGTAAAACCTATTGGAAAAATTTCCAATCAAAATTTAATAGGTAGTTCCGATGTTGATTTGATTATTATTTCTCATCCTAATTTCAGGAGTGAAGCGGAACGTTTGGCAAAATTCAGAAAAGAGAATGATGGTTTAACCAGTATCATTGTTGCTCCCAGTCAAGTCTACAATGAATTCTCTTCCGGAAAAGTAGATCCATCAGCGATTCGGAACTACATGAGAGCTGTGTATCTCAAAACAAACAAAGTCTATCCCCGCTACTTACTTTTGGTTGGACGCCCTTCCTATGATTATCGTGGTATAGTGGAAGGGACAGAACTATATGTTCCCAACTACCAAACCGAGCCTTCATTCCACGACGGGTCACTCGGTGCAAATGATGACTATTTTGCACTATTAGATGATAATGAAGGGGATAGTTGCAGGGGATTACTTGACCTTGGAGTTGGTAGATTTCCTGTCACCACTCTCTCCCAAGCTAAAATTTGCGTTGACAAATCGATTAACTATTCTGCCTCAACAAATCTGACTCAAAATACCCCTTCTCTCATTTCTAATTTGGGAGACTGGAGAAATGTGGTCACCTTTGTTGGAGATAATGGGGATGATAATATCCACATGATCACTGCTGACGCCGGAGCACAAAAATTGGCTCAGAATTACCCACATTTCAATATTGACAAAATTTACAATGATGCTTACCAGGTTGTATCGTATGCCGGAGGACAGCGCTATCCTGAGGTTACTAAAGCAATCAATAGCAGAATGAACAGAGGTTCTCTAATCTTCACTTATACCGGTCATGGGGGAGGAAATGGTTGGTCAAAAGCAAGAATTTTAGAGATCTCAGATATTACAAAATGGAAAAACAAGTATAACCAACCCTTCATGATGAACTTGACTTGCTCCTTTGGTTGGGTCGACAGAGCAGCTATATCCCCATCAGAGTTGATATATATCAATGAGCAGGGAGGAGCAGCAGCTATGATGACAACTACACGATCTGCATACACAGGAGCCAATTACAGCTTTTGCAATAAAATATTCAGCAATTTACTAATCAATCCATTAAACCAACCCGTTACAATAGGGGAATTTAATATGGCAGCCAAAAATAGTCTTGGCGGTGCAATGTACGGGATCAACATGTATGTTATCTTAGGAGACCCCACCATGAAACTTGCTCTACCACAACATAAAATCGTAACTGATTCCATCATTATAGACGTAACTCAACAACAAACAGATACAATAAAAGCGTTGGATAAAGTGATTGTAAAAGGAAGGATAACAGACCATGGTGGAGCCACCCTGAATCAGTTTAACGGAACACTTTTCCCATCTGTTTACGATAAAAAAATCAATACTGTAACACTATTGAACGACCCTGACAATCCTCCTTTTGAGTTTGAAGTACAAAACAGTGTCCTTTTTAGGGGTAATGTTTCTGTAATCAATGGTAATTTTGAATTTAATTTTGTCGTCCCAAAAGATATTAACTATGCGTACGGTCCCGGGAAGATAAGTTATTATGCTCGTTCTTCAAATAGTGATGCTAAAGGATATACCGACCAATTTTATATCGGAGGATTTAGTGATAATCCCATTGTTGACGAAAATGGACCCACAATTCAAATCTTTCTTAACGACGAAAAGTTTGTTAGTGGAGGTATTTGCAGTCCAAATCCAACGCTAATCATTAAACTAAAAGATGAAAATGGAATCAACACGACAGGAAATGGAATTGGTCATGATATTGTAGCTATTATCGATCAACAAAACGATCAACAGATTATACTCAACGATTTTTATCAAACTGAAAAAGATAGTTCTAATTCCGGAACTATTAGATATCCCCTTGAAGAATTATTGGTGGGAGACCATACACTAAAAGTACGGGCATGGGATATCGCCAACAATGTTTCAGAAAGCAGTATCGACTTTACTGTTGTTTCAGATGAGAAATTACATCTGGAACATGTACTAAACTATCCCAACCCTTTTACTACCCACACCTCCTTCTTTTTTGAACATAACCAGGCAGGAGAAACCTTTGATATCTTAGTGCAAATTTTTACAATTTCAGGAAAATTAGTAAAAACCATTTCTGATACACAACATCTTTTAGGCAACAGGTCTGAAAAGATAGATTGGAACGGACTTGACGACTTTGGAGACAAAATAGCCAAGGGAACATATATCTATAAATTGTCAGTAAGAAATAGCAAAGGAGAAAAAGTGGAAAAATATGAAAAATTAGTCATATTATAAAATAAATAACTATCTTTGACGTTTCTTTTTGGAATTAAATCACTAATACTGTAAAACAATATGAACAAAAAAAGTTTTTTAACATTATTCCTGTTAATTATAACCTTATCATACACATTTGCTCAATCATCTTCTTTTGATTTTGATAATCCTACTGCTCCTTACCTCAATCCTATTACTACTGCTGTTCCTTCTTTACTCATTTCTCCTGACTCAAGGGGTTCCGGGATGGGAGATATTGGTGTTGCTTCTTCTGCTGACATCAATTCTCAACACCACAATGCTGCAAAATATGTTTTTAACAAAAGCGTACTTGGGGTCTCATTCTCGTACAGTCCATGGTTGAAACAGATTGTTGGTGACATTGACTTGGCTTATGTAGCCGCTTTTGTAAAACTAACGGATATGGATGCTATCGCCTTTTCCCTTCGCTATTTTTCCATGGGAGCAATTCAGTTTACCGACTATTTTGGAATGCCTATCGGAGGTGAAAGAAATCCTCATGAATTTGCTGTAGACTTCTCCTACAGTAGAAAGTTTTCCAATCATTTTTCCATGGCTTTAACCCCTCGTTTTATCTATTCTAATCTAGCCTCAGGAATGGAGGTTCAAGGTTTAGATATGAAGTCAGGGTTGGCAGGAGCAGCTGACTTAGCTCTATTCTACGAACAAGATTTTAAAGCTAATAGACTTGAAAATCAAACTGTAAGAGCCGGTTTAGTAATCGCAAATATCGGTAACAAAATATCTTATACTGATGGAAGTACTAATAGAACATTCCTTTCAACTAACCTAAAAATTGGAGCATCCTATACCATAGGTATTGATAAATATAACAAGATAAGCTTTATTGGAGAAGCAAGCAAACTATTAGTTCCTACTCCCCCTGTCAGAATGGTAGATGAAGAGGGAAGACCTAAACAAAATCCCGATGGAACATACGAATACTACGGAAATGGAATGGATCCACAAAATATAGGTGTTTTCCAGGGTATGATACGTTCCTTTTATGATGCACCCGGTGGATGGCGTGAAGAAATGAGGGAAATTATTTATGCTGCCGGTATTGAATATGCATACAGAGATCTATTTATGCTTCGTGGTGGTGCCTTTTTTGAAAACAAAGATAAAGGTAATAGAAAATTTGCAGAGATTGGAATTGGGTTAAAATACAATGTCTTTAACCTGGATGTTTCCTACCTTTTCTCGTTTACACAACATAACCCTCTCGAAAACACACTCCGCTTCACCCTGGCTTTCCATTTTGATTCCTTCTACGCCAGTGAAATTAAAAAACAGGGAATTCAGAAGTAGATAATTAAATGAAGTGGGATGAAAAGTTTTAGAGTTGGCTTAGGGTATGACATACATCAATTGGTTGATCAAAAAATCAACCAATTTCCGTTTAAATTAGGGGGGATTACCATCCCCTTTGATAAGAGTTGTATTGCTCATTCAGACGGAGATGTACTGATTCACGCACTATGCGATGCATTATTGGGTGCAGCTGCTCTACAGGATATCGGAACCCATTTCCCGGATACTAAAAAGGAGTGGCATAAAGTCAACAGTGAGAAATTAGCCCAAAAAGTTGTTCAGCTCATTCATCAAGAGGGGTGGCAAATCAATAATATTGACGCTACCATTATCCTTGAAGAACCTAAATTAGCCCCTTATAAAGAACTTATTAAAAATAATATAGCCAAAATAGCTCAGATTCCCCCCCCCTTAGTTTCTATTAAAGCTAAAACAAACGAAAAAATGGATAGTATTGGGGAAGGACTGGCTGTAGCGGCTCATGTTGTAGTATTATTAATTTCAAATCGATAATTTATGATGAAAAAAAATCTATTATTCACCCTTTTTTGTCTTATTATAATGACAACAAACGCTCAAAAAAATAGCACAGGATCGACAATAGATAAAGATCTTGTTAAGAACAATCCGTTGGTTGCTGAGTGGAAAACCCCTTATGAAACACCTCCTTTCAGCATAATTAAATTAGAGCACTATAAACCTGCTTTTGAATATGCAATCGCAACTGCTCGCCAGGAGGTATATGAGATTTCAGCTCAAAAATCAAAACCTACTTTTGAAAACACTATTGTTGCTTTGGATCGCTCCGGGAAACTTCTAACTCGTGTTTCCAGTGTCTTTTACAATCTTTTATCTACCATGACCTCTGCTGAGATGCAAAGTTTAGCTCAAGAATTAAGTCCTATGTTAACTGAATACAGCAATAAATTGTACCATGATGCAGCACTTTTTCATCGGGTTCATGCTGTATACAAAGAAAAAGATAAACTGACAAAAGATGAAGACAAGATGTTGCTTGAAAAAACATACAAAGCTTTTGTAAAGAGTGGAGCTCTACTTTCAGAAGAGGATAAAAAAATGTACAATGAAATCTCTTTACAACTTTCTAAGCTAACCCTTCAATTTGGAGAAAACCTTTTGGCTGCAACCAATGAATTTGAAATGCTTTTCACTGATAAAAAAGAACTTTCCGGCATGCCTGAAAGCAGCTTAGCTATTGCTGAAGCCAAAGCAAAAGAGAAGGGAAAAGAGGGTTATATCTTTGACCTCACAGCTCCCAGTTACGGTGCTATTATGAAGTATGTTGATAATCGCGAGTTGAGAGAAAAGTTTTATATGGCATACAATACTCGCGCACTCGAAGGTAAAAATGACAATAGAGATATTATCCGCCAAATTGTATCCCTGCGTTCCAAATTGGCAAAATTGATGGGCTTCAAGACTTATGCTGATTACGTTTTGCAAGACAGAATGGCAGAAAATTCTAAAAATGTATATAACTTACTGGACCAACTGCTAGATGCTTCACTTCCTGTTGCTAAGAAAGAGATGGCTGAACTCAATCAATTTGCAAAAACAATGGATTTGGAAGGAGAACTACAAAGATGGGATTTCTCTTACTATTCAGAAAAATATAAAAATCAAAAATACAATTTGACCGATGAGATGTTAAAACCTTACTTCAAGTTAGAAAATGTTATTGATGGTGTGTTTAACCTGACTACAACTTTATATGGTTTAACATATAAAGAAAATAAAAAGATTGAAAAATATCATCCTGATGTGACTATCTACGAAGTTTATAGAGGAAAAGAGTTTCTTGGAATCCTCTATCTCGATTTTCATCCCAGAGCTTCCAAACGAGGTGGTGCCTGGATGACCTCTCTCAGAGAACAATCCATTGATGAAAAAGGAAACAATATCAGACCTTTGGTTTCTTTGGTGATGAACTTTACGCCTTCAACTCCCGATAATCCTTCCTTATTAACTTTTGATGAAGTAACTACTTTTTTGCATGAGTTTGGACACGGATTACATGGTCTCTTCTCCAATGTTACTTATGAATCACTCTCCGGAACCAGTGTTCCCAGAGATTTTGTAGAGCTACCATCTCAAATTTTTGAAAATTGGGCTACCGATTCTGAATTTTTGAACACATTTGCATTCCATTACGAAACTAAAGAAGTGATTCCCAAAAATTTAGTTCAAAAAATTAAAGATGTTGAGAATTATTTGTCCGGGTACTCTTTCTGCCGTCAACTTTCATTCGGTTATTTAGATATGATGTGGCACACCATAAATCCTGATCTTATTGGAGATGTTATTGATATGGAAGTTAGATCCAACGCTAAAACTGAACTTTTCCCTGTAGTTCAAGGAGCTTGTATGAGTACCACTTTCAGCCATATTTTCGCCGGTGGATATGCTGCCGGATATTATGGCTATAAATGGGCAGAAGTACTGGATGCAGACGCATTTGCATACTTTGAAGAAACCGGAATTTACAATAAAAAAACAGCTAATGCTTTTGTAGATAACATTCTTTCAAAAGGAGGATCCAAAAAAGCAATGGAACTTTATATCGATTTCAGAGGTCGTGAACCTCAGGTTGATGCTCTTCTCAAAAGAAGTGGTTTGAAGTAATCGATTTTTTTCGTATCTTTGTCGATTGTTTTGAAACTGAATAGAAAAAAATAACTGATCATTAATCATATAATTAACCATTTAAAAACTCTAAACAATATGCAAAAAAAAGGAAATAAATACGGAACACATCGCGTAATCGATCCTGTTGGGGTTCTTCCACAACCTGCCAATAAAATTGACAACAACATGGATGAGATCTATGACAACGAGATATTAATTGATGTTCAAACACTCAATATTGACTCAGCATCGTTTACCGATATTGCCAAATTCTGCAACCACGATAAGGAAGCGATGAAAAAGGAGATGTTTCTCACTGTAGAACTTCAGGGAAAACACCGTAATCGTCGTACAGGTTCGGGTGGGATGCTTCTCGGTACTGTTGAGAAAATCGGTGACGCATTGGTGGGCAAGACTGATCTCAAAGTGGGTGACAAGATTGCTACTCTCGTATCACTTTCTCTTACTCCTCTCCGCATTGATGAGATTCTTGAAATTCGCGAAGATGTTGACCAAGTGGATATCAAGGGTAAAGCTATTCTTTTCGAAAGTGGTATCTATGCCAAGATTCCTACCGATATGCCTGAAAAACTGGCTCTTTCTGCTTTGGACGTTGCAGGTGCTCCCGCACAAACTGCCAAACTTTGCAGACCCGGTGACACCGTTCTTATCATTGGTGCAGGTGGAAAATCCGGTATGCTTTGCTGCTACGAAGCTAAAAAACGTGTTGGTGTTACCGGTAAAGTTATCGGTATGACCCATAGCGAGAGGTCAACTAAACGTATGCAAGACCTCGGTTTCTGTGATGTTGTATTTGCAGGTAATGCTAACGATCCTATCGCAATGTACGAAAAAGTATCTGAACTCACCGGCGGTAAAATGGCTGACATTACCATCAATAACGTAAATGTTCCTGATACTGAAATGACTTCGATCCTCTGTACCAAAAACGACGGAATTATCTATTTCTTCTCTATGGCTACCAGCTTTACAAAAGCAGCTCTCGGAGCAGAAGGTGTTGGTAGTGACGTTACTATGATTATTGGAAACGGATACACTCAAGGACACGCAGAAATTACATTACAGTTACTCAGAGAAAGCAAAAAGTTAAGAGATATCTTTACAGAACTTTATGCTTAATAAAAATAAAAGATAAAAAAAGCTGCTCAAATGAGCAGCTTTTTTTTATGCATTCTTGTGCATCTCTGCAAAATATTTATAGAAATAGGGCACGGTTTCAATTCCTTTGAAAAATTGTTCCAGTGGGAAGCTTTCATTAGGAGAGTGAATACCATCCTCTTCCAAACCAAATCCAAGAAGAATCGATTTAGTTCCTAAAATACGCTCAAAACCTGCAATAATTGGAATAGAACCACCACTACGCGTTGGAACCGGTTCTTTACCATAAGTGGTCAAAACAGCCTTTTCTGCAGCTTTGTATGCAGGAATATCAATAGGAGTTACGTAAGCAGGACCACCATGGTGAGGAGTTACAGTTACCGTAACATAATCGGGAGCGATAGACTCAAAGTGTTCTTTAAAGAGTTGTGAAATCTTCTCATGTTGTTGGTTAGGAACGATACGCATTGAGATTTTCGCATTCGCTTCTGAAGGAAGTACAGTTTTGGATCCTTCACCGATATGTCCTCCCCAAATTCCACAAACATCAAACGAGGGACGAATAGTAGTTCTCTCAATAGTAGTATATCCTTTTTCACCTTTCACCTCTTTAATTCCGATCATATCCTTATACTCTTGCAAATCGAATGGTGCTTTTGCCATCATGGCACGCTCTTCATCGGAAATCACCAATACATCGTCGTACATTCCGGGAATAGTGATTCTGCCATCCTCATCTGTCATTTGAGCAATCATATCACACAATACATTGATTGGATTGGCTACTGCACCACCAAACACACCGGAGTGAAGGTCACGGTTAGGACCCACCACTTTCACATCGAGATAAGTTAAACCACGCAATCCCATATCGATAGATGGAATATCTGGAGCAATCATACTGGTATCAGATACCAAAATAATGTCTGCTTTGAGTTTTTCCTTATTGTCTTCCAAAAATTTGTACAGGTTAACACTACCGATCTCCTCTTCCCCTTCAATCATAAACTTCACATTACAAGGGAGTTGGTTAGTTTTTACCATATATTCGAATGCTTTGGCATGGATAAAAGATTGTCCTTTATCATCATCAGCACCTCTTGCCCAAATTTTTCCATCCTTAATAACCGGTTCAAATGGCTCTGTGTTCCACAATTCAAATGGTTCAGCAGGCATCACATCATAGTGCCCATAAACCAATACGGTAGGCAATTTAGGATCAATGATCTTTTCACCATACACCACGGGAGCACCATTTGTAGGATGAATTTCTGTAAAATCGGCACCGGCCTCTTTAATCAGCTCTGCCCAACGTTCTGCGCAACGTACCATATCCTCTTTATGTTCACTTTTTGATGAAACCGAGGGAATCCTAATCAAGGAAAAAAGTTCTTCTAAAAAACGATCTTTGTTTTCTTCAATGTAATTTTTTAAATCTTTCATAATATTATTGAGTAAAAATTAAAAATTCTATCTGCAAAGATACAAAAGATTTCGGATTTGTGATTTCGGATTTCGGAATCTCTTAAATTTAGAATTTAGATTTTAGAATTATTTACTCGCGCCTTCGACTTTCAATCTTACTTTTTGTTTCTATTTTATTATTTTGGAATAAAAAAAATAAGGGGGGCAGGAAAATCTCCCCTTTTTTGATGTCCCATTTCCCCACTCTGGAATATTTGACCTTTTTGGACATGTGTGATCAATTACGAATTACGAATTACGAATTACGAATTACGATAAAAAAAAGCCTTGCGAAAAAAATCCACAAGGCTTTATGTTATTGGGCAACGACCTACTCTTCCACCTTTCGGCAGTACCATCGGCGCTATTGGGCTTAACTTCTCTGTTCGGAATGGGAAGAGGTGTGCCCCAACGCTATTGTCACCGCAATCTCGTTACAGAACTTTTAATTTGTTCCGTTATAAGATTTGACAAAATTTGAAAGAGATAAACTTCTTGAGTAAACAAGCAAGTTTCGGGTAATTAGTATTGCTCAGCTATGACATTACTGCCTTTACACCTGCAACCTATCAACGTCATCGTCTATAACGACCCTTTAATGAAGCCTCATCTTGAGGTGAGTTTCGTACTTAGATGCTTTCAGCACTTATCTCATCCGAACTTGGCTACCCTGCGATGCAGCTGGCGCCACAACAGGTACACCAGAGGTTCGTCCAACTCGGTCCTCTCGTACTAGAGTCAGGTCCTCTCAAGCTTCTACGCCCACAACAGATAGGGACCGAACTGTCTCGCGACGTTCTGAACCCAGCTCGCGTGCCACTTTAATCGGCGAACAGCCGAACCCTTGGGACCTTCTCCAGCCCCAGGATGTGACGAGCCGACATCGAGGTGCCAAACCACTCCGTCGATATGAGCTCTTGGGAGTGATCAGCCTGTTATCCCCGGAGTACCTTTTATCCTTTGAGCGATGGCCCTTCCATGCGGAACCACCGGATCACTATATCCTAGTTTCCTACCTGATCGACTTGTTTGTCTCACAGTCAAGCACCCTTTTGCTATTGCACTCAACGCACGGTTACCAAGCGTGCTGAGGGTACCTTTGAAAGCCTCCGTTACTCTTTTGGAGGCGACCACCCCAGTCAAACTACCCACCAAACATGGTCCTCGCATCCCGCGAGTTAGATTTCAAATAGATAAAGGGTGGTATTTCAAGGTTGGCTCCACAAATACTAGCGTACCT
>Ga0208459_1002835_pt1 | contig 14114 bp, 10 predicted proteins | sample AD_UKC087_MetaG_FD_184433 | JGI IMG/M metagenome (GOLD analysis project Ga0208459, IMG submission 184433) | Active sludge microbial communities of municipal wastewater-treating anaerobic digesters from USA - AD_UKC087_MetaG (SPAdes) (version 2) | ecosystem: Engineered > Bioreactor > Anaerobic >... | reverse complement strand
CAATTTCCAATATTCTCCAGTTTAAAAATGACTACCCCGCGGCTAAAGAGATTTTTCTAAACCAAAACTATCGGAGTTGTCAAAATATTCTGGATTTGTCTTATCAATTTATCCAGCAGAACAATCCTTATCGGTTGGAAGTGAAATTAGCCGTCGGCAATCAAGGACTTTCCAAAAAACTTTCGACTAACCAGGCGGTGGCAGGAGAAATAGCCCATTTTCACGGTCGGCGATTAGCCGATGAGGTGTCACTGGTAATCAATAAAATTATCGAGCTCTATAACGCCCAAGAGGATAAAAAATGGTCTGATTTTGCCATTTTAGTCCGGGCTAATTCCAGCGCCGATGATTTTGCCTATGGCCTGGAAAAGGCCGGGGTGCCATATTTATTTTTTGCTTCTAAGGGTCTTTACAGTAAAGCAGTGGTCTTGGATATTTTGGCATTTTTCAAGTTGTTGGATAATTATCATGAAAGTCCGGCCCTGTATCGGTTTTTATCTTTATCAATTTGGGGCATCGCCCACCAGGATATGGTTGAATTAAATTATTGGTCCAATCGAAAGGGTTGGTCGCTTTATGAATCTTGTCGGCAGATAAGCGTTTTGTCCGGGCTGTCTCAAGATTTGAGGGATAAAATTGAGCAGCCATTGTCTTTTTTGGCTAAGCACGGCAGCATGGCCAAGGCCGGAAAAAATACCACTGAAATTATTCAATCGTTTCTTCATGAAAGCGGATACTTGAAAAATCTGACTGACCAAGAAAGCCGGGACAATCGCGAGCAACTCAATTATTTGAACCAGTTTTATAAAAAGATTCAGGATTTTGAGAAAAATAACGACAATAAAACACTCCAGAATTTTATGGAGTTTATGGAATTGGAATTGGAATCAGGCGATGAGGGAGGGTTGTCGCAAAACTGGGAGGAGGAGGGACCAGATAGCATCAAAATTATGACCATTCATTCGGCCAAGGGCTTGGAATTTAAATATGTTTTTATTCCCAATCTGGTGGATAAAAGATTTCCCACCATTGCTAGGGGCGAGTCGATTGATTTGCCGGCTCGCCTGATTAAAGAAATCATGCCGGAAGGCGATGTTCATCTGCAGGAGGAGCGGCGTTTATTATACGTGGCGATGACCAGAGCCAAACACGGCCTTTATTTTTCTTCGGCCGATGATTATGGCGGCGTCCGCAAGAAAAAAATATCCAGATTTTTGAGTGAATTGTCGGAAATAGGCTTGTCGCTGGCCGTTCAGGCGGAAAAGAAGCAACCAGCAATAATCCCGGATCAAAAGAAAAAATTATTGAGCGGTGATTCCTCTCCCGTTTATTTGCTGCCGACAAAATTTTCCTTTACGCAGTTACGGGCTTTTGAAAATTGTCCTTATCAATACAAATTTGCCCACCTTTTAAAAATACCGGTTCGAGGCACGCGTCAGTTTTCCTTTGGCCGCAGTATGCATCTCACGCTGCAGAAGTTTTTTCAGGAGGTAAACAGGAGAAAATCAAGTCGCCAGCCTGATTTGTTCGGCGGTGAAAACAAACAACAGGAAGTCTCCTGGACGGAACTCAAGGAAATTTATCAACAATCATTTATCGATGATTGGTATCCGGACCGAAAAAACAAAGAGCAGACTTACCAAAAAGGCGAAGCGTCGCTAAAAGTTTTTTATCAGAAATACCAAGAATCCCGGCCGGTAGTGAGATATTTGGAATATCCTTTCAATTTGCGGATAGGCGAGGGCGGCCAGTATATCATTAAAGGAATGATTGATCGAATAGATGATTTTCATGGCCAAATTCGGATTGTTGATTATAAAACTGGTAACCCCAAAGATAAATTGTCTTGGGAAGACAAGGAGCAATTATTAATTTATCAGTTGGCCGCTCAGGAGGTGATGAAGGAAGAGGTGGGGGAGTTGGTTTTTTATTATCTGGATAACAACTCGGAAGTTTCTTTTTTGGGTCGAGACAAGGAGTTGGATAAAGTTAAAACCAAAATTATCAGTATTATTGAAGAAATTAAAAAAGGCGATTTTCCTCCTCAACCCGGTCAATTATGTCGTTACTGCGATTTTAAGAATATTTGCGAGTTTAGAAGTGTGTAATAACATCTAACATCAAATATTTGGAGGGGAGATAAAATATATAATATGATATTTTGTAGAGACGGGACATGATCCCGTCTTTATTTTTAAAATACAAGGCAATTTAGTTATTTTTCCTGTCTTTATAAAAAGTAGGAAAAATTCATAATTTTATTTGGCTTATTTAAGCTATTTTTAATGTTTTTAGCTCAAATAACATTGACAAAAAATTTAATATGTGATATAATTATATATTAACAGTAAATTACAACTCAAATTTTCAAGGCTGTTGTTAGGGGCGGTACCCAGTCATCTGGTTTTATCGCCTCTATAACAACAGCCTTGAAACCAATTTGAAGCAATAAAATAGAGGAGGGAAATGGTGTCTGGTGGCCAATATCTGCTGGCGGGCTTAAACTCCTGCCTCGCGGAGCGGCCAAGCTGACATAATCACAGGAAAACTCCAGGTCACAAATATTAAAATTATTTTCGGGCCGTTAGGAATTATCCGCTTCTTAGTTTGATTATTCAAGCTAAGAATGGCCATCCTCTATTTCATTGCTTCAATGCTTGAATTTTTTCCCCCCTGATGCGAAGGAGGCAATGCTTGTCACTTACCGAGGTCGGTTTTCCGGCCAAGGGCTGGCGGCTTAAAGCGGCAATCGGCCAAAAATAAATTATTTGATTCGCCGAATTAGCTCGCTTGGGCCTTATTCGTATCAGGGGGAAGAAAAGGAGGGCAATGATGCAGGTACAGTGTTGTCTCTGCAAGCGTTTCCGCCAGCCTGACGGAAACTGGATTCATAAAACTGACCCGCTAGTTGAGCCGGTCAGTCATACCATTTGTCCGGATTGCCTCCCTGATTATCAGGAGGCAATCCGGCGCGAACGTGAGGAGATGAAAGATTAATAATATCATTTATTTATTCCTTCATCTCCTCTTTCCATTTAAGCCGACAAATAACTGCCGGTTTAGACGGGAAAGAGCTCTTTAATAAATTCTTTAAAAGAAAAACTTTCTTTCCCTAAGCGCTGCTTTTTAAAGGCAGTGTTAAATTCTATAAAATTACAAAAGCGGTTCTGATTTATCAGCGCCGCTTTTGTGATTTTTAAAGAATTTGATAATAAGACAATACAATAATTTATTAATTAAATTTTTACTAACTTGTATTTCATATTTCTTATCCCGTGTTTTATTTTTCCTCTTGACAAATAATTTTTATTGTTTTTATTTTCTTTCCTTGCTATAATTTTTTTCGTGGGAAAGTTATTCACATCGTTTTGCCGTAAACATTCACGACCAAGAAATCTTTTCTTTTTTAAAATGTGGAATTTTCGGCGATGCGACAAACTTTCTCTAAATCCCGTCCCGAATTTTCGGGGCGGGATTTCAATTTGCAATATTTTTATCTTTACTAATTTGTGTTATAATAAAAACAATATAGATTAATCAATCGGTTTGATTCTATGACTCTCAAGCAATTAATTTTAACCATTATTGTCGCCAGCCTGATTTGTTGGACTGCTTGGATATTGGTTCTTTTTCAGGTCAATCCGTTGGAAACCAATTTTTTGGGGTTTTTGATTTTTTATTTAAGTTTATTTTTTGCCTTATTGGGTACTTTTTTCCTGATTAGTTTTGGTTTTCGCAAGTTGATTAATAAATTTTCTCTGGAATATAAAATTGTCAGTATCTCTTTTCGCCAGTCGTTTTTTTTCGCCTTGTTGGTGGTGGTATTTTTGATTTTGCAGGGCAATAATTTATTAACTTGGTGGAGTATGCTTCTGTTGATCGGAGGCGTCACCATTTTAGAATTTTTCTTTTTGAGCGCTCGCCGGTCCTATTGATTGATTAATTAAACCAATTTCTGGACCGGCGGCAGTCCCGACTTATCGGGATTTTTTGTTTGACGAGTGGACGGTTTGTCGCTATAATTAAATATTATGAATGACAAAATTGAGGTCTTAAGGCAGGAGTTTGTTGCCGCCGTTAAAGAGGTGAAGACCGCGGCCGATTTAATGTCTTTGGAAAATAGATTTTTGGGTCGGAAAAGGGGTCGGTTGACTGAGCTGATGAAAGAGTTGAAAGGTGTGCCCAAGCAGCAAGTGGCTCAATTCGGCCAAACCGCCAATAAGCTAAAATTGGAAATTGTTGAAAAAATTAGTTTATTGAAAAATGAATTAGCCAATCCCCAGGGCGGTGGTTTTGATTTGGATTATACTTTGCCGGGCAAAGCCTTTCCAATCGGCCACTTGCATTTGGCTAGCCAGGCAATTCGGGAAATTGCCGATATTTTTGAAACAATCGGCTTTCAGCGGGCGCGCTATCCGGAGGTGGAATGGGATTATTATGCGTTTGAAGCGCTTAATATGCCGGCTGACCATCCGGCCCGCGACGAATGGGAAACTTTTTTTATTGACCGCCAGCCAATCAACAAGAAAATGGGCCAGCGGGTATTGACACCCCATACTTCTTCCGGTCAAGTTCGGGAAATGGAAAAGGGGAAACTGCCGATTCGGATGATGAATATTTCCAAAACTTATCGCCGGCAAATAGACGCTTCCCACGTGCCGATGTTTCACCAGTTTGAAGGCCTGGTCATTGATAAGGATATCAATATTACTCATCTCAAGGGCACGGTGGAATATTTTGTCAAAAAATTTTTTGGACCGGAACGAACTATTCGTTTAAGGCCGCATCATTTCAAATTCACTGAGCCGAGTTTTGAGGTGGATATTTCCTGCGGCGTTTGCGACGGCCAGGGCTGCAAGCTGTGTAAACAGGGCTGGCTGGAATTGGCCGGCGCCGGTATGGTCCATCCAAATGTTTTGAAAGCCGGCGGCATTGACCCGAAAAAATATTCCGGCTTTGCTTTTGGCTGGGGGGTGGAGCGGTGCTATATGATGAAATCCGGCTTGGCGATTGATGATATCCGGCTGTTGTATAAGAATGATTTAAGGGTGATTAATCAGTTTTAGGGGTTTAGAATGGCAAATAATTATTTAATCGCTAAACGTTAATTGCTAAACGCTAATCGTTTTAAAATATGAATCTCAATATATCCTACAATTGGCTTAAAGAACATCTGGCGACCAAGAAATCGGCCGTTGATTTTGCCCGGCAATTGTCGTTAAGCGGCCCGACGGTTGATTTTATCCATTCGCGCGAGCCGCAATTTTCTCGGGTGGTGGTTGGCGAAATTTTGGCAATAGAAAAACATCCAAACGCTGATAAGTTGAATGTTTGTAAAGTGGAGGTCGGAGAGAAGGAGCCTTTACAGATAGTTTGCGGCGCGCCGAATATCCAGGCCGGGCAAAAAGTGCCGGTGGTTTTGGTTGGCGGCAGGGTAGGGGACATGGAAGTCAAAGAGGTTAAACTCCGCGGGGTGGATAGTTTTGGGATGCTGTGCAGCCAGCGCGAATTGGGTCTAGGCGAAGACCATAGCGGTATTTATATTCTGCCGGATTATCTTAAGGTGGGCTTATTATTTGATAAGGTGATGCCGATCAAAGACGATATTTTTGACATTGAAGTGACTTCCAATCGGCCGGATGCAATGAGTGTAATCGGCCTGGCGCGGGAAGCGTCGGCGATTATGGGTGAGAAATTTATCTATCAAGAACCGAAACCAAATTTAAAGGTTGCTTCCGTAGAGACGGGGCATGCTCTGTCTCTAAAAATCGCGGTCAAGGAACCGAAACTTTGTTCGCGCTACCAGGCCATAGTGATGACTGGCGTCAAAGTGGATAGTTCACCTCTCTGGTTGCAACAGCGGCTATTATCAGCCGGTTTGCGGCCGATTAACAATTTGGTGGATATTACCAATTATGTTTTATTGGAATTCGGCCAGCCAATGCATGTGTTTGATTATGACAAATTAGCCGGCCAAGAGATTATTGTTCGGTCGGCTAAAACCGGCGAAAAAATTTTGGCCCTGGACGGCAAAACTTATGAAGTGGGACCGGCCAATCTGGTGATTGCTGATCAAAAGGCGCCAGTCGCCATCGCCGGCGTAATGGGCGGAGAATTATCGGCTGTTTCCAATGAGACCAAATCTGTTGTTTTGGAGGCAGCCAATTTTGATCCGGTGTCCATTAGAAAGACTGCCCGAGTACTCAATCTGCATTCGGATAGCTCCAATTTATTTGAGAAGGGTTTGAGTCCGGCAGGCACGGCTCCGGCTTTGTTGCGGGCGGTGGAATTAGTGCTGGAGTTGGCCAATGGTCAAGTGGCTTCCAAGATATTTGATGAGTGCAGTTACAAATTTAAAACCAAAGAGTTGTCCCTATCTCCAGATAATGCCCGGCGCCTTTTGGGAATTGACATTAAGTCGGCGCAAATAAAAGCAATTTTAAAAAATTTGGGTTTTGGCGTCAGTGGCGACAAGCCGCTGAAAGTCAAAGTGCCTTACTGGCGCGATCGGGACATTGAGGGCGAGCATGATTTGATTGAAGAGGTGGCGCGGATTTACGGCTACCACAATCTGCCGGCCAATTTACCGGCCGGAGAAATTCCGGTAGATATTGCCGACCACCAAACTTTTAAATTAGAGGATAAAGTCAGGGATATTTTGGTTGGTTTGGGTTTTGCGGAAAATTATAATTACAGTTTCATCTCTGAAAAATTGATAAGAAATTGCGGCTTTGATCCGAGTGATCATGTCAAAATCACCAATCCGCTTAATTTGGATTTTGAATATATGCGTCAGTCATTGGCGCCGGGCATCTTGCAAGCAATAGCGGAGAATGAAAACAATTTTAAAGAAATAAATATTTTTGAACTAAGCCAAGTTTATGAAAATAAGGCTGATAATTTGCCTGACGAAAAATTGAAATTATGCTTGGCTTTATCCGGCCAGGAAGCGACAGAGTTGTTTTTGGCCGCTAAAGGTGTTCTGGCGGCGCTGTTGGCTAAATTGTTTATTAAGGATTTTTCCTTGGCAGCCGATCAAGGAAAAATTAAAATGTGGCCGGCCAATCAGGTTTGGCGGATTATTTCTGGTTCCAATAGTGATTTGGGACAAAGCGGTCTAATTAGTCGCGAAACATTACAATTATTCGGCATTAAATCGGCGGTGGCTTTAGTGGAGATTGATTTTACCAGCTTGGCTAAGGCGGCTCAGGCTGGCCCGTCTTATCAGTCCTTGGCAAAATTTCCAGCAATTGAGCTGGATTTATCAGTCGAGATTAGTAACGGGGTGAGCTATGGTGATGTGGTTAAGGCGGTTAAGAAGGTCAGTCCGTTGATTACGGAAGTGTTTTTTTTGTCGGTTTTTCGCGGTCAAAATATTCCGGAGGGTCATAAAGCCTTAGCCATCAGAATCGTTTACCGCGACTTAGATAAGACTTTGGAATTGGTTGAGGCGCAAAAAATTCATGAGCAGGTTGTTGTCAAACTGAAAAAGGAATATAATGTAAAGGTGAGATAGCAAATTAAATCATAAATTTAAAATTACAAATAACAAATAAATGAATTTGGAGCTTGAAATTTTGAATTTGGAATTTTATTATCTATTTTTTATATTCCACATCTTAATTTTTAAAGATGTAAGTGTTAGAAATTAATTAATTTATATTTTCCCATGCTTACCACCTCAAAAGACATTCTTTGGCTGTCCTTGTCGCTGGTTATACTGTTAATCGGCATTACTTCGGCTTGGGGTATTTTCTATTTTGTGATGATTCTGCGCGATACCAAAGCCATCACCAAGAGTTTTAAAAAAAAGATGGCTTTAATTGACCAGATTTTGGAGACTGTTAAGAAAAAAGTGGAAACAACCGCCAGCTATCTGCCGCCCTTAATTGAAGCCAGCGGCAAGATTGCCGAGAAATTCTGGGATAAAAAAACCGAGAAAAAAAACAAAAAGGAAAAATAATTTTTTATTGCGGCCGGATTAAATTCCGGTCGTGTTTTTGTTTGACTTATTTAAATCGTCCATTCCAGGAAGAGGTTGTATTGCGGTTTTAGCGCGGCTCTAGGGGGTGTGGGGGCATATTTTATTTGCCGATCGCCGGAAACAACCATTGTTCAGTTGTCGGTAGCAACCGTTTTGGGCGGGATAATTGCCATGGTCCTTGGACTATTTTGGGATAAGTTTTGCCTTTGGGCTTGCGGCGCCATTATTTGCAAAGACCATGGTTCAGAAGTTCGGTCTTAGCAGATGGTTTGTTCTTACAGCTGGTTTTCCAAGTGGGAAACCAGTTTTTTTCTTGTCAAAATTGGCTTAATCCTGTAGAATTAGATTATAATTCATCAATCAAATATTCAAATTTATGGCGGAAAAATCAATTATTGACGAATACCAGGCGCGATTGGATAAGTTGGAAAATATTAAAAAATCAGGCGCTAATCCTTTTCCCAATCAATTTGAAAAGAAACAAACACTGGTAGAGGCCAAAAATCAAAAACAGGGCGCTAAAATCAAGACTGCCGGTCGGATTATGTCTATCCGGGTGATGGGCAAAATTGTTTTTTGTCACTTGGAAGACAGTTCCGGTCAATTACAAATCGTTTTAAACACCCAAGAGCTTGGTCAGAAGGATTTTGATTTTTTTACGGCGCATTTTGATGTCGGCGATTTCCTTGGCGTGGCCGGAGAGATTTTTACCACCAAGAAAGGGGAGATATCGGTTCTAGTCAAAAAATATCAATTATTAGCCAAAGCGCTTCTGCCATTGCCGGAAAAATGGCATGGTTTGCAGGATAAGGAAATCCGCTATCGCCAGCGCTATTTGGATTTAATTGCCAATCGCGAGGTGAAACAAGTTTTTGTCCAGCGATCCCAAATAATAGAGGCCATCAGAAAATATCTCAAAGAGGAGCAGTTTATCGAGGTGGAAACGCCTAATCTGCAAGCCATTTACGGCGGCGCTTCTGCTACCCCATTTAAAACACACCTAAACGCCTTGGATATTGATTTGTATTTGTCAATTTCGCCCGAGCTTTATCTCAAACGGCTGATAGTCGGGGGACTAGATAAAGTGTTTACTATCAGTAAAAATTTTAGAAACGAAGGCATCGACAAGTTTCATAATCCCGAGTTCACAATGCTGGAGTTTTATTTGGCTTATGCCAATTATGAAAAGTTGATGACAATGACCGAAGAATTGCTGAAAAAAATATTTAAGGCCTTGGGGCTTAAGGAGACCATTACTTATCAAGGCCAGAATTTAAATTTTAAAAATATTCCCCGAGTCAGATTTGCCGATTTAATCAAAGAAAAAACAGGGATTGATATTAGCGTCGCTAATGACTTTGAAAAATTGTCCCGGGCCATAAAAAGCCAAAAACTCAAAGACATTGACATTAGCGGCGGCAGTCATTATGGGGCGTTGTTAGACCAGTTGTATAAGCGCGTGGTCCGTCCGGGTATTGTTCAGCCGGTGTTTTTGACTCATTATCCGGTGGAGATGATCGCTTTAGCCAAGAGGAACGAGGATAATCCCAGATTAATCAATACTTTTCAGCTGATTGTGGCTGGAGCGGAAATGGTTAAGGCTTATGATGAGCTTAATGATCCTTTGGACCAGGAAGAACGACTCAAGGAGCAGGCGCAGCTTTTGAACAGAGGGGATAGTGAAGCCATGCCGATGGACGAGGATTTTATTACTGCCTTAAAGCATGGAATGCCGCCAACCGCCGGCTATGGTTTGGGGATTGATCGGCTGGCGATGCTTTTAACTGACCAGCCGTCAATTCGTGATGTGATTTTATTTCCATTTATGCGGCCGGAGAAATAATTTTAAAATTAGAATTTTAATTAAAAATTTATTTTATGTTGGACATTAATAAAATTAGAGCGGACAAAGAGGGGATTAGGAAGGGATTAATCAAGCGAGCCGAGCCGGCAGTGATTGATGCTTTACTGGATAAAGTATTGGCGCTCGATGAGTCTAGGCGAGATTTAATTCAAAAAACTGAGGAGTTGAAAGCGGAGCGGAACAAACAGTCCAAAGTAAAGCCCACGCCGGAGGTAATCGAACAAATGAAGAAGGTCGGAGCAGAGATAAGGAAAGTTGACGAACAGCTAAGTCAGGTGGAGGAAGATTTTAAAGCAGTCATGTCAGAATTGCCCAATTTGCCAGCCGAAGATGTGGTGGCCGGTGGCAAGGAAAACAATCAGGTGGTCAAGACATTCGGCCAAAAGCCGCAATTTGATTTTCCGCCGAAGGATCATGTGGAGCTTGCCACGTCATTGGATATTATTGATTATGAAAGGGGAGTAAAAATCGCTGGCTCCGGTTTTTGGGTTTATAAGGGCAAGGGGGCGTTGTTGGAATGGGCCTTACTTAATTATTTTTTGGATTTTCATACCAAAAATGGCTATGATTTTATTTTGGCGCCGTATCTGCTCACTGAACAATCTGCCTATACCTCCGGCCATTTACCGAAATTTCGGGAGGATTTGTTTTGGACGCAGGACAAGGCCTGTTTAAATGCCACTAGCGAGATGATGCTGGGCAATTTTCACCGTGAGGAGATATTGGACGAGAGTGTCTTACCCTTGAAATATTGCGCCTACAGCGCCTGTTTTCGCCGCGAAGCTGGTTCCTACCGCAAAGAAGAGCGGGGGATGATCCGGGGTCACCAGTTTAATAAAATTGAGATGTTTCAATTTACCAAGCCGGAAGATTCTTGGACCGCTTTTGCTGAGTTGGTCAAAAATGCGGAAAAATTAGTGGAGGGCCTGGGCCTTCATTATCAGACGGTTTTGTTGGCGGCCGGCGATGCCAGCGCTTCGATGGCCAAGACAATGGATATTGAAGTTTGGCTACCGTCGATGGAAACATACAAAGAAGTTTCCAGCGCCTCTAACGCCTTAGATTATCAAGCGCGCCGCGGCAATATTCGTTATAAGGATGGCGCTACTGGCAAAAATGAGTTTGTTCATACTTTGAACGCCTCTGGTTTGGCCACTAGTCGGCTGTTTCCGGCCATTTTGGAACAATTCCAAGAGCGGGACGGCTCAGTAGTGATACCAAAAGTGTTAAGAAAATATACCGGATTCAAAAAAATTGAAGTAAAAAAATAGCGCCTGCTCCGGATAATATCCGAAACAGGCTTTCAGGGAGAAATACGCACTAATGCGTATTGGGAGATAAGTTCAGCGGCCCTTTATTGGCTGACCAGCTGCTGTTCTCTCCGGATATTTGCGGCAACGATCGACGCAGCGACGCGGCGGCCATTTTGCTTGGCTCGTACGCAATCCTCGGGCTGGCAGTGGCAGTTGTCTTCGTGTTCGCAGTTATTGCAGCATTTAAATTTAAGGGTGTGGACTCCCATCTGGCCGACGATTTTTGGTGGGAGAGCCCTTTTTCGAAAAGGGACGACATTTTGGAGCTCATCGAAGATTTCCTCGACCTCGTCCCGGGCTTTGACTTCGGCAATGGCCAGCAGCACTGCCTTGCCGGAGATTTGGAGCCGGTCCAGCTCCTGGGCAATGCCCTGGAGGATTTCTTTTTCCAGCTCCTTGGGCGCCCCGAAGGCAACATAATATTTAATTGCCTCCAAGACGATTCCTACCTCCTGTTCTTTTGTCAGGCCTTCTTCTTTTCTCATTTCCATCATTCTTCCTCCTGCTTTCTCCTGGTTGCTTCCCCTAAAAACACTAATTCAAGACTGTCTATAATATACCACAAATAATAAATTAAGTCAAATCAAATTTTAGTTAAATTGTCAAATGATCAGAGATTCTTCCAATAAGCAACAGAGCCGGGCAATGAAGATTAAAAAGGATTATCAGCGCAAGGAATTTATCAATCCTTATTTTAATCAACAAAATAGGGGATTTAATGTTTTTTTATACCTAAAGATTTTAGCTTTGATTTTGCTGATTTATCTGGTAGTTTACAGTGATTTGTTTAAGATTAAGCAGGTCGATATCACCGGCTTAAAGATGATTGAGCAATCAGAATTGGAAACCCTGGTTAATCAGCAGTTGGATTCTTGGCGTTGGCGTTTATTGCCTCAACGCAACCTCTTATTAATGGACAGGGGATTATTGGCGAAAAAGATTACCAGTCAATATAATCTAAATAATTTAACCCTTAATAAGGGTTGGAAAAAATTGGCGGTTATTGTTGAGGAAAAGGTCAGTTTCTTAATAGTTTATAATCAGCATAATTTTTATTTTGTTGACGAAGAGGGGATAGTCACGACAATGATCAGTGAAGCTGAGGCGCAAGAATACTGGCAGCAGTTTCCCTTGCTCAATATTGGTGAGCAGTCTTTGGCCATTGGTGATCAGGTAATTAGCGCTAAAGCAGTTGATTTTTTGATTAAATTAGATGAAGAGTTAAAGCTCAAACCCTTACCGATTTATGGTTATGAGGCCAGAGCCGGGGATGAGGTGGCATTAGTGGCTAAACAAGGCTGGCGAGGCATTTTTTCCGTTGACAGTGATCCGCGGGTTGCTTTGGATAATCTATTGTTGATTTTAACTGAGAAAGTTGAAGATCAAAATCAGTTGGAATATATTGATATCCGTTTTGGTGATAAGGTATTTTATAAGTGATTTTTTATGGCAGGGGGGAGTTGGTTGGCTATTTTGACATGTGGATAAATTATTTTTAATAATTACCCTAATGTCGTATAATATAGATTAAGAGACGATTAAGCTCTAAAATATGGAAAAAAGCAGCCGGCCGATAATAAAGCATGTTGCCAATTTTTTGGCCTATTGTGAAGTAGAAAAAGGTCTAAGCCCTGTTTCCGCTAAGAATTATCATAATTTTTTGCGGGTATTTATTAATTGGCTTAAAAATTGCGATTTAAGCGAGCTTAAGCCCCATGAGCTCACCTCAGACCATATTTGGGATTATCGACTTTATTTGTCGCGTAAAAAGGATAATAAGGGTAGGTATATTAAAAAAACCACCCAGAACTATTACCTGATAGCCATTAGGAATCTACTGTCTTATTTTACTGACAAAGATATCCTGTCTTTGCCGGCGGAAAAAGTTAAGTTGCCAAAATTAACCGATAAAGACAAATCAATAAAATTTTTAAAATTTGAACAAATAGAAAAACTATTGGCTATGCCTGACATGGCGCAAAAAGATGGTCTCAGGGATCGAGCGATATTAGAGGTCCTTTTCTCCACTGGTATGCGGGTATCAGAATTAACGTCGCTTAATATTGATCACTTTGATAAAAATAATTTGGTGTTTGGAAAAATAAATGAATATGAGCTTAATATTTTTGGCAAGGGCGGAACCAGTCGGGTAGTTTATTTCTCGCGCCGGGCCATGACTTGGTTGGCTAAGTATTTACAGACCAGAAACGACCTATTCCCTCCCCTCTTTATAAATTATCGGCCAAGCGGCGACCCGAAAGATGATCACCGATTGAGCCCAAGATCGGTTGAAAGAATGGTAAAAAAATACACGGCCCGAGCCGGTTTGCCAGTAAATGCTACGCCGCACACTCTCAGGCACAGCTACGCCACCGATTTATTGAATCAGGGCGCTGATTTGCGCAGTGTTCAGGAGCTTTTGGGGCACAAAAATATTGTCACTACTCAAGTCTATACGCACTTGACCAATCCTAAATTAAAAGAAGTCCATCATAAATATCATAGCGGAGAAAGAAAGTAAATTTTTACAGCTAGGAAAAATCATCTGCCAGTGGCAGATGATTTTTTATTTTGCTTTTTTATCCCCAATAAGCTTTGGTGCATTAATTTGTTTGTTTTTAAAATATTAAGAATCTTTTCTTTCGAAAAATTGTTTTGGAACGATGGATTTCCCGATCTAAAATATTTTTTATTTTTGTTTTGACCAAGGAAAGATTATTATATTGTGACGGATAGCCGACTAACTCGGCAAAGCCCTGTCCCCTTACCCGCCGGCCATTAATAGAGCCGGAAACAGCTAATGGTCCCTCCCAATAATTAATTGTTCCAAACACCATTTCCTGCTCTTTGATTAACGCTTTAACTTTGAGGCTTATTTTTTGTGAGGGAATTTCAATAAGCCACGACAAGGGGTATTCGGCTTTGGTTAATTTGCTGCGGAATATTTCTTGGC
>Ga0208459_1002834_pt1 | contig 14114 bp, 7 predicted proteins | sample AD_UKC087_MetaG_FD_184433 | JGI IMG/M metagenome (GOLD analysis project Ga0208459, IMG submission 184433) | Active sludge microbial communities of municipal wastewater-treating anaerobic digesters from USA - AD_UKC087_MetaG (SPAdes) (version 2) | ecosystem: Engineered > Bioreactor > Anaerobic >... | reverse complement strand
GTAATCCTGTATCCGCAGATGGGGAACCCCACCATCGTTGTGATAACGGACAGGAACGACCTCGACGACCAGCTCTTCGGCACGTTCGCCAGGTGCAGCGACCTCCTGAGGCAACCTCCCGAACAGGTGGAGGATCGTGCGGACCTGAGGAGGAGGCTCCTCCGTGACTCGGGAGGAGTAATCTTCACCACGATCCAGAAGTTCCTGCCGGAGGAGAAGGGCGACAGGCATCCCGTCCTCTCGGATCGCCGCAACATCGTGGTCATCGCCGACGAGGCGCATCGCAGCCAGTACGACTTCATCGACGGCTTCGCAAGACACATGCGCGACGCCCTGCCCAATGCCTCCTTCATCGGCTTCACCGGGACTCCCATCGAACTGACGGACAAGAACACCAAGGCGGTCTTCGGCGATTACATCAGCATCTACGACATTCAGCGGGCGGTGCAGGACGGAGCCACGGTCCCGATCTACTACGAGAGCCGCCTTGCAAGCCTTGAACTCCGTGAGGAAGAGAAGCCACGGATTGATCCCGAGTTCGAGGAGGCCACCGAGGGCGAGGAGATAGAGCGCAAGGAAAGGCTGAAGACCAAGTGGGCCCAGCTCGAGGCCGTAGTGGGCTCCGAGAAGAGGATTCACCTGATAGCCAGGGATATCGTCGACCACTTCGAGAAGCGCCTGGAGGCCATGGACGGCAAGGCGATGATCGTCTGCATGAGCCGCAGGATCTGCGTCGAGATGTATGATGCCATTAGAGAGCTTCGTCCCGCTTGGGACGGCCGTGACGACTCCTCGGGGATGATGAAGGTCATCATGACGGGTTCCGCCTCCGATGATCCCGACTGGCAGCAGCACATCCGGAACAAGCCCCGGCGCGAGGAACTGGCTGTCAGGTTCCGCGACCCCAAGGATCCGTTCAAGGTCGCGATAGTCCGTGACATGTGGCTTACCGGGTTCGACGCCCCGTCCCTCCACACCATGTACATCGACAAGCCCATGAGGGGGCATGGCCTGATGCAGGCCATCGCGAGGGTGAACCGGGTCTTCAAGGACAAGCCCGGCGGGCTGATAGTGGACTACCTCGGACTGGCCGACGAGCTGCGCAAGGCGCTCTCGACCTATACGGACAGCGGCGGTCAGGGCTCCACCGCCATAGATCAGGAGCAGGCCGTTGCAATCATGCAGGAGAAGTACGAGATCTGCCTCGGGCTCTTCCACGGATTCGACTGGTCGAAGTGGATCACCGGGAAGCCTGCCGAGCGGCTCTATCTTCTGCCGGCGGCCCAGGAGCACATCCTAGCTCAGGAGGATGGGAAAAATCGCTGTCTCAAGGCCGTCACCTCGCTATCGCAGGCGTTCGCCCTGGCGGTTCCCCACGAGGCTGCTCTGGCCATCAGGGATGACCTAGGCTTCTTCCAGGCCGTGAGGTCGGCGCTTGCGAAGAGCTCCCCCGGTGATAGTAAACCCGAGGAGGATCTGGATCACGCCATCAGGCAGATCGTCTCCCGTGCCGTGTCCTCCGATGAGGTGATCGACATCTTCGCCGCAGCGGGCTTGAAGAAGCCCGACATCTCTATCCTCTCCGACGAGTTCCTGGCCGAGGTGAAGGGGATGCCGCATCGGAACCTGGCGATCGAGCTTCTGAAAAAGCTCCTCGAGGATGACATACGAAGCCGCCGGAGGAAGAACGTGGTCGAGGCGCGGTCCTTCGCCGAAATGCTGGAGCAGACCATCAGGCGATATCAGAACCGAGCCCTGGAGACTGCCGAGATCATCGAGGAGCTGATCCGCATCGCAAAGGAGTTCCGGCAGTCATCGAGCCGTGGAGAAGATCTTGGACTTACCGATGACGAGCTGGCCTTCTACGACGCCCTGGGAACCAACGACAGCGCGGTGAAGGTTCTGGGAGACGACACGCTGCGTGCGATCGCCCGCGAGCTGACGGACTCTATCAGGAACAGCGTGACTATCGACTGGAAGGTGAGAGAGAACGTCCGCGCCAGGATCCGCGTCATGGTGAAGCGCATCCTCCGCAAACACGGCTACCCTCCCGACAGAGAGCAAAAGGCGACCCAGACCGTCCTCGAACAGGCTGAGGTGCTGTCCGAGGGGTGGGTGGCGTAACAAATAGTGTTCCGTGACAACACTCAAGCTCTTGCCCTTGGACAACCCTTAAAACCTTCCAGGTGGACCTACTCGCAGAGAACTTCGTCAGCCGATCAGGTGCCCGAATTCGAAAGCATTCTTACACCACATTGATGGACGCAGCCGTGATGCGCTTCCATAAACGGCATCTGCTAACTCAGTCGATGGAAAGCTGCGTCACCTTCAGATAGGCCCACGCCCGCTTGAGGCGGGTGATGACCTAGGTCCATACGGCTTGTGATTATGAAGTTCAGATTAAAGCCCATATTGTCCTTCGCTGCACCCTATTACGCCATATCAGCGTAATAGGGTGACGGCACCATTGGGTAAGCCCGGAGCACATGCACGAAAACCGCCTCTGTCTTGTCCTGCACCTCTTCCTCTGAATAGCCCTCCGGCAGCCCGGTTTGATCATTCCAAAGATAATTATGAATCACCAGGCGAATTCCGTCCCGGATGGATTCCTTGTCGCGCCATTGATTGCTCTTCTGTATTTTCGCCTTGAGCGTTTTGAGCAAATCAACCGCAACCTCTTTAACTTTCTTGATTTCTCCTGCTGATAAATCCGTTTTCTTTAAAAGATCAAAAACCGCCAGCGATTCCTCATCGAGGCCCTCCCGTACGGCGCGGCTTTCCTCATCGTCTATCTCATTTATGAGTTGCAGAAGCGCCTCGAAGGTCTTTTCGATGGTAGCCCGATCCTTTTCACGGTTGTACTCGGCGACGATCTCCTCGTAATGCCTTTGGAAATCGGTCCGCAAGGGATTCTGCTGGAGCAGACGCTGCAGGCGTTGTTCAATGGCGCTTTTCAGATTCTGCACGGTGGTGCGTTTGGCTGGGCTCCGCTCGAACTCACGACGCAGCCGATCAAAGTCGATCCTACTGATGTCGTAGGTGCCGGGTAGGTTTTCGGAGGGACCTTCCCTGACCTCGATGGCATCATCCACGACTTGATGCAGTTGGCGGATGATATCGGTGATGTCAGCCTGCTCGCGATCCTGCTGAAGACTCCTATAAACGATGTTGATCGCATCGAAGTCAGCCCGGCAATCATTGACGCCTTCGATGGTAATGTAGGCCTTGAACTTCGAGAATACCACCCGGCACATCACCTCGAAGCGCTTTCTCGTCTCGTCGTTTTCGTTCGCCGCCTCCTTGGCTGCGAGAATAGCGGCATTCCTGGCGAAACCGGTCTGCCCGATAATTCCATCCAACGACGCGCTCCGCTCCTCCAAGAAAGCCCGTACAAGGGCAATCGCTTCTCGAAGATCGGCCAGCAGTTCCTCATCGGGCCTGGCCGGCTCGATCTCGCCGCCATCGCCACCTCGCCCGTCATCGCCCGTTCCGGCAAAGGTCGCCAGCGCCTGGCGCAGATTCTTCAGGATGCCGCAGTAATCGACGATCATCCCGTTGTTCTTGCCCTCGTTGACCCGGTTCGCCCGGGCAATGGCCTGCATCAGGGTGTGCGCCTTGAGCGGCTTATCCAGATACAGGGTCGAGAGACTGGGAACATCAAAACCGGTCAGCCACATGGCACAGACGATGGCCACACGAAGAGGGTGATCTTCAGCCTTGAATGCATCGTCCAGCGACAGCCGCTGCATGTTCAGGAACTGCGGCTGTTTCCGCATCGCCTCGGGCAGGTCTATGCCTTCCTTGATAAGGCGACGGTGCGGAGTGATGTCCAGCCCCCATTTACGAAACTTCTCCACCTCGCCCTGTTCCTCGCTGACCACCACCGCCATCTGCGTCTGCCGCATCCAATCGACCTGACGTCGCCGGTACTGTTCGTCCTGCTCGTCCGTGGCCTTTGGCAACTGCGCTTCCAACTCACTGATTTTCTGATTCCAATAAATTTCGATCAGCTTATGCATGCGGACACAGGTGATCTTGTCGATGCAGACCAGCATCGCCTTGCCGGTTTCCCACGCCGTGGAGTAGTGCTGCACAAAATCGCGGGCCACCTGGTCGAGGCGTTTCCCGGCTGTGATGATGTGGTAGTCGCGCTTGAGCTCCTGCTCCAGGCGCTGCTCCACGTCGATATTTCCCGTCTCCAGTTCCTCCAGCTTCTCGGCGATCCGCTCGTTCAAATCACCGACCGCCACGCCGAGCTTATCGCCACGCGCATCGTAATAGAGCGGCACCGTTGCCTTATCCTCCACAGCCCGCTGGAAATCGTAGGTGGAGACGTAATCGCCGAACACCCGCCGGGTGATCTCGTCGTCCTTGAAGAGCGGCGTGCCGGTGAAACCGATATAGCCGGCGTTGGGCAGGGCATTGCGCATGTTGAGCGCCAGGGTGCCGTACTGGGTGCGGTGGGCCTCGTCGGTGATGACGATGAGGTCGTCGCGCCGGGAGTAGGCATCCCCTTCGCTAACGGCCTGGTTGAATTTCTGGATCAGCGAAAAGACATGGGATTTATGCTGGGCCAAAAGCTCGGCGAGGTGCTCGCCGCTCGCGGCCCGGCACGGGTCACGGTCGTTGTCCACCACACCGCAACCGGCAAAGGTCTTGTAGATCTGTGTGTCCAGATCATCGCGGTCGGTGAGGATCAGAAAGGTGAAGTTGCCGCCCAGCTTGCGATGCACCTTGCGGGTGAAGAACACCATGGAATAGCTCTTGCCCGCCCCCTGGGTATGCCAGAACACCCCCAGCTTGCCGTTCCTGTTCTTCTCCTCCTTGTCGCAAACCGCCTCGATAGCCCGGTTGACACCCAGGAACTGGTGGTTGCGGGCCAGAATCTTCCGCGATTCACCGGTCGAGTCATCGAAAACGATAAAATTTTCCACCAAATCCAGGAAATTGGCTTTCGTGCATACCCCCCTGAGCAGCGTCTCCATGGCCACCACACCCGGCTGATTTTCGGCCAAGCGTTTCCACTCGTGGAAATGTTCGAACCGGCTGGTGAACGAGCCGACTTTGGCATCTACCCCATTGGCCAGCACCACTATGGCATTATGATGAAAAAGGTGCGGGACTGTGTCCTTGTAGTCCAGAAAGTTCTGCTCGTAGGCGGTGCGGATATCCTTGCTGACGTTCTTCAGCTCCATGAACAGCAGCGGCAGGCCGTTGACGAACCCGACGATATCCGCCCGGCGGCGGTACAGATCGCCGCGCACCCACAGTTCCCGCACGCAGAGGAAATGATTTTTCTCGGGATTGTCAAAGTCGAAAACTCTCAACCGCTGGCGCACCTGTTCGCCCTCAGCATTGCGAAAGGAGACCTGCACGCCGTCTCTGATCAGTTCGTACTTCTCGCGGTTGGTGGCGGCCATGGTCTGCGAGGCGGAGACTGTAATGATCTCGCGAACGGCGTTTTCATAGGCCGTTTCGGGCAGTCCTTGATTCAATTCTTCGATTTTTGCTCGCAGGGTGCGGGTCAATACCACCTCGCGATCCGATTCCCGACCCAGCAGGCTGTCCGGCCCGAAATCCTCGTTGTTGTAGGCGTACACCGACTCCCAGCCGAGTTCCTGTTCCAGGTATTCGGCGGTGGTCTGTTGAACGAGTGTGTCTTCGGTGTAAGGCGTGGACGTCACCTTTGGTTTCCCTCCTCAGAGGTATCTTTATCATGCCGTTGATTCCGTTCCCGCCGTTTCAGGAAGGATCAAGCCGTGATCCTTGGCAAGAACTTCGTTGATGACCACCACCGAGGTCGGATCGAAGCACCAGGTTTTGACGGTAGAACTCAGTGCTTTGCTCAAAGCCTCATGAAGCGGCGGCAGCCATGATTCCTCGTGACCGTTGATCACCAATACAAACCGCACGCCGGAATGCGTCAAATCAAGCTTTTTGAAAGGTTTGGGCAGTTCCGCGTCGGCCTGCTGGTGACGTTTCAAACAGGAGGCCCAACCAAGGGAAAAGGCATTGACCAGTTTTTCACGGATCTCAACGATAAATTCATCGAAATTCGGTTGGGTCTCCTGTCGCGGCGTACTCGATTTGGCTTCCACCACCCAAAGAGCGGGCGGATTTTCATGGTCACGCAGCAACAGGAATTCCGCCATCTTCACGTCCTGCTGAATACCTGCATATATTTTGCTTTTCTCAATGTGGAAACATCGGTCGGCGGAATATGGACCGAAAGTCATCCCGGATTCGATAATTCTATGTGTGGTCATTTCAGCGCCAACTCCACTTCTTCCTTGTACAGACGAATAGACTCATTGATGATCGCATTTCCCGGCATTCCGTCCTTAAGGTTCGCCGTGTTCCACTGACTATCGTTGGCTGAAATTACCGGGATGGACATGCTTTCTTTCTGCGCAGTCAGGAACAATTTCTTTACCACGAAATAGGAATGACTGGCGAGGAAAAACTGGATGCCGCGCCCGGCCAGCACGGCCACGATATCAAGCAATTGAGAAACCGCCTGGGGATGCAGGGCCGCTTCCGGTTCGTCGATAAAAACGATTGAACTGGTATCGAGATAGCGGTTGCCGAGCAAGGTATCGAGGATGGCTATTTTCTTAATCCCCTCCGCCGTCACCCCGATGGAAAACTTCTTGTTACCCTTTTTAAACTGCCAGCGCTCCGATGCCTCGTCGTATTCAACACGTCCGCCAAGAATGTTCTCCAAACTTTTGCGTGACTTGGCGAATTCAGGATAATTCCGGCCTTGTGTGGGTGACTGGCGCAAGGCCCGGGCGAGGTCAAGATAGGTGTCGTCAAAACCGAAAACCTTATCCTGCTCGCGCGACTTGAGGATGATCTGATGGAGAGACAAAACTTCCTTTGCCGGGAGGAAAATGGAGTTACTTGACCTGGGGCGGACATGATTTTCCACTCTGGAAATCTGCCTGGTCGTATCCTTGCCGAAACTGTAGATGAAATTGTCATCGCCAAATTGTACAGCACAAGACAAGGCGGCGTCCACACCCTTTGTCACTAGATCACCGATTTTATCCGGCTGAAAGGTCCAGTAAAGCTTTTCCGCCAAAATATCCGCCGCCATGCGCTGGTCATCGCCACGCCTATACTCCTCCAGCGTCTTCATGGTGCAATAGAGGGCTTTCAGCAGGAATGTCTTTCCGGTACCGTTACCACCGATCACCAGATTGATTCGCCCGAGATTCGACCAATCGACGTTGACGAGCGGGCCGAAATTATTAAGGTTAATTTTATTCAGCATCACAGCCTCCTTTAGGCGCGAGTCCAAGGCCGCACGGTAGACGTATCTTGCATTGAGACTGCTGTAACATTAATAATATCAGAGGATAGCGTCATGAATATTTCCCTTCGCTGTCCTGGCAATGCTTCCGCACCACATCAACCCATGATTCATACCAATGCCATGATTTTCCTGCCACCATAGTTCCGAATCCCTTGGAGGAGTTCCTTGCATCTTGTTGTTTCCAGAGTTGCGTATGGTAGTGGATCGAGAAACCGGGATAACCTTCTGCCTTCATCAAATCCACAATCTGCTTGGGCAAGTATTTCTTCTTTTCCGTTTCCTTAATGACCGTATATTTATCGTTGACCTCCTTAGCCAGCGGAGATTCGCTCCTGATGAATTCGATCACACGGTCGGCCTGACCCCTTCGATTCGCTGTTTTAGGAACAAATAGTATCCGGTAGGCATAATGTGAGCTGGCAAATTCCTCTTCGGTCAGCCCGGCGTCAAATTTTTGAATGTATCCTTGAATATTGGCCGGCAACCCAGGCTGTTCTTCGAGCAATTCTTTCTGTTCTGTGGAGATAGTCGAAAATTGGAGACTAAAGGAAAGGTGCTTGTCAATTCCGTTGTTGTCCCCGAATAATTTTTTGATGTATTCGTTATAGTTCAAACAACACGCTTGAAATCGCGCACTCAGTATATCATCAATCCGAGTCGTCATCTGATGCTCAATTTCATGGCGCAGTCCGATTAGAAATCGCAGGTTGTTACCTGTATTCTTATCGATTGGCAACTTGGTCTCGTTTAGGCAACGTTCAAGCTCCCAATATTTATAGGCTCCATGCTTGGTCTTATCATATTTGCGCAGCTTACCGTGTTGGTGGTGGTAGCGATACTCAATTTTCTGGTCGCGGAAATAGGCGTGAAGCAGATAGGTCCAAGCGATGATCATTAGCACTACATAGGATTCGGATTTGAAGCTGATATTCGGATTGTTGAAGATCTGCACGGCGGCAAGGGCCGCTTCTCGCGATTTCCTAAGCAGTTCGCTCTTGATGGAGCCGACTCTTCGGATTCGTTTGCTCATTTACGATCTCCTGATAAATCGGTGATTGCAGCCTTGAAATACCTGTAAACGCTTGGCCTTGGAATCGCCGGGCATATTGGGGCGCATAGATGTAGATATTGACGGTATCACGGAAAACTTAGCAAAGATGTAGTTCGAAAAGTCAAGCACATAACCGCTCGCCACCCCGAAAAATCTTCAAAGCCCCTTTTCTCGATTGCCTTGAGACTGCTCATACCGCCACTTCCCCGTTCATCAGTTTGGGCAGAAGAAGGTCGCGGGCGCGGGCTAGTTTTACGATTTGCTTTTCAAGATTCTCTATCTGTAGAAAGCTCGACTCTACGGTTTCATGAAAATGTTTTCGTAGAGTTTTGGGTGGATTTTGCAGACAAAGACGTTTCAAATGCTTCGGATAAACATGTGGTTGCGCTGATCCCTGCTGCATTCCTGTAATCTCGGCCTGACTAGACTTCATCGCAAGATAAAGGAACCAAATCTCCGGATTATCGCTACTGCTCAAATATGAACAATCTGATGCCCATATATCCTGATGATAAAGGGCTACATAGCCTGCATTGGCGCCAGACGCGCTAACAGTTATGACAGGGCCTAACGCGTTGGCTGTATTATGGTAATAAGCTGGCTTCAATCCCCCCGCGACAACCGGAACGTTTCCATCTTCAGTCATTTCTTGGGTTATATTTTTACCCTTCATAATTGTCGCTATTTCTCCCAACCTCTTCCTCTCCCATCCTTCCGGTATTCCGTTGATGATTGGAGTGTGTTCATGGCCGGGGAAGCGGAGGTGGACGAACCATTCTTTGTAGAGCAGCCGCGCTGCCTGCTCCAGAAAGGCAATCCGCCGCTGGTTGTTCTCGATCAGGTCGTCGTAGGAGGCGAGAATGGAGGCGATATTTTGTTCTACTACTAAAGATTCTGGGACTCTAAGCTCGACTTTCTCGAAATCACTTTTGTTTATAATTGGAGTAGCTACACCGCTGCACATCCTCTGAATACGGAAAGACTCATTCCGAAGGAGATAATACACAAAGCGATAATCATGTTCATCATTTACAATTATTGAATTGATTTGTTGATTTGTAAGGGATTCTCTTATTGCAATTCCTATTTTACCGACAGAAGCAATGCAAGTGAATGCGACTGTATTTTCGTCAATAAACTGATTATGATATTCTGCTCGGGCCTCGTCGCTGAGGAAAGTGGCTGTTGTCTGTATCCGATAAGTATCATAATCGAGATCCGATGGAGTTATAAATGGAAAATCTCCATCGTAGTAATTCCTCTGTTTTGTTGGTGGAGTTTTCCCGGTTACTACACGACCAAGCTCGGAAACTCTAACTTTTTTCCAGCTCATACCCCTAATCCCTCGAAATCCTTTTTGATCGTTGCCGCCAGTTTCACCGCCTCGGCATTCAGATCCTCCAGCTCTACATGGATCTCACGCAGGGTCTCTTCGAAGTCGAAATCCTCATCCTCTTCCTCAGGCGCGACACCCACATAGCGGCCGGGGGTCAGGCTCCAGTCATTGGCTGCAATCTCGGACAGGTCCACCAGTTTGACCAGCCCTTCCACATCGCGCAGTTCAGCTTCTGGGAAGCGTTCGGTGAGCCAGTGGGCCTGTTTCCAGAAATAGCGCACCTGTTTGAGCTGTTCTACAGCCTGGGCGCGGGCCTCGTCAGCGGCCTTGCGGGCGCGGGTGATGTCACGGCTCGTCCAAGCGTCGTTACCGCGGGCGTCGCATTCGTTCTCGCAGGTTTCGATCAGTCGGCAGGCTAGCTTGTAGAGCAGGTCGGTTTGCTTGACTAGATCACGGCTGGTCTCGGCCAGGGTGGCGAGACGGTCCACTGCTTTCTTCAATTCGCCGTTGGTGGTTTTCTGCTGTTCCCAGGCCGCCTGCTGCTCTCCGACACTCTTCTGGAATGCCTCAACGGTCGTTTTAAAACGCGGGATAGCCTCATCAAGTTCTTTGAGCGGTTCAAGGTGGGGGAACTCTTTGGCCAGTGACTTGAGGAAGGGTTCCATACTGCTGCGCAGGGTCGCCAGCGCAGCGATAAAACCCAGCAGTGGTTCGAGCATTTCTCCTTCTTCGTTTTTCATAGTGATGCATGCCGCACCCTCGGCCAGCATGCGCCGGCAGTAGCTCGCCACCAGGTCGAGATAGCGCCCGGTCTCACCTCGGTAGAGCCAGACAATGGCCAGGAGATTCTGCTCCTGCTCGGGGGAGAAGTCGTAAATCTTGCGCGTCACCTTGCGGTAGATGTTGCGGGCGTCGATCATCAGCACCTTGTCCCGGTGCGCTTCCGGCTTGGCGCGATTGAGGAACCAGAGCTCGCAGCGGATGGTGCGGGTATAGAAAAAGTTGGAGCGGATGGCGACCATGATATCCACGTCGCCGGTCTCCACCAGCTTCTGGCGCACCTTGGCTTCGTCACGCCCAGCGGAAGAGGCCTGAGAGGACATGACGAATCCAGCGCGGCCCTGTTCATTCAGGTAGCTGTAGAAGTAGCTGATCCAGACGTAGTTGCCGTTGCTGACCTTCCCCTTCTTGTTGACGCCGGGCAGACCGAAGGGCAGACGAGGATCGATTTTGACCTTGTCGGCGTCGATTTCGTCCACGTTAAAGGGAGGATTGGCCATGACGAAGTCGGCCTTGCGCAGCAACTCGTGCGGATCTTCATAGTAGGTGATCGATTTTTGGATATTTCCTTCCAGACCGTGCACCGCCAGGTTCATCTTGGCGAGGCGGATGGTGGTGGCGTTTTTTTCCAAGCCGTAGAAGGTTAGCTTCTCGGTGGGGTTCTCATGCCGCCGTTCGACCACCCGGGCGCTCTGCACGAACATGCCGCCCGAACCGCAGGCCGGGTCCAGCACTCTGCCGCTGGTTGGTTCGATGATATTGGCGATAAGCGAAACCAGCGATACCGGGGTGAAGAACTCACCGCCGTCGTGGGCTTTCTGGTCGGCGAACTGGGTCAGGAAGTACTCGTAAATACGGCCGAACACATCGCCGGAGACACGCTTGAGCTCCTCAGGGTTAAGGGTGCGCAGCAATTGGCCGAGCACGGCGTTATCGAGTTCCTGATATTCGCTCTTGGGCAGCACGCCGCGCAGGTTTTCGTAGTCGGCCTCGATGGACTCCATGGCGTCGATGATCGCCTTGGCGCGGTCGGCACTGTCGGGCAGGGCCACCAAGGTGTCGAACTGGGCTTTGGGTTGCAGGAAGATGGCGCTCTTCTGTGAGAAATCTTCTTTGGTCAGCGGCCGCGACTTGCCGCTTCGTGTCGGTAACTTTGCTTCGATGTCGTCCTTGACACTCAGATACCGGCTGTAGGCGTGGCGCAGGAAGATCAGGCCCATCACCGGCAGGAAATATTCGTTGCTGGCATAGTTGGAATTGGCCCGCAGGGTGTCCGCCGCGCTCCAGAGGCGCTTTTCAATGGCTTCGATATGTTCAAGCTGGGCCATGGTCAGGCTTCCTTCCCAAGATTCATTCTATGTAGGGCTTTACTGACGAGCAGGTGAACGCCTCCAGTACTTCTTACCAGGAAGCAAGGAGCTTATCAAAACCCACCTGATTGTTAATAATGAGACCTGAAGCAGTTTACGTCAACGTAAGCCATCGATGCTAGGTGCTGGATGATCATCGACGAGCTGTTTTCCGGAAGCGCGAACAGAGACCACGGACTTTCACGGCAGCTCATTATCCAGTCAGGCTCTTGGATCATACCCCTTTGTGCGTCTCCACACGAATACAATCGATGATCTTCCCGAAGAATCTGTTCATCAGACCACACCATCGCTGAAGGACAGCGGCCCGCCACAGTCGATGCCGCCCGCCTACCTCAGCAGCACCACCCGGGTTGAAGCCTCGAGTTAATCGCTGGAGAGCCTTACGAAGTACACCCCCTGGGCAAGGGCCTGCCCGTTCCCGCCCTGGCCGTTCCAGTAGTGGGTCTGTGAGCCGGCAGGCAGGGTTCCCAGAGGATGCCAGGTGCCTGCATCGTACTGCCCCCCTGAAAAAGGAGCAGGTTCCCCGGAAAGGAATGCTTCCGCCACGAACAACGGCTCCCAATCGGGACCGTAAGTCATGCGGAACCCTTCGGGATCGAAACTGCCCGACGCACCTTCCATGATTCTTCCGTCTGGTGCAAGTACCGTAGCAAGCGAAGGATTCTGGTCAGCGTAGGCTGTGGAGGCGATCACGAAAAGCATAGCCACATGAAGCGCATTCATGTCCGCCCCTCTCTTAGTCAGACCCATTCAAATATATCAATAGAGCCGGAAGGGGTTTGCGTCAACGAGGAAGCCTTCGATGCCGGTGATTGGTATTCAAGGCAGGGGCCGCTATTCCCGCGGTGGCTCTTGTTTTCACCAGGTTGACCGCAAGGTCAGGTGACCTCGCTCGGTAACGCCGATCAATTCAGCCAGTTCAGGAATGGTAATGAACGGGTTCCCCCGACAAGCATTCAGAATCTTTCTCGACCTTTTCCCGACGCTTTCCCGACGCCGCCCAGTAAAACCGGAGGTCTCTTGACGACATTACTCGAAACCCATCCGTGTATGTGGGTTTCGAGTGTCAGTATCAAGTACTGAACAATTCATCTGCCGACGGCACTCCCCCGCCTCTGCCTGCCCGCCTGTTTTGGAGTGGAGATTAAGGAGCTATCCGTAAACTGTTGACTTCTGATACCTCTATGCTCTGAGAGGAGGAGGTGACGCGATGGCATAAGTGCAGTTGTGGGAGGTATCTGACGAGTCTGGAAGCGTGTTGAACCGTTAATACCTGAGAAGAGGCGCTATCCGGACAGCAACCTGGCACATGCGGGTTTTGTCAGGACAGTCCTTTGTGCTGCCGCACGTTGAGAGCCTTCCATTTGAGGAGCGGTTGGTGTTGAATGCGCCGCTGAAGAGATTCATCGGCGGTCAGGAGCTTGGGGACGATCTCTCCCTGCTCCAGCAGGAGATCCAGGAACGTCCGCTCGGAGTCCGTGAAAGGCAGCACGGCAGATAGACCCTCGCGGCATTCTCTTACAAGACGCTCTCCGTATTCGGCCGGCTCCGCTTGCACACCGGCAGCATTGACGCGCAACATGGGGACCAACCGCCTGGCCAAATCCATGGGATCGAAGTCTACATCGTCCGCGGAAACAGTCCTCCAATCCTTCCTGTTCACAGCGCCGTAGACAACAAACCCCGTGCGAAGGCGATGGGGATCGAGACCGTCCATTCGGAGAATCCGATGGCTGTCGAACAGGTCCCGTACCTGTCTGCGCGCCAACAACGCCACTAACTTCCCCGCCGCCAGTTCATGGTGATCAAGCATGGGAATCCCGGTGGCCTGCCAAGCCCCGACGCGATGAGAGTCGCAGGTCCTCACCGGCCATAATGGGATACGAAACATGAAATTAATGTCCACTTCAAGGTTTCCGCCCTGGGAGGAGGCACTTGCATACCGCAACGACCACTTGCCTCCGGCATGTTCTTCAGGCATCCGTCTGACGGCGAAGCCTTCCCGAGCAAAGACCGCTTGAACAGCCTGCTCGACCTTGGGCCGCTCGGAGAGCATTCCGTCACGGTCTTCGGCTCCTACGTAGTTCAGATCGATGTCCACGGAAAGCCGGGGAACATCGAAAACGAATAGGTTCAAGGCTGTTCCGCCCTTGAGGACCAGCTTCCCTTTAAGGAAAGGGTGGCTTTGAATTGCATCGAGCAGCCCTAGCAGGTGGGCGACCTTCTCGAGCAGATCCGGTCTGAAACCCGTCGCTT
>Ga0208459_1002823_pt1 | contig 14142 bp, 18 predicted proteins | sample AD_UKC087_MetaG_FD_184433 | JGI IMG/M metagenome (GOLD analysis project Ga0208459, IMG submission 184433) | Active sludge microbial communities of municipal wastewater-treating anaerobic digesters from USA - AD_UKC087_MetaG (SPAdes) (version 2) | ecosystem: Engineered > Bioreactor > Anaerobic >... | reverse complement strand
ATGCAAAGTGATTGCAACAGACACAGCAAGAGTTATTAGTGCCGGAAAAATCAATATAGCAAAAACTAAGGCCATTGATGAGTTACTAGCGAAGGAAATTGGTGATGATAGTCTGTCTAAATCACAAGGTAATATTCAGGGAAAGCCGGATACTTTAAAGAAAACGCAAAGTAATGAACCTAAAAACGCTATCACATATTCTGACGTTACAATTTCTCTTTCCGGCTGTGAAATGGATTATATAGCAATCGCGCGTCGTACAAACATTAGTTGCAAAATTAAGATAATGAACAATGGAAGAAATAAAGTATTTATGACCGCATTCAGATCAGGCCGCGGTGCTCTTGATAATTTCGGAAATGAATTGGGATATGGGAATTTATGGTTTAGAGGAGCACAACAAATGGAGATAAAAAGTGGTATGTCAGCTGAAGGAATATATAAATTTTATGGCACATCTCCAAATACAACCATTTTAAAGTTATTAAGAATTGCCATTCAAACGGATGCCAAAGACATCTTTGAATTAGAATTCAAGGATGTCGCCGTGAACAAAACTGAGTAAAGATTTGGATATTTACCAATTCCATATCCATCAATGTAATTAATCGAGGGCACTATTTGACCCATTCTTTTGGGGTATAATCTAAATGATGACTGCCAAAATACCATACCAACTCGCTCTCATATTGATACTTATAATTTGTTCAACATTTAGTAATGCGGAATTAGCATTATCTTATCAAGGACTCGATACATATACCCGCCTTCAAATAGACTCAAATAACAGAGTTATCTGCATGGATTCAATTATTCAAGCTGATCATATAGAAACCGCTTCTCTGGGGATGCTTTCAGACTATAATATTTCAAATAATGAATTGATATCTAAAGGATCAGCTACTGCCGCAATAATTGGATCTCTTAAGAATCTTGCTGTTTTAATCCATGAAATGAAAAAATTTAAGGAATTGTATGATCAAGAAGCTTTTGATGGCATTCTTCAGGATTTGGTTGATCAAGGGTTGATTTCTGCAGATAAATTAAATGACAAAAAAAAGGAGCTATCATTAATTTACAGCAAAATTAAATCGTATGATGAGTTGATAGACCCCATAGAAGTTAATTATAGTCTTTATGAAGACAAAAACAAGCAACTTCATACAAAAGTATCTTCAAAATTTTCTAACTTTACTATTACTTCTCATCAATATTTTAAGGATAATAATCTGCAAGGTGAAATCATCTTCGCGGCAAAAAAAGTCAAAGCTGTTGTTAAAAATTTCTCCTTAGTTAACATTAACAATCAGAATATTGCAGATGATTATAAAATTATTACTGATTTATTACGTAATAGTGGTTTTGAAGTTACCTTAAATACGTCCTCCACTGGGTTATCAGATGTCAAGATTGTGATTCGGAACACATGTGAAGATGAGGCCAAAACAGAAAATAAATCGGATGTTGTTTTCAAACAAGTTAACGTTTCTCAAAAAACAGCAGCTAATAAGACCGTAAAAGAATCACTACCTGATAGCAAGAAGCAAAAAGGTCAAAAGACTACTGCGAACAAGAAGCAGAAGAAAGAGACTGTAACCCCAAAATCAAATACTCAAAAAGTAATAATGACCTATGCAAAAACAAAAGATTTTATTGCTAGTAATCTGCCTTTGTTAAAAAGAATTTTCCAGGAACATGTTTCACCTACGGCAATCCGCCTACTAAAAAATGACACCGTAATGGCATTTGCTATAAGGCAAAGCTATTATTTTCTTCCCCCACAAGTTACAGCAATTCTTTCTCAGGAAATGTATGTTGCGGGCTGTATGGCAAGCAGAAAAATGATTATTAATTATGTTACCTAATTTATTTAAATTAAAAGAAAAACCTTTGCTGCAATTTTAGATGATGAATAAAATGATTCTCAAGCCTATATTAAATCTATACTTTAAGGAGGTATTAACATGCAATGGGAATTCAAAATACTCAAATTCGAAATTGACAGAGGTTTTATCGATGTCTCTGTAAATGAACACAAATGGGAACCAGCAATTAATATATTGGGCAAAGACGGTTGGGAGCTCGTCAATGCGTTTGGTGCAAATGACTGCGACGGCATGACAAATCTTGTACTCATGACTTTCAAAAGGGAAAAGAGATAATATACATCCGAACGGGGAATTAAATTTTGTCGATCATTTCTTTAACGACTTTTACACATTTTGACTCTTTTTGTAATATAATTTTAGAACGCAACATTCATGGCGGTCATTGCAGCTTCATAAGTAAGTGGCAAACTTAAATCACTTAATTTATATTGGTTATCTACACGCTTAAATTTAAGTGTAGCTTCAGATGGCATTCCCATTTCTACAAATTTTTTCACAATGCCACGCAAAGATTCGAATTTTAAAGCATTAATTGTTCCGTTGTAACTAATTGTGACTTCGACTGTTATATCCTCTGAAGAGGGCTTAATCTCAACCGAGGTAAAAGTAATTATGTTACTTTTTGGATTATGCTTGTCCATTATACTAACAATAAATGTGAAGATTTTAAAAATTTTATTTACCTTTGTAGTGACAACTTGAGTGCTAAATTGGGCAAAATCATCTTCGTTAATTGATTTTTCTATTGCTTTAATTGACTGATTAAGTTCATTTTTATTGACTGCAAGAGGCGATGAACAACCCATCAATATAAATGATACCAATATTGATGAGCATAATAATGAGCACAAACTGATTGAAACTGCTTTTTTATATTCAATTTTGCATGTCATTTTATTACCTCCTACTTAGAATTATTCTTCCTTGTATCTAAAGTGAACCAATTTTGGACCGGTTCAATCTGCACAATAATATCCAATCTCGAGGGTTCTGCGCAGTTTTATCATACAGCACCCCTTGGAGTGCAGTGTTGGCAAGTTACTTGAGGACATAACTCGCAAGAACGCTTTGCACTTCATAGATGCTTAGCTTCTTATTGAACTTCTTCTGGAGCGGTGCGGCGGTGCTCGAAATCCAGATTTTTAATTCGGCATCCAAATCAAATGTGCCGGCGGTCTCAACGCTAAAGTGTGTAATGCTCTTGTATGGAATTGAGTGGTATTCAACTTTGCTGCCCGTCAATCCCTGCTTATCGACCAAAACGAAACGTTTGTCGGTAAAAACGAAATAGTCACGAATAAGTTGATACGCACGCTCCACACGTTCTCCAGGAGCAAGAATCGGGCTAAATTCCTGTTGAATCTTTTCTGGGTCGATTTCAGATGCGTTACCGAGTACACCATCCAGTAGTCCCATAAAACCTCCTTATGAAATTAAATTAATAATTAACAAGATATTGCTTTTTTTGATAATTATAAAAAATTACTTTATTTTTGGAGATTATAAGAAACGTTTTCTTGTGTGTCAAGAAGATTTTGGTCACAATATGATGATACTATGGAGTAAAATAATTGTTTGAGAATTTTGCCATCCGGAACCAGGAAGCTGTTCAATAAGAAATAACCGGAAATACGCAGGAGTCTGCGTTTTATAAATTCACAACGGTACTGTACTTTCTTTCTGCCCGTTATGTGTGAAAGCATTCAAAGGAAATGGAATTGCGCCGGATGGCGTGTTCACCTACAATGTTGCAATATTGTTGTGACCGGCAACGTGTTTCTTCTCAATTGAAAGCTTCAACGAAAATAATAAGGCGCTGGCACAATTCTTAAATGAAAAACATGCGCCGTTTAATGCCAGTCGCCTTGATTTTTTTTAAGCGTTTTTTAGTCATATTTTTTGCTGAAGCAGAATGGGCAATAGACATCAGAACTTTTTGGCCCCTTACTATAAAAGCGCTGATGACAAGCCGAGCAAATAAACGTATATTTTGCAATTTGAGAACCAGGATCTATCTTGAATAGATAATCAGGACTGTAAGGTTCAGTTCTTGGTTTTGCGATTCGTGAATAATTCGGTTCTCGGCCTAAAATATGGGTTATTGTCTCTATTACTTTTGTTATTTCGATTCCAAAAAACTCTCTCGCTGTTGATATTCTACAGCCGTTCAGAGATGCGTGGACATTTATTTCATCATTATCTGGGTTATCTGATTTATAAGTCGCCTCCATTATAAATGGTGTAGGAATGCCTGTTGCGCTATTTAATTCAATTATCCGTTCCTGGACGCTTCTATTTGTAAACCCGATTTTAACCAAGCCAGGCATAGATGAATTTGATAATACATAAATATAGCCTGCCACGGGTGATATGTTACACATCCGTGCATGGCATTTTGTGCAAAAAAGCTCTGTTTTTGAAAGAAGAGCTTCTTCAAAATCATTTGATCTGCCACATTTTGCACAGGTTATTTGAATGTCGAACATAATTTCTGTTATCGATACTTTTTATGATTTTTTCACGCCTAACGACTGGTTAAGCCACAACTGTAAGGAGTTGGCTGCATCCATCTGTTATCCGGTTTTAAAATTAACAAGAACAATAAACTCCTCAAGTAGCTTCGTTCCGCCAATTAAAGAAATAATATTTTACTGTATTGGTTTATATTTTATTTACAACATTTTTTTTCGCTATTGATATCGTGATTACTCCTTTTACTTCGCTATATGCTGATTTAAAATATCTAAAAAGTGGTATGTCGTAAAAAACTTTATTTTCGTTTTCTTGGTATAGAGATCTCTTGACCTGACAGAATATTCAATTTCTGAAGAATGTATATTGATTAACGTATAGTCCATAGAATAACCTAAATTGTCGGATATTTTTTTAAAAAGAAGTATATGGCTTGCTCCTAATATTTTACCAAGCTCTTCTGACTTTTCTCTTTCAGTTAAGCCACTCATCTGTATAGACTTCTCTTCAAATATAAGCTTAAGATGTTGCCTTGTGAGTACTTTTATAGGGCTATTATTAAATAATTGTACCAAATAAGCTTCGTCACATTCATCTGTATTTGATTGTCCTCCACAAACAACAATTATCCCCTTAATTGGCGTTATTTTTTCACCTTTCAAACCCGCAGGTGGCTCGTATCCACATGCGGTACCTACTGCAAGTACCAGAACGACCCAAATCAATATTCCTTTCATGATATACCCTCCATTAGGTCGGCTCGATTATTTGAGAGCCACTCAAAGAAACGGGGGCCTTCGTTTGGAAATGATTGATCGTGCTCAACCAGATTTACCATAGCGCGCACGATGTATTGGATTGCCTCAGTCTCCAACTCTAATGCTATTTTCTCTTCGTTACGGAGCCCATTCCAGTGTTTCAGCCAGTTTTTAGCCTTATTCAAATGCAACTGGGATACAATCTTTGGTGGTAAGCCAAATTCCGTAGAAAGTTTCATATTCAGCAACGAGAACGATGATTGTGACAGGATTCCACCGATGATTTCTTCCGCAGCGCCAGCCAAAGTAATAGCTGGAACATATGCTTGATGATCCAAAAATAGACGGATTGACCAATCAAGTTGATCTACCGCTGCGTCAATCTTTGAGAGATGAAATTCCGTTGTCATTATTTATGTTCCTTAATTTATATACGTGCTTGGTTTTCCCTGATTTAGGGGAAATATTACCCCTTTTTTATAAGGATGAAAAGAAAAGAATGATTTAAATCAAGCATAGTGTGTATTACGATTTTACAAGGTGCAATACTGGCACCAGTGGGCGCCAGAACTTAACCCGATCAAGGGTTAGATGTCCTTTGTAACCTTTGTCCATGATCCACCATCATACGCATGATTTGTCTTGCAGTCATCGTGCGGCTAATCTTATATGTATCGGGAAAAAGATAGCCTTCTATGGAATCCGCCTTTATATTCATAGATTCTAGAAAAGCTTTATCTTTTGCCAGTTCAAGAAATTCTTCTTTATTGCCTAGATTAAAAGCACTTAAGCGTGTAGCAATTTCCTGTAGGGATAAATCCTCAGGGATAGTGACATAATAGTATCTCATGTCACCAAGTGACAGTTTATCAATTAATTCTGAAGGAGTCAGTGATGTATTAAATTCATATTCACCGGCAAGAATGGAGCGTGTGACCCCTTTTATGACGACCAAGCTATAAAATAAAACAGGGTGTTTGACCAAATCCGCCTGATTCAGAATTTTGACAACCTCAGATAAGCTGGTTCCGGCGGGTATATTAACCAGCACCGTTGAATTTTTATGATCAATGGGACTATTGGTATAATTTAACAGCAGAGCAGAAAATCCGATAATGAAAACAGCAATACATGCAAAAAGTATATGGAGTATTTTTTTGTTCGATTTATTCATTTTTTCTCCTATATGGAAGTCAGTTTGACTATTCGGTCCGGTAAACATCCAAAAAAAATAAATTGAGGATTGCTGTCGAAATTTTGTATATTTGTAAAAACTGATGATTTACCGAATGGGAACTCCAAACGCATTTCGGTTTTGACCATCAATACTACCTCGCACCTCTTCCTTTTTAATAATTCTCAATTTCTTGCGGAGCCTGCCCTTAGAATCAAGAAAAGCATATTTATCAGTGTCATATATTGCATGCCCTTTAAGAGGTACTCCTGTTAATTTATTACAAGGGGAATTAATATTTTTATATGTCGTCCATTCCGCTTTAGTAAGCATAAACTTATCATCTATTACCTCAAAATACCTGATTAATTCTTCACACCAACCACCCCTATCATAGGTGGTTAACTGTTTGGAATACGCGTGAACATTCAATGCCGACATTTCTGACAATTGTTTATTAAAAGCATATTTTTTTAAAGCAGGGTTGTAAAGACACGAAATGTAATTATTACACCCTGTCGCACCTCTGTACGTGAGTATTCTGAAATCCAGATAACCGTCAAAGTTTAAATCAACAAGTTGAATCATGCCCGAATCTTCACTGTTTCCCACGAATTCTTTATTATATTTATCACCGATAAAGATTTTCTGTATGAGTTTTCTATTCGATACATTCCTTATCTCTACATATGAAGGACTAAAGTTTTTAAACTTGTCAAAGCGTCCAACAATTTTAAAATTAAGCTCAGGTAATTTATCATTGATTTTTGCAGAGAAAGACGCGTGTGATTTGTTTCCTGACAAACTTCCCCATATCCAAGAAACTGGTATTCCTTCTGATTCAGCCTTCTCCTTCATCAATGATTCTGATTCAGTACGCGATAAAATTTTTCTTTTATCGTTTTCTTTTTCTGATGCAGTGTTCTGACAACCAAGAGTTATTACTATAAATACAATCAGAAGGGTCAAATAATATTTTCTTGTTTTCATCTTTCTATTTTTACCTTCTTGCGATGTTTTGATGAGTGGTAATTTGGCTGCACATCCTGAAAAAAAGAAAGAAGGCACAAACAAAAATGATTTTTATTTTAACAGACATATTTTTTTTGCGCATCCTCATTCTTCAACATTGCAATAGATTGCCATCGATTCACAGTTGTGATGTAATTATCAGGGTATGAATTTAAGTAATGTATCAGCATGCTGATAAGTTCTTTGCCCGTTATGTTTTGTTCTTTATGATAGTGCCGATCACTAATGATATCAATTACGCCATCAGTGTCTCCCAATTTCTGGCGCAACATCTGACTCTCCTTTTTAAGCAGAGAATGACGTTTGGAAATGTGATCCAAGAGAAGCAATAATTTATCCAGCTCAACCGGTTTCGTAATATAATAAAATGCCCCCGCTTCCATGGCTTCCACAGCGCGTTCAATTGTTCCGTAGGCGCTAACGATTACCACGACGATTTCGGGATTGATTCTTTTGATTTCTTTCAGCACATCCACACCGTTCATGCCCGGCATCTTGTGATCAAGAAGGATAATATCAAAGTGCTGATCCCTTATACATTGGAGAGCTTTGATGCCGTTTTCTGCCTCGCCAACAAGAAAACCCTCGCGGAGCAGAAACCCCTTGAGCACAAAGCGCTGCGATTCTCCATCATCAACAATCAGTATTTTAGGTTTGTTCATTCCATGCTTCACTGAATACATTCGTTTAAAACGTCCGTCTTACTTTATTTATAGCCAGTTCCGTGCCATTTATAACTCATTGATGATATTAAACATTGTTATGTTATAATTATCTGGTATTCGACATAAACGTCGAATACCGCGACATTTTTGACGTATACTGGAAATAAGATCGTTAAAGCTCAAAACTTTTTACAGTAATATCCTTAGACTGATTCCATTGCCCTCAATTTGTAAGAATTTTGTAACACTCTGTCCAGCTGCGCAGAAGAATAAGAGCATTCCTTGGCTATCGCGATTAACTTTTGATAGTCCCATGCTTCGCGCCTTAATACGAGAAGCAGAGACTCTATTAAGGAAAAGTTTCTTGAATTTATAGCAATGTCTATGCAGCGCTCAATCCAATTTTTTCTCGTTACATTGTCTTTTCTCATATAGCGAACTATTTTATACAAGATCAAATCAGCCAAAACTATGTGATCCGATATTTTTCGGAAGCCACGCATTTAAGACACCTTCTACTTGCTGCGAAATAGGTAAATCCATGATTGCGAAAAGCAATACATCTTTCCAAGCGGGCAACAAAGAGATGTCTTGCAGATCAATGTCAGCAAGGGCATCTGCAAGTCCTCCGCCTAAAGGATCGGATAATTCCTTAGGGAAAGCGCTTAATGTTTCCCTCAGATTATCATGAGTTAAACTGTAATATGGTAATGACGTTGTGCCCGATATTACAAAGCAAATTGAAAAAAAGATGATATATTTTATTGTATTCATTGATAATATCTCCCGAACAAACCCCGGATTGTCCTGGACTCCCAGCGTTTTAAAATTCTGGGAAAACAGGAACCTTCCCACCTGTGAACCGCTCAAAGTCTACAGTAAAGGAGGCAAACAGTGGAAGATGTAAGGAGTTTAAATCATACAAAGTGGGAATGCAAGTATCATGTAGTACATTTCAAATCGATAAATTGCATTTTACGTCAAATTCGACTATCTTTTAAGAATTGAGGCCGCTATCAAAAATCAACGTTGGTACATCATTTAAATAATATCTTTAACTTTTCTTTCCATTTTCGCAAATAAAGACATTCTTACATGAAGGGCATGTGATTCTTATTGGTTCCGTCTTTAATGGTATACGTAATTTTTGCCCACAACTATCACATTGGAAAATAATATTCTGACAAGCATCTTGAAAGTTAAATTGTTTTGGTGGTAATTTCCTTAATATATCGTATGCTCTCATTCTGGGAGTAGGATTGTCGGAATATCTCTTGGCAATAATTCTTCTTATTTCATCATCTGTATTTTTCAATCCGCGCTTTAATTCATTCCACATTTCTTTGCCATCATTGAGAAGATCAGGTTTTATTAAAGACAGTACAGTGTAATACCACAAGCTAAGAATCATAAAACTGGTGCGTTCGTTATCACTTTTTCCAAGTACATTTAGGCATTCTTGAAGGCTAGACCACAGTGGGACCAAGCCAATTAATTCAGGACAAATCGAATCATCTTCCAATCTTAATGACGGTAGTGTCCCTTCATTTTCAAGATCTACTCTAAATAAAATAGCGTCAGCCAGCCAGGTTGATATAAAATTATCATCATGTTCTTTAAGAAAAGCAGTATAATTATTTATTTCATTTTTATAACTATTTATAAGAGGCTTTTGAAAAATCCTCCATGAAATAATATTATATTTAATAAGAATGTTTTTTAAGAATCCCAATGAAGCACCCTCCCGTTGATTGCTATTTTTTTCCTATACTAACGACGAATTCACCGGGCACGGTAGCGCTCCGGTGCAATGGCAATGTTAGGGCTATTTACTCTTGTTGATTAAGCTGTAAAGATTTTGACATGCCCTGACATGTTGCTGCCCTCGATTGATTGAGTCCATTATTTCATCATTAGATTCAGCTCCTGCGTTTCTTAGCAGTAAAATTGTTTCATCATCTTTGGCGAGATCAATTGCCCTGTTATGTTCATAATCAATCCAATTGATATTTTTTGATCTGGTAAGAATAAACTCTATCATTTCTTTGTTGTTCATGAATGTTGCTATTTGCAAAGCCGTCCTATGACTAAATTCAAGAAAATCGTCCACATCACATCCGGAATCAACTAACATTTTCACATCTTTTAAAGTTCCTAAAGCCGCAGCAATTGAGACTCGATCAAACTTAATCCCGCATTCAAGAATTTTATTTAAAATTAAATCACACCCATTTTCCCAAAAGCCAAGTGCTTTCTTATTTGCGAGAACATGAAGAGGTGTCCGCCCATCAACGTCATACATTTTTAGATCTGCTCCCTTGTCAATAAGATATAGAGCGGTTTCAATATTGTCCTCAATAATTGCATTGTGCAAAGGTGATTCCATACTTTTTAAATCACACGAATTTATTTCTGCTCCATTTTTTAATAGTATTTTCACAATTTCAAGATTACCTTGTTGCGCAGCCCAAGAAAGAGCAGATCTCCCATGTTCATCAATCGCAGTTACAATCTGGGAATTTTCGCTTAGCAACATATCGACAGTTTCTGCGTCATTTTCCCATATTGCATTTAATAGATTTTTCATCATGATTTTTTCAATGCCCCATCGAATAAATCACCCGGAAAGTAGCGATCGGGTGTATTGATTTTGTTATGAGTTCCATTGGGTACAATTATTCGATTTTATACCTTGCGTTCATCGGGTCTTAGCCGCATCTTTTTCTGAACTATTCGCGGTTTCAAAAAGCTGCACATCTGCGTGTTCTGGATGTCTTGCTACCCAGGCACTTGCCCATTCTGCTGAAATTGCCAAATCCATTTCTATGTCACGCCTGAACTCCTGAACGCCTCCTTTACTTCTGAGTTTATTTAGCAAATCTATGTTTTTTTCATGTGTCTGACTGGATATGATATCTCCTTCTCGTAAGTACCATAAAGCATAGTCACTTAGGTTGTACGTAAAGCTGTAATCAACAACAAGCCATTTTTCCGTTGTGCCTAATGAGCTACAAAACGGTACGGTGTTAGCAGTTTTTCTCAAAACCTTTTCAAAGAAAGACTTATTAACGGGCTGGTAGTATCGAAATGCAATTGAAAATAGCATCCTCCCTTTTCCAGGAACAATAGGTCCTTCCGTGATCGTATAAGTCAATGCTAAGTATGGCTCTCTTCTTTCTAAGAGAATCAGCTTGATGTCCTCTGGTTTTTTAAAGAGCATTGATCTCAGTTCATCCTCATATTTCCCGCCTCCAGCTTCGTATTTATCAAGAATGTCTTTCCAGTATATTTGTTGGATCTCTTCTTTCTGCAGTTTTGACTTTGCGTTTTTGGTAAAATCAAATTCGCTAAGCAACCAGCTCTTATTGCCTATGAACAAAAGCCACGAATACCTACTCCCTGCTTTTATGACCCCTTGCAAATCATTTTGATATTTCCTGTTTTCTTCGGGTGCATTGTAGACTTGCAGAATACCAATGCATATCAACACCATCAGAACTACCACAACTATCTTTTTATGTTTCATTTCAAGGCCTATTCTTAAAACATTTATATATTTTCATTTTTTTCTCATAACGAAATATTCACCCTGAGCGTAACAATCTGGTGTATTGATTTTTTAGAATCTATTTTTCATTGATGCGTGGACCATTTCTATAAGTTCTTGATTTGTTTTCTTTGATGCTTTTTCATATTCTGCCTGTTCTTCAGGTGTCTCAGCACACGCCATCATTTCTCGAAGTATTTGGCGATATTTATTAAAGGCCTTTTTCCTTCCTATTGATCCCGCCGCGAACCACAGTACGGCAAGTATAACAAGCCCTATGTACCAAGGAACAGCCACCATACCGAAAGATGTAGCTATAGTAGCAAGAAAGAAAGCTGAACGCACAATGTCATAAAGTCTGGGTTTCTGTAGAAACTTTGTCGGCGTTTCACTTTTGAAGCCAAGTGCCGATATGGTAATCCATTCGTCAACTTTCACTGATATTAGCGTATATGAGACTGCTAAAATAAAAAAAGTGCCTTCAAACATAAATATTATTTTATTCCCATGACCCTAACGCGCGAGTCAGCCGGTGGCGCGCTTGCGCACCGATTGGCGTACGGACTGGTTAGTCAGCTAATCACTCGGTCGTTTTCTCTTTTTTGATAATAAGCTTTCTAATGCTCTCTTGGTTTCTTTATCCAATTTTGACTGCTCGACAAGATCGCCAAACAAAATGGCGATTTGCTCTGGTGTTAATTTCCGAAACGCCAATGCAGAACGCCAGGATTTTATCCCGGTAAAAATTACATACACACCAATGAAGATCATACCCATCAATGGGAATGTCAACAACGGCATGAAGGATCGCTCATCTATAGCTGGCCCAAGTCCAAAGAGAAAAAATAAGCCCAACATCCAAATGACGTCACGATTTCTTATTTTCTCGAAGATGTGTCTCAATAAGTCCATGTTCAAACCTTAGTTGGCTGCGACACTTAGCGATCGGCTGTATGCAGGGGTTATGTTTTCCTATTTTTGAATAAGCTTTGTACTAATGTATTCCACAACTTCATCATGCGCTATCTGTAAAGTAGTTGAATCTATTAATAGAGATGCTGGACTGAGAGAAACAGCAACAAAACCCATTAAAAACCAATTTCCGGCTGCAAGAGCTATTGCCCACCAAAAACCTCTAAATAATCCAATGACGGCAATTATAATCCCTGCAAATTGACTTGTAGCCGCACTTGCACTGAAATCTTTTGAAGCAAATGGCATTGCGAAGTAGTGGCCGTAACGCTTCAGGAGGTCATTTGCTTCTGGTGATAAGTCTGGTAAATATTTAAATTGATATTTCCCCTTTGCCACCCATAACTGTATAAAAATAATGATGTCTGCTAAAATTATTGGAATCCATGCCCATGCAGGATGAATTATGAAAGATAAAACGAGGGCTACTACAACTATAAGGATAGTCACTATTTGAAACATAATAAATTCTCCTCGAATATACAATTAATACACTTGCTTGGTTTTCCCTGATTTTCGGGGAAATATTACTCCTTTTTTATAAGGATGAAAAGAAAAGAATGATTTAAAATCAGGCATAATGAATTGCGGCTACTTGGATTTTTGTGGCAATAATGTACTTTGGCCAAGTTGGTATATCATGGAAATTTTGTCCAATATAAAGGGAAACAATGTTAATGAGTATCGTTTGAAACCTTGTATGTTACTTATAAATGCCGGATGCTTTGTTTCAGGAAGCTCGCAAGAACCTGATGTACCAAAAATATACTATTTTTCAAAATTTCCCTCTGTAGTAGCCACATAATAATTCTCTTAAACTCACCGATAAATATTTAATCAACTATTCAGTTTGCACTCCGATTACATTTGGAATCGGCCATTGTTCTTTGTTGGTACTATCTTCCTTGATTATCGTTTCATAGCTGCCCGCAAGATCAAGAGTAATATTTGGCGATTTGATTGAAAGGCTAGCTAATGGCCCACCTTCCACATGCATCATGCGTATCACTCCCAAGCCGAGCAATTTAATGACTTCATTGAAATCCCGCATGGCCAGTGGTGACCGGCAAAACAGAAAAAACACACGTCCATCCGCGTCTATACCAACCGCTGCCTCACTCCATTGTTTATTTTGCTTTGCCCAGACATTAATTCCATTCCCTTTCACCAATCGAAGATTTTGAACAACGGCATTATACTCTGAAAGTTTTTTCATTGCATCGGGATCATCAAGATCAATGAGGATTGCCGGAGAAATCCCCCTTCTCTTCGGGTCAAAAGCAAGTGCTGATTTGTATTTACTATTCCAACGCTTATTTTGAATGTGTAATCTATTTCTGAGATATCCCACATTAGTTATTAAATCTTTATGGTACATACCGGCGTTTATCGCAGCAACCAAATTAAATTCTTTACACCACTGGGTTGCTGTGCGGGACATTTTCCCATGTTCCGACGCAAGGAATAGTTTCAGTTTAGCTTTTACAGGATCTATGCGGACCACATGGTACTGTCAATTTTTTTGTGTAAAATTTTTATGAGCCAGTTCTTTGAAGAAAGGCAGATTTTTACGTACTCTCCCTACAGGGTTTGACCGCCAATGTAATTCCATTTTGATACAGATAAAAGCCAA
>Ga0208459_1002812_pt1 | contig 14179 bp, 15 predicted proteins | sample AD_UKC087_MetaG_FD_184433 | JGI IMG/M metagenome (GOLD analysis project Ga0208459, IMG submission 184433) | Active sludge microbial communities of municipal wastewater-treating anaerobic digesters from USA - AD_UKC087_MetaG (SPAdes) (version 2) | ecosystem: Engineered > Bioreactor > Anaerobic >... | reverse complement strand
TGGTGGTTCCGCCGTTGGTGCATCTGATTTTTCAGGGGCCGCCATTTCGTCTGGAACTGCTTCGGGGATGTTTTTCTTCTGCTCGATCTCGTCGAGCCACAGGGAATGTCGATGCCGGGCGTAATCCAGTCGTACTTTCCCCGTAAAGATGCCACGCACCATCGGCCAGTTGGGCCTGAGCGCGATGGCCGCCATGTGCGCAAGAAATGCCAGGAAGAATAAAATGAAGCCGATATTGTGGATCCAGGTGGCCCATAACAGCACTGTGTGGGACATATCCGGCGCGTAAATATTCTTGTAGGTTTTCACCAGACCCGAAAGGATCAGCATCAGGATAATGAAAGCCATGCCCGCATAGGCCAGCCGCTGTTCTGGCAGGTATTTGTGCATGGGCGGCTCCTTGCCGAGACCGATAAAACTTTTGATAACCGTAATTGAAGCCGCGGCGTCACCTTTTTGCGGAAGCAATCCTTTTTCACCGCGCAGTCCGTGATAGACCAGGTGGAATATCCCCACGGCTGAGAAAACTAAGGCGGCAGCATAATGCAGGTATAATGAGGTGATAAAATCGGCCGTCCATCCCAGGCCCGGAACGGTGATGATGTAGTAGCGCTTGGCGACGGGCAGTTCGAAGATGCCTGTTAAAAGCAGAATGAGCCCGGAAATCGCAATGGCCCAGTGTTCCATCAGCTCAAGTTTACTGTGCCGGACAACAAGATTTTTGTGGGCGAGAATTTTTTCAGCCATTGTCTTCCCCCTCCTTTTTCACCTGATCTTTGCGGCGAGCGAGCCAGTTCAGAGCGCCCGCTGCGATCACCCCCAGAGCCGGCGCAGCCAGGACGGCCTGGCCCAGCGGATCGGTGGCCGCCATCCTTCGCACAACATCCGGTTTCATGTCCGGCTGTCCCGGTTTTTTCTGCATGGTTTTATTGATCTGCTCGAAAGAAACGGGTGAAACATAAAGAGTGGATGTCCCGCCGTTCTCCGTTTTGCCGTATATAAAACCATTCATCGCGCTGGCACGTTGCTGCGCTATTTTTTCAATTTCGCGCCGCGGTCCGATAAGCATTGCTTTGCGCGGACATGCCTCGATGCAGCCGGGCAGTTTCCCTTCCTTCAGACGTTCATTGCAAAGGTCGCATTTGTACATCACGCCGTTGCCCATGAAACCCGGCAGAACATGCAGATAAATCCCCACGCCGGACTGGCGCTGGGGGATTTCCCACGGGCAGACATCCTTGCATTTGGCCCCGCCGAAACACTGGGTCTGCTCAATCACGACTGCACCGTTTTTTTCTTTGTGATTGGCTGAAAAGGGGCAGATGGTTGCACAGGCCGGGTTGTCGCAATGCATGCAGCGTCTTGGAACAAAAATGGTTTTCCCGTCAATCTGTGCTTTGTGAACATAAATAAAATTGTAAGGTGTCAGACGATTGAAAACCTCTTTCTTTTTGGACCAGTCTTCAATGGTTTTGCGCGGCCAGGGTTCGGGGATATTTTCCACAACCGGTGGAATTTTACCCTTGTTGATGGTCTTGCAGGCGGTGACACAGGCCGGAACCTTCAGATTTTCGCAGCCGTCGCACAGGCTTAAATCAATCAGCGTTGATAATTGCTGGTCTGTTGCCGCATCGGCCCTTTTCGGCAGGCTCAAACCGGCCAGAGCGGCTGCGCCGCCACTCAATTTCAGAAATGACCGCCGGGTCAGATCAAATGAATTATTTTTTTTCATGAAAAGCCTCCCTGCATAAATCACGAAAGGTCAATAAATCTGGATAATGCAGTGTAAAATTCCTTCCGCAGTTTTTCCTGGCTTTCGGAAGATTCACCAAGACATGTTTTCATGTGGGTTGATATGATCGCCCCGCCTGTTTTTTTCATGGCCGCCGTTACGGCCGACACCTGGGTTAATACATCGACGCAGGGAGCATCCAATTCAATTAAGCGCTGCAGCCCCCGCACCTGTCCTTCAATCCGTTTTAAACGGGCGATGATTTTTTTGTTTTCCGTATTCATTTATATACCCCATAGGGGTATATTACACATGCCATGGATTTTTGTCAAGGGGTCATTTGCTGATGTAATGCGTTTAACGCTTCTTTGTATAAAGAAACCTTTGTTCAATTACAAAGGATCTGATCTTTGTCATTCCCGTGAAAGCGGGAATCCAGTATTAGCTTAAGTTTCTGGATTCCGGATAACCCAACAAACTGAATGTCATGCGAGGTCACATGCCAAGCCCGGAAACGCATGATCTGAAAGGTTATGACAGAAAGGTATTTGTTGCGCATTAGACTAGGCGTCATTTGCTGGAGCGGAAAACCGTTTAAAACACTGATGAATATTTCCCGATTTTTCTTGACACCACAAACAGATGGCCGCTATATTCGACAAACATTTTTACAACTTCTGTCTTTGGTGGCTTGAATGGAAATAATTCTATACATCATTCTGGTAATTCTCCTGGTCATCGTTGTGCTGCTTGTCTGGCAGTTCAAGCGGGCCGCTATCGATTGGACTCCGCTTTCCGGCAGGCTGGATGGCCTGCAGGATGCGCAGGAAAGAACGGACCGCTGTGTGCGTGAGGAGATTGCCCGTTCACGGACAGAGATGCAAACACACTCGCAGCAGGAAAGAACGGAACTGGCGGGTTCGTTGAAATCGTTTGAAGATTCCGTGCAGACCCGCATGGCCGGCATCGCCAAAATTCAAAACGACCAGATGGAGAGTTTTGCCAGGCAGCTGAACATGCTGACCGTGGCCAATGAACAGAAACTGGACAACATTCGCCTCGAGATTGATGCGAAGCTGAAACAAATCCAGGAAGACAGCGCCCGCCAGCTTGACCGCATGCGTGAAACCGTTGATGAAAAATTGCAGAACACGCTCGAAAAAAGACTGGGAGAATCCTTCAAGCAGGTTTCCGAACGGCTCGAACAGGTTCATCAGGGGCTGGGTGACATGCGCACGCTTGCCACAGGTGTGGGCGACCTGAAAAAAGTGCTCACCAACGTCAAGTCTCGCGGCACCTGGGGGGAAGTCCAGCTGGGAGCGCTTCTGGAAGAGATATTGTCGCCGGAACAATACCTGAAAAATGTCAAGATACACGAGCATGGGAGCGATTTTGTCGAATTTGCCATCAAACTTCCCGGCCAGGGCGATTCCGCCTCCGATTTTGTGCTGATTCCGGTGGATGCGAAATTCCCGATGGAAGACTACTCACGGCTGATGGACGCCCAGGAAAAAGGCGACGTATCCACCGCGGAAGACGCCGTCCGCCAATTGGAGAACAGCATTAAAAAGGCGGCCAGAGACATATCGCAAAAATATCTTGCCCCGCCCAAAACCACGGATTTCGGCATCATGTTTCTGCCATCGGAGGGCCTGTACGCTGAAGTGATCCGCCGCACGGTGCTGGTATCAAACCTCCAGCGCGAATACCGCATTGTGATTTCCGGTCCCTCCACATTTGCGGCGTTTCTCAACAGCCTGCAGATGGGTTTCCGCACGCTGGCCATCCAGAAGCGATCCGGCGAAGTCTGGAAGGTGCTGGGGGAGGTGAAAGCGGCATTCGGCAGGTTCGGCGATTCGCTCGATGCGGTGCGCAAAAGACTGGAACAGGCCGCGACTTCCGTGGACGACGCGCAGAAAAAGACGAAAACGCTTGCCGGCAAATTAAAGTCCGTCGAATCCCTGCCGGGAACGACCGAAGAAATCACTGCCGCGGATGCCGAAACGGATTGAGCAGGCGGCATCACACCTACCGTTGATATAGAATTCGAGCCCACCTGAAACAGGACTTTTACGGGGAGAACTGTGCGCGACGGTGAGCAAGGCGATAAAGAAACTGGAAGAGAACTGATAATTCAAGACCTGACCCTATATCTGCCGGGCTGTTGTCCAAATATCCTTTTCGCTTGCCTAAAAGCGTTTTGAATAAATCTAAAGCTTGCGAAAGGTAATGACAAAACTCGCCTGCGGCTCAAACAGTTGTCATTACTGATCTTTCGCTACGCTTTGATTCATGAGACAAAACGCTTTCAATGGCCGCTCAAAGGGATATCGTTTGGGCAACAACCCGTGCAAGATTGAATCCGCAAAGATGGTCCCTTCGAAAGGCTCAGGGACCAGACAATAATAGATAAGGTGGCTGAATATAGCGAGGGTCGCTGAGCCTGTCGAAGCGTCGAAGCCCACGCTGGTTCATTCATGTTGGCTGAACCCACAAAGAATTCGGCGCGTTCGGGGAACGCGCCCTACAATATAATGTAGGGACTGTTCCCCGAACAGTCCGAATAATTTCAATGCATCATGGTTTTCATCTGTAAAATATAGTTCAGGAGGGCGGCATGAGAAAAATAAAATGCCTTAAAATGAAAAATCTGCTTTTCAATTTTTAGCAATAGTCATTTTTTTAACTTTGGCAACTTCTACAGGAAACTGTTTTAGCATTCTACCTAATAAAGACAGTATCGCCAACTTAAGTTTCAACCATGACGGGAAGAAGGTGGTATTTGACCGCTGCCGCAATGAAGGCTGCCAGATTCAGGTGTATGATCTGGAGACTGGCGAACTGGCCGCCTACCAGTCGCCACAAAATGAGCGCTGGACCATGGGAAAATACTCTTATGACGGGAAGAAAATTGCTTTTTCTGTCATACCCATTAAACCCAATGATGAACTTGACCTCGGAGCCATGCAGATTGCCGTTATGGATGCCGACGGAAAGAACTACAAAAAGGTCACCACCGGACCTGGGGCCAAGCTCTATCCGGCATTTTCCCATAACGGAAAGAAGATACTATATGCATGTGCGGCTCGTATTAGAGAAAGCGGTAAAACTCCCGCCTCGAACTATGACGCCTGGGAGGTTGATCTGACAAAAGGCAAGCAGACGCAACTGACCTTTTACAAGTATTTTTACATGGGTAATCTGACCTATTTCCCCGACGATGAACGGTTTATTTTCTATGGGGATCGTCCGAGTGTATTTGAGGGTATGAGGGCTTATCCTAATGAGGAGGCCTTCATAGTAAAAATGCGCGAACTGAATCGTCAGGGAAAGAGCATAGGCGGTGTTGTGGTGATGAAGGGTAAGGAGCTTGTGGTCCCGAATCCGTATAATAAATACCCTCCGGAGACCTTTGCTAAAAAGCCGCTTTTGAGCAAAGACGGTTCCGTGATGATCTATGAAAAATCGCAATCGGGGAAATTTTATCTCTATTCACCCGATGGTAATCACAGGCTTGCGGTTCATGGAGGTCCGTCTGTTTCTGTGGCTATATCACCGGATGTGGAATTATTTGCGATGATAGCCGCCGACAGCACAACAATAGATACTTTCACGGTACAGGATGGCAAACGAAAACAAATTTTATATCTGTCTTGTGCGCCGAAAAAAATTCAAAATTGGGAAAATACTCGTCCAGAAATTAAATCTTTAGAAAAGATGATGCCGGATAAACCTTCTCTTATTATTAATAGATGATGTGTAAAATAAGTCTTCTATGAGTTTTCTTTGTGAGAAAAATACGGACTCGCAATAACAAAAAATGACAGTCTTTAAAGGGGAAGATTAATATGTCAATTGAAATGTGGAGAGATCCAAATACTGGCACAAGATACCCAGTCGGCTACGAAAGCGTGGAGCATGCAATAACAAAAGATACAGCATTAGCTTTTGCTGCTGATATTTTTCGCGCACTTTATCCGGGGCTGCCAATCATCTCCGCTTTAGCTGTTGGACTTTTAGATTGGAACGGGTATTCTGTTATTCCCACATACGGCAGCTGGGCCGGTCCGGGCTGCCCGACCGGCGCGAGACTGGATATTTTCCTGGTGGCCAGCGACGCGGGACTCTCCCATTCGCAGGTCAAATACGCCATCGAGGAAGCAGATGCGCTGGTCAACTGTAAAATTCCCGGAATGAAGGAAACATTATCCTCTTAAAAAAGGTTGATAAAATGACTGAATTATATATAATATAGTCAATAAACTGACTGGAGTTTGCTGATGTATATCCTTCAAAAACAGTTGGAGAAACTGAAAAAACTGGCCGTGCCGGGTAAAGTTGTCGTAATTTATGGCGCCAGACGCACCGGCAAGACTACCCTGCTTAAAGAATTTCTCAAAAATGAGTCCAAAGCTCACCTGATGGTAAGCGGAGAAGACATTACCGTCCATTCCTATTTATCCAGCCAGTCGGTGGAAAAGCTCACGGCTTTTGTCGGTAAAGCAAAACTTCTTGTTGTTGATGAAGCGCAGAAGATTCCCAACATCGGCCTCAATCTCAAATTGATTGTGGATCATCTTTCCGGTATCCGCATTGTTGTCACAGGATCATCCTCATTCGACCTGGCACACCATACGGGAGAGCCACTGACCGGAAGGAAATACACATTGAAATTATTTCCTCTGGCGCAAATGGAAATTGGAGAAATCGAAAATATTCACCAAACGGAAGCCAATCTGGAAAACCGCCTGATATACGGTTCTTACCCCGAAGTGGTTTTAATGCAGGATAATCGGGAACGCGAAAAGTATCTCAAGGAAATTGTATCTTCCTATTTATACAAAGACATTCTGGAACTCGACGGCATCAGGCATTCAGGTAAAATTATCCGCCTGCTGCAGCTTATTGCTTTTCAGATTGGAAAGGAAGTATCCTTGAGTGAACTGGGAACATCCCTTTCCATGAGCAAGAACACCGCAGAGCGTTATCTCGATCTTCTGGAGAAGGCGTTTGTCCTGCAGCGCTTGACCGGTTTCAGCCGCAATCTGCGCAATGAAATCACAAAAAATTGCCGTTACTATTTCCTGGACAACGGCGTGCGCAATGCGCTGATTAATAATTTCAATCTTTTCCATCAACGTAACGATTGCGGCGAATTGTGGGAAAATTATCTGGTTATGGAAAGGTTGAAAAAGCAGGAGTATCAGGATATCCAGGCGAACAACTATTTCTGGCGGACGTATACAAAGCAGGAAATTGATTTTGTCGAGGACCGGGAAGGCCGACTGTTCGGCTATGAAATGAAATGGGGGAAGGCAAAACCAAAGATACCCAAACTCTGGCAATCAGCCTATCCGGACTCTTCCTTCGAGCTGATTAACAGACAAAATTATCTTAACTTTATTACATGATGAATTCACCTTCATCATTGAAAGAATGAAACAAAACATGATTCATTGAAAAACGGCGCGTTCAGGGAACACGCCGTTTTTTTTCGGATTGCTCAGGGAGCAATCCCTACCTATTTAACACGTGCCCAAGAATTTCTTGACATACAGGAAAATTTTCTTATAAAGTAAACCTCAAAAATCCTGTGAGTCCTGTTTGAAGAATATGCCGATAAAACAAACCATACTCGTTTGCGCATTCCTGCTCCTGAGTATCGTTAATGCAGGCGCGGAAAAATTCAGCATGCAGGCCATTCCTGAGCAGGAAAGCATTGTGAGGTTTGCTGAGTCTTTCCTGGGGACGCCGTATGTTTATTCCGGCAACGGCGAGAGAGGTTTTGACTGTTCGGGGTTTGTGCATTACGTTTATAAAAATTTCGGCATCGAGGTCCCCAGAATTTCAGCCGCGTATTCGGGCTTTGGACAGCCGGTGAGTCTTGAAGACTGTCAGAAGGGAGACATCATTTTATTTACCGGCACGAACTACAGCCGTTCATCAGTCGGGCATGTAGGAATCATCATCTCTGACCGGGGAGAACCTGTCCGGTTTATTCACTCTTCCTCTTCGAGAAAAAATCGGGGCGTTACCATAACCGATTATCACAACTCAAAATATCCCCGCAGATATATGGGAATCAGAAGGCCGTAAAGCGATTCTTTAGTTTTATTACTTCGGCAACTAAATATGTCAAAGGACGTCATGCCGGACTTGATCCGGCATCCAATATATTCCTGGGTTCCCGCCTGCGCGGGAATGACAATCATTGTTGCCAAGGTAATAATCTATTATGCTTTTATTAATAGTCTCATAATCGTATTCATGACGGAGACTATTACAATTTCAGTCGTCTTCCCGGCGAATACCCTAAAGGGCACGAGTGCCGGGAACCAGTTTAAAGAATTTCTGGATGCCGGCCTTCCAGATTGTGTCGCAATTCTTCTTTGTCATTACGAGACGCCTCTCAGGCGTCGTGGTAATCTCATGGATTAGTGAACTTATGAGATTGCTTCGGTCGTTTCCCTCCCTCGCAATGACATTACGACACAGCCTCCTTTGCCGGCATGACAAGTGTGCATTCAATTATGAGATCGTTAATCTATGCAAACCATATCACGGATCGATCCGGGTGGTATTTTATCATCATCGTTTTGCTATGCCTGTGCTTTCCGGCGACGGTATTATGTGAAGATTGTAGCGATTATGAAAGTACCAGCGATGACGTTCCCTCAAAATTAATTTTTGATCACAAAATGCATTCCGCCTTTTTCAATTCTCATGAATCTTCTTATCCCTGGTATATTATCAGGAATGAGGATGGAACTTTTGAAAGCGTGACGGGAGAAAAAGTAAGTAAACGGGACAAAAAGCCTGTTGAGCATACCTCCAACTGCGTCAGTACCCATCAGGGACAACACGTCATGGAATTTTGCGACGCGACGTATGATTCCGGCGTATTGAGCCTGGAAATCTACGGGGGAATGCCTGCGTATTCAAGTTCATTAAGGATTATCGTAAAAGGGGTTGATTTCTCCTGCCGGTTCAAGGGGGTTTATCCGGCACCGGTTTCGAATTGCAGGCGGAAGATCATTGCAAAAAAGCTGACATTCAAGGACAGAAAAATTAAAAAAGGAAAAAGATTATTTGGCCGGGTGTCTGTTGAATTTGAAGAAACGTCAACATATAAAGGTAAGACTGAAACCGTAAGGCATAAAATAGAAGGGTATATCAAGCCTGTAGTAAAATGAAGGCAACACGGTGATGATGGCGAAAGGGTGGATACTAATCATTTTATGCTTCTTCCCTGTCTTTGCTTTCGGGCAGCAGGGCAAATGGCCTTATCAGAATTTTATTCATGCAAGGGCCTATCTGTATAATTTGGAGGGCAACCTCAAGGGCGGCTTTGCGATCATTCAGGGTAACAAAATCAATCACACCGTTACTTCCCAGGGCAGGCGACTCAGCGATGAGCAAACCCGAAAGGTTATTTCACTGATCAACAGCGATATTAGGGGTCTGGAAGAAGGGTTGTCAAAAACATTTATTCCACGGCATGCAATTGTGTTCTTTGATGAAAATGATCTGGCCGGTGCGGCCATCATGTTTGATTTTGACGGGGAATCCATCCGGCTGCAGCCTGAAAAAAAAGGAAGCAGGTTGATCAGGGAACTTTCAAAAAAAGAGATTGACGATCAACTGCAAAAACTTTCCATCTTCCGCACGATCATTAAAGATCTGGGATATCCCGTTTTACTCTCAACGTTTGACTGTCAAAAATTAAAACCATGAAGTCAGCGGCATCCAATCGGAGAATGTGTCGTAATTTATTCTCATGTCATACCAAATGACACGAAGTGAATTATCCAACGCTCTCCTGTTATGGATGCAACGGCTTTTTCTTTTTTTTGTTTGAAGCGGCACCGCAGGCGTTTTTACCTTCCATGTCACAGCGGCATGTATCGAGAATCCTTGTCGGGACAAGACCCAAATCCACAATCATCTCATGATCGAGCCTGCTTTCCCGGCCCGTGGTGGTCAGGTAGTTTCCGGTTATCAGGGAATTGGCTCCCGCGATGATGCCCAGAGGCAGAAGCTGCCTCAGGTTTTTTTCCTTGCCGCCGCAAAGTCTGATGTCCTTGTCGGGCAGCATGAAACGGAAGACAGCGATGGTCATAAGGATTTCCATGGGTGGCAGGGGCGTAAGATAGTCCAGCGGAGTTCCTTTGATCGGATTGAGAATATTGACCGGAACCGAATCGACATCCAGTTTGCGCAGGGCCGCCGCAAGCTCTATGCGGTGCGTGACGCTTTCTCCCATGCCGATAAGCGTTCCTGCGCAGACGGACAGTCCGGCTGTTTTTGCCGCCCGGATGGTTTCCACGTTTTCTTCATAATCGTGTGTTGTGCAGATATTTTTGAAGAAACTGCGGGCCGTCTCCAGATTGTGGTGATAGCGATACAGCCCGGCGGCCTTGAGTTCACGCGCTCTTTCGAGGTTGATCATGCCCAGCGATGCGCACGGGGAAATGCCGATTTTATTCATTCCCTCAATGGCTTTGAAAATTTCCGTCCATTCTTTTTTGGTTTTGACGGTTTTACCGCTGGTGACGATTCCGAAAAATTCCGCACCGTCTTTTTTTGACTGAAGCGCTTCGGCTATCATTTGTTTTGCCGGTTTAAGCGGATAGGACGGGACATCTGTTGGATAGTGAGAAGACTGTGCGCAGAACTTGCAGTCCTCGGAACAGCGGCCGGATTTGGCATTCGTGATGCCGCAAAGAACGATGTTCCTCCCTTTAAATTGTTCGCGAAGCCCAGAGGCAGCCGCGAAAACGCGATTAGGGCTGCCGGCTCCCTCGATGAAAAGCTCCAGTGCTTCAGATGCGCTGATGCCGGTCCCTTTCAATGCTTTCTGGTTCAGTGTGTCGATCAAATCCATGCTATTATTACTGTCTTTCCTGTCATGCCGTTTTCCGGAGCGATTTACTGCGTCCGGTCATTACAAATGGTAATCGCCTGCCGCCTCCGGCTGATAGATAATATCATCAACCCTGAGTTTTTTAACACCGGAAGGGACGGTCCATTTCACAATGTCCCCCTTCCGATATCCAAGAAGGGCCATGCCCAGGGGCGCCATAATGGATAATTTGTTGTCCGCAATATTGGCCTTGGAAGGAAACACAAGCGTGTAAACCATTTGTTCCCCGGATTCGGTGTCTGTTATGCTTACCCGGGAATTCATGGTGACGACATCGCGGGGGATATCGTGAGGTTCCACCAGCACGGCGCGATACAGTTCTTTTTCCAGAAGATCAAGATGCTCCTGATTGGCTTTTGGCGACAAACGCAGCCCTTCGATCAGTTCAACCAGCCTGTCCATGTCAAATTTTGTAACGTAAATTTCACGATCCGCCATGATGATGCGTCCTCCCTTGATATTTCTTTCATTTGGGGTTGTTTCAGCGTGTATGGATTAAGAAACGAACCGCCGGCAAAGGTAAAATAATTACGATAAATGACAGAATATTGCGGATTTACGGGTTCTTCTTATCTTCTGTTTCCAATACAGTTACAACATAGCACAATTTTTGGGAAAATAGAACAGGCGGAAGAAGATATTTTGCATTTGAGTTCATCGGCGCTTCCCTTTTCTTTCGTTGCCATGCGCAACGTCTTTTGATATGGCAGTGCAAACACATGGACAGGTCTTGATATTGAGCAGAGGAATTTACATTATCGGCACGGATACGGGTGTGGGCAAAACCGCAGTCGCCGCGGGACTGATGCGCCTGCTTCTGAAAAATCAATGCCGTGCGGGATACTTTAAGCCGGTGGCCAGCGGCACGACGTTTGTTGACAACGCTGCGGTGTCCGTGGACGCGGCTTTTGTCAAAGTTGTTTCCGGATTTGCCGGAGAGCCTGAACACGTCACACCCTTTGTATATGCCGATGCGGTTTCGCCGCACCTGGCCGCGCGTATGGCCGGACACCCGATTGACAATAATGTTATCAGGAAAAGCCTTGATGTATTGAAGACCCGCTACGATTGGATTGTCGCGGAAGGCGCAGGAGGTCTGGCCGTTCCCCTGAACGATGATGGGTTCATGCAGTATGATTTGATCCGTGAACTGAAGTTTTCATGTCTTTTGGTTACACGCGCGGGACTGGGTACGATCAACCACACGCTGTTGACGCTCGGTTTTGCCAAAAGCGCCGGCCTGAACGTCAGGGGCATCCTTGTGAACGGCGTCGGGGAGTCCCTGATCGAGCGGGACAATGTCGAAACGATAAAAAAGATGTCGGGAGTCCAGGCCGTTTTTACTTTGCCGCTTGTGACGATGGTGAACACGGATAACCTTCAGTCCGGAAATTTCGGGGAAGTCTTTGAACAGGCCGTTCGTTTTGACGACATCATCACAACAATGGAAACCATTTAAAAATGACTGAAAATTTGTTTGATAAAAAATTGCAGCAGATCAAGGCAGACGGCCTTCACCGGCAGATGAGGTATCTTGAGTCGCCGCAGGGGTCGCATGTGCGAATCGCGGGAGAGGATATCCTGATGTTGTCCTCCAACAGCTACCTGGGGCTTTGTTTTGACGATCGCCTCCGGAGCGCCGCACACGCCGCGCTCGAACAATACGGTACAGGTTCCGGCGGTTCACGTCTGACCACGGGAAGTTACGATATTCATAAAAAACTGGAAGAAGAAATTGCGGCATTTAAAGGCACCGAAGCGGCGCTGGTTTTTGCTACCGGATACATGGCCAACGTCGGCATCATCTCCGCGGTTGCCGGCAAAAACTGGGTGATCTTTTCCGATCGACTCAGTCATGCCAGCATCATCGATGGCTGCCGGCTGTCCGGTGCCGAAATTGTTGTCTATGAGCATTGCAATCCAGCGGATCTGGAACGAAAAACCAGCCGGTACCGCGGCAGGCAGGGTTTGATTGTCACCGACGGACTGTTCAGCGTTGATGGCGACATTGCGCCCCTGCCCGCGCTTGTGGAAATTGCCCGGAAGCATCAGCTTCTGCTGATGGTCGATGACGCCCACGCGACGGGTGTTCTGGGGAAGAATGGAGGAGGCACAGCGGAGCACTTCGGCCTTGACGGCGGTATCGATATCGTGATGGGGACGCTCAGCAAGGCCCTGGCCAGCGAAGGCGGCTTTGTGGCGGGTTCTCACAGTCTGATGGATTGCCTTGTGAACTCGGCGCGCAGTTTTATTTTTTCAACTGCTCCGGCTCCGGCGACCATCGCGGTGTCCATTGCGGCGCTTGATATTGTCCGTAAAGAACCTGCGGCGCGGGAAACATTGCGCGGGCATTCCCTCTGGTTCAGAAAAGAACTGCGCACCATGGGTTTTAATGTGGAGGATCATCCCACGCCGATTATTTCCATTGTTCTGGGACGACCGGATGTGGCGGTTGATTTCAGTAAACGCCTGATGGCAAAAAAGATTTTTGTTTCCGCTATCCGGCCGCCGACCGTGCCCGCGGGCACCAGCCGGCTAAGAATCAACATCATGGCTACCCACAAGAAAGAAGAGCTCACGCGGGCCCTTGTGGCCATCGGGGATGTCGGGCGTTCGTTAGGGGTAATTTCGTCGTGAAGCGCAGGGAGGATGATTTGAATATTTTGCAGCAAAAAGACCTGAACCATATCTGGCATCCCTGTTCGCAGATGAAAGACTACGAAGATTTTCCTCCGATTATCATCGATCGTGGCAAGGGCGCGTACCTGTATGATACGGAAGGCAAAAGCTACCTGGATGCCGTGTCGTCCTGGTGGGTGAATCTTTTCGGTCACGCCAACGAAAGAATCAACAAGGCGCTGTGCGATCAGGCGCAAAAACTGGAGCATGTCATCTTTGCCGATTTCTCGCATGAACCGGCCATTGATCTGGCCCGGGAAATTGTCCGGATCACTCCCGCAAACCTCAATAAAGTTTTCTTTGCCGATAACGGCTCGTCGGCGGTGGAAGCGGCGCTGAAAATGAGTTTTCATTATCATCAGCAGACCGGCCGCACGGGGAAAACCAGGTTTGCCGCCGTCACGGACGCCTATCACGGAGAAACGCTCGGGGCGCTTGCCGTTGGCAGTCTGGATCTTTACAGCCAAATCTACAGGCCCCTGCTCATCAATACATTCAAAGCAGCCGGACCGGACTGCTACCGCTGCCCCTGCGGGAAAAAACGTGAAACCTGTGACGCGGAATGTTTTGTGTCCCTGGAAAAAATGGTGACGGAACACGCGGACGAAATCTGCGGGGTGATCATCGAACCGCTGGTGCAGTGCGCGGCGGGCATGAAAATCTATCCGCCTGCCTACCTGAAAAAAGTACGGCAGCTTTGCACAAAACATAACATTCATTTTATCGCTGATGAAATCGCGGTCGGCTTCGGCCGCACGGGCAGGATGTTTGCCTGCGAGCACGCCGCCATCAGTCCCGACATCATGTGCCTGTCCAAGGGCATTACAGCAGGCTACCTGTCGCTT
>Ga0208459_1002804_pt1 | contig 14199 bp, 9 predicted proteins | sample AD_UKC087_MetaG_FD_184433 | JGI IMG/M metagenome (GOLD analysis project Ga0208459, IMG submission 184433) | Active sludge microbial communities of municipal wastewater-treating anaerobic digesters from USA - AD_UKC087_MetaG (SPAdes) (version 2) | ecosystem: Engineered > Bioreactor > Anaerobic >... | reverse complement strand
TGTTAGGCTCTCTGACCGGTCTATTAAGCAAAAAAATTAAAACCACCCAGCGAAGCATCAACCGTGAAACCAACAAGATGTCGGGAATCATTACCGAATCGCTGCGCAATATCGAACTGGTTAAAAGCCTGGGACTGACATTCCCTGAAATAAAACGCCTGAAAGAACATACCCGGAAGATTTTTGATCTGGAAATGGAAAAAGTAAAAAAAGTACGTACCCTGACATTTTTCCAGGGCACCATGCTCAGCATACTAAAACAATCCATCCTGTTTATCCTGCTTTGGCTGATTTTCAGAAAAGTGCTGACTACCGGCGAACTGATTGCCATGCAGTTTATATCCACAGCCATCTTCGGGCCTTTACAGGATTTGGGAAATATTATTCTCAGCTACCGCGAAGTAGAAGCGTCGGTAAATAATTTCGACCAGTTGATGGCAAAGCCCATTGAGCGCAGGCCGGAGAATCCCGTGGAATTGGGGGATTTGCTTACGATAAGTTTTGACAACGTGGTATTTCGTCATAAAACAGCCGGCAGTAATGCCATTGACGGCATCTCCTTCAAGGTGCAAACCGGCGAAACCATAGCTTTTGCAGGACCTTCCGGTTCAGGTAAGTCCACGCTGGTAAAACTGTTGTTAGGCCTCTATAAACCAGGACAGGGTAGCATAGAATTTAACGGAACACCCTCTATCCAAATAAGGTATAATGAGTTGCGCCGACAGATAGGTTTTGTATCACAGGACACCCAATTGTTTGCAGGGACCATCAAAGACAATCTGCTTTTTGTCAAATCGGATGCTACGGATGCCGACATAAGCGATGCCTTGCACAAGGCTGCCTGCGACAAACTGCTGAAAAATTCGCCTAAAGGCATCAACACCATATTAGGAGAAGGCGGTATGAAACTTTCGGGAGGCGAAAAACAACGCATCTCCATAGCAAGAGCTATCCTGCGCCGGCCGCGCCTTTTGATCTTTGACGAAGCCACCTCCTCTTTGGATTCTATAACAGAAGAAGATATCACCAACACCGTCAGAGGCTTCTCGGGCCGCCACGAACAGATAACCATACTGATAGCCCACCGGCTTGCTACCATCATGCATGCCGACATGATTTACGTGCTGGAAAAAGGGAAAATAATAGAAACAGGTACGCACGAAACCCTTCTACAACAAAAAGGCCTGTACTATGCCATGTGGCGGCAGCAAATCGGTGAGAGACGAACGGTGATTCCATCAGATGAAACACCGGTATCCTGGAGTTAACAAAGACATAGTTTTTATGAAGAAAAAAATTTTTTCTTTAGCACGGTCAAATTATTGATTTTGTAAAAATACTTTTACCTTTGATATCTATTTTTACAAATTATCCAAACAAGATTTTAAAAATATGAAAAAAATTTTACTGTCATTTACGATTCTTTTCTTTTCAATAATTGCCTGCGCGCAGGTTCATGTCACCTACCTGTGGCATCTGCATCAGCCCATATACTGGTCGGGGCAAAGCACCTGGAACAACAACCGCTACCAGACCGTGTGGGAATCAGAATACCTGAAAAACAACGGCGGCAACCAGTACAGTGGCATTGCCCATCCGCTGAACAACCTGAGCGACATTTTCAGTAATGCCGACCGGGTGGCAGCGTACCAATACAGGACCAAAGATGCGGTATCCTCTATTTCCGGATATGCCGAAGGCGGGGCCCAGGTTTGCTATTCAGGGGCACTCATCGAAAATGTCAGCAGCCTTGCTTCGGCCGGCCAATGGGGATACAGCAGCGGCTGGCAAAACAACTATGTCACAGCCCGGAGCTGGAATACCACCAGCGGTAAGCCACGTATGGATATAGTCGGCTTTACCTCCCATCACTTGTTATCGCCATTGGTGAACGACAGGGTGCTAAAAAAAGACATTCAGGTACACAAGTACCTTTACGGGCAGAATTTTGGCAACACACCGGTGTATTCAAAGGGATACTGGCCGGCCGAGTGCTCATTCAGCGAAAGAAACATCAAAGCTTTGGTGGAAGAAGGTTTTGAATGGACCGTTATTGCTAACAGCCACCTGGCGCGCACTTTAAATGATTACCCACTGACATTCGGCACTTCGGGTTGCAATTACGACCCGCCTAACCGTGCCGACAAAGTCCCTGCAAACGGCACCAACTGGTGGAACGGACAAATAGATGGCCGGGGAGGAACTTATGCTGCTCCTTATTGTTACCAGGCACATAAAGCCAAATATGTTGACCCTGCTACCGGAACTGAATACAAAATTACAGTAGTTCCTATGTGCGATTTGCTCAGCTATCAAAATGGTTATTCAACCATGGGGACGGGCGACATTGACGCCCATATTGCTCCGTTCAACAACCCAAGCCAACCTTCTATCGTGTTGCTTGCTCATGATGGCGACAACGCCTGGGGAGGAGGCTTTGACTATTACAACAATTCAGTACCCGGCTTTGCCGGTGCTGCAGCGTCGCAAGGCTATGTGCCCAGCACTATCGAACAGTTTCTTTACAACCATCCCGTTCCTGCCAACGATGTGGTACATGTGGAAGACGGCTCCTGGGTAAATGCCGCCAACGACTGGGGACATCCGCAGTGTATCAACTGGTTCTGGCCTATGTACACGGCGCAATACGATTTTGAACCCAATGGCTGGACCGAAGATGCCCGCAACTGGGCTGTGCTGATTGCAGCAGAAAACCGGGTGGAAATGGCCGAAGATCTTGCCGGAACATTATCGGTGACCAACATCGCCAGCCCAACAGCCGCGTCTTCTCTGGCCGAAAAGGCCTGGCACTTTTTACTGCCCGGATTCGCCAGCGACTATATGTATTATGGCACCTCGCTGGATATGGAGGTAAAACAAACCCTGGCAGCCAACCTCGCCATAAGCTTTGCCGACCAGGTAATTTCAGCCAACCCGGGCACAGACAATACTCCGCCCACAGTGATGATCCCTCAGCGTTATCCTTACAATCCGGGCGGTATCGGGTTCGGGCCAAACTACAATTACCAACAGCACAACAACACCTCTGATTTCTATGTCTGGACTTTTGCTTACGACGTTGCCGGCATACAGTCGGCTGTGCTGAAATACCGCGTGGACAACGACGGGCAAAACCCGCTGTCTGATAACGAAAACGAAACTTATGCCGGAGGAAGCGCTGTCGGCAGCTGGAACAGCGTAAATATGACCTTGCGTAATTTCCCTACAGGCAATATCACCAACAATCCTGAGGTAGACTTTTTTATTCTCCCTACTTACATTGCAGGTGAGTATTATGCACAAATTACCGGCCTGCATGATACGCTGGTGGACTATTACGTAGAAGTAACCGACAACAATGGCCGGCTTACAAAAACAGCCATTCAGCATGTATATATCGGCAACAGCAATACAGGCGGTTCCGGCGGTAATGGCAATGTACACTGGCTGCCAGCCAATCCGGGAATGAACGACACCATCAGCATTACCGTATCCAATGCAAGCCAACCCGGAAAATTGCATTGGGGTGTAAACAATACCGGCAGCAACTGGATACAGCCCAACAACGTATACTGGCCGGCAGGCACTACCCTGTTTAACGGCACCGGCCCCGCAGTGGAAACTCCGATGAACGGTCCGTCAGCCAACACCTTAACCCTGAAAATAGGACCTTTTAACAACCCGGTTCAGCAAGTTACCCAGGTGGCGTTAGTCATACATTTCGACAACAACACCTGGGACAACAACAACGGCCAGGACTTTCATATTCCTATAAATAATAATCCCACCACTGCAGCAAATAATGTGGCTGCCAGCAAATACGTCAGCATCTATCCCAACCCTTTTGAAGACTATTGTTTCATCAATATTTCAGGCAGCGAATGGCACTCCTACACACTGGAAATATTTGACCTTCAGGGGCACAGGGTAAAATCGCTGTTGATGCAGAAAAATGTTCAAAAAGTGGAGCGTGATTTTCTGAAAGCAGGTTTGTATATTGTGAAAGTAACAAATATGGTTACAGGAGAAGTTTTCAGCGATAAAGTCAGCGTTATCTGAAAACAGAAAAGTAAATAAAAATACCTACCTTTGTTATTAAGCAAAGAGAGTAGTGTTGTAAGAGAATTACCGTTCGAACAATTACACTTTCTATGTAAAGGAAATTTATTAATAGAATTAATATATCCTCTTGAAACAACGCATACTGCTTCTGATTTTGTTAGTCCTGCCATTATTCAGCATGGCACAGCAACTTTATTCCAGCAAAAATGGTATCGATATCCCTCCTGTTATAAAAATGCGGATGCTGAATATATTTATCAACATCAATTACGATCAAACCCCGGAGCGCGATCCCCTGCTGAACAACAAGGAACACCCCTGGCAACCTGGCAGACCCAATAGTATCAACACCAATGTGCCTGTTTTCCTGAAAAGCTATATGGACCCCGACCTGGCAAATAGTGAGCCGCAAGGCATGATAACCAAATACTACTATGAGTCAAGCCTGGGAAACTTTGTATGCCTGGGAGATTTCATCATGGTGGACGTTGCCCAGTCGTCAATAACTCCGCAAAACCCTGGAGTCAACTTTTCGGCCTTCGACCTGATAAATGCCGCTATCACGGTGATAAATAAAAATGGAGGCGTCAGAACAGTCTTCGGGCATGATTCGGTCAGCGATTACGACTTTTTTGAACGCGGCCGCGGCGGATTGCCAAAAAAAACAGAACCTAACGGCAAAATCGATTTCGTGCAATTTGTATTTCGCAATTCAGGCAGAACATTTGAAGGAGGAAAACAACTTTACAACTACGGCCAAAACAACCCGGGAGAGGGCAATTATATACCGGGCGGGCTGGGAAAAAACAAATTATTGAAATTTGGCAATGAATATTACGAAAACGAAATGACCTCGTTTCAAAACCTCGGCATGACAGAACTATTGCACATGACCAAAACTATTGTAATTCACGAATTTGCTCACTCGCTGCTCGGAGGAAATGATTTTCACACATCAGGAGGAAACCACTACGGCACCTATGGCGCCTGCCCTTTCATCGGATTACAGGGAGGCTGGGGCCTGATGGGCGGATACGGAGCCAGCCTGATTAGCTGCAATGCTTATGAGCGGTGGCGTTTAGGATGGTTGAGCAAACAATACAACCCTCATGAGTTCCCTATTTCGGCTAACGAAGCCCACGCTGATATTACCCGTGACATGGGAACACAATCATTCATCCTCCGCGATTTTGTGACAACTGGCGATGCCATCCGTATCAGGCTCCCATACATTGATACGGGTTCATCAAACCAGTATATCTGGCTCGAAAATCACCAGGTAGGCCGCAACAATAAATACGATTACCTTAGTTTCTCCACGACATCGGCATGCCGTGACCAGGGTCTCCCGGGAATCTATGCCTATCTGCAGGTGGGCAGAGATATCCTGGAAAGCGAAAAATTTTCCGATGTGTACCCTTCTTACGACACCGACAACCTGAAGGTAATCAGCGCAAAAGGAAATTGGGACCGTGAAATAGTAAGCATGACCGACACGGTGAATTGTGTGGCCTGGCGTTCGGTAAACCATTCCGAATCGTGCTCCAAACCAAACCCACTGTGTGGTTATGTTGACGAACAAAGTCATTTTTTTGAGACACAGGGTGACCGTATTACCGACAAAACCTTTACGGATTTTCCATGGATAGTGTACAGAAAAGGCATCAGATACGACAACCTCCCATACCTAGGCGACAATTTTGATGCGTTTACCGATGGCGCCACCCTGGATATCGGCACCAATCCTTCGCCTGCAAATACCCTTACCTGTTATGTTTCGCAAGGCGGCAGAAAATTCACACCATATAAAAGAATCAATACGCGTCATATTTATCTGACCGGCCTTTCCATTTCAATGGATGACCTGAAAAACGGCACCTTTAAAGTGGACATCAGGTGGGACGACTATACCGTTAAAAACAACACCCGCTGGACCGGCGACATCATACTGAAAGAAAAACTCATCCTGCAAAACGGCAAAACCATACAACTCGATCAGAATTATACTCCAGGCCAACTGCATCGCGACAGCCTTTCAGGTTATTTTGCACCCCTGACAACATTCACTGCAGAGCCGTCCAGCGAGATTATCCTACAGAAAAATTCAAAATTACTAATTGACAATAACAGCACCCTGATACTGGAAGAATCCAGTAAACTGGTGTTGGAAAAAAAATCACAACTGATTCTTAAAAACGGTGCACGGTTGATCATTAGAAAAGGGGCGGAAATACAAAATAAAGGCGGCAAAATTATTAATAAAAGCTCCCGGAAAATAATTAATGAATCTGAAAACTAAAATTTATGGAACTTCCCGATTATTATAAAGTGCTTGGGATTCCGCACAATGCGCCGCCTGAAGAAGTAAAAAGAGCTTACAAGGAAAAAGCCCTTAAATACCATCCGGATGTATACAACGGAGAATTCTCAGTAGAGATTTTTCAGTTAATAAATATGGCCTATCACACACTTATCGACCCTGCCCTGCGCAGACAATACGATCTGCGACTGAAATATCCAACGTATTTTGCCAACGAAAAAAACACATATAAATACCGGCATGCGGCGGATGCACGTTATTACAGCCGTGCAGATCATAAACCACAGGCAGCTCCGAAGCATTATGCCCGAAACATCCGAAGATTAAACAACTTCATGCTCTATTCCATTGTGGCACTCCTGGGTTTTGGAATTGTAATGGGAGCCATTGACATGATACGGACTTCAGACTTTACGATGTTGCTGGCCAGTATAGCATGCATGATAATTATTATTTCCGGAGTAAGGATTATAAAACGATCACATTACCACAAAACAAAGTTCTGAAAATCAGCTTTATTCCACGCAAACAACAGTTGCCCGCTTTTTGGTCTCAGGCTTAATCCTCACTGCAAATTCTGAAAAATTTACAAAACAAGGCCACGCCTTTCGGCCGAAAATTGTATCTTTGCCCTCTTGTTGATGAAAACTGTTGCCTTCCATACACTGGGCTGCAAGCTCAATTTTGCCGAATCGGAAACAATTATTCGCCGGCTCTCCGAAAACGGATATCGCATCATCAGCTTCAGAGAAAAAGCTGATGTTTATGTGATACACTCTTGTATTGTAACACAACAAGCTGAAAAAAAATGCATCTATGCCTTACGGCAGGCAATGGTGCGTAATCCCGGCGCCCGGATTGCCGTCATGGGCTGCATGTCGGAACTGAACAAAGCAAGGTTGCAGCAGGAAAAATCCGACCTGTTGCTGCTGGGGAACACCAACAAATATAATCTTGCCGAGATACTGGAACAGCAGCCGGCTCCAGACGAAATCAGCTCCGCGACCTTTGTCCCTGCATGGTCTTCCACAGGCAGAACCCGAACCTTTTTCAAGATACAGGACGGTTGTGATTACTTTTGTGGTTATTGTACCATACCTTTTGCCAGAGGACGAAGCAGAAGCGCCACCATCAGCGACACCATGAAATCCCTGGATGAAGCCATTGCCTCAGGATGTAAGGAGCTGGTGCTCACCGGAATTAACATTGGTGACTTCGGCAGAAAAAACCAGGAGACCCTTCACCAACTTATTGTTGAAATCCTCAAAACACAAGGCATACAGCGTATCCGCCTCTCCTCCATAGAACCGAATCTTATTTCAGATGACCTTATCAGGCTGTTTGCTGAAAACCAACGCCTGATGCCCCATTTTCACATCCCATTGCAGGCAGGAAACGATGAAACGCTCCTTGCTATGGGAAGAAAATACAACACCGCCTTATTTTCTGAAAAAGTGCAAAAAATTAAAGAATATATGCCTCATGCCTGCATAGCAACAGATATTATCGCAGGATACCCCGGCGAAACAGAAAAAAACCATACCGATACATTACATTATATTGAAAAGACTGATCTTTCATACATGCATGTCTTTACCTATTCAGAGCGACTGCTGACGCGTTCGGCAAAAAATCCTGAACAGGTAACTCCCCATATCCGGAAAAAACGCAGCCTTGAACTGCACGAACTTTCCGAACAAAAAAAGCAATGTTTCTATACCCAACATATTGGTAGAACCTGCGAGGCGCTCTTTGAATCGGAGAAAAAAAACAGCGACCTGCTGGGATATACTGATAATTATATCCGGGTAAAAACTCCTATGCAAAAATCGCTGGTCAATTCGATACAAAAAATTACAATTACCGGCATTGATTCTGAGAATGTCTGTACCACCAAAATTCATTAAATCAATCTTTTTAACTTCAACATACGATGTTTCCTCAACTTAGCGATATTATTAATTATTTGTTTGGCACCAACATCAATATACCCGTCCAAAGTTACGGAATGATGATTGCCGTAGCATTCCTTACAGGAATTTATTTCATAAAAATTGAACTGAAAAGAAAAGAGAAAGAAGGCTTACTGAATGTCATTGTGCAAAAAGAACTCAAAGGCGCCAAGGCAAGTATTCCTGAACTGATTTTTTTAGGAATAACCGGATTTATTATCGGTTATAAATTACTGGGGATAATCGTTGACTACAAAGAGTTTGCAGAAAATTCGCAGGAATATGTTTTTTCGATGAAGGGCAACTTATTCGGAGCCATAACCCTGGCAATCATTATGGTAGTCAGCAGATACCTCAAAAAAAAGAAAGAAAAGCTCGACAAGCCGGTGTGGGAGGAGATTCAGGTACACCCCTACCAGCTTTCGGCCAACATTCTTATCATCTCTGCTGTTGCAGGCCTGCTGGGCGCTAAGATTTTTCATCATCTTGAAAACTTCGATGCATTTCTAGAAGATCCTGCCGGACAGTTTTTTTCTTTCATGGGTCTCACTTTTTATGGTGGGTTGATTGTGGGCAGCCTGACGGTGATATGGTACATCCGAAAAAACAAAATGCCTGTTCCCACATTTCTCGACGCAACGGCTCCTGCCATAATACTGGCCTACGGTATTGGCCGTATAGGATGTATGCTCGCGGGCGACGGTTGCTGGGGTATTGAAAATCTCAACCCCAAGCCCGAATGGATGGGATTTCTGCCCGACTGGATGTGGGCTTTCCGTTTCCCGCACAACGTCGTTAACGAAGGAATTACCCTGGACAACTGCACCGGAAAATTCTGCACCATACTTGAAAACCCCGTTTACCCCACTTCCTTTTATGATACCGTGTTATGTACTTTGTTCTTCATATTGTTATGGAGCATAAGAAAAAAAATCAAGGTGCATGGATGGCTTTTCGCTTTGACAATTGGTCTCATCGGAATACAAAGATTTTTTCTTGAAAAAATCCGGGTAAACAACAAATTCAATATTTTGGGTTTACAAATTACCCAGGCAGAAATTATTTCCATCCTGCTCATCATCCTTAGTATCACTTTGTTTTGGTTTTTTTACAAAAACTACAAAAAAAAATCTAAGATTTGATTTTGAAAATCGAAAAATTTTCAAGTACTTTGTAAGCCTTTTTGAGTAAGCCACCCGCGCTGCAGGTATTGCCAAATAAGGAATTCAGACAAGCTATAAAAAACTTCGCACCTGTAAAAACAAAACAATGACAAACAGGCAATGGATATTTTTCTCTCTGATTTTTTCCGGGATAATTTTCTCCTCCTGTTCAACTTATTATCAATTGCAGGAAGAAAAAACTCAGGCAAGTGTCATCAGGGTAGATACTGTTAATGTCCCATACGAAGACAGCACTTTCGTAAAGCTTATCGCACCATATAAAGAACAACTGGATGCCCAAATGAATGAAGTGCTGGCCTACTCAGACATGGTAATGAAAAAAAGCCTGCCTGAAGGCTTGCTGAATAACTTTGTTGCTGACCTCACACTGACCATGGGCAACAGGTACCTGAAAAAACTCGGAAAAGACACCGCTTCCGTCTGCCTGCTGAATTCGGGCGGCCTTCGGAGCGATCTGCCTATGGGTGCAGTTACGTTGCGTAATATATATGAACTAATGCCCTTCGAAAACGAAATGGTAGCAGTAACCATCAACGGTTCCAACGCAGAAAAAATGTTCGGATTCATCGCACACAAAGGAGGCATGCCGATGGCCGGTGCCATCATGGGCATAGGCGCCGACACCGTGAGCAAAATTATAATCGGCAATGTAGCTTTCGACAAATCAAAAAACTATACGGTAATAACATCCGACTATCTGGCCTTAGGTGGCGACGAAATGTCTTTTTTTGCATCGCCGGTGTCCTACCATCCATTGAAATTAAAAATGAGAGACGCTATAGCCGATTACCTCAGGGAGCAAACAGCCAAAGGAAAAACCATCACGGCACAACTCGACAAAAGGATATATTATGAAAAATAAACGGACAACCTTTTATATAATATGTATCCTGCTATTTACGGTGTTTACCACCCCTGCTACCGGTTATGGTAAAGACAAAGAGGTTAAAATCACTATTCTTTTTACCAACGACACGCATAGCCGCATAGAATCTTATCCTGCCAACGACAGTAAGAATCCCGGACTTGGTGGCTATGCACGAAGGGCTGCCCTGATAAAAAAAATACGAAGCGAAGAACCCAATGTCATGCTTTTTGACGCAGGAGATGTGTTTCAGGGGACCCCCTATTTTAATTTCTTCGGTGGCGAACTTGAATTTAAACTCATGAGTATGATGGGTTACACCGCCATGACACTCGGCAACCACGACTTCGACAACGGCCTTGAAGGCTTGCTTAAACAACTGCCTCAGGCAACTTTTGATATCATCTCTTCAAACTACGACTTCTCGGCAACTATCCTGAAAGATAAAATACAAGCCTGCAAAATCTATAATGTGGCCGGAGTGAAAGTTGGCGTATTCGGCCTCGGTATTGAACTACAGGGATTGGTAAGCGCACTGAACTACGGCAAAACCCGCTACCTGAACCCCGTGGAAAAAGCTGCCGAAATGGCCTATCTGCTGAAAAAAGAAAAAAAATGCGATCTGGTCATTTGCTTATCGCATCTGGGTTTTTCTTATCAGGACAAAAAAGTAAGCGATGCAACCCTGGCCAAACAATCGAAAAACATCGACATTATCATTGGAGGACATACCCATACTTTTATGGACAAACCCTATACTTTCAGAAACTCAGACGGCAAAAATATTATTATCGGTCAGGTGGGCACGGGAGGAGTGAAACTGGGAAGAATTGATTTATTATTTTCTAAAAAAAATGGTATAAAAGTTGAGCATTTGAGCGCTCTTTAAGAAAAAGAAAAAAAAATGAAAAAAAACTTTTTTGCTATCATTATTTTTATAATATTTGTAAAGTTGTTCTGATAATCATTTATTTTTATCTGAATCAGGTTAGTTCCTTATAAAAGAATAGGTTAATAAAAAAACAAAAAGAAAACATTTTTAAATTCGAAGAAATTGAAGGAGCAAAGGATGAAAAAAAGCCATACCGAAGTTTGGAACAACTGTCTGAATATTATCCGCGATAATATTTCTTATCAGAGTTTCAAAACATGGTTTGAACCAATAACCCCCATAAAACTTGTCGATTCGGTACTCACTATACAGGTTCCCAGCCAGTTTTTTTATGAGTGGCTCGAAGAGCACTTCATTGAATTGTTGCGCAAAACCATTTCCAAAGAACTCGGCCCCGAAGGGCAACTGGAATACAGCATAGTGATGGAAAACAGTTACGGCAATGACACACCTGTTACAGTCAAAGCACCCGGCGTAATCCGTAAACCCACCAAAAATCCAACGGTTTCCATGCCGATTGACATCAACAAAGGCAGTTCTAAAGATATCCCCAATCCCTTTATTATTCCGGGATTAAAGAAAATCCAGATCCCTTCTCAACTGAATGAAAATTACTCTTTTGAAAATTTTATTGAAGGAGACTGCAACCGCCTGGCCCGTTCCGCCGGCTATGCCGTAGCCAACAACCCTGGAAAAACTGCATTCAATCCCCTCCTGCTCTATTGCAACAACGGCCTTGGTAAAACCCACCTGTGTCATGCTATCGGGCTGCAGATAAAACAAAATTTCCCCGACAAAATAGTACTGTATGTACAGTGCGAACAATTTATCACCCAATACATTGAAGCTGTAAAAACCGGCAACCAGAATGATTTTATGCACTTCTACCAGATGATAGACGTGCTCATCATGGATGATATAGAGTTTTTGTCGGCCAAAGAAGGAACTCAAAATGCCTTCTTCCATATCTTCAACCACCTGCATCAGCAGGGAAGCCAAATAGTAATAACTTCCGACAAAGCCCCAATCGACCTCAAAGGCATTGAACCCCGCCTGTTATCCCGCTTCAAATGGGGACTTGCTGCAGACCTGCAGGTACCAGATTTTGAAACCCGCGTGGCCATCATTGATAAAAAATTGTATAACAACGGTATCGAAATGCCACGCGATGTTATCGAATACCTCGCTTACAGCATCACCACCAATATACGCGAACTCGAAGGCGCTTTGGTATCTTTGCTGGCGCAATCCTCCCTCAACAAAAAAGCCATCACCATCGATCTCGCCAAACAGATTATCGACAAATTTATCCGTAACAATTCGCGCGAAATTTCAATCGATTATATTCAGAAAGTGGTATGCGATTATTTCGGCATAAACATCGATCTGCTGAACTCCAAAACCCGCAAACGTGAAATCGTTCAGGCCAGGCAGTTGTCAATGTTCTTCGCAAAAAAACTTACCAAAGCTTCCTTGGCCTCCATTGGTATGCATTGCGGGAAAAAAGATCACGCCACTGTATTGCATGCCTGCCGCACCGTGAACAACCTGATAGAAACCGACAAACAGTTTAAACTGTACGTTGACGAGTTGGAAAAGAAAATAAAACTTTAAGTTTAGTTTTTCAGTTCCTGCATTTGCCTATCGCGGAAAATCAAAGATTTTTGTACCTGTTCAGGATGCTGAGAAACACAACTTATGTGCTTCCCTACAATGCAGAATGCAATAGTCAGATTATTGACACCAGGTGATTTTGATGCCTGGCTGGCCCTGGCGGCAGAAGTAGAGCCGCTTTTCGGCCCTATGACCACCATTTGTGCATTTAAAGAAGCAATCCGAGATAGTGTTAAAAACAAAAACGCCTACGGCATTAGCTGTGAAAATGGGATTTTGGCAGGCATTGTTGCTATTGACCGTGAGAAAAACGAAATCGTGTGGTTGGCCGTTTCACAAAAATATCAGGGAAAAAAATTAGGCGGCCAACTGGTAAAAAAATGCATAGAAGAAATGGCTCCCCGGGGAGATATTTTTGTTCAAACTTTTGCCGAAAATATTACAGCAGGAATCCCGGCGCGACGTATTTATGAACACCACGGCTTTGCCGACTTGAAAAGGGCCGGAAAAAACCCTGCAGGCATTGATACAGTAATCATGGTTAAAAGAAAAAAATCGTAAAAAACAGCCGGTAAGCTATTCTAAATATCATTAGAATTTTATTCCACTACAAATTGATAAAAAATGATGTTTTGCCCCGACATATCGGGCCATAACCTCTATTTGTTTTTGGAATACATGAACCGCTTGATCTTTTGCGTAGCTGTCTTCTGGAAAGGGTCGGGCTGGGCAATAATAGTCTGCACTCTCGAAAATTTGTTAACATGCTTATTGACGTAGTCTTTCAGCTCAACTTGCAGCTCTTCAATTTTTTTATCGACATATTCGGATATTTCCACTTTCAGATGCTGGTATTTTAGTTCTAATTCTTCTTTGTTGAAATATACCAATGCCACAAGCTTGCCCTTCTCTTCAACCACGAGGGAATCGCCCACATAATTGAAATTATTGATAACTGTTTCTATCTCTTCAGGGTAAATATTTTCACCACCCTGCATGATAATCATATTTTTCAGCCGTCCCTTGATATACAAAAATTTCTCCTTATTAAAAACTCCCAGGTCACCGGTGCGGAACCATCCGTTTTCGTCGAGCACAGTACGGGTAAGTTCAGGTTCTTTGTAATAACCCAACATAATGTTTGGGCCACGGGCAATGATTTCCCCTTCTCCGGTATGAGGATCGGGGTTTATTATTTTAAGTTCAACACCATCCATAGCAGGACCTGTTGATTGCCATTTAGTATGGAATGGACTGGCACCGGCCAGCAAAGGGGCTGTTTCGGTGAGTCCATAACCGATGGCGTATGG